>ENA-OPYY01000005-OPYY01000005.1-human-gut-metagenome-genome-assembly--contig:-NODE-5-length-109948-cov-8.271150_pt1 | contig 109948 bp, 78 predicted proteins | sample MGYA00242472_ERZ504481 | MGnify/ENA primary metagenome ERZ504481 (study PRJEB26092, sample SAMD00036265) | human gut metagenome | host: Homo sapiens | study: EMG produced TPA metagenomics assembly of...
ATATATACATATATAGGAAGAAGGGAAGAGAGTTTCTTTTTTCTTCTATCATGATTATCATGCATAATTAATATATAATTATATACATAGTTATAAAACATAATTGATAAATCTAAGGCACCGAAATCCCCGTAAATACAATAAAAATAGATGTTTTGAAAAAACGGTTTTCTTCCATATGTGGATGAATCTTTTCTTTTATAGATGAAAAAATTCTTCTATGGATTATTATTTTCTTAAAAAGATGAAAATTTTTTAATGTGGATGATTTTTTTCTTCATACATAAAAGAAAAATCAAAGCAGTGATGATAAAATTCGGTGAGGGAAAGAAAAAGTTATATTGAAAGAAGATTTAGAAACAAATTTGAGCATTAGAAAAGCATAAATAGAAAAAAAGGGTACAAAAAAGAAACCCTTTATACATTAAGAGATAAAATATCTGCATTTGACTCTTCGTTTTTTAATATTGTTCGTATCAGGGCACCAATACTATTTAATTTTAAGTCTGCTTTGTAAGCATTATAAACGTAACTAATACATTTCTTTACAGCAGATAATGAATAGGTAGAAGCGAGTAGTGCAAGATCTGAATAATCATTATTCGTAAGATGGAAAGGAACATAAAACTTTTTGGTTTTTCCTTGTTGCTTGACGATACCTGCCTGCTTTAGGAAATCAATATCGTTTTGTTTCGCCTCCGTTTCTTTTAATGAAGATTTATTAAGACGTTGCATTGCAGCATCAAGGCTTTCAAAATAACTACGTAAAGATGTAGCATTTTCTGCATTATTCATTTCTAATGAGCGTTTACCATGGTAATCCGGATTCATCTGAAGAGTAACAGATTCTTCAGAGAAGATGACCTGGAATAGGTTTGAAACTGCTGATAATGCTTTGCGTATAATATTAGGTTTGCAATATCTTGGAAGATAAAGTCTTAAAGTAGAATAAGGGGTTTTCGCTACCAGCTTGTTTTCTGGATTACGGTTGGTATCAAGATCAAGAGCGGTTCTCAGGTAAATACGCAATTGGTTGAGATCATCCAGTTTTACGAGTTCATCGAGAAAAGCAAGATTAAAAGTAGCATATCCCCGACCGCCGTCCTTAGCGGTTAAAGCATATGTATGGTATTCTGCGAGGATTACATGAAAACGATTTTTTGTAAATCCATCTTTGCACAACATAATATAACCATATTCTTGTAATTTTATATTTGCATTATAAATAGACCGCACAGTACATCCAAGATATGTAGCAAGTTCTTTTGGAGAGAGACTTTTAATCAAACCATGCTCATCCGGATTACAGAAATGGTAAATTACAAAAAGTTTTAATGCAATTCCTTTTAATCGTTTAGCACTACCAAAACGGTTTTTTTCATTTATGTAACGGATATGTTCTTTATATACGGTTTTATAAACACATTGACTACAATGATTACACTGGAAAAGGGCATCATTTTGAGTTTCTTGAGGCAGATACTCTAAAAATTCAATATTTTTATAATTTGGACACGAAAAACAGCCAGAGGCAGCACGATCCAGCTCCTGGCTTTCGGTATAATATGTATTTGTATGATTTTTTTGTATTCCAATTGCTTTAATTAGCGGAGATTTTCCGATACGTGCATAATTTGATAATTTCAAGGGTATCACCTCTTTTCATAAGATAGAGACAAAATAGCTATATGTGTAGTAGACAGTACAAATACACATATATATGCCCAATACGGTAATAACACTTGAAATTATAGATTAAATGATATAAAATGGTGTTAAAGTATCGGCATTATTAATAATTTTATTCTATCTGTGATCGGTACTTAGTAGCTCAACTGGCAGGAAAAGCTACAGTTATAAACATCAAGCGAGGATTTTTTGGTTGAAGTGGAAGTTCAATCAAATTATCCTCATTTTTAATACTACAATATAAAAGATTATTTGTAAAATCGGAAAAGTAAGCAGTAAAAAGTGAATAAAATTAAAAAAGCCCGAAAAATAAGCAAATTTGACGTGTAATAGTTCTGTTTAAAAAAGACGGTTTTTGTGAGAGTGTTTCAATAACCCTTATAAATAAAGGCTTTTTTGTACTAGAGATAAAAATAAAAAATTTTTCAAAAAATTTTCAGAAAAAATACGCAATAAAAAGCGAACAAAATTTAGGGATTTGTATAGATCAGAAAAGCAAGCAGTAAAAAGCGAACAAAATAAGTGAATTTATAAGTTGAGAGAAAAATTGTGCAGTAAAAAGTGAACAAAATCATTTTTCCATTAAGAGCAAGGAAAATTTTAAAATTTATGAGTGAAAAAAAGATACAGTAAAAAGCGAACAAAAGTGGTAACATCTGAAAAATAGCGCAGTAAAAAGCAAATAAAATAATTTTGACAAAAAAAGCAAGCAGTAAAAAGCGAATAAAATTGAATGAATGAAATAAAAATGCAGTAAAAAGCGAACAAAATAGTTGAATATCCTACTTTTATACTAGAGAGATAGCGACAAAATGGAAATTTCAATAAAAAAGATAGCGACAAAATGGATTAGAGAGGATATTAAAAAAAAGATAGCGACAAAATGAATTAAGAAGATACGTTAAAAAAAGATAGCGACAAAATAAACTGAAAGAAAATGATGTGGAAGTTCCTACAGAAAAGAGTCGGTATAGGAAAACAGACAATGATTTCATAAGACTTTTTTTGAAAAAGTGAGCAGTAAAAAGCGAACAAAATATAAGATAATAAGATGTGATATAGAAATTAAAATAAGCAGGGGCATCCCTGCTTATTCGATTTCAACGAAATCAGTATCAATAACAGACGAAGTAAGAAGTTGAGCAGAATGAAAATTGTATGCTACAATTTCTTTTTCTTCTAGTGGCATAAAATCTATGCGTATAGAGGAATCATTATTGATGAATTCAAAATCTTTTACTATAATATTTTCCGCTTTTAAAATATTGAGATGTGTAGTTAATTCTTTTACCAGCATAGCATTTCCCATTTTCAGGAGTTTCATATGTCCCCGAAAGTATTTTAGTGCAAAAATTTTGCTGAGAGCGTTATCTTTATATCCAGCAAGACGTTCTTGCTGAAGAATCATCATAATACTTCTGGTTTGGGCAGATTCTATTGTTTTATATGATGAGGAAAGGATATTGATGTACTTTTTCTGTACATAGGTACGTTTTAACTGCTCGGATGGTGTAAACAGAATCGTACCTTCTATAAAATCTACATGGATGTAGCTAATCAAACCAAGTGTGGTCGTTTTAATCAATTCCCCGGATTTATCTTTTAAGGTGATTGTATAGTTATAATTACTCAATTTTATTAGGCGTTGATTAATATCCTCATAGTGCTTTTTTCTTGGAACTTTGATATTGAAAATACGTCGTGTAAAATCTAATAGGTCACAGCCGACGAATTCATCATTGATATTTTCCCCATTGATTAAGTTGAAAAGCTGTGTCATAATTTCACGATCTTTCATATCAAGCTCTTTCTGGCGTAATTCGAGGTTCATATTTTTGAGAGCTTTTTTTGTTAGCTTTCCATTAGCATTATCTGGAAGCGAATGACCTGGTTTGTATTGTACTTCTATTTCACCCATACCATCTTCAGTATCTGTTTCAAACTCATAATTATTATGAAGAAGAATTTCATTTTGTAAAAGCTCGGGTTCAAATTCCATATAAGAACTCCGATAGTTAAAAATCGGATACGCTGTTAAATCAACAGGGTATTTGGTATTAAACCCCTCAAGGGAACCATCAAACATATTTTGGATGATTGTAAGTGAATCGAAGGTCAAGTCATCAATAAAAGCAGTTGCAATTATTTTAACTGATTTATCGGAGAGAAAAAAATAATTTGTTAAAGGAACAGAAGTATCACTTCGCCATTTCTCAATTTCTTCAAATTTGGATTGCATGATTTCTTCTATTCCGGGAGCATCCGGATTTGTATATCGTAGTGTATTATATGTAGCTTCTGCATATCTACGTAAACACTGTGGATTTTTTGGTGTCATTTTCCCTTTTATTTCATCTTGAATGCTTTTAATCCAATTACGCTTGCTTACTCGACGGCGTTCTCTGTAAGTTTTGACCGCCTGCTCCACATTTTCACGGGATAATGCGACATAAATGCAATATGTAATAATAGTATCTAATGCTGGTGAAGGAGTAGCTTCAGGAATAACACCTTTTAAATGATGTTCGTAAATATAACGTTCAGGTTGTCGATCTTTGATAAAACGTGTATAGTTTGTTTTTATTTCCTGAAAGATATTCGGCGAAATAAAAAGAGCCGCTTTTCTGTAAATATCCAAAAAATCAGTTGTATTTGTTGTTTCACTCATAGTTTGTCACCTCCTACACACAGTTATCTAATTTGTAATTATATACGATGAACGGTTGATTTGCAAATTCATTTTTTAGCAGTTGGGTGGTTTTCGTTTTCGTGTGAGACGAGTTAAACCGTAAAGGTGGAATGACTGTTTTTATGAGACAAACAGTTTTGGTGGCGGTATTGCATAGGAAAGAAAAAATCTGCTATGATAATGTGAAGGAGGAAATATTGTTATGGATGAACATATGTATCGAAAAAATATAGAAGTAGGAATGAAGGTTGAGATTGTTTTAAAAAAGGATCAAAAGACAGGGGTTTTGACAACAGGTACAGTGAAAAAGATACTGACGAAAAAAAATATACATACAAGGGGAATTAAGGTAATGCTTTCAGATGGAAAAGTTGGGAGAGTGAAGCATCTGTTTAATAGGGATTGCACAATAGAGTGAACAATGATAAACTAAGAGAAACCTGATTTATTTACAATTCCTGTCTTTGGGCAGTATAATAGAATGAATTCCTGGAAACAGGTTATGCATGACAACAGCACCTATTTTATGGTGCTGTTTTTATGTGGAAAATAATCAGGAACTATATAAAAGGAGGAAAACTTATTGAATGAACAAGTAAAAAAACAAAGCCGATTTTTTCAGACGCGTGAAAATGTGGCAAAGCTGGGAGCATACTATACAGATCCGGAACATTGTAGAATGATTGCAAAGATTTTGGATTTTCCGGAAGAAGATGTTTGCTGCCTGGAACCATCTATTGGAGATGCAAATGCAGTATGCATTGTAACAGAAAAGGAAAAACGCCAAAATATAAAGATATATGGTGTTGATCTAAATCAAAAAACAGCGGATACAACCGTTTTAAATCCGTATGTAGAAGAATGCCTGTGGGGTGATTTTTTAACAGATGTTATCATCAGCCACAAGGCATTTTCTTTTTGTTTTTCAAATCCGCCATATGGCGATTTGAACGAAACAAGACAAGAGATTTTGTTTCTGAACAAATTACTTTCTTATTTGACGATAGACGCAGTTCTTGTATATATCGTACCTTATCAAGTGGTTGCAAATCAAGAATTTCAACGTGTCTGGACTGCCGGGTTGACAGTAGAAAAAATCTTTCGGTTTCATGAAAAGGAATATGAAAAATGGAAGCAGGTAGTATTGATTGGAAGAAAAAAAGATAAAAAGGTTAAAAACCAGGACCAATCTAAAGAAGTGGAGTTTGAATTTCCTAAAGTAGAAGAGATTTCTTTGCTGCCAATGGATTATCAAGGAAACCGGATTAAGGTAAATCCGTCATTTGCAACTGGAATTACAACATTTACCACAAAGGAATTTCATTTTGAGCGAGCCTTAAATTATGTAAAGAAAAGTTCGCTCAGGAAGTTTGTAAAGGAAATAACGCAACAGGAGTTATATATGTCTGACAGGTTAAGCAGACCTCCTATTATGCCGAATGCAGGTCAAATGTATTTGATGGCTATTTCAGGAGCAGGTCAGGGTATTGTTGGTTCGGAAGAAACAAAAGATTTACACTTGCAGAGAGGTGTTGTAAAAAACGTAGAAGAAAGTGAAATTAGAGAAAGTGAACAAGGAGTAGTCGAAGCAGTACGAAAATATGCAAAAATCAGCTTTAGTATTGTGGAAGATAGTGGGGATATTCATTCTATTTAGCCGCATGGCAGAATGGAAGTAGGTAAAAGGAGGAAAAGAGATGCTAAAAGTAACGGCAGGTAGTGTATTTGCGCATTTGGAGTATGCAGTTATTGTGAATAAAGATTTATTGCTTTTATCCTGCTATGAAAGGAGTCAGATGGCAGTAAATGGAGTATGTGCAAATATTGGTTTGAGATCGGAACCAACTCGCATTATTGAAAATGGTGAAATAGTGGCATCTGTGCAAGGCGAATTTGAGTCAGACACTTACATAGCGCGAATACCGGCAGGAAGAGAAAATATTTACCAAGGGGTTTGTATATCAAAATCGGTAAATAAAGAATATCTCTTTATTCATAAGGAAAATCAGGAAGAGGAGATGTATGCATATTTTATGAATGCGTATGAATTACCACTATTGAGAGAATGGATTCCATATTTGGTAACATGTGCGCTGGACAGAAAACATTTGACGTATGCAAATGCAGACATTTACGGTAGTTTTGAATTGCAAGAAGAGACAGATATTATAGAGTGTAGAATGACAAATGATGATCTGATTGCTCTGGTAAAAGAAGGACTTAAAAGAAGAAAGATAAAGATTGCAGTACATCCGCAGAATGCTCTGGAGTTTTGCGATATGGATGACTATTTTGAAAAGTATGGGCATACGCTAGTCCGCAATTTAGAAACCCAATTATCTCCACTTAGTCAATTAAAAGAAAAAGTGGATGAGTTAGTTTTTATTTCTAAGCGTCCGTATCCGCAGCAAGCAGCAATTATCAATGGAGCATTGGAACGCCTTACATATGGGAACTATGTGTTTCTTGTGGAATCAATGGGGGCTGGAAAAACGCTTCAGGGAATGGGGATTGTTGATGGCTGGTTTGTTAAACAATATAGGAGGCAGCACCCTGGAATGTCAGTAAAGGATATCTATAGTGATGGTTCTCTTATAAAATATAGAACAATTATTATGTGTCCACCTCATCTGGTTGAAAAATGGGCGGAATCCATCCGAGAGGAAGTGCCATATGCAAAAGTAGAAATATTAAAGGAGCTGGCACAACTTGTAAAATTGAGAAAAAAGGGAAAGAAAGCTCAGGGAAAGGAATTTTATATCATCAGTAAGGATTCAGGAAAGTTGTCCTATTCTTATATACCAGTACCAAATCAGATAAAAAAGAAGACAGCAGGTATTCCTATATGTAGAAATTGTGAGAATGTGGTTTCAGGTGGAAGAGAAAGTATATGTCAATGCGGAGAAAGGAACAGGATAATCAAGAAAACGAGGGAACGATATCTTGGTCTCATTTGCCCAGAATGCGGAGAACTTCTTCTTCATGCGGAAGGAAATGTGTATGACGAGAACGGCTATTTGAAAATTCTTACGCCAGAAGATTTTGCTGTTCAAAATAGCGTGAACCATTTTTGTAGATGTTGTGGTGCGGTTTTATGGGCACCTACGGTAAAACAGATGGATAACAGAATTTTTTTCCAGAAACCGAAAAAGAAAATTAAAAAATGGAAAAAAATCTCACATTTTTCGAACCGGGCAAAAAAAGCACGAAAATCTGTTTGGATTATGCGAGGAAGAGAAGAGGTATATAAAAAAGAAAATATGATTACAGATGAAGAAGTAGAAGAAATGGAGATTGTGGGACCGAGAAGATATTCCATGACACGTTATATCAAAAAATATCTCAAAGGATATTTTGATTTGGCAGTCTTTGATGAAGTGCAGGATTATAAAGCAGGAGGCAGTGCACAGGGATATGCAATGCACGACTTGATAAAAGCAAGCAAAAAACAAATGTGTTTGACAGGAACAATTGCTGCAGGATATGCGTCAGATCTGTTTTATGCACTTTATAGATTGGATCCGGCAAGAATGAAAGGAAAAGGCTATGAATATGGGAGTGCAGGTGAAAGGAAATTTGTCGAAAAGTATGGTTCGGTTGAAACTGTGTATGAAATACAGGAAAAGGGGCAGTATCATACAATGACCAGAGGGAAGGTCATAACACCTACGCGCTGTTTGCCTGGTATATCTCCATTGATATTTACAGATTTCTTATTGGACACTGCTTTGTTTCTTGACATATCTGATCTTAGTCGTTTTCTTCCCAATTTATATGAAAATGTGGAAATTATTCCGCTTGAAGATGAAATTCGGGAGGAATACCACCGGGTAAGGGATGTTATAAAAGAATATATGAAAGAAGAAAAAGGAAGTCTTCTAATGGGAAGCTATCTTCAGTTTTCATTATCTTATACAGATATGCCTTATAAAAGAGAAGCGATACTTTCTCCAGCAAATGGAGATGAAGTCTCTCAGCCAGCAGATTTATACTATTTGATTGAAAACGGGAGATTATTGTTAAAAGAACAGGCACTTGTAAATATAGTAAATAAGGAATTGGAGGAAAAGAGAAATTGTTTTATTTATTGTGAATTTACTGGTGATCGGGAAGAAGCAATATCATACAGATTAAAACAAATTTTGGAACAGGAGTGTACTTTGCGGGAAAGTGAAGTCACAGTTTTAGAAAGTGCAAATCCACCGGCATTGAAAAGAGAAGAGTGGATGCACCAAAAAGCTTCACAAGGTACAAAAGTATTTATTACAAATGCAAAATGTGTTTCTACAGGACTTGATTTTGCGTTTCGTTATCATGGAAAAGATTATAACTATCCAACGATTATTTTTTATCAAGTTGGATATGACATGATTAAAATCTGGCAGGCGAGCAGACGGCACTATCGATTGAATCAGAAAAAGGAGTGCCGGACTTTTTATCTTGTATCAGAATGTACAATTCAGATTGATGCAGTTCAGTTGGTTGCTACCAAAGAAGTTGCAACAAGTTCCATCCAAGGGCAATTTTCAGCAGAAGGATTGTCTACGATGGCAAAAGGAGTGGATGCACGTGTAATTTTAGCACAGTCTGTGGCAGAAAAAAGTGAACAGAAAGAGCATGGGCTGAAACAGATGATGGCAACCATAAGTGAAAGAAATAATCAGGGGAAAGGAGAGATAAACTATGAAAAAATGTTGATTTTTTCTGAACTGACAGGATTTGAAACCGTACCAGATTACAATGGGACAAGTGAATTCAGTCACATCAGCGATGACGAAATATTAGAATTGTTAAATTTTGGTACAGAAACAGTAGAAAGTCAGACCAATATATTTGAAACAACTTTACAGGAAAATGTTTCCGAAAGCAAGATATTACATATCGCATCTACGATTAAGAAGAATGAAGTAAGTCGTGAAGAAAAAGATTGGCTGGATTTTGAGGAATTATTAAATGTAGTAATGTATTAAGGAGGATAAGAACATGTATCAATTTAAGATGAATAGTAAAGATTTGGCAGAAGCAATGAAGAAAGCGTCCATAGCGCTTCCAGTGTCTAAGGGAAAAGGAGAAAATGAATGTATTCGGCTTGTAATCAATAAAAAAAGTAAAGATGCAGAGGATTACAGAGCAGTAATTCTAGCGTTCAATGGAAAAGTTCAGACGATAGGGGCGCTTAATATTGAAGAAGTAATCACGGAAACGGATATTCCGGAGATTAATGTAAATGGTCGGCAACTATTAGCATCTGCAAATGCATTTGCAGCTATGAATGCAGCCATAGAGTTAAAAATTGACAGTGAAGCAGTTGTAACAGGAGCTGGAAGCCGTGTTGCTTTAAAACTCGGGAAAAGTGTCATGGCACTAAAAGCATCAGAAACAGTTATGCAGGAAGTTGAAATAAGTGGTGAAGAGTTTACTCAGTTTATGAATTTTGGAATTAGTTGTTTTGGGACAGAAAAGGGAATGCATGGAATTCATTGTGTTGCGGTAAGAATTGATGCATCTGCAAATAGAATATTTGCTGTTAGCACGAATGGATATAGATGTGCGTATGCAGAAACAACTAATATAAAAATGTATAGTTTAAAGAAACCGCAGAATTCACAAGAAGATGAAGACACTTCAGCAGGAGCACCAGCGATTACTGCAATTGTGGAAGGAAAAATTTTGAAAAGTGCAATCCAAAATTTTCTTGGAAAGAAAAAAGTATATCTTGGGATTGACGACAAAATGTTACGCATTAGAAGTGGTACAGATGTAGTTATGATACTGCAACAAGAGGTTGATTATCCTCTTGAACCCATGCTGAAACTGATTGAAGGAAATAAAAGCCTAGGAAGATGGAAGGCACCGTATATCAAAGTACTTCAATCTTTATCAGTTTGTGAAATTGCAATGGACAGTATGTGGCTTGAAATTTGTAAAGAGGATGATAATCATATCCTATTTCGCGGAAAAGACGGGGTAACGAAAACATCTATTTTTTGTGCTATGGAAGGAGAGATTCAACGGGTGGTATTAGATGAGTCCCATTTAAAAAATGCTCTTTCTGTATTTTCAAAGGAACAAGATATAATAGTAGAGTCAGTAGGTGAAAGACGTCCATTTGTCATCCGACAAAAGGAAGATGACCCGAATATGATACTTGTATTTCCAATTGCAGATGATGAGGAAGAAGAATAGTATCTATTTATGTTCGAAAAATTAAAAAGTTAAAACAATGGGGCAATAGGGAGATAATTCCATAATTGCCCCTAGAACAGAACAAATGTTCGTTAACAAATATAGAACTCACCGTGAGGTTCAAAATTCAAAAAATCAAATCTGTAAAAATTTCTGGCATATCGCCATACCTCCCCTTATATGTAAGATAGAAATAAATTTGTCTCAATCTAGTCGTTTTTGTAGCATATTTGATGAATTTGTCCGCATTTGAATAGTTATGAAACTATCTGTAATTTCAGTATCTTGCAGTTTTTTTTATTTTTCTATATTATTCAGTTAGGATAAACACTAGTGATTTATACAATATTTTTATAAGCGAAGGAGGCTATCAATGAAGGAACTTATGATAGCCGAACGACTTTCATCCATCAAACAGAATTTTGATGGTATCCTTCTTACATCATCAGGTACGGAATGGGATTTTATGACCCAAAGCCCCGGACAATCCGGAGTTTTCAGTTCTCTGATTTCGAAATTGCAGGATATTGGTGCATCAGGATATGAACTGATGCTTACACTTGGAATAATTGGACTTGTATTTTCCATTATTTTTACTGCGGTTTCCTTGTTGCTGACAAGCAACGCACAAAAGAAGGAAGAAAAGAAAAGCCATGCATTGGTCATCTGCTTAGCTGGTATTGTTATTTTTTCAGTGTTTAGCATTATTGGTTTTTTCAAGTCAATCGGCACAGGATTATAAGTGGAAAAATAGACAGGCTCTTCGGAGTCTGTTTTTTAGTTGGAGGTATTAGGTATGGCTAAATTAGGAGTGTTCCCTATTCCTGGAGAATTTAAAAACGAAGATAGGTGGTTTCGATATTTCAATCGAAAACAAGCTACAGTTCTTGTGTTATGTGGAATTCTTGATTACAGAGTTATAATGTTTGCAAATTTAAAAGGAATGCTGGTGCCGGCTATTACTTTGATGCTGATGTTTACAATGACCATGATGGGGATTGTCATGGTGCGGCTGCCGGTAGATGTACTGTTCCTAAATGGAGGAGGAATCACAATAGACCAGCTTTTGTTCCGAATATTGTACCGCAAGATTCACAGGGAACTGTATACAAAGAATGAGGACGGAGGTGGAGATAGCCTTTGAGAAGAAAAAGAATGATATTGGTCTTGCTAATAGGGGTGCTTTTGCTTGCGTTAAGTGGCTGTGGAAATAAAGAAGAGGGGAATCCTTTTGATTTTAGTGGTATCGAGACAAAAGATTTAAATCCATGGAATTATATGGAAAATATGGAGCTGTCTATGAGTGAACCATTAAAAGACCTTGGGGCATCTTCTGCGCAACTTGGAATTACGGTAGGAATTATGGGAATTGTATTTTCTATCTTTTACATGGTATTGAAAATCTGTTTTACCAAAAATGCTGCTATCAAAGAAGAGATAAAACAGGAGGCAGTTCTGAAAGGAATGATTGCAATTATGTTGTTCAGCATTCCGTTTTGGCTAGGGCTATTTAAAATGACTGCAGAACTGTTGGTATAAGGAGGCGGCAAAATGCAGGTGATTACAGATTTAGTAAAAAATATCCAGTTAATAGCAGTTGCTATTGTGCTGCTCCTTCTTGCTTTTACAGGAATAGGCATATACCTGTTGCGAATTAAAAAGAAAGTTGTTGTAGAAAAGAACGTGGATTATTCTCAATTTCAACGAAAAGATATTATGGAATATGTTCCGATTTGCGATGTGACGGAAGATATGTTGGTATCAGATGGTGGGAAACGATTTATCGGGGCAATTAAATGTCAGGGATTTTCTTTTGGGGATGCGGAAGTTGAGGAGAAACTTCAGACAATACGAGGCTATATTACATTTTTCAATGTTCTGGATAATAATCCAATACAGTTCAGACAATCTGCCAGAAACGTAAACTTGGACAGTTTGATCCAGGATTATCAAGAACAGATGAGCCGTATTCAGGAAAAGAGATATCTGTTGAATTTGGATTATCTGGAATTAAAGGAAGAGTCTGAAAATCCAGAACTGATATTAGAAGATTATAACATTTATTACGAAAAACTGAAAGAAATACAAAGGGAATTACTTTCTCTTGGCTATCAGATTGAACAGTTGAATGCACAGATACAATATATGGCGACGATATCAGGAGATAATGCAGAGGCAAAAAGAGAAGAAATCTATATCTTTGATTGGCATTATAATGCGGTGGATTTTTCCTCACAGTCTTTGGAGGAACAGGAAGTATATCAACGTGCAGAGGCACAATTAAAAACAAAAGAAAATGCATATGTAGCAGCACTGAGGAATTGTGGGGTACATGCAAAGCGCATGAGCGGAGTAGAGCTTTTAGAGGAAATTCGACGGTATACACATCCGGTTTCAGCATCGAAATCAACAGTAGAGGATATCGTACAGATGGCATATGACAGTATTTGTGTCACGTCAGAATCACTAAAAGAATTAGAACGTGAGGCAAATCAAAAAATTATAGAGGAAATTGCTTCCGGAATGAAACCAGGAAAGGGAGTGAAAAAACCATGCGAGAAATAATTTTACAGCATAAAGAAAGCTTTCTTGTTGGAATAGGAGCTTTGCTCCTTATGTCATTGGTATTAGCGATAATCATAATCCTTAGGATGTATACCAAAAAGAATACTTCAGAAAAGAAACCAGAAGAGAAAAAGAAAAGAAGAAGGAAAAAATATCGGAAGCCAGAAGAATTGTTTGTCCCGATGGAATCAATCCAAATCCATTGTCTTATACCGTTATACATGATGCCGGACATGATGTTTATGTGAGAAGTCTTACGATTGACAGCTTGCCTAAAAGAACAGTATTTGCGACTACTTTTCCCTCTCTTTTTAATTTTGACAGAGTAACAACATCTGTTTTTATAGAACCTTTGGGAGAAGGAAGAGCCAGTCATCTTTTGGATGGACGCATTGTAGAGATTGAAACCAATATGATTACTGCAGAAAAAAATGCAGATAGAAACCAATTAAGAAAATTAAATGCAAAGTTAAGAGATACGGAAAGCTGGGCGCAACGGATTGAAACGGGAGATAATAGTCTTTATCATGTATATTTTCTTTTTGTTCTCATGGCAGACAGTTTAGAACAGTTAAACAGAAGAACCGATGCGTTCCGGAATCTGGCAAAAGAGAAACGAATTACATTATCCTGTTGTTATTCCTTACAGGCAGAAAGTTATTTGACGGGAATGCCACTTATGTATCGCTATTCTGCATCAATAGGACCGGCAAAAACGGCAGGACTGAAACGACATACCATGGACAAACTTAGTCTTGCAAGTATATTCAACCATACACAAGATAGTTTTTTTCATGAACACGGAATTATCATAGGACGAAATATGAACACGGGAATGCCGGTAGCGTTTGATGTGTATGAGAAAAAACATAATGGCTACAACATGGTATTTGCCGGAATGACAGGAACAGGAAAATCTGCCTGTATGAAGATACTTGCGTCCCGCTATATCACTAAAAATGGATATCGGTTTGTGTGCATAGATTCACAGTCTAAGGGAAACCGGGGGGAGTACGCTATGCTTACAGACATTATGTGTGGGACGAATTTTGAGATTAAGAGTAATGCTGGAAATATCATGAATATTTTTGATCTTGATAAGGAAGAAGAATGGTCTGAATTGAATGGAAGCTATGAAGTACTTCGCTTACAGGATAAAATTGCAAATGCAAAATCAGATATGATGACGTTAATTCAGGGAAATAAAGAGCCGGCAGAATTTTCTCTTGTTACGCACATGGAAAGAATTGTGACAGATATTATTACAGAAATGTATGAAGAAAGAGGGATTTATGACAATGTAGTGGAATCGCTGTATGAGTCTGGAAAGGGGTTGCGAAATGGAGTAATAACAAGTGGAAAGATACGTAAAAAAATGCCAGTTCTTACCGATTTTTATAAAAAAGCTTTGGAAAAAAATAAAGGGAACCGGATTGCAGAACATAGGAAAGCATATCGGATTATTCTTGATAGCCTGAAAGACCGGGTAAAAGAGCTTTATTATTGCCCGGAATGTATTCAATTTTACTCGCGAGAAGAGTGGGAGGGTGGGACAAGAAATTGTTCTTGTGGAGCTGAGATTAAAAAAATAGTTGGAAGTAAGGCCTACTATGACGGACAAAGCACGGTCAAAATCAAAGAGAATGAACACTTTACCAATATTGATATTTCACAGCTTCCGGAAATGGAACGACCGATTGCAAGGCAGATAAGTTTAAGTTTTTTAAATGAACAGTTTATTAAGACAAATGCAACAAATCCACAGAAAACAGAATGTCTTGCCGTAATTGTAGACGAGGTACATGAGAATTTTGGTATGAAATCTGCAGTGGCAAGCCTGGATTATGTGGCACGTACCTCACGTAAGCGTTTAGTATCTCTTTGGACCGCAACGCAGGCATTGAAAGATTATGATTGCTGTAGAGAAACCGAAGCATTATTGAAACAGTCGGCGGCAAAGTTTGTATTTAAACAGTCCTATTCCGATCGTAAATGGGTACAGGAGGCATTGAATTTAACAAACGGACAGATTGACCGAGTATTAGAACTTGGTGGTGATCCGCAGGATAATTCAGAAAATCGAAAAGGCGAGGTGTGCATTGTAGACAATGGCAAAATATGTTTCTGTAAGATTGATTATCTAAAAACAGCGGAGGCAGTTTTTGTGGAAACCGATCCTCGCATTATTCAGGAAATGTATGCATAGGAGGTGCCATGAAAAGGAAAAGAAAGCATAGGCTAAGGCTGTTTTTGGTGATGTTATGCATAGTATTTGTAGCCGGAGGAAACTTGGTTGTGTATGCAACCGAAGATGAATTGACAAATGAAGTCGATGAAGCGAATGAGAACCGCTTTTCGGAAAAATCACCATGGCTGGATCATGCAGATGAGTCTATTTATTCGGAGGATATTGATGCAGGAGAGACGCCACAGCAGATTGAACCAAAAGATCCAGGGATTGTAGAAAAATATGCATCTGAATTGATTCGAAATGCAACCAGCAGTTTGATTTCACTATTAGAAGGAAAGATGGGTGCTGGCATTGACAGAATTATCTATGGGAGGGTTGGAAGTGGAAAACCAAACAGCGTCAATATTTATGCTTTTGAGTTAAGGAGTGGGAATCCATATGGAGTGACTGCAAGCGTATGTTATGCACTACTTCGTAGTATTGTATTTGTTTTACTTGGAATTTACTTTGTATCGATTTTGGCTAAAAGTGCATGGACAGGTCACACAGCCCAGAATAGGGAACAGATAAAATCGAATCTGTACATGATAGCAGTTAAATTTGTTTACCTTGCATTGATGCCGTATTTGCTTGATGTAGTGCTTTATATAAGAGATGTGGTTTTACATGGGTTAAAATCGGTTACAGGGGTGATGCTTGCCGATGGTGCAAAACTTTCTCTTTCTAATGCGTTTTTGCTAAATGCAGAATTTACTGGACGTTTTATAGATGCCATGATGTATTTGGGAACAGTGGGACTTACTTTATATTTTGCAATTATATATATTGCGATTGCCATAGATATGCTGGTATGTTTTATAGCTTTTCCCATTCTTTGTCTGATGCAGAGCCCTAAAAAAAATTTGATGGATAGCTGGATTATGACGGTGTTGTCCAATGTGCTTACGCCAGTATTAGATGCGGTACTTCTTCTGATTCCATTACTGACCAGTATGATGCTTGCTGATGTGATAGAAGGAATTGCTTTCATACAACTTATCATGTGTATGCTCATTATTCCTGCAAGAAATAGAATTAAAGCACTGTTAGGTGTACAGAGTAATGAAAGAGGCGGCTTTTTCAGTGCCATGGCACTTTTGGCGCTGGGACGTACAATTGCAGGAAAGACAAAAGGGGCAATTAAACGTGGTGCTGATATCCGTTCCGATTTGGAGAAAAGCCGGGCACATAAAGAAATGGCAGATGCGGATGAAGAGGAAAGTGATTCAATTCTTGGAGGCTTTGGTCAGAATTCAACACTGAGGGGGACTGGTCAGGGAACGCTTGAAGAATTATCGTCTGGAGATGGAAATTCTTTAGAGGAACTGGATACATCAGCAATAGATGCCGGGGGACCAGAAGAACGGTCAGTGGAAGATTATGAGGAGGGATATTCTGAGGAGCCTTTTTATTCTGATCATAATATAGATTTAGAAAGATCTGAAAGTGTACCAGTACAAGAGGAAGGCTTTGGAGAAAACGAGACTATAGGGGAGTCTAGGGGAGAATTCCATCAAGAAATACCGGAAGTGGCAGGAACAGCGGAAGAAGGCATAGAAGAAAATGGAACATCAAATGAGAATATAGAAGCTGGAATGCAGGAAGAAATGCCAGAAGAAATGGAAACTCAGGAGGAGAATGTACCTGAGGATCTGAAAGAAACAGATGTTTCCGGTGATGTAAATGGAGAAACCTTAAGCCGTAATCAAATACTTCGAGATCTTGATAAGAGCATGGAACAGAAACAGCGAACGATTGATGCACTCAAAGTACAAAAAGCAGGCTTCCAAACAGAACAGAAGCGGGCAGAAAGTCAAATGTTAAATTATGAGCGTGGTTCAGAAGAATACAGGCAGTTAGAAAAACAACGGGCACAGATGGCACTGCGTGCTTCGGAAACAGAACAAAAGATTGCTGGCCAGATGCAGAATTTAAACCAGCTTCGGAATGAAGCAAAGGCGGTTAAAGGTAGTATGGCAGGTGCGACGCCAACACCATTTGATGATAAAAAGACGGAAATCCTTTGCAAGAGAGCAAACATTAATAATTTTGAACAGCCAGAATTTAGAAATGCACTATCCAATGCACAAATGGCAAAACTGTATCAAAAGAGAGCAGCAAAAAATTTAGCGAAAGGAACAGCGGCGACGGTGGGAACTTTTGCAGGAGGTGCAATGCTTGGAGGAGCAGCCATGTTCATGCAGCCGGGAACTGTTATGATGGGTGTTACAGCTGGAGCTTCAGCAGGGGCCGCAGTTGGAAGTGGCATCATATCTGCTGGCATTGCGGCATCCGATACTGCAAGATGGGCCGGAAAGAAAGCTCGATTTATAAGAGAAGTGGAACGCAGTGGAATTGGGACAGATATAAATTTTGTAGATGCTTATGCACAGACGCCCGTTTACTCAGGAGCTGCACAAACGATGGGACAACCAGCGGTAGAAAATACACCAAAACAAGGTGCTGTATCGCCGGTTTCTGTTAAAAATCAAAGGAGTTCACAAGGAGAGGACATCATAATTGTGCCGAAGCAAGTAGCGACCTTGCCAGAAATGGGTGTGGGAAATGTACAACAGATAGAAAATACAGTTCAAAAAATACAGGAAGAAATTGAACAAGATAGTATTCGTGCGCTGCAGAAAGTGTTCTCGCCTGCGGGTATGTTTAAAAGTAGTGTGGCTCTAACAGCGTTAGAGAGAGCCAATATAGAAGCAGAAAAATATTTTGCTACGTTACGGGAAACTGGGGCACCTGAACTTACAAGAAAACAGGAAATTGAAAAGAGAGTGGAGTTTCAAACCCGATGTATAACAGAACAAGTATTAGACAGTTTGTCTATTTCTCCAGATTATGAGAAAGGCACAGAAAATTATAAAAAGGCGGAGGAAATTATACATACAAAGGTACGCATGATCGTGGAAAAGAGAAACAAGGATTTATTTTAGGAGATACGCTAGATGAAGAAATGTAAGAAACTACAGCTATGCATATTGGTGCTACTGTTGTTGTTCCAATTATCAGCCTGTGAGTATGAAGAAACTGGTGGTTACGGCGAGTATGGGACTGCGAATGTATCACCTATGGTAGAGAGATGGCGGAATGATGTGGAAAGAATTGCTGCAAAAAATGGGGTCAGTGAATATGTGGAACTGCTTCTTGCTGTGATTGCACAGGAATCTGGTGGCAATGCAGAGCGTTATCCAGATATTATGCAGAGTTCTGAAAGTGCAGGAAATGCACCTAACACGATAGATGATCCTATTGAAAGTCTGGAACAAGGGATTCAGTATTTTGCTGGTTTGGTGGAGAGAGGAAAAGAGGCTGGTGTTGATATAGAAACCGTTTTGCAGTCTTATAATTTTGGTGGTGGTTACATTGGTTATATAAAGGATAATTACAATGGGAAACATTCCGAGTCTACAGCACGTGCATTTTCACAACTGATGGCTTCAAGGCTTGGATGGAATAGTTATGGAGATGTAAAGTATGTAGAGCATGTTTATTCTCATATGAATCGAAACCAGGGAGGCGGAACACATGGAAAGTATGAACAGATGTATGCAGTGATGCAGGAATATTTGGGGGTTCCTTATTTGTTTGGAGGGACATCAAAAGCAGGAATCGACTGTTCTGCTATGTCTCAAAAAATATATCAGGCTGCGGGTATTTCACTTCCAAGGACTGCGCAAGCACAGTATGATGCAGTAAAACATATCCCGGAAAGTCAGTTGCAGAAGGGAGATTTGGTGTTTTTTACTGGTACGTATAATGCTGGTACTTACATTACACATGTGGGGGTATATACCGGAGATAATCAGTTTTTTCATGCAGGTGGAAAAAAGTGCCAGTTTTCAGAATTGACAGGATATTATCGGACACATCTTGCAGGTTTTGGGCGTAACTAAAAGAAAGAAGGAGGGATTTTATGACAAAATTCAAATCAAAGTATATTTTTGTGCTAATATTTGTGATACTGATTCTGATAATTGGTGGAAATTTGATTTTTTCTAGGATTGGTCAGAAAAAAGAGGAAAAATCAGAGAAATCAAGAGAGAGCAGCGTAGAAGAGAGGACACCTGACGAGGTAATTCACGCATTTGTAGAACTTATGTACACTTATGACACAAGTGAACGAATGTTTTATGAAGGCACAGAAGAATACATGACCCAGGCAGGATATGAGATGATTGTACCTTTTGTAGGAGAAGAGGATTCGGAGGCTGAGCCGGAGATACGTATGGTGTCAAAGCTTCTGGAAGTTCATTGCTTTTATCAAAGAGCTACAGAGCCTGATCGAGAAGAAGCCATCGTAGAGGTGTGGAGTACTGTATCAGGAACCGGAAGTTATAGGATCAGAAATCTTTTACGGATAGAGTTAGTACAGCAGGAGGATGGATGGAAAATAAATTCCTGTACAGTCCTTGATACGCTGGAAGAATAAAAGGAGAATTCTATGCAGGAGCAAAAGATGGAAAAATTATATATCCTTTGTGGACTTGCAAATGATGCAGGTGATGAGATTAAAACAGCGCTTGTAGAAGCAGCAAAGGAACAGGGGTATGAGGCAGTATGCGTAAGCCGGTACCGGAAGGAAGGGATACGTCAGTATGTTGCAGAACATAGTGAATTTCGTATCTTGGTTTTGCAGGAAGCAATGCAGACAAATTATCCATATACTGCAGAAGAATTGGCGGAATTGATGGATGATTATCATTTGAATATTGTTATTTCCATAAAAAAATCGCACCGGGCAGATAGGTTCATGAAAGTATTGTATACAGCTGGAATTTTGAATGCTTTATATGAAGATGATGCGACAGCAAAAAATATTATGGCAAGAATACTCTATCCGAGGACACGTAAAGAGTGTAGACGGTATTATCAAATTACAACTGCGGTAGACGCCATGAAAACACTAGAAATTGTAGATGAAGAGAGGATGAAAGGATATTTGTCCTACATAGAGGAAGCAATGGAAGAAGCAGAGATCAAAAGGCGTTGCAGTTATATATTGCAATCTCTGCAACTGGTAGAAAAATTGTATTTTATTCAAAGGCTATCGCAAAGAGTACGGGAAATTATTCAGGACGATATAGAATATCAGGCTATTTTAAAACAACAGCAGAAAAAGAAAAGATATTTATTCAGAAGAAAGGAGAAGAAAGAGCAGGAAAAATCCGAAAAGATGCCTTCCATACAAGAACCAGTACAAGTGGAAATGAAAAAGCAAGCAGAACCTCAAATAGAGGAACTGATTGATGAGGATATTTCAGATTTGCTTGGGTTTGGAAATGACGACAAGGAACTTTTAAAGGATACCATAGAATTATTTCCAATTGCTACAGAAGAATTTTCGCAAGAAGAAACGGAGAAAGAAATTCAGGAAAAGAAAAAAGGGGAATTTAAAGGGCAAGAACTTTTAAAAGAAAAAACAAATGGAATTTTTTTGAAAATGTTTGCTATAACGACATGCGCCTTTTTAATAGCGGTTGCGATTCTCTTTGGCTTTTTCCTGTATACAGAATCAAAAACAAAAGAATCTAGTACTCCGGAGATTTATCAACAGGGAAGTCCTGATGATAGCCAGCAAATGGAAAATTATGGTCAGTCAAGGGAGATAGAGAAAGAAAGCAGCAAGGAGATAACGGATAAGGTTTTGAACGAAGAGGCAGGAGAGTCTCAGAAACAAAATGAAAAAGAGAGGATATCTGAAACAGAAGGGGAAGATAATATTTCACCCCAAGGGAGTTCAGAAGAAAAGAAGATGAATGAAGTTTCAAAAGTGCAAGAGATACCTGCGCAGGAGAATGTTACAGAGAATGTGCCTGTTTCCACTTCACAATCCCAAGCACAGACATCCAAGCCAAATGTAGATATCATAACTTCATCTCCGCCACAGCCAAATAAAATGGAAGAAAACGAAACCATTATCAATTATAACGGAAGTATTATTACGGGTAGCGAAGTTATTAAGATTGCGGCAGAGAAAGAAGCGGAAGGAAGACAAATTTATTTGATAACAAGGGATCATGGAGAAGGCAGTTTTCACGCATCTGAAGTGGAAGGGGTAGTTGACAAAAATTGTAGTTATCTGCTTCAGGATACGGGGAGCGGACAAATTCGCTTTATACAACAGTAAGTCCCTGACAAAAAGTAGAGAGGAGAATGCTAATGGCAGACACACCATCAGTTGAAAAGATACAAAAAGATTTAGAAGACTTAAAATGCCATATCAAAACATATAGTACAGGGGCATATCCAGCATTTTTCTTGCAGTTACACTCTGTACTGAAGATTCAGGATATCTTAGATATGGAGCTGGCTGATGTGTATTTTTGCGAAGAGGGACAGATTAAACTGTTGCCGGAGATTATTTACGCTGGGGAGAAGATTATCCTGGATCCAGAAGAGAGAATGGAATTAGCATGGTATGCAATGCAGAGGATTCCAGTACGCGATACACAGGAAGAAGTATTAAATGATTGGCTTTGTGTGAATAAACAGGGGAAACAGCTGCAGATGACAGCATACCGCAAGCTTCTTGAACGGGCTAGCGCAGAGCTGAGGTTTAAAGAAAACTACAATGTAGGTTATCTTCATGCATTATATGGATATCTTGCAATTGCCTTTGGGCGAAAGACAGTACATGAAGTGGCAAAAGAATATCATGTATCAAGATATTATCTGCTGAACCGGATTTTTAAGAAAATGGAAGTTCAGTTTTTAGATGATGTAATCTGCCAGGTAGCAAATATTAAGGAGAAAGAGCATGATGGAAAAAATATATGATGATTTGATTGAACTATATCACAATAGTGGAAAGGAATTTTTCCAGGAAATGGTTGCATTATTAAAACATCGGTTTCCATTAAGAGAACATACTGTGTTGATCCGGGGAGAAACTGGTGAATGGAAATTAGGCGCAAGTTCGCTTGCTGAGCTAGATGAGGCAGTATTTCTCTTGCGTATTGCGGAGACAGAGTTTATGGAAAAGGAAGGGAACTGTGTGAGATTTTCCAGAAATAGACCGGGAGTTTTGTCACACATCGCTATTCCCCTTTTCATAAAAGGGAAATATATTGCAGGCATCTGGATTATGGAAACGATTAAAAAAGGCGGTTCTTTAACAGATACATCTGTGGTAAAGACAGCAGCAATATTAGCTATCTTAATCCAGTCTGTTCAGAATGAAAAAATCTGTCTTTATAATCGTTATCTTGATGCAGATACGAATTTTCCCGGACGCAGATATTTCTGCTATATGCTGGAACGGCTTAAGAAGAAACAACATAAGGTTTTAATCGCAGCGATTAGAGAAAAAGACTATAGGCAAAAAGTGTGTTCGCAAGGAAGTATGGAAATCCTTAACGAAACGAATGAGTTGGCAGATATGTTTTCAGAAATGAATTTGGGAAATGTCTTCACCATTGCGGAAGACACCTTTGCTGTGATTTCGGTAGAATCACAGGCAGAACTTTTTGCTCATATAGAGCAACTCATATATGAAAGAGGATATGGAAAAACATTAAAAGGGATTATTCTGAATCCATTTGGATATGAGGATATTTTAAAAGAGCTGGAACAACGTTTCTGCTTATGTGCAGATGGAAATATTTTGTTACCGGATATAGAAAGAGGAAATCCTATGATGCGATTGTTTTCAGAAGAGCAAAGAGTCCCCGAACAAAATTCCCCGCAGATAAAAAGAGAACAGGAAGAAACTTCTAGTGGAGATGAAGAATTGGATTTCCTTTCGATTCTGGAACAGAGGGAATATTTATGAGAAAGAAAATCCCATACTTACTTTTCATGTTTTGCATAATCTTAATTTTACTGCCTCAAACGGCGTATGCAAAGGAAAAAGATGCAGAGGAAAATGATATTTATGATTCGCTGCAGGAAAGCATACATAAGAATTGGGAAGATGGGTTTGCAGATCTTGAAGCTACAGATGAAATCGAAATAAAAGGACCATTGAGTGAACGTCTGTTAAGAGGCATTGCAAATGGTTTTTATAAACATTTAGTAGGAATAAAGGCGTGGTCACTTTTTATTGGATTGATTTCTATCATTATAGGTATCTTCATTGCTGCAACAGCGAAGCTGAACAAAAAACTGAAAAGATTTGCCATATCTTTTTTTATAATTACGATTCCGGTATTATTATTTATTTTCGTATTTGGAATGACAAAATTAATTAGTATATTCAAATAAAAGGAGGAACTGAAATGAATACCTTACAAAATGCTGCAGATTTATTTTTACAGAAAGCAGGCAGCCGCCCGGCAGTTGCGGTATCATCCGGACAGATGAAAAAATATGAACAGGCATATAGAAGCGGAGAGTACATGATGCTGTCTTTTGCGAAAGCGGATTCTGTGACCGGAGATTTATCACTGATTGATGAAGATATTACGGTCATTATGCCGGCAGACCAAATTAGCGGAAAACCTTATGACCTGAAGTTTCGTGCACAGAAATTGGATGACATCTATTGTGTACGTATCATGAGCATTGATAATGCAAATCGGATTGTTTATGTCAGCCATCAGGAAGCCAGATTGGAAAAAAGACCAGAAATAGAGGCTGTATTGGAACGAAATATGAAAGAGAATACACCTGTTGCAGTAAAAGGGAAAGTCTTGAAAATCCAGACTAAGAATGTAAACGGAGAACAGGTAGATAGCGGGGTATGGTTAGATCTCTGTGGAGTAGGAATCCCAGGATTTGTTTATATTGGGAACTGGAAGAAGACATTTACGGAAAACCTTAGAGGTAAAGTTTTTTATGGGGATATTGTAGATGTACTTGTAACAGACCGAGTAGAACGGAAAAATGGAGTATATTATTTTGCGTGCTCCCGAAAAGAACTGGTGCAGGATCCCTGGGAAAGTCAGGAATTAAATGAAAAATATCATAAAGGGGATATTGTAAGAATCCGGTGCATCTCCAAACGGGAAAATAATTGGTTTGGACAGATTAACGGATTAGAAGATATCCAGGTATTTGCGGAATATCCTTCTTCAAAACATAATTTTGCAATTGTTCCGGGAATGGAATATATGGGCACGATTTATTATATCAATCCAGAAGAGCATTCCTTGAAAGCAAGAGTATTTCAGGCGCTTTCTTTTGAACAGCTTACTGAAGAAGATAATCAAGTAGAGAGTGAAGAGGCAGAAAGTGGTGAACAGCAGAGGGAAGAAAAGTACGCAGCGGAAGGTGAAGTAATAGAGGAAGATGAGGAGGTATAGACGTGCAGAATACAGGAGAAAACAGGGCGGCAAGGGATATTGTTGCCAGTATGGGAGAAAAAGTATTGTTTGCGTATCTTCCGGAGATGGAGATTAGTGTACCGGAATCAGATCGCAGGAACTCATTGGACAAGATTGCCTGCTATTACCATACAGAACAATTTGCATTGTCTGATTTATACATTGGGTATGCCGTATCCCTTTATCGGTATACAATACCAAAAGTGATAGCAGCAACTGTAAAAGTTTTTGGGAATTACTGGCCGAAGAAAAATGTGCCAAAGAATATTGACCGGGATGCACTCTTGAGTCGCATAAAAAAGATGTGCGGTATGGGAATGCTGCGCAGATTTGTATATCAGTTAAATGGAAACAACATTGTGCTTTATTCCACGACACCAGAATTTTCAAAAGTGATTTATCAAGCCCTTAAAATGAATACAGATGCGCGACCAGAGAAAGATATGATACCGCCCATTGAGATTTTGGAGCGTGCAGCGGCTTCCCTGGTCAGTTCAGAATTAATGGGAAGTCCTCATTTAAAAGCCTTTGATTTTATGCCAGATTGTCGGGACAGCGAAGGACGGCTTACTTTCAATGCAAAGTTGACGCATGAGATAAACGGACAGAATTATATAACCATCATAGAGCCTATCTTTTCACGGGTGGATTATAAACGGTTTACAAAAGAAGAGTGGGAAAGATTTCTTTTGCGAAAGATACGTGCGTTGCGTACCTATATGGAACAACTACAAGAAAAGGGAACGGTAAAAGTACAACTTATTGTGGTATGTGAAGATATGGAGGATTTCCGGAATGCAAGTGCCCGTATTTGCACGCTTTTTCCGGAATACATGATGGAACAGATCTATTACACTGCAGAAGGTTCCCTAAAAAGTGCAGACTATGATATCAGGCAGAGCCTTGTTCGAGTGACAACAGTAAAGCCGGCAGGAGATGAAGGGATGAAAGTACCTGCAAGTGTATCTTCTCAGTTGGCGTATGAGTTTTTCTGATTATGATGAAGAAAAAAGAGAAAATTGTGATTGCTGGGATTTGGTTTTTAGTCGTTCTAGAGGTTTTAAAATATGGAATTGCAACGAAAGTGATAGTAGGTGGTTTTTTAGTGTATCAAGTGTACAAATTTCTGAAAAAGAGAAATTAGATATATCTTCTCAGTTGTGTTTATTAAGAAATGGATAATTAACAGCTTGGTTATATGTAATAATTAGACAATTTCTATATTGTGTGTTTATAGGAGTATAGAATTTCTTGCCGAATAATTACAAGAAAGAAATATTTAAGGTTTGTTTAAGAAATTTGAAAGTATATTTTGATATTCTTTAATTATCAAGTTGTTAGGTAATATGATATAAAAAGAAAGGAGTGTTAGCGATCAACTAAATCAACCACTATGGGGTCAATTATTTCAACCACAAAAATAGCTCATGAAAAGCAACCAATACTCTAGCGCGTGTTTGAAAATTATGAGTTTTTGATTATTTTATCCAAATCAGGATTGAAGCAAGGCATATGAACCCCATATATGTGAATGCCAACTTATCATAACGAGTGGCAATGTGGCGAAATCCTTTCCGTTTGAGAAAGTATTTTTCTATCAGATTCCGCTCTTTATACAGCTACCAATCGCAATGACGCTCAAATTTGGATCCTTTTTGGATGGGATGGTTGGTTCAGCTCCTTTTTCATAGATATAATCAATCAAATTTTGACTGTCATAACCGTGGTTTGCAAGCACACTGTTTTTTTCTATATCAATATGCTCCAGCAAGAGGATGGCAAAATTAATGTCATTGTGCTATTCCTCACTAAGTACCAGATAGACAGGATGGCCATAAGCATCTACGGCTACATGGATTTTAGAACTGGCTCCTCCGCGGCTGTGCCCAATCTCGTTAAGAGGCCCTCCTTTTTTGCACCTGCACTGTGCTGGTGGGCCTGAACGATTATAGCATCCAAAGAGAGCTCATCAAGTTCGGCTTCAAGGTTGAGTACCCGGAAGATGTTATCAAGAATTCCGTCATCGATCCACTTGCGGAAGCAACTGTATACCGAATTCCAAGGACCACGCCAGAGTGCGCCGTTGCGTGCAATCCAGACCATCCCATTAAGCATGGTACGGTTATCTTTGGAAGGAGTCCGGGTTTTTCAGGAGGGAGTAAAGATGCAATCTGTTACCATTCCTGATTTGTTAGTTCGTAACGTCTTGACATAATATCAGTCTCTTTTTCTTTATTTTACCATGAAAGAAAGGCTATAAACAAATATTTTGTGCACTTTTTAATTTTCAAACACGCTCTAGTAATTACACTTTAGCTTTTAGATGTGATGTAAATCCAAAGCAGATTCTTTCAACCTACAGGATTAAAAATTGATATGCTCTAAAGATTTTCCAAAGAAGTTTTCTTCGGAATTATTATAACCTTTGCATCGTCAAAAATTCAATCCAATACACACAGCAAAGAGTCATACTCATTGAAGTCATGACACAATGAAGGGGGATATTTCCTGCTTGTAAATACGTCGTTGTAATCCTGCTCTTGTTGAAACGCCTATCAATTAAGTTGGAAAGCAAGCGTTTATTATCTTTTTCGAGTTCAGAATGACTTTGATTTTTGGTTGCCGAGTGATCTATATTGGTTGATTTAAATGATCGCTGAATGGTTGATATCGACGACCGCTAACAGGAGCTCACTTTTAATGAAATATATAGTGTTCATAGTACCCTGTTATAATCCATAGGACTATAGGGAAAGATCCATAAAAGTTTATTAACATATTTAGGACTAATAACTTTAAGGTATTAATTCGACAAGAGGAAGTATATATTGCGGTAGAAATATTGTTAGTGTCTGGAACGCAAGGAGTAACGGAATTAGTTTGTCAAAATGTTTTTTTGAATATATTTCCTCAAGTACACTTAGTTTCAGCAATGCGGGTTATTCGTGGCATAAATTTATACTTTCTTCTTACTATTTTATTAATAGACTTGTAGTCAGGAGGATTAAAAAAGAATGCGAGATAATATAAATAACAGAATTTTATAGTTTAAATATACTATAGTATTATCATAAGATGAAAAAACAAAATACGTAAGGAGAGTATGCATATGATAAAGATTATAATGTTTCCATATGCTGGAAGTATGGGATATGCATATCAGAAAATGATTTCATATTTTGATAAAAGTAAATTTACGGTTCATATGATTGATTTAAATGGACGTGGCGAACATGTTGATTACGATTCCTATGACACATGGGATGAACTTATCAGCGATGTTTATGCACAGGTAGATGAAATAATTAACCAAAATGATGATGGATATGTTTTATTTGGACATAGTATGGGAGCTAAAATCGTTTATGATGTGTATATAAAAATTAAGCAAAAACAAAATAAATCCCCAATGTATGTTATTTTCTCTGGATGTAAAGTTCATGATACAAAAAACGAATATTATAAATTAATTCAGAAACCCCAGAAAGATTTTGAAGAAGAATACATTAATTTAGGTGGAATACCTGAAGAAGTGTTAGCGGACATTGATTTTAAAAACTATGTTTTTGAGATAATTAAAGAAGATTTGCGATTATTAAGTCAATATAAACCTAAATCAAAAAAAATAACGGAAAACGTCATTATTCTAAATGGCACCAATGATGATCGAAGCAGTATTAGTGATTGGAAACATTTATGTAGTAAAATATTCTATAGAATATATCCAGGCAATCATTTTTTTATTTTTCAGCATCCAGATAAAGTTGTAAATGACATATGTAATATAATAGAAAATTAAGCGTAATCAGTCATTATAAACTCCATATTCAATATTTCATTTTGAGAAAGTACTTGAGTCCATTCATGTGCTTTCTTTTTTGTGTACGCCTTGCGGCGCACGTTTCTAATGAGTGAAAGTCGTGTGTTCTGCAAGTTGTTATTAGCTTGCCAGTGAAAGTCTGGTCAAGGTAATCGCCAGTGGCCTTGTGGCAAGCCTCCAATGCTTTTGGGTGACCGATTGCGTTGAAGAGAGGTATGCCTGTGAGAAGCAGGTGCAAAATAGCAATCCGTAATATAAAGTGAATCCTGTAGCATCATTACGCTAGCCCTGTAAGGGGACAAGAGGAAGTCGAGTCACTGACTTTCTGACGAAGACCATGGAAGATGTGAAGATACTGGAGTACGGCATTGAAGAACTTTTCGGTGTAGAGGGAGCGGAATGTTATGATAGTTGATAACGGAACAGAAGAGGTTTCATATCATCATATAACCACAAGTATGTAACTGAGAAGTGAGCCGTCCCCATCATCATAGACACCTAAAACGAAAGAATTCTTTCCAGTTCTTAGTTTTTCTTGATTTTTCTCGTTTTTTTATCCACTCAGGCTGGCAGGGTAGTCTTTCCTATCCCTGCTGTGCCTGTGTGGGTATTGATTCAAAATCAGCTATGCTGCTTTCAAATCTGTCTCATGTTTCTGATAGTACTCCTCCGGTGTTAGATAGCCGTTTGCTTCATGGATCCGTTTGCGGTTATAAAATATCCATATATATTCAAATACTGCTGATTTCGCCTCTTCCCTAGTCTGGAAATGCTAGCCATTCAGCCACTCCTGCTTAAGCTTCCCCCAGAAGCTCTCCATCGGCGCATTGTCCCAGCAGTTCCCTCTGCGGCTCATGCTGCTAGATAAACCATGGTCTTTTGCAAGCTTCTGATATTCCTGTGAACAGTACTGGCTTTCCCTGTCGGAATGCAGGATACATCCGGCTGTAGTCTTTGTATGGCTGAGCGCATCCTTAAGCGTGGTTATCACAAGATTGCCGCTGCCTACAAAGGGCTGTGCCGGATGTTCTTTAAAACGGGCACATCCAGGTATACAGGGTATTTACATTGACTCCGAGTTCCCTTGCCACCTGTGCCGCCGGTATACCCGACTGTACACGTTTACATGCCTCTTCCTTGAATTCAATACTGTACGTCTGTGCCATAATTCTTCCTCCTAACTTTCTAGATAGATTATACCACTCGTTCTATGTGTCTATCAAATGGAGTATAAGGCAAATGGCTTTGCGATGTTAGAAAGCGGGAGCCAAAACTTTTTGCTCATTGGAGTAAGTTGTATTCGTATTGTTGAATGATAGGATCCGTATGAAAGGAGACTTTCACGTACAGTTCTTTGAGAAGTTTGAGGTGCGATTCCTTTTACTTACTCGACTGGGAGGTCGGTAGATAAAATAATTAGCTACCTTCTACCTGATTAAATAGGGTTTAATAATTACATGTTATCTTTTGTTTATCACTAGGTGCGGTTGTAGAAAAAGTTCCGGAATATAATGAAATAAAATATGTGATTATTGACTAAAAATATATTGATATGGGAGGGGTATTTGTGATTTATTTATATAAAAATGTAGATAATATTCCAATATTTGACTTTTATGATATGCCAGAAGAAAGAATATTAAAAATGGTAAATTATAAAAAAAAGAAGATAAAATAATGTGTTATGCAACATTTCAATTATTAAAATATGCATTGAATCTTGAGTACGGAATTGAAATCAGCAAAAAAACAGAATTTGGATACAAAATAAGAGGTAAGCCATATCTATTACAATATCCAAAAATACATTTTAATATAAGTCACTGCTATCCAGTAGCATTATGTTTTGTAGCTGATGAAGAGGTTGGAGCGGACGTCCAAACGATAGTGAAGAAAGATGATTTAGAAATTATAAAATTAGTTGGAAGTCCAAGCGAAATCAGAAAATTAGAAAAAGCACCCAATCCTCAATGTTATTTCACACGTTTATGGACTTTAAAAGAATCTTATTTGAAATATCTTGGTAAAGGACTTGATGATGCATTAAGCAGATATGATTTCGGTCAAGTTAATACTAATAGATTCTCGGCCTTTGGAACAGATTTTTTTTCAAAGCAAATAGGAAAATATTATATATCTGTATGCAAAAGAAAAATTCAATCTAAAGATATACAAATAATAAAAATGTAGAGAAAAAGGAAAAGGAGATACAATGAGAGAAAAATATTTTATGAGTTCAATTCAAAAAAGAATATATGTTGTAAGTAACATGAAAGCAAATGATATATCTTATAACACACCAAAGGTTTTCAAAATTAATGGCAAAATTGATGTCAATAAATTACAGCAAGCCTTTGAAAAACTAATAGATCGATATGAACTTTTGCGGACCACTTTTGAGAATGACAGCGAAAATTTTTATCAAGTGGTACATGAACATATAGATAGCTATGTTAAAGAATATAAAAACAATCTAGATATTGTACATATAATGGAAGATTTTATAAGGCCATTTGATTTAAATATAGCACCATTAATGAGAATCGCAGTAGTTCATACATTACACATGGACTATTTGCTAATTGACTTTCATCATATAATTTGTGATGTTTCATCAGTCGGATTATATTTAAATGATCTAATTAGAATTTATGAAGGAAAAGAGCTTTCTCCAGTGGAACTACATTATAAAGACTTTGCGGCTTGGCAATTATCAAAAAATATGGAAGGAGCAGAATTGTTTTGGAAGAAAGAGTTTTGTGATATACCAGAGAGAGTTGAACTAAATACCGATTTTCTAAGACCTATTGAGAAAAGCTCAAATGGGAAAACGTTCTATGATTTTTCAAATAAATTATTTGTTAGAAGAGTAAAACTATTATCTGATAAATATAATTTGAGCGAATTTTCTTTACTTTTAGCAGGATTTTTATCGTTTCTTGCTAGGTGTGTATCTCAAGAACAGATAACAGTTGGAATACCAATGGCTAACAGAATGCTTGAAGAAACTTTTGATATGCCTGGGATGTTTGTTAATACAGTTGCATTAACTTGTAATGTTGACTTGAATAAGACATTTTTTGAATTCGCAACTATTATTAATGAAAAGTTATATCAAATATTTGAATATCAGGACTATCCTTTTGAGAATCTTGTTGAGTATTTAAAGGCTAATAGAGATCCATCACGTAATCCCATTTTTGATGTTATGTTTGTATACGAAAATGGAAATGACAAGCTATTTTTGAGGACAGAAGATTTTGAATTAACCGAGATTAAAGATTTCGGATATAATCAATCAAAATTCGATCTTACATTTTCTGTTTGTGCAGAAAATTTAGGATACGACATATCCTGGGAATATTGTACGGATTTGTATAAAGAAGATAGAATAAAATATTTGCATGTTATATTTACAACATATTTGGGAAATTTGCTTGATAATTTTGAACAACCAATGGGAATATGCAAATTACTTGATGAAAAAGAGGAAAGCAAGGTACTTGAGAGAATAGGAAAAAAACCTCGAGAAATTTATACAGAGAATATATTAGAGGTATTTGAAAAAAATGTTTTAGGGAACCTGATAAAGTAGCTTTGGTTGATGGAGAGCGGCAATTAACATTTTCAGAATTGGACGAATTATCAAGTAAAATGGCAAATATACTACATGCAAAAAAGGTGAAAAAAAAATTCAGTTATTGCTATGCTATTCAATCGCTCTTTAGACACAATTATATCAATACTTGGTATTTATAAGGCAGGTGCAGCCTTTCTACCCATTGAACCTTCATTACCAGTGGAACGTATTAACTATATACTTTCTGATAGTAAAGCAGAGTATCTTATTACAAATATCGATAAATATGAGGATTTTGATTTTAGTTGCGATACTTTAAATTATGATGAGATTAAAGAGCAATTTGATGACTATCCATCTTTATGTCTTATAGCTAGGAAAAATGAAAATGACCTTGTATATATCATCTATACTTCAGGTTCAACAGGAAATCCTAAAGGCGTGGCAATAAACGAAAAAAGCCTTCTTAATTACTTGGATTGGGCAACAGAAAACTACATAAAAAATAGTGAAGATAGCTTTGGCTTTTATTCGCCGTTATCGTTTGATTTGACTATGACATCTATATTTTTACCACTTTTAAGTGGTTTAACGATGCATATATATTACGCAAATGATTATGCGTCCTCCTTATTAGATTTAGTAGAAGACGATAAAGTAACAATTCTAAAACTGACTCCTTCACATATGAAAATGATAAACCAAATGGACATAACCAATACAAAAATTCATACATTTATTGTTGGTGGAGAAGAGTTGACCACAGAAACTGCAAAAGAAACCGAAGAAAAGATTAAACATAAAGTAAGCATTATCAATGAATATGGACCTACAGAAGCAACTATTGGTTGCTGTGTTCATAAATTTAATTCCAGCACAGATATTATGAATGTTTCTATTGGAAAACCTATTGCGAATACACAGTTATATATCTTAGATGCACAAAAAAACATTCTGCCATTTGGTATAGTAGGAGAGCTTTATATTGCCGGTGATGGTTTAGCAGTTGGCTACTATAATAATCCAGATATGACTAAAGACAAATTTGTAGACAATCCATTTGAAAAGGGCAAATTAATGTATGCAACAGGAGATTTGGCGTACAAGAATTTTGATGGAAATTATACATATTGTGGGCGGAGAGATACTCAAACAAAACTGAGAGGATTTAGAATTGAATTAGAAGAAGTTGAAAAAGTAGTACTTAGAGAGAGCAATGCTTCAGAAGTATGTGTAGTTATTCACAAAAATATGAATAGTGAATATTTATGCGCCTATATAGCAGGTGTTGTGACAGATGTTGATGTGATTAAAAAGAAAATGCGAAAGTTTTTGCCCGATTATATGATACCAACGTATATTGTTTCATAGAAAAAATGCCTTTAACTACAAATGGAAAAGTCGATAAAAAACGTCTACCATTACCGGATATAAATTCTTCGCGAAATTATATTGCTCCTAGAAATGATAGAGAAAAAAAGATTATAGAAATTTTTTCAGAGGTTCTTGGAGTTAAAGTGGGATTAGGAGATTTTTTCTTTGAGCTAGGTGGTGATTCTATCAAAGCAATGCGAATTGTTTCCAAATTAAAAGAAAAAGGATATAAGATTCCAATTAGAACAATTATGTCCAGAATGGATATGCAACAAGTTGTCTCATCTGTAGAAGATACTGTGAAAGAAAATAAAGAATACCAGATTTTAGAAGGAGATGTGGAAAATTCAATAATTCAAGAAATGTTTTGGAAGAGTAATCTGAAACGTCCTGAACATTTCAATCAATCAGTTATGTTAGAAGTTGATAGTAAAGTATCAGCTGCTACCATTTCTTGTTGTTTACAAAAAATAGTGGAAACACATGATATGCTGCGAGCTAAATTTCCTTATAGTTATCCTGTTATTAGAAATAAAGATGAAGATCATTTATATGAACTTCAAGAGTTTTACTATTTTAGTGTAAATGATGTTAAAAGAAGAAAAGAACTTATTATACAAGCAACAGATGCTCTGAATAAAAGTATGGATCTTTTGAATGGTCCTTTGTTAAAAGCTATCTTTTTTTGCTTTAATGATAAAAATTATTTGTACATTACTATTCATCATTTAGTTGTTGATAGTGTTTCATGGAGTATTATTCTAGACGATCTTAATGGATATTGTGAAAATATATTATTGTCCCAAAATAAATATAAGCCATTACATTGTGCGTCTTATGTAGAATGGAATAAGAAAATTGAGAGTTTATCTAGTATTGGGGATGTACAAAGGGAAATGGATTATTGGAATAAAGTGGACCAATTCATGTTAAACAATATTATCCAATATAAATACACAGCTTCAGATAAAATGAAATGTACATCTCTGGTTTTTGGAGAAAAAATGACAAATGCTTTAGTGAATAAAGCCGGCAAGGCTTACAACATGGAAGTTAAGGACATAATTATCACTGCATTATTAAGAGCTATGACACAAGCATATGGAAATGAGAAGCAAGTAATATCAATGGAATCTCACGGTAGGCAGAACGATTATATAGAATTAGATATTGATAGAACAGTAGGTTGGTTTACATCATTTTATCCTATTTTATTTGAAAACCTCGGAATTGATATACAATCAGACTTAGTTAATGTAAAGGAAAAAATGTCATGTGTTCCAAAGCATGGTTCTGATTATTTATCATTAAAAAGTAACAATGTATTGAAGATATCGGAATATCTTCATCCGCTAGTTAATTTTAATTTCCAGGGCACATTTGTGTATGACAGTAGAGTATCATATTTTGCAAGATCAAACGAGGAATATGCAATTCCTATGGCTGCGGAAAATATTTTTGGATCTCCAATATCGTTAGATGGTATAGTTATTAACAATAAATTCGAAGTTGTATTTTCATATGTTCAAAGTTTAGAAAAAGAACTTGAGATATGTGCCTTAATTGAAAACTTCCGTAAAGAATTAAAAGGAATTGTAGATTTTTGTACAAATCAAAAGCATAGAATTGTAACGCCAATGGATTTGGGCTGCCCTGGAATGAATTGGAATGATTTTCAAACTGTTCAAGAATTTGCAAATAGTGAGTCTCTGAATATACAGAGCATATATCCACTCACACCATTGCAGGAAGGGATACTTTTTGAATCCATAAATAATGAGAATGACGGTTATGTAATACAAGCTATATTTGAATTTTCAGATACGTTAAGGATATCTTGCCTTAGGGGGGCAATAGAAAAATTATTCTCGATGCATGAAGTCTTACGCACACGTATTCTTTATGATGGATTAGAAAGACCATATCAAATAATAGTCAAAGAAAATAATATTGACTTTCAATATTATAATTGTAGAAATATAAAAGAAAAAGAGTATTTGGAGATAATAGATCAAGATAAAAAGAATGGGATTTTATTTGGCACAGATCCTCTCATACGCTTTAAGCTTTTTCAATTAGAAGAAAGAAAACATCTACTTCTCATGACATATCATCACATCATAATAGATGGCTGGAGTACTGGTGTGATGCTGAAAGATCTTACAAATATATATAATAATAAGGGCTATGATTGTGCTCCTGTAGGTGTGGGTAGTTATAAAAACTATGTCTTGAATTATGGAAAAGGGAAAAATAGTGTTGATATAGCTTATTGGAAAGAATTATTGGATGATTTTTCTGGTGCAAATTCTATTAATGTAGACTGCTTGGATAAGAAAAAACAAGAAAATCAAATTGTTGAATGGAATATTCCAGAGCCTTTATTTGGTAGTGTAAAACGGTTGATATCAGAATTTAGTATTTCTGTTAATACGTTAGTAGAATATGTTTGGGGAAGAGTTCTACAAAGTTATCAAGGTTCAGATGATGCTGTGTTTGGGAAAGTGATATCTGGAAGAGAAACAGTTAATGAGGCGGATAATATTGTAGGGTTATACATAAACACAATACCCGTTAGAGTAAAGTCTATGAATGGAAATACAATAAGAGAAGCGCTACAGAGTTTACAATTACAAGGTATAAGCTCACTCGAACATAGTATGTGTTCTTTGGCTGAAATTCAAAAGATTACTGAGCTTAAAGATAAGCTAATTAGAACAATTATTGTGTTTGAAAATTTCTATATTGCTCAAGACGTTGGTAATGACAGAATTGATTTTATGTCAGCATTACTAAGAATAAAAGAAGATAATAATTATGATATTACATTAACTGCCGAAATAACAGATACATTGCATTTAGATATTATGTATGATGAAAAACAATTTTCAAAATCAGATATTGAAATTGTTAAAGAGAGGTTTAATGCATTTTTAGAGCAAATATGTAGTGATCATGTAATTCTAGAAAGTGATTTAGAATTACTATCCCTAAAAGAAAAAGAGTCAATAGTGTGTAAATTCAATAATACCAAAACAAATTATGATACGGAAATGGTATTCTGGGATCATTTTGTTAATGCAGTTGAACAATTTAGCAACAATATAGCGTTAGAATGCAATGACGAAAAAATAACATATCAGGAATTGTATAAAAAGTCTTCCATCGTATCTGCGAATTTAATTCATTTAGGTATCCATAAGAATGATATCGTAGCACTTGAGATGGATAATTCTAATGAAACGATTATTGCAATATTGGGAATCTGGAAAATTGGAGCTGGATATGTTCCGATAGATCCGAATTATCCGGATGCACGAAAATTAGAAATAAAGAATGATTGTCATCCATGTATTACAATAACCAATATTAATGGTGAATTGTTAGATGAAAAAATACATATTAATGAGTTACTAAAAGAAGGAATGAGAAATGAATCTATTGCAAGTAATTCAGGAGATTTAGCTTATATTTTGTACACATCAGGAACTACTGGAAAACCGAAGGGGATTATGGTAAAACAGAAAAATGTTAACGCCTATATTGAAGCATTTAATGCTGAATTTTCTACAAATCAAAATACAAAGATTCTACAGCAAGGTACATATACTTTTGATGTTTTTATTGAGGAAGTTTTTCCTACATTATCTACGGGAGGGACGGTTGTAGTATATCCCAAAAAAGGTGGTTTTGATTTTGTGGATTTGTGTGGTTATATAAACGCCCATAATGTAACAATTATCAGTTGCTCGCCTTTGGTTTTAAATGAGATTAATCAATTAAATGCGACACCAAATGTTAAAACTTACATTAGCGGTGGGGATGAATTGAAAGAATCACACTATTCAAATCTCATTCATGATTCGTCCGTCTATAACACTTATGGTCCAACTGAAACAACGGTATGCGCAACATATTATCGAGTGCAATCTGATGATAAAACAGTTATTCCTATTGGTAAGCCAATTGCTAATGTTACAGTTTATATTATGAAAGAAAATAAATTATGTGGTTTGAATTCGTGCGGTGAAATTTGTATCGGCGGTTCTGGGGTCACTGAGGGTTATGTTAATAATCAAAGTCTTACAGATGAAAAATTTGTACTTAATCCATTTGGAGAAGGAAGACTATACAAAACAGGAGATATCGGAAGATGGTGTAAAGACGGAAATATTGTATTCGATGGCAGAATTGATAATCAGATAAAAATCCGTGGCTACCGTGTAGAATTGAATGAAATAGAGTCAGCTGTCAAACAAGCACTTAAAGTAACTGAAGCATTGGCTTTACTAAGAGAAGTAAACGAAGAAAAAGTCATTTGTCTCTATGTGCAGGGAAATAATATTAGTAAGGAGATGATTTATGAGACTTTGACGAAAAGATTACCAATATATTTGGTACCGTCCAGAATAGAAGTCATGTCAGTTCTTCCTTTAAAAGAAAATGGCAAAATAGATACTAGTAAATTGGATATACCAAAAGTGCTTAAGACGGGAACCGACAATCATGAATATGATAAGTTGAGCAAAGATGAACAAAAAATGGTAGATTCTTTCGCGAAAGTATTGGATCAAGAAGTTTCAATTAATGATGATTTCTTTGAACTAGGTGGACATTCCTTAATTGCAGCACGATTACTTAATGAAATTGAAAAGAATTTTGGCGTAAGACTAAAAATATCAGATATTTTCAAGGAACGAACACCTGGAAAAATGCATGAAAAAGTTAAGTCTATAGGAGAAAAGAAACATTTAGAAGAATTTGACAGTCAGGTAGAGGAGATTTTTTAATCTCCTCTAGCACAAAATAGGAGGAAACAATGGGAAGAAAATACAAGATGAGTTCAGTACAAAAAAGATTATATGCATTATTTGAAATGGATAATAATAGCATAGCATATAATATACCTGCCTTATATAAAATTGAAGGTAGCTTAGACAGATCCAAATTGAATGTCGCTGTAAAGCAATTAGTACAACGGCATGAAATACTGAGAACTCATTTTTCGCATTATAAGGATAATTTTGTACAAGAAATTGAGGAAGATATGATATTTGAAATAGAATATCAAGAAGTAAAAAAGATTGAAATCCAGAAACTCGTGGAGGATTTTATTCGACCATTTGATTTAAAAAAACTTCCGCTGATGCGAATGAAGATTGTTAATGACACAGTAAATAATGAATCTTATTTGCTATTTGATATACACCATATTATTTGTGATGGAGAATCTGTAAACATCCTATTTGGGGAGTTAGACAAATTGTATCAAGGTAAACAGCTACCTAAATTGAAATTTCAATATAAAACTATAGCGCATGGGAACAGAAGCAATCTTTCCAAGAGCAGGAGAATTATTGGTTAAATGAGTTTTCGGGCGAAGTAAGCTGTTTAGAGTTACGGACAGACAATGTGAGACCTGTATGGCAATCATATCATGGAAGCAGTTTAGAGATAAAGGTTGAGAAAGATATGGCGAGAAAAATTCAAAACTTTTGTTCAAATATGAAAGTTACAGAATTTATGTTTTTTATGTCCGTTTTTGGTGTTTTGCTACACAAGTATACTGGCCAAGAAGATATTGTAATAGGCTCGCCAGTATTAGGAAGAACTATACCCGATTCTCAAAATCTTATTGGAATGTTTGTGAATACTGTTGCGATACGTAACAATATTAATAAGGGTAACACTTTTAAAGAAGTATTATCACATACGACTCAAAAATGTGTTCAAGCATATGATAATCAGGATTATCAATTTGATACTTTAGTGCAGAAATTATCGGCGCACAAAGATACTTCGCGGAATCCATTATTTGATGTTATGTTTGGGGTACAAAATGGTGGAACATGTTCGTTTAAAATAGGGGATACTAATTTAATCCCAACTAAGATAGAAGGAACAGTTTCTAAGTTTGATATCACTCTTATGGTTGATAGTGAAGAAGACGATTATATTCTATATTGGGAATATAATTGCGACATATTTTTAGAATGTACCATCAGGCGAATGAGCGGACATTATCTTACTCTACTAAATAATGTTATTGATCATTATTTAGAGCCTATAAATGATATCGACTATATAACAAAAGAAGAACGTTATGAGTTAGTTCATATGTATAGTAATGAAAATAAAAAATTATATGCAGATAAGCTGTTGATAACAGAATTTGAAAATATCGTAAAGAAATATCCGAATAATGTAGCATTAGAGTATCAAGGGGAAATTCTTACATATTATGAACTCAATCAACTTGCAGACAACATTGCAACTGCATTAACAGAAAAAGGCGCAAAACAGAAATCGATAATAGCATTATGGGCAGATACATCTTTTGGGAGAATAGCGGCAATATTTGGAATATTAAAGATTGGGGCTGCATATATGCCCATTGACGTAGCAGCTCCAGCAGATCGTATTACATATATGATAAATAATGCAGAAGCACATATTGTGATCAAAGATGAGAATCTAAGTGAAGTATATCCAGAGGATATCGTAACTCTTAATCTACAGAATATTATAAAACAAAAAGGAACATTTTCACACGGATTATATGAGTTAGATATTCCAACGTATGTTATATATACATCTGGGTCAACGGGAACCCCTAAAGGAGTTATTGTCAATAATAGAAATATTGTAAATGAAATATACTGGCATATAGATGAAGCAAAATTGGATGAAAATACAATTTTTGTTCAAAATACGGCTTTTATTTTTGATGGTTCTGCAATTGAGATATTTTCGAGCTTATTATGTGGTGGTAGATTGAGATTAGTAAGTGATACAGATAGAAAAGAACCTGAAATGTTTTTGAAACGGATAAAAAATGCCAATATTTACATTTTGCCATCAATGTTCAGAGCAGTAATGGATTATGCAATAACAAATGGCCTAGAAAAGGAATTAAATTCTTATCATAGATTAGGTTTAGTTGCAGAGAAAATACCGGAAGATTTGATAGAACGTTATTTACAGACTGATGGGAGCAGTTTGAAAAATATTTGGAATTTATATGGTCCAACAGAAACAACTATAACGGCATCGTTTTATTATTTGAATGAGAATATGGATTATAAGCACATACCTATTGGCAAGCCTATTGCAAATTACAATATGTTTATTTTAGATGAAGATAATTTATGCGGTCATGGTGTAGTTGGAGAAATATGTATTTCCGGAGTTGGTGTATCCAATGGGTATATAAATAATAAAGAGATGACAGAGAAAGTATTTGTCGATAATCCTTTTGGCAATGATGTGATGTATCGCACTGGGGATACAGGCTATATAAATGAGAATAATGAAATTGTAATTCTAGGACGCACTGATGATCAAGTAAAAATACGTGGTTTTAGAGTGGAATTACAGGAAATAGAGAAACAAATCATGCTTTTAGATGATGTTAACGAAACCGTCGTAATACGAAAAAAGGGATCCAATGGTGATTCTCTGGTCGGATATTATACAGGAACGTTACATGAAAATGATTTAAGACAGTCAATATCAAAATTCTTACCTACGTACATGATTCCTGAATATCTGATTCAAATAAATGACTTACCACATTTGCCAAATGGCAAAATTGATAGAAAGAGTTTAGAAAATAGACCAATTTATCATAATAGAAAAATTTCAAAACCATCTAATGATACAGAAAAAATAGTTTGTAGCATCTTTGAAGAAGTTCTGGAAATTGAAGAAGTTGGAAATAGTGACAGTTTTTTTGAACTTGGTGGGGACTCTATAAATGCAATACGTATTGTTTCGAAACTTAGAAATTTAGGCTATCAAACATCCGTAAAAAATATTATGCAATTAGCAAAACCTGTTCTGATTGCAAAGGAACTTCAAAAAATGAAAAACGTAGACAAAAAAGAGGAAACTGTTAAAGGAGAGGTTTTATTAAGTCCAATACAATATAGATTTTTTGAGTCAGAACTGGTTAACCTGATCATTTTAATCAAAGTATTATACTTACTTCTAAGGAACCTATCAATGTATCCGCAGTTAAAGAGTGCATTAAACGCATTTTGGATAATCATGACCAATTGAGAGCCACTTTTGAAGACAAACATCAGGAAATAAGGGAACGTTTTGAGGAAGATCAATATGCTCTTTATTTATTTAAAATTAAGGATGAAAATTTAAAGAGTCAATTAAAAAATATAGGCAATGAGATACAAAAGCATATATCTCTGAATAAGAAGCGGCTTATATGCTGTGGGATTATTGAAGGGGATAGTTTCCATGGCTTAGTTATCTGTATTCATCATTTGATTATTGACGGTATGTCGTGGAATATTTTGATCGAAGATCTAAACAAAATATATACGGGATATATCCAAAATGTTACTGTAGATATGCAAAAAAGAACGACATCTTTTAAAGAATGGAGCGAATATTTAGCAAATTATTATCAAAACGGAGCTAATAATAAGGAACTAATTTATTGGAGAAATATAACTAAACAACTTGAAAATAGTAAGGTGACTTTTGATAAAGAAGTTTTAAGTACAATAAAAGACTCACAGTTTACAATTAAAGAAGAGATTGCTTCAAAGTTGACTGCATTAGCGCGTAAAAATTTATCAATGAGTCCCAACGAAGCACTTCTCACAGTATTAGTAAGAGCATTTGTAATATTACTGAATAGAAAGGACATATCTGTTCTAATCGAAAGTCATGGTCGTCCTGAATTAAACGAGCAAATCGATGTGACAAGAACGGTAGGATGGTTTACTGCACTTTTTCCAATGGTGTTTAAAAATATAGGTGAGAATTGTCTTGATGATCTAAAGATAATAAAAGAAAGTCTACGCCTTGTACCAAACAATGGGGTTGGTTATGATATAGCCCGAATGAATAATTTGTTAGAATTGAGTTATAATGAGCCGTTAATAACATATAACTATTTTGGTAATAGAGAACTAGAGAATGAGGCTGAGTCTGTTGCATTACGTCCAGAAAACTATGAAATTGGAGAGAATATAGATCCTCGCAATCATTTTGGCAGTCTGTTTGCAATAAATGCTGAAATAATTAAGGGTGAATTTTTCGTTAACTTTTCATATCCATCCGCTATAATGACAGAAAAGCAATATTTTGAATTTAAAGATCTAGTTGTCCAAGAAGCCAAAAAAATCATAGAATCATTAGAAAATTGCAAAGTAAAAGTAGCTACACCTTCAGATTATCATATAAATGACATGACTTTGCAAGATTGGTCTGTAATTATTCAGAAACTCAATATGAATAATGAAGTGTTGGAAGATATTTATCAGTTGACACCTCTGCAGGAAGGTATGTTGTATGACAAGCTCAGAAATGAAAATTCCTTAAACTATGTTTTACAGACTGTAATTGGAGTAAGGAATCTTGATATAACTGCTATGGAAAATGCAATTGAAAGATTGTCAGTTGTACATAGTATTCTTAAAACACATATTTTCTATAATGGAATAGCAAAGCCAATACAGGTTATTCCCGTTAGTAGAGAAGTAGTATGTGAATATATTGATTTGACAACTTCTATAAGTAAGAGGAATTCGTTTGAGAAGGTTTGTAATGATCAAAGAAATAAAGGATTTGATTTTGAACAGGATAATCTTATTCGTTTTGTTATCTGCAGACTTTCTAATGAGGAATACAAAATCATTATCACTGCTCATCATGTTATTATGGATGGTTGGAGTTTTCCTATTATTGTAAATGATTTGATGAAACTCTATAAGGATAAGAATCTTATCTTGAATAGACCTAAATATGCAGAATATATAAGATTTATGAAGAAAAAAGACAATAGCTGCACATATTGGAAGGAACTATTACTTGGAGTGGAAGAAAAAACAGGTATTGTTCCGTTTAAGAAAGAAAAATGTACAAGCAATGAAATTTTAGAAGTGGAGATGAATATTTGTGAGTCTGAGGTAAAAGAGATTGAAAAGTTAACTCAAAAATGTCATGTAACTATAAACACATTTGTAGAAACAGTATGGGGAGTACTTTTACAACAGTACAATGGAACTGATGATGTGATTTTTGGGAAAGTTGTATCTGGTAGAAATATTGATATACCACAAATTGAAAAAATGGTTGGACTATTCATTAATACTATACCGGTACGCGTAAAAAGTGAAAAGAATTACAAATTTTCTAATCTCTTAAAAAATATTCAGGATCAATCTGTGGAGAGTGGTGAACATGACCATATTTCTCTCATGAACATTCAGGAGGAAACAGGTTTAGGAGAGAATTCTGTACAAACAGTCATTGCCTTTGAAAATTATTATGTAGAAGATGTATCAAAAGATTTAGGTTATGAGGTGGAAAACTCCAAAGAACAAACTGATTTTGACTTAGCTTTGGCTGTTAGTTTAGATGAACAATTGCATTTCAATTTGATGTATAGAGCAGCAAAGTATTCCGTGCAAGAAATGGATAATTTATTAGCCCATCTAAAGAATCTTATTTTAGATGTACTGTCTAATCCAGGGAAAAAAGTATCAGAGCTATGTGCGGTAAATGATATAGAAAAAGCGAAGATTATGACTGTGTTTAACCAACCAATATATGATTTCAAGAGAGAAACAGTTATAGACCGTTTTGAAAAGGTTGTAAATAATTTTCCAGAAAGAATTGCTGTAGAAGACGAAGTGTATAAAATAACATATTCTAAGTTAAATCATAGATCAAATTATATTGCAATGAGACTATTAGAATTAGGAGTAAAACCAAATGATATCGTAGCAATTATGATGGAGCGTTCATGCGAAATGGTAATTGCAATGATAGCTATTCTGAAAGTTGGAGCAGCATATCTTCCTATTGCGCCTAACCAACCTGGTGACCGTATAAGTTATATGCTCAATGACTCACATGCAGACATTGTTATAGTAGATTATGCAAGATCTCAAGTATCTGCATTAGATGAACATTGTATTATTGACCTCAGCAAAGAAAATGGAATATCAGAGAACAATATTCATCTGAATATTATGTCAAAAAATCTTGCTTATACAATTTATACCAGTGGAACTACCGGAAAACCAAAGGGTGTTCTTGTAGAGCACAGAAATTTGATTAATCTAGTGGATTGGCTAGTAGAAGAACTTCAACTTGATAAAGAATCAACAATTATCCAAAACTTTGCATTTATATTTGATGGTTCAGTTTGGGAAATCTTCCCCGCAATTCTTTCGGGTAGCAGATTAAGAATTGTTTCAGATAATGAAAAAATGAATCCTGAGAAATTTATTAGTGTTCTGGATAATGCACATTTAACAATTATTCCATCTATGTACAGAGAACTTTTAAATTATGCAAAGAAAAACGGTAAAATTGAGCAATTACATTCCTTAAAAACATTATTATTAGGAGCAGAAGAGTTGCCAAAAGACTTAGTGGATGAATTTTATACTACTGCTAGTGAATGTGAGCATATTCCAAGATTAATAAATGCATATGGACCAACTGAAACGACTGTATGTTCTACTTTTTATGAGCTTAAAAAAGATAGTGATCACATTCCTTATATAGGTATGCCTATCAAGAATACACAAGCTTACATAGTTAATAATGAGCATTTAACTGGTATTGGTATGGTTGGTGAAGTGTGTATAGCGGGAAATGGAGTTACTCGGGGTTATTTAAACAATGAAGAATTAACCAAAGAAAAATTTGTTTATTATCCATTTGCTAACAATTTGAAATTGTACAGAACAGGGGATTTGGGTAGATGGAATCTAGATGGTAATATTGAATTACTCGGAAGAATTGGGGATCAGGTTAAAATTAGAGGATTTCGAGTAGAACTTGAAGAGATTGCACAAATCATCAGAAAATATCCAGAAATAGAAGATGTAGCAGTAATATATGATAAAGAAAAGTCTGGAAAATTAATAGCTTACTGTGTAGCAGATGATGAAATTGATATGGTTGATTTGAAAAATTTTTTATCCGACTTTTTGAATGTATATATGATTCCAGATGAAATTGTTTGTATTGATGCAATTCCGAGGACTCTTAATGGAAAGATAGATAAGAAGTCTTTGCCTCCAATAAAGAGAAAAAACAAAAATATAAAAGCTCCACATTCATTTGAAGAGAAGATACTTTATGATACTTTTTGTGAAATATTAGGGATAAAGGAGCTTAGTATTGATGAAAACTTTTTTTCTATAGGTGGGAATTCTCTTAAAGCTATAGCCGTAATGTCAAATTTAAAGAATAAAGGGTTTTCTATATCTGTGAGAGAAATTTTAAAATACCGAACAGTTGAAATGTTAGCTTTGCACATGAAAAATGATAGCATAGAGCAACCTGAAGGTACGGAAAAAATATCTAGAAAGAGTTATAAAAATGATTCATTAATTCTTTCAGACGCCGCTGATTGTGGAATGGAAGTAGAATATGTTCCAACTGCATTACAAAAATTTTATTTGGACAATAAAACATATGTTTATGAAATTTTAGAAGTTAATTGCGACGAAGAAAAATTGCATAAAATTCTAAATAGCATAGTAAATTCGCAAAGCGCTTTGCGAAGTATGGGAATCAGGCAGAAAGGTTGGACTATTTCTGAGCAAAAGAAAAAGAAGAAAATTAATTTTAATATTATGAAAGTGGAAGATAATGATATAGAATATTCAGTCAGAAAATTGTGTAATGAATATGAGAAGCAACTTAATAATGATATGTTTCCCTTAACAAAAATTATAATCTTTCGTGAATCTAAGATGAAACACAAGCTTTTGATAATTGCACATCATTGCGTTTGGGACAAGTCAAGCTCATTGATATTCAATGAACTAATTGAGTCGGCCGTTAAAACAGAAAATTATCATCTGAAAAACAATATATATTCAGATTATGTAAAAAGAATTAATGAATTAGAGAAGAAAGAAATTAAAAAAACATCTGATTCTCCAAATAAGAAGGTGGTCAAATCACAATGTTTGCGAATTAATATGTCTGATCGAAGTACAGTAGAATTTCTAACAAATCCATGGAAAATTGTTGAAAAAATCATATATACAATCGGTATATCTAATGATTTGGTAAAACAAAATGAGATACCACTATATATTGTTCAAGATGATAGGACATTTTTTGATGCTAGTATGGCAATGATGATGGGTCAGTGTTTAGACTTCATGCCCGCAAAACTAGATTGTAATGTAACTGGTTCTTTATTAAAAAGTATCGAGCAAGCACAATCTAAGAAAGCATTACACAGTCTCAACTTTAATTCCATATTTTCTGTATCTTCAGAAAATATAGAAGATATATTTAGAAAGACATTAATATTAAATTTTCAGGCACAATATGAGATGGATGAACAATTAGCCGAATTGTGGCTGATAAATGCTCAAAATGCAGACCCTTCAACAGAAATCTTTATCGGACGATGTAAAAACTCATTACTTCTGTCATATCCGATATTCGAAAAATGCGAAGATGATATTGAAAAAGAGTTAATTGATATTTTTGAATAGTATAATGGCAGTGAAACATAAGGTTTCACTGCCCATACAGTAGGAGGAAAAATGAATAATACAAATAATATAGAAAATACTTGTACAGTTGTGGAATTATTTGAAGATACGGTTTTGAGATATCAAGATAAAGTTGCAGCAGTTTACAGAGATACTGCAGTTACTTACAAGCAACTTAATGAAAAAGCAAATAGGGTTGCTGAATTGATAATCCATTATTCAAACAAGAAGAATCCGATAGTTGGCATAATGATTGATCGATCTCTAAACTCTCTCATAACAATGCTTGGGATAATTAAAGCAGGTGGCGTATTTTTACCACTTGATGGAAAACAACCACAAGATAGAATAAAGTACATTTTAAACAATAGTTCTACAGATATTGTAATAAAAGCATGTGATAGTAATGTTCCGGTTGTTTCTGAAATTGGGGAATATATTACGCTCAAAATTAATTTTGATCTTATTACTGGTGCTAACAATATTGGAATGAGTATTGACCCAAACGCTTTTGCTTATATAATTTACACTTCGGGAACTACAGGCAACCCCAAAGGGGTGAAAATAACACACAGGAATTTATACAACTTTGTAACATGGCTTGCACTGTATGGAAACATGAACCCGGATACAAAGATGCTTCACATGTTTTCGATAATATTTGATGCTTCCATTATTGAGACATTTCCTTGCTTGCTAGCTGGTGGGATGGTATGTATTTTAGATGACACAGAAAAAACAGATCCACAATTGTTGTTGGAAGAAATGCAAGGTGCACAAGCTTTAATGATTCCTTCTTTCTTTCGAGCAATATTTGAATATGCAAAAGCTACTAATAAGATTGATGCACTAAAAAAATAGATAAACTATATTTTGGAGCAGATTCTTTGCCTGCGGATTTAATGAAAGAAATTTATGCATCAATGCCAGATAAATTAAATAGTTTTTATAACTTGTATGGCCCAACTGAATGTACAGTTGCTGCGACTGCATATCAATTTACAAAGGAGTCTGATTTAGATAATATAACAATTGGATGTCCAATAAATAATGTGGAGGTATATATACTAAAGGGAAATGAGATATGTGATATTGGCGTCGAGGGAGAAATTGTAATAGGTGGCAGTGGAGTCTCAGCAGGATATGTAAATAATGAAACACTGACCAAAGAAAAATTTGTAAATCTTCCAAGCGTATCTGAATCTACTCTGTATAGGACAGGTGATATTGGATATTGGTTAGAAAATGGTAATATCAAATTAATTGGTAGAAATGATGCACAAGTTAAGATCAACGGTTATCGTATAGAATTAGGTGAGATTGAACAATGTTTACGAAAAATTGATGGGATTAGCGACGCTCTAGTGTTATATTCAAATGACGAGAAAGGAGTTTTGTTTGCAGGCTTCTGCATTTCTAAAAGTCTGTTGTCGGAGGAAGAGGTGAAAGAAGAACTTGCAAATTATATTCCGAATTACATGATACCAAATAATATTTATCAACTCAAAGAATTTCCTTATACGATTGGAGGAAAATTAAATTGTAACAAATTAATTAGTGAATATAAAATGAAGGTCGAGGATGCTAGTGATGATGTAGTTTTTGCTATCTTCAAAAAAGTTCTTAACATTCCAAAGTTATCAAAATGCGATGATTTCTTTGAACTGGGAGGAGATTCAATTAAAGCAATTCAGATTGTATCTTCTCTTAGACAGGAAGGATATGAACTTAAAGTTAGAGAAATATTGGAAGAACGAAAAATCCATAAAATATTAAAATGTGTTAAGAAAAAAGCTCTTCAGATTGAATATTCGCAAGAAGAGGTTATTGGAGACTTCCCATTAAGTCCGATTCAGAAAGTATTTTTTGATGTAATGAGAATCAATAATCCAGATTATTTCAATCAATCTTATATGCTAGAAACGGAAGAAGATATTAGCATTGAGGCAGTTAAATATAGTCTGGATAGAATTACATTACATCATGACTTGTTACGTTCAGTATACCTTGGAACAAAACAAATGATGTTGCCGTTTCGCAAAGGAATGCATTATGACTTGAATATTTTAGACATTGGTAATTGCAATGAAGAGGATTTCATACTTAGGGAAACACAAAAAATAGAAAGAAGTATATGTATAAAAACAGGACCTTTATTGAAAGTAGGAATTTTTAGAAGCGAAAAAAAGAATTATATTTATTTTTGTATTCATCATCTAACGATCGACGGTATTTCTTGGAGAATTTTAATTGATGACTTTTTAAATTGTTATCATGGGTTTATACAGAAAGAAGATTATTGCCTTCCACAAAAATCAATTTCGTTTAAAGAGTGGTCAGAGTCTTTATGGGAGTATGCAGATAGTGAGCAGTTGCATAATGAAATAGAATATTGGAAATCAGTAAGCAATAAAATAAAAAGTGGTAAATTTGCTAAAAAAAATGTTAGCAATCAATTTGAATTATCCATTTTGGAAACAGATATGAATTCTGAATATACAAAAGATATGCTATACAGTATTTCAGACGCATATAATACAGAAATTAATGATATTCTTTTGTTTGCGTTAGCACGGGCAGTAAATCAAATAAGTGGCAATTCAACTGTTGCAATTAATCTTGAGGGACATGGCAGAGAACCTATCCATAAGGAAGCTTACACTGATAGAACAGTAGGATGGTTTACTACAGAATATCCAGTTGTATTTGAAAATATAGGAAATGATCCATTTCGGGATTTAGTAAATGTAAAAGAAACCCTTCATTTAATTCCCAATAAAGGACTTGGATATATTATTTTACAAAATGCTTATCCTAACATGTTCATTGATATCGATCCTGATATTACTTTTAACTATCTTGGTGAATTCGGCCAAGAAGGTAATTATGGATTTAGTATAAGCGAAATAAAAAAAGCAAGAGATAAGGATGTTGTAAATGCCTTCCGGACTCCGATTACAATAAATTCAATGATTATTAATAAGAAATATCATCTTGAAGTTACCTATGAAAATAATATATTTAATAGAGAATATGTAAAACAAATAATAGATTGCTTCTTGAGCGAATTGGAAAATATTATTGAAATGTGTAAAAATACAAATGATAAGTTAAATACACCTTCAGACTATGGAGAAGTTGCTTGGTCCTTTGAAGAATTACAAAGTGTGATTCAAAAGAATGCGGCAAAAGGTAAAAATATATTAGCAATCAATACATTGACACCTATGCAAGAAAGTATGTTATATCATAAACGGTTATATCCGTCTTCAAGCGAATACACTGTTCAAGTTGATTTGGTCGTTGATAAAGAAATTCAGATTGCTACCTTATACAGAGCCCTAAACTGTGTAGGTGAAAATCATGGGGCGTTGAGGGCTAATATAATTTTTGATGGAGTTTCTGAACCAAGAGAAGTTATTTTCGAAAAAGTAGAGTTTAAGGCCAAAATTTATGATTATTCAAAAGATAAAAAATCAAATCAGAAAATTGAGGATATAAAAAAGCAGGAAATAGATAAAGGATTTGATTTGGAAAATGATACCTTATTAAGAATGATCGTTTGTAAAAATGCAAATAATGTACATGCAATTATTACATTTCATCATATCATTCTGGATGGTTGGAGCTGCATGTTATTGATAAGTGAACTGTTCAAAATATATGAAAAACTTTCGAATGATATCCCAGTCAAACCCAAATATGAAAATATACAAGGGATATATGGAAAGTATATTAGGCAAAAAGACAAAAAGGCTGCATATGCTTATTGGGGAGAACTTTTATACGATTATACGGAACCATGTACCATTAAGGCATTGACACATCCAAATGTGATAGATAAAGATATTCCTGGAAAAGTTCAAACTCATTTAGATAATGATATTAAAGATATGTTAGAAAAATTTGCTCATAACCATGCGCTATCAATCAATACAATTATTGAAACAGTTTGGGGACTGATATTAAGTTCGTATACAAGAAAAAATGATGTTGTTTTCGGAAAGGTAGTATCAGGAAGAAATGTCGATATATCAGAAATCAATGAATCTTTAGGAATGTATATTAATACGATTCCTGTACGTGTAATCATAAATAGTGAGGAGACATTGATAAATTTACTTGAAAATGTGCATGTGCAATCTGCCAAGGCCAATGATTATGATTTTTGTTCATTAGAAGAGATTCAGCAAATGACGCAAATCAAAAGCAAATTGTTGGGTTCTGCGATTTCATTTGAAAATTATCAAGAATCTCAAGATAATAAAATGTATAGGATAGCGCAAGTAAGAGAGTTGTCTTCTTTCCCAATATCAGTAAGTGCTCAAAGTGGTCAACAACTTATTTTAAGTTTTTTATATGATACTTCAATTTACGAAGAAAATGAAATGAAAATGCTGTTAGAAAGGTTTGTTGATATTTTAAAGCAGATGATTACTGCTCCATATAGAAAAGTGAAGGAATTAAGATATATTACTCAAAAAGAGGAGAGGATGATTAATAAGTTTAACGATAACAAAGCTTTGTATCCATTAGAATCTAATATGGTTGATTTGTTTAAAGAACAGGTGAAACGGACTCCGGATAATATAGCACTTATTTTTCATGACAATACGATGACTTATAAAGAACTGAATGCAAAAGCTGAGATTTTAGCTCATAAGATAGCCTTATCTGGACGAGGAGAAAATAAAATAGTTCCTATAATCGTAAAACCAAGTATGGAAATGGTCATAGGTATATTGGGAGTGTTAGCAGCAGGAGCTGCATACCTTCCGATTGATCCAGAAACTCCTCAGGAACGTATTAAGTATATGTTAGAACAAGTGAATGCAAAAACTATATTAACCACTAGTTTCTACGATATATTAAGAGACAAAAGGAATTTATATATCGATAGAATAGATGGAAATTTTGAAGATGATTATGAGATTTCTATAGAACCATCTGATAATGCATATGTTATTTTTACATCAGGGACGACAGGGGCTCCTAAGGGAGTAGTGGTTTCACATAAAAATCTAATAAATCATACCTACTGGCAGATTGAAAGTAGCAATTATAATGAAAGTGTGACAATGGTTCAGACTATTTCATTTACATTTGATGGACATGCTTCAGAAATATACCCAGTGTTACTATCCGGAGGAACTTTAGTAATTGCGGATGAAATGCAAAGAAAAGATCCTAAAGAATTACTTAAATTAGTTGAAGGTAATAGAATGACGTTTATTCCCTCTTTATTGCGTGAAGTTATTGGATATGCGGAAGAAACGGGGCAAACTGATGTTTTGCATAAGTTTGATAAGATGTATATTGCAGCAGAACCAATCACTAAAAAGGAAATACTGAAAATGTTATGCAATAATCACACCAAAATGCAGGATATTTATCATTTTTATGGACCGACAGAAGCTACCATTACTACAGTTGCGATTAATCTTCTCGAAGCTGAAGATGATGGTGTAGTACCAATCGGTCACCCTATAGCTAATACAGAAGTATATATATTGGATAGTAATCAGAATATTCTTGGAATAGGATTACCAGGTGAGATTTGTTTAGCCGGTGCATCAGTGTCCAAGGGATACTTAAATAATAGAAATATGACAAAGGAGAAATTCATTAATTGGAACGGAAAAATCCTTTATTGTACAGGAGATATTGGCTGTTGGGATGAAAAGGGATTATTACATTTTATTGGACGTAAAGATGATCAGATTAAATTACGAGGATTTAGAATAGAATTGCAGGAGATAACCTCTACACTTAGAAAATGCAATGGCATAAAGGCTGCAACCGTTGCAATAAAAGAGGTCAAAGGGGATAAAGCAATATGTGCATATATGGTATTATCAAATGAATGTAGTGTTGATGAAATAAAAGATCAACTTGCAATTTTTCTGCCGGAATACATGCTGCCTCAGTATTATATAGAAATGAAAGCGTTGCCTATTACTTCAAATGGTAAGTTGGATAAAAAAGCATTGCCTTCTCCTAAAAGCAATATTGAGAAAAAATCTATTACACTTCCAAGAACAGATACTGAAAGAGAAATGGTAAAACTATTCATTAAGGTATTAAATGTTGAAAATGTAGATATTGATGATTCCTTTTATTCATTGGGAGGGCATTCATTAAAAATGACAAGACTACTAAATGAAATAGAAAAAAAATTCGGCAAAAGATTATCATTAAGAAACGTAATGGAAGCAAAAACAGTTAGAAGGATTAGTTATTTGATAGACAACGAGGATGAACAAAAAGTGAAAAAGATGTCTGGACTTTCTGTTGCAAAACCAATAAATTAATGTAGGGAATGCCCATAGCCCGTAAAGGGCTATGGGCAAGAAAAGAGGTCAAACATATGAAAACATACATAATGAAAAACAAATTGTTATTGCTGAGTATCTTTTCTTTTGGAATTTTAGTAGCATTTGGAACTGTTTATCTCGCTATTATCCTACAAGACATTGTGAATATTGCTACTGAAGGCAATTCAAAAGAATTTACTGTCGCTTTATATAGAGCAACGATTTATTTTGTGTTGTTGGGTCTTTGCAAGTACATTTATGGTATACTGGAAAAATTTATTGTTAAACGAATAACGTATGATTTACGCTCAAATATTTTCAACAGTGTCATGCATAAAGAACTTTATGATTATTGTGAAGAGAATACTGGTGAGTACATATCTTCATTGACAAATGATATTAAAATAATTGAAGAAAATTATATACTACCTTTATTTAAAATTATGCAAAATGTAGTATTGTTTATTTTTGCTGTAATAGCCATTGTACAAATTAGTGCAGAAGTATTAATTACACTTATATTTTGCATGATGTGTATGGCGGGAGTATCAATTTATTTTGGGAAAATTCTTCAAAAACGTCAAAATACTTTTTCTGAACAGATAGGTAAATACACTATTGATGTAAAGGATTTACTAGGAGGGTATGAGCTTTTTAAATACTTTAATGAGACACATAATGCTATGGATGATCACAGTAATTCTAATTTGAAACTGAATCGAATAAAGTTCCATCTTGATATAGGAATGTCCATTAACCAATCAACTTCTGACATATTAGGATTATTGACAATGTTTTTAGTTGTGGTTATTGGTGCATATAAAGTTATTGCTGGATCAGTATTAGTGGGAACATTGGTTGCGTTAGTGCAACTAAGTAATTCTTTTGTAAATCCGATTATGGAGATAACCATGAATCTACCTAAAATGCAAAGCACAAAACCCATCATAAATAAAATTAACCAATTAAGTAGATGTGAAGCTGCTAATAAAACAAAATTATTATCTTTCAAAGACAAAATAGAATATAAAGACGTCTGGTTTTCATATGATAACAAAAACTTTGTACTCAAAGGTGTTAATTTAACATTTGAAAAAGGAAAGAAATATTTGATTTTGGGGAAAAGTGGTTGCGGTAAGACGACACTGATAGGGATTTTGCTAGGGAAATGTAAACTAAATAAAGGTACTGTACAATGCGATGGAAATAATTTAGAAGAATGTGATATTATTGATTTGTGTGGAGTTATACAACAAAATGTTTATATTTTGAATCGTTCTATACGCGAAAATGTAGAATTATACGAAAGCTTTTCAGATCAAGATATAAATAAAGCTCTTTCGTTTTGTGGATTTACAAATTTAGATTTAGACAAGAATGGATTGAATTTATCAGGTGGACAAAAACAGAGGATTTCGATGGCTAGAGCAATAATAAGGGAAAAACCCATTTTGATTATTGACGAGGGTACATCGGCAGTAGATGCGATTACGAGCAATGAAATCGAAGAAGACTTGCTGAAAGAAAAAAAATACTACTATCATTACAATAAGTCATAAGATGAATCCAGAACTAATGAGAAAGTATGATGATATTATTTATATAGAGCAAGGAAGTATCGTTGAACAAGGTAACTATGATGAGCTAATGAAACATAGAGGAAATGTATACACAGTTTTACAATCACAAAAATCATAGTATACTATGCCATGCAAAGAAAGCATAAAACAAAAATTTAGTTACAATTATAGGATCAAAGTTTAAGATGGGCAGTCGAGATGGGAAGTGCAGACCTCAAATTTAAAGAGGGTTCTTCCGTAGGGGCTGGTAAAAAAGAATAATTAAAGTATTGCAGGCGCAGTGGTTTTCACTGCGCCTGTTGTGATGTGATTAAATAAACTCATCTTCGATGAAATATTGAACAAACAGAATTTGAAGAAGAGGATCCATTTATGGCTGGATTGTTTCTAGTTGCGTATAAAAAATATCTCCTTTCATAGGTTATTGGTCGCACAATTACCTCCAAACGAGTAGAGCAACAGTCCTAACGTATCTGTATGGGGCTTTTGAAATTGGCTGACAAGTATTCTGTCGACCGATTAGAAGCAGCCTGTCAAAAAGCCTTCTCCTTTACAGCCACACCAAGCTATAAAAGTATCAAAAACATCCTTGATACCAGAAGCGAACTGAAGGAGATTCCAAACAAAGCGTCAGGAAACAACCATACAGAACCAGCCAAAAGCAGCCATGCGCTTACAAGAGGCGCAGATTACTACAGGAGGACTACACAAAGTACTATCAATAAACTTATTGAAATGCGCCTGACTTCCATGTCAGATGCCTTTCTTATCCAGATGCAGGATCCCAAAATGAAGGAACTCTCTTTTGAGGAGTGTTTCGGGATGCTGGTAGACATTGAGTATAGTAACCGTAAAAGCAATAGTCTGAAACGATTGATCCGCAATGCCGGATTTGACCAGCCTGATGCATACATCGGAGACATTAACTATACTTCTGGGCGTAAGCTGAACCGTTCTTTGATTGAACGTCTCGCAACTTGTGAATATATCACTAAACACCGAAATTTATTTATTACCGGAGCTACCGGCAGTGGAAAGACTTACCTTGCCTGTGCATTCGGGATGGAAGCATGTAAGCAACGCTACAAGACAAAATATGTCCGGCTTCCAGATATGCTTTTGGAACTGGAGATGGCGCGTAATGATGGAACATATAAAAAAGTGCAGGCAAAATACGCTAATCCAATCCTGCTGATCATTGATGAATGGCTTCTGTTAAAACCTACAGAATCTGAGCAACATGATATCCTTGAGCTTCTCCACAGAAGACGCCGGAAATCATCCACCATCTTTTGTTCTCAGTATGATTCTAATGGCTGGTATGATCAACTTGGTGGCGATGACAGCCCTCTCTCAGAAGCGATCATAGATCGCATCAAGCATGACGCATATAAAATCAACATTATTCCGACAGACCCAAGTAATTACAAGTCCATGCGGGAAGTATATGGATTAGATCCAGCCTTAAGCGAGTAAACTCGCAGGTAAGAAGTAACTAAGTGCGGTATCCCTGCTTCGGAACAACGGTTTCCTACCGCTGGATTAGCGGTTTCCGTTCCTGGTTCTTCCGCAAAGTTCCGTTTTTCTATAAACATTGACTTTTGAAATCTAGTATTTCGGGTATTTGCATAAGTTCTAATCAAAGAATTACGGAAAAGTGCGGAAGAACCCCGTTCCTCCGGAACAGCGGTACTGCCGCACAAGAATATTCAAATGTGTCGACAACGGTCCGTTGGAAGGTTTTGGGGGTATTATGAAACAAGAAAGGTACTATGGCAACCGATTTGCTGACAGAGATTCTCTTGTGAAGATGATAGAGGAATACATGGAAGACTATATCTTAACTTCCTGTAAAATTAACTCTCGTTTCCAAAGAATGGCTTATTTATGCGGATTTTGCGTATTGTATCGTTAATGATAAGAGAATTAATTACCTCTCGAGAATTAACATATAAAATACTCGCAAATCTACTATTCATGAGGGTTTTGGGCAATCGAGAGTTAAATTATCAGGAAGTTAAGACTATAACAATAAACGGTTGCAACAAAACCTGGGTGTTTTGACTGCAAATTTCGCCCGACTGGTGTGAATATTTCGCTTGAAACGGTGTGAGCACATTGTTCCACCGGTGTACCTGCTCGGAACATCGGTGTGAGACTTAATGTGGTATAGTTTTCTCGTGGTAAAAACAAACGAGAAAGGAGCATACAATTATGCAAAACTGTACTACAATTCTTGGAATCATAGATATGCGTCAGCGTGGCATATCCTATGATGATTGCCGTAGCCGATACAAAGTTGGCTGCAGCACAATTACTCTGCTCATGAACCGCTTCAAAGAATCCGGTAAAGATCTTGACACGTTGAAACAAATGCCGGCAGAGGAAGTGGAACATCTATTCTTTCCACCAGAAAACCTCCGCAGAAAAGATGATTCCGTTATGCCTGATTACCAAGCTGTCTATGAGCGGCTAACTATGCCAGGAAGCAAAGCAAATCTCTTTTATCTGTGGCTGAAGTACAAGAAGGACTGTCCTTCCGGTTATCAATACACACAGTATTGTCTGTATTTCAAACGCTTTGTTGAAAAGCATTACGGCTCGGAAGCTGTCAGCATGGTAGTGGAACGGATTCCCGGAGAAAAGGTTTACATCGATTGGGTCGGTGATCAACCGGAAATTCTTGTGGATTCATCAACCGGTGAAATAAAAAAGGTACATTTTTCGCTACGACTGTTGGAGTAAGCAACCTTGTTTATGCGGAAGCCTTTGAGGATGAAAAACTGCCCAACTTCATTGCCGGTACTGTTCATGCATTGCAGTTCTATGGTGCAGTGCCTAAATATCTCGTACCAGACAACTTAAAAACTGCAATCACCAAGCATACCAAGGATGAATTGGTAATCAATAGTGCCTATCAAGACTTAGAGAATTTCTACGATGTAGTAATCCTTCCACCACCTCCTCGCAAGCCGAAGGGTTATCGGCGAAAAAATGTTATCAGCAATCTCAGCCTGAATAAACGCTATAATCGTATTTTCAGCTGAACTGCTGTCTTTGATTGCTGATAATTATTTAATCCAGCCCGCAGAAATGGAGCAGATATTCTTCTTTTCCTTTCCATTTTTTCTCCGGATAAGATACAACATTGCCGTCAGAGTCCTTTATAGGCAGTGCTTCCTGATCTACAGAGCGAAGAGCGGCAGCCATTGTCTCATTGTCTGCGTGGGCGTAGATTGATGTTGAATCGATTGATGAATGCCCCAGAAAGTCCTTGATATAAGGCAGAGGTATCCCCGCTTTGAACATGGCCATTCCTATGCTGTGCCGGAAGACATGACAGTGGAGCCTTCCGGAAAAGATGGATCAATTTTGTGCAGTTCTTTTGCATAGGACGCAAGAAAAGAATTCACTGTTCTTGGAGCCATTCTCGTATGCTGACCATTATGGATCGTATAAAAAAGATAATCCTGATTATTTCTGCCTGGATGAAATTCATTAAGGTACGCATCCAGATGTGGAAGGACTTCTACAGGAAGAGGATTATACCGGGTCTTGTTACCTTTTCCATGTAGCCGAATCTGTACACTTGCTCCGTTTCGGATGATATCTTCCAGCCTCATATTGACCAGTTCTTCAATCCTGCCTCCGGTTTCATAAGCGTGGATCATGAAGTACTGGTTACGGCGTCCATTCCGAGTTGCTGTATCCGGCCAAGAGAAGATAGATTCCAGCTGTTCAGGTCTCAGGTATTCAAGCTTCGGATCTGTTTTCCCTTTAAAGCGGCGGACTGATCTTACTTTCAGATAGAGTTCTGATAACGTGGCATCTTCTTCACTACAGTAACGTAGAAATGACTTGATTGCCGAAAGCCGGAGATTTATTGTGTTGATTGATTTTGACTCGCTGTCTCTTAACCAAATGCAGAAGTCATAAACCATTTCTTTTGTAAAGCAGTAAAACCCAACTTTATCAAACGGGATATCTTTCTGTGAACGCAGGTATTGGCGGTATTGATCCAGCGAATCTGTATAGTTTTTTACCGTTGCCTCCGTGAACTTCCGCTGTATGATCAAATATTTATGCAGGAAGTCCCGGAGAAGTTCATAAAAGTAAAGCTCTGATTTTTTAATCTTCATGCGGCACCTCCGGTAGTATAGAAGCATTTACGGAATGCATACGAGATTCAAACTCAGAGTAGAATGGTTCAGCCAGTGTAAGATAATAATCCGTGTCTGCAAAGTTTGAGTGTCCCATAAATTCACTCAGATAAGGATATAAAGCATTCAGATCTGCATGTTCTCTAACCCATTGGTTCAGCCTGTAAACACAGTAAGTATGGCGAAAATCATGGACCCTTGGCGGATTACCTTTGGTTACGGCCGCTTCTGGAAGCTGATCCCAGAATTCATGGAACCATTCATCCAGAGTAGATTTACTGTAATAATCTCCAGATTGATTCGGAAAGAATGCTGTCCTGTCAGGGTATGTATCTCTGATGATGCGGTCGTATCGACAGAGCAGATCCAGCATGTCATCGCTGACGAAAACAATACGGGCTTCCCAGCCTTTGGATTCCCGGATAAAAATCTTTCCTGTAGAAAGATTGATATCATTGGTGCGTAAAAGTCTGGCTTCCGAGGCTCTAAGGCCGCAGGTATAAATAAGCCGGAAGATGACCGGTATCACATAGCAGCGTAAAGGTGAAAAAGGTGATTTTTTACAGGCATCAATGGAAGCAAAGAATGCCTTTAACTCTTCTTCTGTAAAAATATGGGCATCATACCGTATCTGTTTTCTTGGTATTCCGCCGGGAATGATATATGCGGACTTTCCTGTTCCTACAAGGTATTTGGCGAATTGACGGACAGGAGTCACCCGCCTGAGCAAAGTGTTCTGATGCAATACGGAACATTTCCTGATCCATGCATCACAGATTTCTTTGGACAGGGTACTGCAGTCTGGATAATCCTCTGCAATCATGGTGTCAAGATACCCCAATACTTTTGATGAAGTATGATAAGGGTATCCAGATGCTCTTTTTTGGGAGATGAAGGCTTCAAGATCATCCCGAAGTTTGCTGCGGAAAACAGGATCAGACAAAACCATCACCTTCTTCCCAGTATTTCTGCCCGATCAGCGAGAAATCAAGCGGACATTCCTTTAACATCTGTTCTTCCATTGACAGATATGGCTTATCAGATTCTTTGGAAACATGGCCAAGGACATCTGTGATTACCTGATGCGGTATCTTGTTTAAAAGAAGTTTGTGCGTTAGCGTATACCGACAGACATGTACTCCGCAGCTGTCCCTGTTGACAGTCTGGATTTCTGCTCTTTCAAACAGTTTTGAGCATACCATGTACATGGACTCGAGCTTTTTATAAGGTGCCTGCCTCCTCACGAAAACATATGGATTCTTTTTTGCTTCTGTGGGGCGTTCGTTCAGGATATAGTCCATAATGGCATTCCCAACATCCTCCAGCAGCGGAAGGTATATAGTCACACCGGTTTTTTCCTGTTCCAGTATGATCTGGTCATTTTTCCAGTCAATCTGGCTGAAGCGGAGGCAACAGATATCAATATCGCGCAATCCGAGCCGTAGCCCCAGCCGCATCATTGCTTTGGTACGAAGCGGTGCCTCCTCCATTGCACGAAAAAGCTTTTTTTCATCCGAAGCAGTTATATATGGCCTTAAATGTGTTTTTTTATATGCGGGAGTCAGTATCATCCCTGAGAAATCCGTAGGAATAAAGCCGGCCGTATACAGATAAGACAGGATCTGCCGTATAATCGGGAAAACAGTTCCCCTGCTGTTTAGACAAAGTCGTTCTGACAGAAAGACCAGCAGAGATTGAATCTGCGCAGTCTGTAGTTCACGAAGTCCGCTAACGTCAGTTATTCCTGCCCCTTTGATAAAGGATCTGAACGCATAGTCATAAAGAGCAATGGTTTTCTTTTCGAAGTTTTTGGTCTGCAGAAATGTAAGATACTGCTGGCGAAGAGATTCCATTGTGTCATCAGAACAGCATATTTTCTTGGAAAGAAACAGTTTCCATTGAAAACAGCCGGTATCTGCTACTTCAAGCAATACGCAGACAGAACGGCGTCGGATTTTTCTTTTCCATTCATTCAGGGAGCCGTCCTCATGCTTTTGGGTGTTATCTTCAACAAAAGCATTACAGGATTCCCGCATGAATACAGTACTCCGGGAAAGATAGAGAAATGTATATAACTCCCGCCATGCCTGCATGTACTGCCATCTGGTAGATGAGGAAAGATGGAGATAAGCCATTTCACTTTCTGCCCGGCGGATCAGGTGCCCTGTATCAATCCTGCAATCATCGACTGGAAAGGCTATATTTCGAAAAACTTCCTCTGACTCACTGGCGGAAGGAAGTTTTGGCTCATTATAAAGCTTCCCTTCTGGTGTAAGAGCTTTTGTTCCGGCTTCTCTGTCTACTAGCCGGACCGCATGTAATAACTGAAAGCGGAGATCTGGTGTCACTGCACGCGCAACATAGGAATCATATAGTTTCTGACAAGGTACTTGGATACCCAGATAATCACCATGCTCGACCAGATGTTTCAGATAATTTTTACGTGCATCATATGTCGATGGGGCAAGCTGCAACTTCTGCTGTTCGAGGACAGCGTTTACTACTTCTTTTAACTGATTCATCTCAATGCTCCTTTCTGTCACAGGTAAATCCTGTAGTTAATATCAGAATAGCAATTGAGATTATCAGAGAAAAGATTATCAGAAAAAATACCTCTGCAAATATCGGAACATTGGCGTATTCTGAGAATCTTTCATAGAATTTCCGATAACATTTTTTCGCCGATAATATTTCGGTTTTCTAACTTTTGCCGGAAGAATAATTGTGTGATTATACTCAGCCCATTCAGCATAGTCTTTGTTGAGATCTGGATTTATCCAGTCTCGGTTGGCAATAACGGCCTGTTTGCAGTTGTCACATACAACAATCGCCGGAACTCCTCCGAAGAAACCAAGTGCATGATTATTAACTTCAATCCACTGGGGGTCTTTTGTAGAAATCATTCCTTCTGCATAAATGTATTGGGAATACGGAAGTACTGCAACAAACACAACGATTGAGGTGATTTCTCCTGTGAGTTTGTCTATCAGATCAAACGTCTTTCCTGCAAAATCCACTTCCATATTTTGCCCTATTACTGCCTGGATATGAATGGTTTCGTAATTCGCTTCACACCACTTGGCATAGAGATCACAGAATTGTCTGTACTGATAAGGTTTGGTTTCTTTTGCAAGACAATCCTTTTCATAGCGTTTCCACTGATACGTTGATGTCATGTTTTTGCGTTCCGTCATCTGCCAGAATACATGCTCAAAGTCTGGTTGTTCATACTCGGCACTTCGAGTATTGCTGCCTGGTGCATGACCGTAGACCAGCTCGTAAATGGCATAATTAGTGATTCCCTCCGGAAGAGGATAAGAAAGTTTGTCACATTTCTCGAATGCCCTAATGAAGTCATTGACTCCTGACTTACTCGCCCAAATTCCTTAGCTAATTCGTTATAGCTCAGCTTAAGGGCATACCGTTTGATAATGATGTTTTTGTAATCAAGCATTCATCATCCTACTAATGAATTATTTCCATCATCTGATGGATATCATCATTATAGAGGATTCGCAACTATACGCTAATTAAAGTATCCGCTCGCTCCGCATCGCGTCCGTTTTGCTCCGCAAAACCGTCTGTTGGAGTCCGCAGAATGCATTTAATCAATTTTCAGGAACAATACTTTTTACATACTTTACAAATTCACCAAAATTGGGATAAGCATCGAAACTAAGCATATCAATATCAAATTCACAACTGTACTTTTCCTCCAGTTCTATTATTATACGTATAAAATTTATGGAATTGATTCCCAATAAATCAAATGTACCATTATTTTGAATTTTATCTGGATCTAGCACTACATCAACATGTGAACATACTATCTTTCTAATTTCATTCTCTATTTCCATATTTATTTTCCACCTTTCTGCGAAAGGCACCGATGGGGCATGAAACCCGTTGGCTAACTTCCGCTTTTTAATTTATCTTCCTTCTGATATTATCTTTTTATAAGACTGACACACTACAGAACACGTGGAGGTGAGTGGCGGGGCTGTATAGCGGCGACCTCGCATATTTATATGTTGTCGGTCATCCGTTAAGGCATCAATGAATGGCGCATAACAGTAGCCCGTAAACTTATCTCTTCCAAAGTCGACTCGATTTTGCCGGATGATCAGTCACTGTCAGTTTTATTACTACAAAATCAGGAGGTTATTTTATTGTCTTTTAAAATCTTTCGTAAAAATTGCTGTGGTCTTGATGTCCACAAAACCTGGATTTATGCTTGTATCGGTATTACCGATACAAACGGCAGAACTGATTACAAGCAAACTCGTTTCTCGTCTTTTTCTAAAGGACTCAAGGAACTGTCTGACTGGCTTGCTAAATATCACTGTACTGAAGTTTGTATGGAATCTACCGGCAAGTATTGGATCCCTGTTTTTAATGTTCTTGAGAAAGCAGATGTCTCTGTTATCCTTTCTCACCCTAAATATACCAAACCACAAAAAGGAAATAAGACCGATCGTAAGGATGCTAAATGGATCTGCGATTTATTCATGTGTGATATGGTAAAACCTTCCTTTATCCCACCTGCTGACATCCGCCACTTAAGAGACTTGGTAAGATACCGTTTCAAACTCATCTGTATGATTACAGGTGAAAAGAACCGTGCACAAAACTGTCTTACTGTATCTAATCTTAAGCTTGACGATGTATTCAGTGATGTGTTTGGAAAGTCTTCCCGTTCAATTACGGAATATATTCTTGAACATCCAGGGGATTTATTTGATGTGACTCCTTTTGTGGACAGACGTTGTAAGACGCCAATCGAAGAAATTCAGGCTGCTGTTGATGGAGCTGTTTCTCCTGAACAGGCTGTAAAACTTCGTCAGTGCCTCAACCACATTGATGAATTAGAAAAGCATCTTGAACAAATAGATCAGGAAATCCTTCGTCTCTCTGATAAATATCAGGCTGCCCTTGATCTGATCCGCACAGTTCCTGGATTTGACAAAAATCCTATGACTGCCATCCAAGTCCTTTCTGAAATCGGTGGTGATATGTCTGTTTTCCCCTCAGCAAAACACCTCGTTTCATGGGCAGGATGTTGTCCGCGCAATGACCAAAGCAACAAAAAAATCAAATCAACTCGGATTTCCCGTGCCGGTTCTTATTTTAAACCAGTTCTGGTACAAGTTGCAAATGGTTTATTACGCTCTAAGAAACATCCAGAAATAACTGACCGCTATAAGCGTATAAAAGCACGTCGTGGTCACAAGAAAGCCATCATTGCAATCTGCCGTATGCTCCTGACCGCTATCTGGCACATACTCTCAGATTTAAAACCTTATACAGCGGAAGGCTTTCGTGAATCATGTCCTGTGAACGAATCAAAAGTACTGACCAGCTCACAGGCTCTTAATTTATTAAAACAACGTGGTTATATTATCAAAAATGATCTTACACCTGCCATAAATTAAGTGTCGTGTCTATATTTACTTTTTGAAACCACCCCAAGGATGGTTTGTTTGCTATGCAATTTTATTTTTTGCTAACCACTACCTCTTTGTTTCAAACTTCTGTACCTCATATTATACTAAATTAGTTTTCATTGACAGTCCAATAATATCTACACTAGTCTGTCTATAACAGTTTACAACCTTCTTTTTAACATCATCATATATACTAATATCAATTTCTTATCATCTATTAGCCCAGATTAATTATGCAAATTATTTTACCTTCTTATTTATAATAAAAATCTAGAACCCTAATTAATATCACAGTAGAACTTGACATACTCCCAATATAATTATAATATAATAATATTATGTTACTTTGAAAGGCGAATGTGAATGAATAGTTATTTATTGATATTTGAAAACGAAGACTTCAGCGTAAAGGATAAATTAATTTCCTGCATTTCACCAATTCGTCAAGAAAAAATGAATAGATATCTTTTTGACTCTGATAAAAAGCTTTCTTTATTCAGTGAGCTTACCCTTCGCATGGGACTCTCAAATATGCTTGGCTGCAGCCCTGATTATTTTCGCTTTGAAAGCTATAAAAACGGAAAGCCATTTATTACAAATGAACCCAATATCTATTTTAACCTATCTCATACAAAAAACGCCTTACTATGCAGTATCTCAACTATCTCAAACATCGGTGTTGATATTGAGCAAATACAAAGTATAGACTATACACTTTTTAAATATATAGCACATCCCGACGAAAAACGTATACTTCAATCTTCTCCTAATACGCAACATGATTCATTATTCTATCATTTTTGGACTAGAAAAGAGGCATATTGCAAAAGAACCGGTATGGGGTTGCGTCAAAAGTTGTCTACCGTCAACACAACAACATCTGAACCCGAGAATCATTTCCTTACCTGGAAAACTGATAATTATATTTGTTCAATATACTGTAAATGTAACGATAAAAATCATATATATATGATTACTGAGGAAACTATCAGAAAGTTTTTTTATCGTTTCCTTTAATCTAGACTGAAGTTTGATGACAAAAAATCAATATCCGTTTCTATAACTCTTCATTACTAATATATTTTTAATGATGAAAGTTTTTAGATTTTATTTACCTAAAAACTTTCATGATATTTTATACATTCACAATTATTAAACTCTGCAAATCGATTTATGCAACTTTTAAACAAATCTTCTGGTATCCTCTTATTTTGTTCAATCCAAATATTTTTGATATCGAGAGTATGTTCTTTTTTTCTGTTTTCTACTTCTATTCGACCGATCAATCGATCATTTAATAAAATAGGCAAAACATAATATCCATATTTCCGTTTGGCTTGAGGTGTATATATTTCCCACTTATATTGAAATCCAAAAAGATAATATATCAACTTTCGATCCCACATCATATTATCTAGAGGAGCAATAAATTCCATTCTTTCTTGATACGAAGATGAATTTAGAGAGTCAATCAACAATGCTTTATCTTCTGTGGTTAAATAGAAAGAATTATTCGTATTTTCTACGAATATTTCTTGAATCATCTCCTTTTCTACCATTTCAAGAAACGCTTTATTTCTATTACTTACAGAACAATTATCGATATTTAGCCATGCATCTGACCCTCTATTCCATAATAATCCAACAGATTTAATCCTTCGGTAAATTCTCCATACGAAAAACTCCCATTCGTTCTTCAATGGATTTTCTTCTTTTAATATCTCCTGAGGAATATATCGTTCAGCTAGACCATAATACTTCCTATTCCCATCTTTATGATGAATAACTAGATCTCCTCTATAATACAAAGTTTCTAAAGCAGCTCTCCCCAAATTTGTGTTATTCCAATGCCAATCAGTTTTCACATTAAAATCAAAATCTTTTGATGTAACAATATCATTCTGCTCTATTTTCTCTAGTATTAAATTTTTTACTGAATTAATTTGTTCTATGCTTTTCCCAGTATTTTGATATTTTTTGCGAATAAACGAAAAATATTTCCAATCCTTAGTTCTTATAATGGACATGTTTTTATCCCAATAATCAATAAGATCACGCTCTTTATATAGTAATTCTTCAAGGAACTCCTTTTTAAAGCCATCTACACGTGATTGAAGAATTATCTCTGCATTTTTACCGCAAACATCAATCGGATCATATTGCAAACATAGAATATTTTCGAAAAATTCCAGAATTCCTTCCTTCCCACAAAATCTTTTTTTCCCCAATAGACCTTGTTTATATAACAGATATTTTCGCGCTTCGTCTTTTGATATAATTATTTTTTCCAAAATTATACCTCCCGCTCTAAAAATAATAATTGTAATTTTATTAGTGTAATAAGAAAAATATCATGTGTTTTTCTAACATAACCCAACATGAAAAAGCTACTTCGAATAGAACTTATTATTCATAGAATTGTCAATACTTATTATTACGAACCTTCATTAAACAAATATATACGAATAAAAGATTAAACTTTAATGATTATACCATGACATTTGTTCTAAAAGCATTTTTGCATATAACCCATTTCTTGCTACAAGCTCTTTATGGCTACCATCCTCAACAATTCTCCCTTTTTCCATTACTAATATTCTATCCGCATTTTTTACAAATCCAAGTCTATGAGTAATAATAATTGCAATTTTCCCTTTTGATATTTGATTAAATATATCATATATTTTCTTTTCTTCAATTGGATCTATTGCGGATGTCGGTTCATCAAGAATTATTATATCGTGGTTTCGATATATAGTTCTTGCTATAGCCAAACTTTGCCACTGCCTTCCAGACAAATCAATTCCATCAAATTCTTTTGATAGTATTTGATCTAAAGATCCACATATCTTTTTTATATCAACGTTTGACTTTTTCAGGACTTCTTCAATATATTTATCATTCTGTTGCTTCTCCACATCACTTATACATATATTTTCTAATGCAGAGAGCTTATATTTTCCAAAGTTTTGAAATAAAGCTGTACCACACTTAAAAACAGATTTCTGGTTTACATTCTCAATTGGAGTAGAATTATAAATTACTCTTCCTTGGTCTGGCGCCAACAACCCTAATAGTATTTTTGAAAGTGTGCTTTTCCCCGATCCATTAATTCCCACAATAGCTATTTTAGAATTTCTTTTCAAAGAAACAGAAATATTTTTCAAAGCAGACTTCTCACAGTATGGATAAGTGAAAGAAACATTCTCTAACCTAATCTCATCAATTTGTTCTTCTAATTTTTCTTTCTTTTCCACCATTTCTTCCATATCTAAGAATTGATATAAATTACCTGCTAGCCCATAATTCTTATATACTTCTCCTAAAAGCTGCACCAGTTCATAGGTCATGTCCATTAATTTTTGAAGCGAATAATATATTGCTACAAATATTCCTAATTCTATTTTATTTGTAAATATAGAATAAATAATCAATCCCAAAGATGTTATATATGCAGCGTATGTAAATATATCTAAGCAAAGATCTATAAGGTTCAATTTTTTACATGTTTCCCAATATTTATTGGTATATTTGTTTACAGAATTTTCATATTTTCTTAAAAAGAAATTCTGGAGTCTAAGTACTCTTGTTTCCTTATAAAACTCCTTATCCGTTAAACAATCCATATAGTAATTTTTCTCACGTTCATATAAGACTGTCTCTTCCTGTAGCTTTTTCATCCGAGAACCTTTTACTAATTGTGACAAAACTTTAGGTATAAATATAAGCAAAATAATGGCCGTTAATTTGGGCTGCATACAAAATAAATATATGCTAATACTTGTAAAAAAAATCAAGTAATAAATTAACCCTCTTAAAACATCTAATGTAGAATTTATAGCTGAAGCAACACCATTTATTGCCATACTTATTTTTTCAAATAATTTAACAGACTCAAACTCAATCAGTTGCAACCTACTCGCTTTGTCATTCATCTCTTCTATGATAATACAAATAAACCGCAGAAAATAGCTTCGATTCACAAACTCATAGAAGACATTTGCGATTCCATAAAGAATTAAAATCCCTCCTGTAAAGGCGATCATTTTAATAACATGGTCTGTTCCATTTTGAATACTGTCGATCAGTTGTTGAACAACAACTATGGAGAACATATTAGTCAAAGATGCTAGTAATGCTACCAAAACGAAAACAGTAAAATATAAAGGAGTTTTTCTCATTCCATACTGAAGCGTTCTAAATATTACCTTTCCAAATGACATCTTATTGTTCATCATACCACTCCTTCTGTATATTAAACATTTTATTATATAACCCTTTCTTATTCATTAATGCTTCATGACTTCCACTTTCAACAATTTTACCACGATCCATTACTAATATTATGTCAGATAATTTTGTTGATGCTAATCTATGTGATATAAACAATGATGTCTCCCCAGTCAATATTTTCTTAAACATATGATATAAGTTGCTTTCTTCAATCGGGTCCAATGCAGATGTAGGTTCATCAAAAATTTTAAATGTACCTTCATGAAAAAGTGATCGGGCAAAAGCAATTTTTTGCCACTGTCCTCCAGACAAGTCGACACTTTCCGGGTAAAGTTTTCCTAAATTTGTCTCATAACCCTTTGGCAAGTTTTTAATTAGTTCATCTAATCCAATCTTATCTACTACCGACTTAATTTTTTCTTCGTTCCAAATTTCATCAATATTTCCTATCCCAATATTTTCTTCTGCCGAGATCGCATAACGAGCAAAATCTTGAAAAATAACAGAAAACAAGCTATGATATTCTTCAGCATCAATACTATTTATATCAATACCATTAATTAATATTTGCCCTTCGGTAACTGGATAAAGCCCCATTATTAATTTTGTTAATGTTGTTTTTCCACAACCATTTTTTCCTACAACAGCATAATGTTTTCCTTTTTCGAACACAAAAGAAATATTATTCAAAACATAATGATCAGTTCCCGGATATTTAAAACTAACATTTCGGAATTCAATTGTCTTTATCTGTTTTAAAACTACTTTTGAATCTAATGTTTCTGTTGGGGGAGTAGATAATTCTTGGAGCTTCTGAACATCTTTAAAATACTCAATGTCCAAAGTAAGTTCCCCGACAATTTCAGGAATAGATTTACTTAAAGACAGTTGAAGTTGCAACAATGCAGTAAATAAAGATACATACAGACCAATAGATATAAAGTCATTATCATATAAACTGGTGGCACCTATCATTATTATAACTATAATCATGACCATAACTATATTTGCAATTATCTTTCTACACGCCCACTTTACATGAACTTTATCCTCCATTTTCAAAGCTTTCAAAAAGTATTTTTTAAATCGTTTATTATAATATTTACTATATCCAAACAGATTTCTCTCTGCCGCCATATCCCTTCCTCTAAGCATATGGAATTCAATATAGTCCGATTGTCTTTGCATTAATGAATTAGACCTCAAAACCTCATATTCTTTTTTCTTAGACATCGAGGAACTAATTATTAGTGGAAGAGGTAATAAAAGAATAAAAATCGACAGAAAACTACTTTTCACAAACAAAATTGTCAAACTAACACTCAAAACTTGAGTAATTAAAGTAATTAGTGAAAGTATGTGAGTATAGCTTAAATTAAATCTATCCAATCCAGGTTTTCTCAATACCCTATTAATAAGATTCATTTTTTCCTCATCTTCGATATATTCATACTTGAGTTGACTTGTAGAATCTATAATTTCCAAATTAACCGTTTTTTTGAGTTTAATTTCAACCTTGGCATTACACATATTTTTTAGGTAATTCATAAAACCAGTAAGGAAAAAAAACAGTGCTAAGATAGTTACATACTTTAAAGTCCCAATTTTATTAGTAGATAATAAATTATTGATAATTGATTCATTAATTCGTAAATTCAACGCAGGTATCATACCTATACAGAAAGTTAATACTATTGAAAAATCACCTCTCTTTTAGCAACCTTATTACATACAATTATTCCATAACACGCTCTTTTAATATTATCAATATACTTTGTCATAGCTTTCTTTCCTTATCCCAAATTTGTATTTGCTAATTCGAGGAGTTTGTTTCTATCCACTTTTCCATTTACATTACAAGGAAATTCCTTTAGCCGGATATAACTTGATGGAATCATATAATCAGCTAAATATTCTTTCAATTCATTTCTAATATCAGCTGCTTCTATCGGTGCATCTGAAGAATAAAAGCCAATAAGGTAATTACCATACTTACCTTTTTTAGATAAGACCTTTACCTTATTTATGCCATTTATTTTCATCATATGATGCTCTATCTCTTCCAATTCAATCCTATATCCTCGAATTTTAACCTGCTCATCTTTACGTCCCCAAAAATAATATTTATCATCTATCTTTTCGACAATATCACCTGTTAGGTAAAATTTTTCTTCTGTTTGTCCAAAATATTTAAATTTATCTTTATTCTGTTCTGGATTATTCAGATATCCAATTGTTAATTGTATTCCTGATATACATAATTCACCTCGTCCATCTCCTTCAATTAAATTACCATTTTCATCAATAATTATAAAATTGTTGCCTAATAGTGGGTATCCTAAATCAATACGCTTTCCCTTATTCACGTTAGAAACCGAGATCCAGATTGTCGCTTCCGTGGGACCATAAACATTGAAAATATTAATTATTCCATTTTCATGTAACTGATTTCTTAATGATAACGGAAAATTCTCACCACCAATTAGTACTTTTTTTATTTTACTACACCAATCTCTTTTTCGGCCAACTTCTAATAATAAGTCCATTCTAGATGGTGTGGTTTGTATTACAGTTACTCCGTATTTTTCAATTTTTTCAAGTAACAAATATGGATTATTAATTGTTTTTTCATGAAATAACACTATTGTCATTCCCGACAAAACCGGTAATACTAATTCCACCATTGAAATATCGAAGGAAATAGTCGTCAATGCTGCAATGATATCATCTGAGATAAAATTAATAGTTTTGGTAAAATTTTTTAGAAAAGCCCAAAACGAATCATAAGTAATAGGAACTCCTTTAGGAAATCCGGTAGTTCCAGATGTAAACATAATATACGCGACATCTGAATTAGATGACAAAGTTTCATTACACTCTATTTTCTGAAGCATTTCTTTCTTTTCGTAACTTGAAAGGCATTTCAAAAAATCATTAGTTAATACGATAGAACAGTTGCTCGCTTTCAGCATATATTCTATCCGCAACTCTGGTAATGAATTGTCTATTGGTAAAATTGCTCCGCCCACTTTAATAATTGCCATATAAGCAACAATTAGATCGGTACTTCGTGACATTCTTACTCCAACAACAACATTTCTACCCACACCTAATTTTAAAAGCTTCGATGCTACATGTTCACTTTTCCGTTTCAGTTCAGAATAATTAATTGTATTATCAAAACCGATAACGGCATTCTTATTACTATATTTTGATACTACATTTTCAAACTGCTTCCATATTCGCTCGTTAATAATATCGCCTCCTAAATAACATGACAGTATTGTGAATGATTTATACTCAAACACATACCCAATAATTACTCGACCCAACTTTCAAATATTTTTACAAATAAAGAGCTATTTCCAAATTAAAAACGGATAAGGATTCTACCTAAATCATAATTGTAATGCTCCTAGTAAGAACATACATTCTCCCCGGTACATTATATCACAATTAGGAATTAAAGTCACTTACCCGTTATCATATAATAAGGGTTAATCAAAAAGTTTAATCAGTCTACTTTTTGTCCTGCTTTCATTTCACGTTGAAGTATAAAATTGAACGTTTCATATTACCATTGTACTTTTTACGCTGCTAGAATTTTCTTCTTCTGGTAAATAATATATCTTTTATGAAATCCTGACAGCAAGCACCTTAAAGTATGTTAATTATGATAAAGAAAGATTTTTAATCATATATGAAATAGGCACTCTTATCTTTATTTTAATAACATTTCAAATTTCCCTTATCACTATATAATCTGGAATTTTTGAAACATTATCAAGGTTATTAACTAACATCTCATAATTATCCTGGACAGTTTCCTGTAAAAATCCAGCAAACCTTAATGTAACATACATAATACGATTCTTAGAGTTATGTACAAATTCCGCTTTTAAAATCGCAGCTTGTTTTTTTGCTTTCATGCAAAGCCAATTCAGTATTACTGTTCCAATGCCTCTCGACATTACTCTACATGAAACTAAAATGAGTTTTAAGATCCACTCATTTCCCTTTAATTCTACAACTACTATACCAATTTTACCATAGCCACCATACTTATCCTCCAGTTCTACAACATATATCATATACTTGTCATCTGAAATCATCTCCAATAACTCATCATAAGAATATGTATATCCAGTCGAATTCAGTTGGTGTGTACGAATAGTTAGTTCTTCAATCCTTGAAATATCTTGCTTTGTCGCCCTTGATATTTTAACTTCTAACCCTAGAGAAGCCAAAAATTCCTCACTTGTTCCTTGAAATTAGCCTCATCTATTTTTCTTCTTCTCTCGTCACTATATAATAATCTACGCATTTTAGATTCTTCAGTGACATTCATGTTATCCAAATCGAGCACTTGAAGTAATTCTTTGGAATTGCTAATACAGCAAACTTCCGGAATACAATTTTTTACCTCATCTAACTCAAATTCACTATCATCAATAAATATGAACGAATCACAGTTTAAATTCAGATTCCGAGCAATATTTTTAATAGATTCAGACTTTGGTCCCCAATGAATTTGTGGATATAAAAAATATTCTTCAATCCCCAATTCTTTTAATTTTAACAATATATCTTCCTCATTATTTTTACTTGCTATAGATTGTAGAATTCCTCTTTGATCTAAATCAAATAACAGTTTTCTGTGTTCCGGTGATAAGATAATGCTGTCTCCTTCTAAAAAAGTTCCTTTCCACAATGTATTGTCTAGATCCCATATTACACATTTATATTTATTATTCATTATGCTTTGAGTGGTGTTTATAGACGTAAAACACCTATTTTCCTTTCTTGTAATTTTGGATATTCTTTCTAACTTAATCAGTTCCCCTTCTATATACGTCTTTGCTAATTTGCTTTAACGGATATAAAATAACACGCATATGTTTTAAAATTATAAATACCAGTCAGCTATAAATAATTCGTGCATCTGTGAAGTCCCCTCTATTATCTCAAACATTCTAATATCACGAAAAAACATTTCAATTAAGTTATTCCCTATGCAAGATGATGCACCCAATATTTGTGCTGCTTTAGGAACAACCTTATTTACCATTTTAGAAGCATGATATTTTGCAATCCATGTTTCTACTATAGATTCAGGTAATTTTTCACCTCTTGATTTGCCCGCCTCCATACATAGAGCATAAGACGCTTTATACTCTGTTATCATTTCTGATATCATTTTTTTTATTAATTGATTATCTTTAATCTTCCTATGGAATTGGATTCTGTCATTTGCATATTTACATGCAAGATATATACTTTGTTCAGCAATCCCAACACATCCCCATGCTACCGTATATCTTCCATACTCAAGGGCAGAAAATGCAACCTGATTTAATCCTACTCCCCATGATGCAATTAAGTTTTCTTCCGGAACAAAAGTATTATCAAAATAGAGTTCTGCTACCATAGTTGATCTTAAACCAGACAAATTACTGACCTTCTGAACTTTAATTTTTCTATTCCTTTCTACAATTAACGCTCCTGGCAAACCATTATATTTACAAAATACAATAAAAATGTTAGCAATTTGTCCCATTGTAACCCAAACTTTTTTCCCAGAAAGTAAATATCCCCCCTTACATTTTATTGCTACGGATTCAATCGCTTGAGAGTCCGAACCTGATTCTTCTTCTGCAAGAGCAAATCCTCCTATACAGCTACCTCTCGCTAATAGAGGGAGCCATTTATTTCTCTGTTCATCATTTCCCCAAGCCGTAATAATTTTTGAGATCATTCCCTGTACTGTAAATATACTTCGTACAGACGGACTATACTTTGCAAACTCCTTGTTAATTAATCCAATGCTTATTTCATCAGCTTCTAATCCACCATATTTTTTACCTATATTTAATCCTAAATATCCACGTTCAGAAATAGAAGAAATAAATTCCATCGGTATCTTTTCATCTTTATCATATTTTAATGAATAATTTTTTAAACTATCTTCTAAAAATTTTTTTACGGCTTCTATTGATAAGTCACTTTTTAGATTATTCATTTACTTTACCTATTTTTTCAAGCACAAATTCCGTTAAAGCATTTACTGTTCTAAAATTTTCAATATTCAAATCGGGCGATTGAATCGAAATATCGAATTCCTTTTCCAAAAATAAAATTAATTGTATTGAATACAGAGAATTAATCAGTCCGCCTCCAAAAATATCCTGAGAATCATCAAGATTATCATTACGTGTTATTTTACATAAAAATTTTTTTATTTCATTTTTAATATTTGCTTTTTCCATTTTTTATTCCTCCGAAATAGTCATTAATATTTATAAAACCCTTTTCCTGTTTTTCTACCTAAATTATTTTCAGCTACCATTCTTTCAAGAAGAGGGGCTATTTTAAATTTATTTCCCTCAAAGTATTCACCCATAATGCTTAATGTATCTTTGACTACATCAAGTCCAATTAAGTCCGCGGTTTCTAGAGGACCCATTTTATGTCCGTAACAGCACTTGAATATTTTATCAATATCCTCCGGTTTTGCTACTCCTTCATCTACTAAGAATATTGCTTCATTCATCATCAAATGTGAAATTCTGTTTGACACAAATCCTGGTGAATCGTGAACTACTATACTATCTTTCCCTAACCCTTTAAGAAACAATAAAGCCTCCGATAAAACACCCTCACTTGTACTCTCAGCTTGTATTACTTCTACGGCATCTATAAGTGGTACAGGGTTCATAAAATGTACGCCTAGCATATGTGTTTTTATTGATAAGTCTTGAGCAATATCTTTAATAGGTATACAAGATGTATTAATCATGAAGATACAATCTTTTTTACATATTGATTCTAGGGAATGGTATAATTTGTTCTTTTCTTCAATATTTTCAGATATATTTTCAATGATAATATCTGCGTACTTCAGTGTTTGGATATCTGTGGAATACAATATGTTGTTTTTAGTAGCCTCTTCATCAATATCTATTCCTCTTAACATTGAATAGATGGCAATTTTGTTTTCAATCTCTGTTTTTGCACGCCCAATCTGATCCTTATCAATGTCAATTAATCTAACTGATATTTTTTTCTGCAGTAAACTAATAGCTACACCAATTCCCATAGTTCCTGCACCAATAACACCAATTGTTTTCATCGTACTTCCTCCAATAAATTGAGTATAGCGTGTTGTTCTGCATATAGCATTCTTTCATTTTCTAATAGTTCCAAATAGCTTTTTTGCAGCCTTGAATATATAGATGCTTCATGCTGAAAGCTGGATTTAATTATTAAGTTTTGCACGTTTTTCCATTTTTTTATATTTGCTGCTATATCATCAGTTAACAACTTAAACGACTTCCTTTGCGTCCAGTCATAAGATCTCAACAAATACCATCTCCATATTCTTTTTCTAGCTGGTACAAAATAAAGCGTTTCATATAGTTTTTCTAACATTTTGCTCCGTGTTGACTGATCAAGATACTTATACTCGTCTAATTTTTCTGCAATCCTAATTAGTGAATTATATCCTTCATCTTCTCTTTTAGAATAGAAATTCCTATCGCATTTTTTTAGACTTAAATTAATCAACTCATCTGGATCAGCCTTCAACCTTTTAATTTCAAGATAACTATATCTATGCATTATAGGCTTCCCACTCAAAATACCATCTTTTTGATTCATAGAGCTTCTTGCTTTTTCTAAATCCTCAAACCGAATATCACCTTTATAAAACCAAGGAGAGTACCAATCAATAACACTTATATTCTTTTTATCTTCCGAAAATCCGCAAATAATTAGCGAGTGAATAGAATGCTTTTTTAAATAATAAGGAGTATATGGAAGAAAGAATACATCTACGTTGGCAACCACAGGAATCCCTCTCTGTACTAATTCAAAGTTTTTCTTCCATATTTTCTCTTTAGTTTCAATGGTATCTTCTTCAGATTTAAGACACTTCTTATAGCCATCAAGAAGACTCGAATTTGGATCTCCAACGCTAAAACTATCAAATTCATTAGTATTATTAATCTTGTACTCTACTACTGTATTGAGATAGAAATCTGTTTCGGGTATTTGATAAAACTGCATTATTATTCTATAACAATTCAAAAAGCAAAAATATTCAAAACTCTCATCATACGATGGTTTGAAATCAAAAATGTCCAAATTCATTTATTATTCCTCAATTATACTTTCCAAATGTGTTAAGATTTTATTAACAGTAGTAAACTGTTCAAATCCAACGTCGTCATTAATAATTTGCTTACCTATTAATTCTTCCAAAGCGAAAACTAGTTCAACCAATGCTAATGAAGATAAAATTTTACTATCTACTAGTTCCTCATCAGGATCAATCATACTCGTTAATTCACTATTATTAAGAATCACTTTCTCAATAGTTCCTTTTGCCATTTCCAACTGTTCTTTCTTGCTCATGTCGTTCATAATTAATCTCCTTATCTACATATTTCTGAATATGCATTATGATTGTGAATTGATTCATAATTTTCAACAGACAAATCACTAATGTTCCAATTTGTTTTATTCTTAATATTGATATTTACATCACGTGCTATATCTTCTACAAATTTTGGTGAATTAAATGCTGCTTCTGTAACAAATTTTTCATCTTTACGTTTTAATACTGAATAAAGCTGGCTTGAACCAGATTCTTCTATTATCTCGATAACTTTTTTAAGGTCACATATATCAAAATCGTTTATTTTAACTTTTACTTTTCCTCTTTGATTATGCGCCCCATACTGGCTAATCGCCTTAGAACAAGGACATACAGATGTTATTTGAGTAATCACAGTAATATCAAAATGTACTTGTTCATGATTAAGCCTTGCACTAATGATACAATCATAATTCATGAAACCAATTTTTTGACTAACAGGAGCAGACTTTTTCATAAAATAGGGAAACATTATCTCTAAATATGAATTATCACTTTCTAATCGTTTTCTCATACTACTAAGTAAATGTAGTATAGTTTGATTGTTTACTGTCCCATCCCACATTTGTAGAATTTCAATCAAACGACTCATATGGATTGCCCGTTCATCAGCTTTCAATGAAACATATGCATTAAGATTGGCTACAGTAGGACATACTTCCGTACCAATTTGTAGTTGAATTGGCCTCTGAAATCCACGAATTCCCACTTTGTCCAGAAAAATTCCTCTGTTTTCTAGAGACTTTTGTATATCAATCATTATTTCCACTCCTTAATTTTCTGTAATTTCCACATAGCATTTGCTTGTCTCATTTAACTTAATTCGCTTGAGGGTCATATTATGTTTCTTCAACTCCTCAGATAAATTCTGAAAGATGTATGCTCCCATATTCTCTGCTGTTGGCACTTCAAAGTATTCATTTAAATTTTGATGATCATACTTTGATATTACAGTGTCCTCGACGAGCCGTTTCAGATCCTTAAAATTAAATAACCAGCCATTCTCATTGATTTCTCCAGCCACTATAACTTCTAACTCATATCTATGTCCATGTAAGTTACTACACTCTCCATATATATCTTTTCCTGGCAAGAAATGACAGGCCTCAAATTCGAACTTTCTTCCAATATGAATTTTCATTATACTATTCCACCTTTCATTTAAAATTGTACTGAATAAATTCCCACAACTACTAAACTTGATGCTCCATTACATTAAAACTTAATCTTCTACCTTTACTCTTTGTATCTGTCCACTAAAAACAGTAAGTTATTACTGAATTGGACTATATCATTTGTTTTAAACCAGCCATCTGCATCCGTAATATTTTTTTCGCCTCCATCTACAAGATATGCTTCGGAGACTGTTTTCCCTTTTACATATAAAACATTATTTTTCACCCTAAATTCTAATCCATTAATTATTCTTCCAACACTCCAGTAATTGTTTACATCTGGAAACAAATTCACCGAGATTGTACTTACCTCCATCATTCCATACATTTGATTTATCCATCGCTTGTACTTTTTATAAAAATTCAAAGCTGTTTCTTTTGACAATTTGTTACTTGATGATATAATCCACTTTGCATGTAGAAAAGTATCTGCTTCAATGAAATTGGAGGATTCTGCCATTCGTTCAAAAATTTCTGGAACACCAATAATAATAGACGCATTACGTAATTTCTCAGCAGAATTTTTAACAATAAACCAACGATCAGTAATAAGTAAACTAGCAGCATGCAACGACGCAATTAATCCCATTGTTAATCCATATCCATGATACAAAGGTACAGGGCAATAAATAACATCATCATATTGGTAATTAAGAGTAGAAATAATATTATTACTATCTTCGTTCAAATTTTCTATTGTTCTTTGAGCCATTTTAGAGACTCCCGTGGTTCCTGATGAACATTGAACAAAACAAAATCCTTCCTGAGAATTCTGTTCTAATGTTCCCCATGTTCGTGTAACCTTTTTGTTTATCAGGTTTTTCCTTACGATATAAGGGCATTCTAAAGGAATAAGTAACTTTTCAAGGTAAGATTCAATAATAAATATTTGAATTTTTCCTTTCTTTTTCATCTCAATAAGCTCATCTTGACTTACATTTGGATTTAATAGAAATACTTTATTATTATTTCTAGACAAAGCAATTAAAATTTTTACATAGTCAATTGAATTGTGAAGTATTACCCCTACGTTAACTCCAGATTCTATTCCCTGCTCTCTTAAATATGAAAATAAAAAATCAACCTCTTTTTTTAGTACATCATATGTAATTCTGGAATTATCACATTGTATTGCATACTTATTTCCATGTTGATTACATGCCATTTCTAAATATTCGTATAATAGCATCCTAAACTCCCATCTTATCTTCGTTATAAGGATTCTCCTGATTTCTCAATGCATTTAAAAAGGTACTAATATATAGCCGCCATGTATTTTCATCCATAAACATTGATGAAATATTCCCCGACCAAGGCATACCTAATTGTGTAAGTTTCAAAACATCATTGTCCCATTTGAGAAGACCATCTTTAACAAGTTGTTCAATCTTATCTTTATAATCATCAAAATTTGGAATTTCGTCCTTTTTTATCTCCATTAATATTGGAAAGAAAACCATTGTTCGATCATTATGCTGTCTTTCCGTGCACACCATAGACAAATTTGCCGGAAATTTTCTTTGATTAATTTGATTGAAATATTCCGAAATACTACAGGTATTTTTGTATACATACCCATCTATATATCCTCTTGATGATACTCCTACTCCAATTACATTCTTGTTCTTCAGGTAAACCTCATCTCCACGATGTATTTTCTTTTGAACTTGCGAATATGTGTTAGTAATGATTTGTCTATATCCATTCTTCTTAAGCCAGGAGTCCCCTGCTTCAAACATCATCAGCTGATTATCATTTGATGGATTTACCGTAAAATAATCTCCTTTTTTAACTAATCTGTCTAATTTTGTATTTGGAAATAGTGCCATATTGTAAATATCAATATGGTAAGGTTGTAACTCTGTCACTAGCTCAAGATCCCTTATCCAATCATCCAGAGTTTGATTCGGTAGATTGTACATCATATCAATACAATATTCTGTTAAACCAGCAGCTCTCATAGTATCTACGCCGTGATAAATGTCTTCAAGAGTTGCTTTTATCCTCATTTCTTTTCGAATACTTTCTTTAAATGTTTGAATTCCAAAACTCACTCGATTAATCCCCAAATCAAGTAATCCCTTAACATATTCAACATCATTAATACAATTTATTGAACCTTCTGTTGTCCAATTATCATTAATTTCAATATTAAAGTTCTCTTTAATTGTATCGACGATTCTTTTAAATTGTTCAATGGATAATAACAATGGGTTACCACCACCAAAATGAACAGATTGAATCGGAAAATCACTAAAATACTTTGTTCTTGCATACATTTTTATTTCTGTGACAACTGCGTCTACATAATGATCTAATTCAGAACGTGATGCATTTTTTAGATACGGGCAAAACATACAACTTGAATCACAATACGGAATATGTACATATAAATTAGTTTCTGTCTTCTTTTCATTGTTAGATTTTAAAAAATCAAAAAAGTTATCATCAAATTGTCGTGTGTGTTTAATTTTAGTTAATTTAGGGTATACCCAAAAATCATCCATGCGTTCATTAAATAATTTTTTCATTTTGATCTCCCTTCTGCTACTAATAGTTAATATAGATAATATTGTTGATATATATTATGAGCCATAGTTACAGCTCAAAAACACTTTAGCTTTTTTGGTATAAGACACTCTTTCTAGTATTTTATTACTATTCTTCATTTGATCATATTTCATTTTCACCATCCCAAACATGCAATTGTAATCTTGTAGTATACCTCAAATTATTTTGTATACACAAGCGAATAACCTGTTTCTGAACTCGTTCTAAATCAGCCTTAGATGATGACAATGCCATAATCAATACTTTGTCATAATTCACTTGAGGCAATTCTTTTAAAATTTCTTTTACTTCGTTGAAATCTTCTTCGAAATCTCTTACGACAAATTTTAGTTGATACCCATTATTATTTATATATTGATTAATGACATCCGGATAAATCGTTTTCAAATTCATCGAATCATTCCCCGAATGTTTAAGTTTAGGACTTATGCTAACTAAATCACATGAAGTTTTTCTATATATTGTTCCGTTTGTTTCCACTGTTATGTGATACCCCTTATTCTTCAACATACCAATTAAGTATTTGATATCTTCATAAAGCATAGGTTCTCCACCAGTTATAACAATATGATTTGCCGTATACTGAGAAATTTGCTTATCAATCTCTTCCCAAGAAAGTAACTCTTTCTTTATCCCCTCCTTTGTCGTATCACACCATCGACATCTCAAATTACATTCAGCAAATCTAATAAATATTGATGGTACTCCTTGTAATATTCCCTCTCCCTGAATTGTCTGAAAAATCTCTGTAATTTCAAATCTCACATCATCTTTCATGGTTAACCCACCTCATAATTCTGTTTATTTTCTTCCATTTCAAAAAAAGTTCCTCGCACTCATCTCTCATATATCCTGAAACAATTTCGATATCCAAATTTTGAGATTGCACAATATCTTTTATGGATATATCTATCTCATTAAACCCGACTGCTATGGAATCCTTTATGCTACATCCGTAAACGACTCTTTTAATACCACTCCAATGAATTGCGCCAAGACACATTAGACAAGGCTCTGTGGTACAAAATATTTCTATTTTTTCTCGTCCTCTTTTATCCATTAATTTATCAATAGCATTAATCTCTGCATGTCTTACATTTGACTTTTCTACAATACATGTATTATGTGCAGTTATTATTTCATCTTCCATTTTAATGCAGCATCCAAATGGATAATTGTATAATTTCAATCCACTTTCGGCTTCTCTAATAGCTAATTTCATACAATCTTCATCTGTATACATTCTATTCTCCACCTTTATATTTGCCATCAATGAATTTTCCTATTTCTAATATTGTCTGGTATCTCATGATATCAACTCCTTCCACCTCAATACCGTTATCCTGTAATTCTGCCGCGATTTTCATGGCGAAAATTGAGTCCCCACCTAAATTAAAGAAATTCTCGTTGATATCCACTTCACGATATCCCATAAACTTCTCATATAATTTTGCCAACATTTTTTCACTTTCAGTATAATCACCGGTTTTTCTTCCTAGAATTATTATCTCCTCTGACTGAACTTTATTTCCTGTTTCGAAGTTTTGAGCTGAACACTCGTCATCTTGAAATTGAAATGGTAAGCTGTCTAGATGTTTCCAAAGAATACTATCGGAATTTACTTCTCCGACATAAACCTGCGATAACCTATTTTCGACTATCGTCTTAAAACATTCCACGGCATTCTTTACCGTTATCTTTTTAAAGATGGACTTATCCTCACTAGTCATCAACTTCTTATCTAATCCTATATCTTGCCACTCTGGCCAATTTATTGTATATGTATTGATTCCTAAATCATTGAGATAGTTTTGATAAGAATTTAAAAAACTATTAGCCATAGTATATGCTGCATTACCAGGCCCGGAAATCAAAGTCATTACACTTGAGAAAAGAACTAAGAAATCTATTTTTTCCATCTTTTTAAGTGAATTTCCAATGTTCATAGTACCTTGTACCTTAGCCATAATGCTCTTTTTCAAAGTATCTAAAGATAAATTATTAATTGTATCCCCGTTATCATCTACTGCAGCTTGTACTACACCAGAAATTGGTCCATACGCTTTTGTAATTTCATTAAAAACAGTCTGAACTTGTGTCTGATCACAGATATCTACAACTTTAAAGGCAAGCGAAATGGCTTTACTTTCAATTTCTTTAAATTCGGAATATTTAGTATATTGTGCCTGATCTACGGAAGAATCACACGAATCCCACAATTTCCGACTATCCTCTTCATCTGTTCGGCATAATATTACTAATTTTATCTTCTCGCTTTCTGCCATGAATCTTGCTAGTTTTCTTCCGATTCTTCCATTCCCACCAACAATTACATAAACTCCCCCCTCCCGTAAAAATACTCCTTCGCTTCTTAAATGTTCTTTATCTATTTTCTTTATATACTCGATATACCGCTTCCGTCCTCTATAACAGATTATAAATTCATTGATTTCTTTTTTAACTTCTTTAATCCAAAATTTATTATCTAGAACATCTACATCTATACAATGAGGATCGATTTTCGTAAATTCCCATATAATAGTTTTTAACGCTCCAATTATTAAAGAAGTATATGGATTAAGCTCTTCATAATTAGATATTTTTGCAGCTTTTTGCAAAACAACTATAAGTCTTACTCTTTCTTTGCATTTTTTCTCAATCAATCGAATCAATTTAAATAAAACAAATATTTGTTGAATATATGTTTTATTTGTAAGTTCATCAAGAATATATATAACCTGTTTAATTCTGTAAGTTTCTAAGTATTTTTCAATATTTGCTAGATTACCTATTTCATTAACTATAAACAAATCAGTATCAAAACCATGCTTTTTGAAATCAGCATTAAGCTTGTGTATTTCAGTTATTTGAGAAATTACTAATGTTTTATAATCCAACGTCCCATTTACATTTTCTGCTTCTTTCCAAATGGGATAATACAGATCTGTAATATTAACATTATTCTTCTGCGCTATACTAATCCAAACTCGATCTTTTTTTAGTGGATACCCTGGAAGCGGAATATTTTTATATACTTTTTTGTTATATAGCACTTCGAGATTGACTGTTTCACCTACAGAAATTTTCCTGCATAAATCTTCTAAATTATCACATGTATTGTTTTTCTGTTTATTGATACCCGAGGCATTTGGCATATTATTAGAAAAATATACCCCTGAAAACTCTTTTTGAGTTTCAAGTAATATAGACATTTTCTCTATCAACTCAACCCTACTTTTTGCAAGTATAGCAACACGGTACGAATATACTTCTTTTCTCATGCAGCTAGAATAACATGCATTTTCAAAATCAATATCCTTATTTTTTTCAAAAAAGTCATAATATATCTTTATGTATTTTATAAGAGTACTTTCATCTTTTGCGCTTACTAAAAATATTAATTTTTCATTACTTTCTGTACTCTTCGTATCATTATAGAAATTTCTGTGTTCCTCTAAAACAACATGGCAATTTGTACCTGTAATTCCAAAAGAACTTACACCCGCTCTTCGTATTCCACTTTCTTCCCATTTCCTATACTCAGTATTTATATATACCTTCGAATTCAAAAAATCGATTCTTTTATTGGGTTGACTTAAATTGCAAATAGGATATAACTCTCCATAAAAAAGTTGTAAAGAGGTTTTAACTATTCCTGCAAGTCCAGCTGCACCTAATGTATGTCCTAAATTGGTTTTTACTGATCCTATCGCACACATCTGCCGACTATTTGTATATCTTCTAAATGCATTATTAATACCTGTAATTTCTGTAGGATCCCCTAATTTAGTTCCTGTTCCATGAGTTTCTATATAAGATATAGTTTCTGGATTAATTCCAGCCTTATTCCACGCTTGAACAATGACCTCTGTCTGAGCAGTCGGATTAGGAGCTGTTATTCCAATAGATTTTCCATCTTGATTAATTGCTGCCGACTTAATGACCGCATAAATATTATCGTTATTTTCTATTGCATCATGAAGATATTTAATTACAATAGCGACAACACCTTCACCTTGCCCTACGCCATCTGCACGTTCATCAAAGGCCTTTGTTTTACCATCTGAAGATAGTATCCCAATTGATCCAACTATATCGTTAATAATAGGATAAACAAAAATGTTTACTCCATTTACTACAGCCATTTCACAATCGCCCCCTGCCATTGATTGACATGCAAAATATAAAGCACTCAACGACGAAGAACAAGAAGTATCAATCACAACTGCTGGACCTTGCAAATCCAAAAAATATGATAGCCTTGCAGGTAATATTGCCGGTAAATTTCCCGAAAACAAACTGCTTTCTACTTTTTGGTTTGTATCAACGATTAAATTATGATATACTTTTGAAGAATATTCAGCAGGAAAACCAGTAAATACACCAACCTTCTTCTTGCTAAGCATCTTTCTTGTGTATCCAGCATCTTCCAACGCATGAAATGATGTTTCAAGTAACAATCTTTGCGTTGGATCCATTAGAGTTGCTTCTTTAGGTGAGATATTAAAAAATCGATAATCAAATTTATCAATTTCATCAAAGTATCCAGCTTGCCTGTATTTTCGCTTACTCACGTCATAATTACAGTAATTTAAATAATCCTCAATATCCCCTTTACGTTGTTCTGGACAAGATGATACGCATTGTACACCCTCCTGTAAGACTTTTCTAAAATCGTCAAGTGTATCAATTTGTGGAAATTTAACACTAATCCCTACAATCGCAATATCATTATCAGATGTCTTCGTTTCTTTTCCTATCATCTTTCCTCCTCCTAATTATTTTATTAAAGTAATAAAACGTCCCTGTTTCGATAAGCAGCTCTTTAATCTTATGATCAATTTCTTTTTCATTCAGTCCTTTTATAGACAAAATTCTAATTAAAGACTTGAGTATTATCCTCATTAAATCATTAGGCGGCACTAATTCATTTTCTTCGTGATATATTAATTGCTGTTGGATAAATTTATACTCTTTTTCTTCCAATTGGTATTTTTCGTCAGATATCACTATTTTATTCTTAGTAGCCACAGCAACCACAAGACAACGTGACATAAAATTAAACCGAGCTTCCGTTGATAATTTACTATAATGACTAATCGGAACCAAAATATCGTCAAGTTCTTCTCTGTCCAACTTATTATCAAATGAATATGTTTCCATTCCATATTTATTTGTTAATAATAAATTTCTCAGAACTGTTTGTGGTGGCATCTCAACCAACAAATCACTATGTGCTTGAGCAACAAATTCTACTGATTGTGTCCATCGAACAGAATTCACCAATTGTTCCGATAAATATTCTGCTAATCGAAAATCTTCATACGGACGCCCAGTAACATTTGATATAACCGGAATTGAACATTTCTTATATGTAAACTTCCGGCAAAATTCATAAAAATCATTTTGAATGACTTTCATCTTTTTTGTGTGAAACGGTCTTTTTATATTCAATTTCATGCTCATACCTAATTTTTGAGTCTCGATCGTTTTGAGAACCAAATCTACAACTTCTACTCCACCAGATATAACAACTTGTTCTTCCGAATTCCAATTTGCAATCTCTACAATGTCATGATTTTCACTAGATATTTTTTCACAAATATCATTTAAAATTTTCATGTCACACCCCATAATGGCAACCATTTTCCCAGAGGGTACTACTTTACTCCCCATCAACTGCCCACGTTTACGGACTATTTCAATCGCATCGTTTAATTTTAAAGCTCCGGAACACGCTAATGCTGATATCTCTCCCAAGCTATGACCAAGCAAATATGATGGTGTTCTATCATAACAATCAAGAAACGCATGAAAAGAACTATATTGTAACGTTAAAATATTTATAAATAATTGTTCATATGTTAACGTTTGTTGATCTTCTTCGAATATGCTATTCTGAATATTAAAATCTACAATTTTACTAACTTCATCAAATATTTCTCTTACCACCGGATAAGAATAATAAAAATCTTTTCCCATTCCATTATATTGTGATCCTTGTCCAGGAAATAATACCGATATATTTCGCGCCATTTTACACCTCTTATTCATTAATCTTTTTTACGATGTCATACATTAGATTAATTATCTGTTCAGCATCTTCAATAATGATATAGTCGGAATACATATGGATAGGAGCATCTTTGTCTTGATTAATTGATATAATACACTTAGAATTATTTATTCCCACCAGATGTTGAGTTGCTCCTGATATTCCAAAAGCTATATATAATTTGGGAGATACTATTTTGCCTGATTGACCGATTTGCATACTCTGGTTCTCCCCATTTATTTCTACAAATCCTCTTGTATATCCTATAGAGACACCAAGCTTTGTGGCAATATAATTAACTCTTTTTGTTAGTTCTCTCTTCTTTATCCCACTCCCAAGACCTAGAATGACTCTTGAATCTTCAAGATTGTTATCATGTTTTTTTTCTATTGTTTCTATTTCTTCAACCTCAATACCAGATTCTTCAATTAACTTATGTTTAACAACATTCACCGTACAATTATCATTATTTTCAACATACACTATTGGAGGTGTAAAATTTTTAACTGTACACATTTGTATAGATGAATTTACACATATGATTTCCGCAATCACAGATCCACTTAGAGCTGCTCGTTGAAAGATAAATACTTTGTCATCTCCTTTACGAATATTTACACATTCAGCGACTAATCCACAAGAAAAACGAATAGCCAATCTTGCTGCCAACATACGACCATTACTTGTTGCCATGAAAATAGCAAGACTACTTTTACACTTTTTTAATTCGTTTTCTATAAAATCAACTATAGACTTATTTTGAAACTTACATGATAAAACATCATTTAATTCCACTATTATTAATTCAAAAATCCCAAGTCTTTTGAGTTTTTCGATTTCTTGCTTCTTACATCCTCCAAGACAAATAACTGTTATTGTATATTCTTTCTGAAATTGTCCACTTATGTAACTCACTATATTATATGCATTCTTAGTTAAATCTTCTTGCTTTTCAATTACAATACAAATATTATTTTTCATACTTTTCCTTATTTTGATATATACTTTTCATAATAAATTCAACTTTTTTTTCTAAATTTCCTTGAATAATCTTTTGCTCTCTCTTAGAAAACAAATTTTTTGTTTTCAGTACACGTGTTTTTGATCCTATATTTCCACACTTTGACAATTCAATATCTAATGTTTTTGCATCCAACACTTCGATTCTCTCGCCCATAGCCTTTCTCATAGTCCGTAAGTTAATTAGTTCCGTATATGGTTGATATCCCAAAAAAGAAATAGATAACGGATAGTTACATTTAATCGTTTTTCTTTTATCCCCTTCTATGGTAACAACCTTTATAGAATAATTATCAATTTGTTGAATTTCCACAACCCCTTTAATACCAATATAATTTAGTCTTTCAGTGAGCTGCCAGAAAACTTGACCGGTTTCTCCATCAACCGTTTTTTCTCCACATATCACAAAATTAACGTCACCTATCTTTTTAATAGCCTTGGCTAAAATATAACTTGTTGCGTATGTATCCGAACCAGAAAACGAAGGATCATTGATCAAAATCACTTCATCAGATCCCATAGAACGAGCCTGTCTCAAAACATTAATGGCTGAATAACTAGCCATGCTTATGCATACTATCTGAAAATTAAACCCACATTCTTTTCTCTTTTTTAATATTGTTTCAAGAGCAAACATGTCATAAGGGTTCATTTTATAAGTTTTCCCTTCTCTAGTACCATCAACATATTTTCCTAAAACCGGTTTAATGCATATAACAACTTTCATTTTCCCTACACCATATTTCTTATACTTTCTATATTAAAAATATTATTTCTCTGCATTTCATTGGTACCAGAATAGATTGTGCTTGCAATAGCATCTCTTAATTCTTTTTCAACAGGATATTCCTTGGTATAACCATATGCACCCAGAATTTGAATAGCATCACGGCATGTTTCCACATAACTTTCGCTTACAAATACTTTAAATATAGAACTTTCGTAATAACTTGATTTTCCCTGTTCCTTCAAATCCACTATTCTATACATTAAATTTTTAGCCAGCTCTATTTTCATTGACATATTAGCAATTTTATGAGATATAGACTGATTTTCATTGATTCGTTTACCAAACTGCTTTCTTTCATTAGAATACTTAATACAATATTCCATTATTCGTTTCATGCTTCCGATATGAGGAATAAATTCAAAACATCTCTCCCATTCTAAAGCAGCATCTAATATATTATTCCCCAAATCAACTTTACCCAATATATTATCAGCGGGTACCTCACAATTTTCAAAACATATGTCACTAGTTGGAGAACATTCTAATCCCATTTTCTCAATATTCTTTCCAATTGTTACTCCAGGCATAGTTTTATCTACAACAAATGCCGTGATTTTTTTCATCTCTGTTTGTGAAGTTATAGCAAAAACTATAAATACATCTGCAATAGGTCCATTAGATACAAATGTCTTTCGTCCATTAATTATATAGTAGTCTCCTGCTCTTATAGCACATGTTTTCATAGAATATGGATCAGATCCCGCATCAGGTTCTGTTAATGCAAATGCTCCAATTTTCTCTCCTGCGACCATATTGCCCACATACTTATTTTTAAGCCAAGTGGATCCATATAAATTAATTAAGTTTTGTGCCATCCAAATATGATTATTAATTGAAAAGATTAATCCATTATTCCAACACGTATATCCCAAAATTTCTAAAATTTCTGCACACATCCTATAACTTTCACCTAATCCGCCATATTTTTCATCAATACTCAAACCTAAAATTCCAAATTCTCCAAGTCTTTCCCATAAATGCTTTTCATTGCTGTTTTGTTTATCCAAATAATTTCGAGCAAATTCTTTAATTTCATTGTAAAATAATTTATCATCCATTACATTCATGTTAATTTCTCCCAATTAATAGTTCTTACTTATTTCATGTATTGCTCAATAAGTTCTAAAAGAAAATAGTATTCCATAGTTTCTATCTCTTGATAAATCAAATGCAATTTCTCTTTAATTGCATTGTCGTACTTAATTGAACATTTAATCGCCAAATTTCTTCCACACAGTGCCTTATTAGATATATCTGATATTGTTTATATAAACACCCTTGTTATCAACAATCAGCCTTCTATTGATCATGTATTTCAAAGTATTCGCTAAATGTCTTTTATGCTCCCAAAGAATATGGAAATCAGCAAACGATATTGTTCTATTTAATAAGTTAATTTTTTTATGAATATACTTGTAACAGCTGATACCGAAGCAATGATATGTTTCTCCATATTTCCATTTGAAATCTTGCACGTTACTACAAACTGTCGGTTTAGAATTCAGGTAATCTTTTAATGTATCCTTCACTCTTTTATAGTCAAATGCTTCTAACTTCTCACCTTTTGTCACAAGTGAAAATAATTCTATACAACCATTTAGCGAAATATAATTTTCATCTTTTAAGTTTATAAACTTTATTCCATTCCTAATTTCATCAAAGGAGCATTCTTTATATGCATATTTTCCATTTTCAAAGCAATCCGCTATATAAAACACTCTTTCACTTTTGGAATAGCCATATATAAATATGTCATGTACATCTATGCTATGCGGTAAATTATATACTCCTATATATTTTGGATTTATATTTAAATACAAATAATATCCGTAGTCTAACGACTCAATCAAAAAGTCAATTATGTCTTTATTTAATTTTGAAATAAAACATTTACTAATTTTTTGAACCAATATATAAGAGCAATTATGATAATCAAAATCATAAAAGCTTAGTGCCAAACCATCATTGCAAACTAATTGATGAAAATTATTATAAGTCCATTCTAATCCGTACGGATTTTGTAAAATTATTGATAATGGATTTGAAAAAATTGGATAAACCGTTATATTAGGATTTACAATTGGTAATTTCATCACTACACCCTTTTCTAAAAATTTTATTATTAAATTTCCTATATGAATAGCATTAATATCTCATGCTACACAAAACAATCTTTACTATTTTTTCTTTTGTCATCACACTTTCTCATCCCTCCTTATCACTTCACATACAGATAGACTCTTATACTTCTATGATAATTTTGTTTTTTCTTTGATTAATTTTTTTAATTTTTCTGGCTGTTCCGGTTCGTGGAATCCCAACCACGTCGGAAAACCTCCGCCTTCAACTGCTGCTTTTCTAATCACTTTTTCTGCATTTTTTAATAAACTCGTTTTCATTTTCCCTTTCATCTTCTTTTTTCCTCCAATCTTTTTCCCAGAATCATATGAAATAATACCACTTCAATGGAAGCAAGAACTGTATATCCTGCTTGTGGACGCCGATAATAAATTCCCATTGCTATTAGAATCCAAATAAACCCTATGGCTACTACTTTTCTTTTCACATGCTTTCTCACTTCAATCTCCATTGAACGGTGATGAAGCACTGGTGCATACCACCAGATAAAAATCATATTTATCAGTAAACCCTGCATTAGCCACGCAGAATTTATGTTCATATAAATAAATAGCCGAACCATTCCCATCACAGCTAAAAAGGAAATGCAATATATCGTTCCACACCACAGGTAAGTTGATGCATGATACCCTCCTGCCTGTGTTCTTAACGTTGCTAAAACCATAAAATAGATTACACCGGACATAATTGAATGAAGCAAACCTCCTAGAAGAAGTCCTAACAGTAGATTTACTCCCGTAGAAATCAGCAGTTCTACACCATATTTGTATATTTCTATATCATCCCTACTAATAATTTTTTCTTTTACAAGAACACAGGTTATTATTTTAGCTAATATTTTCATCCAAAAACCTCCCTTATATATTTTTTACATCTATATGTGACAATCCTCAACCCACACGGTATTCTTGGTTTATTCTGCGGTATTCCTGGTTACTTTATTAAATAATTTCTTCCAATTTACGACAAAAAACAGGTATTTCAGACTATATACATAATCATGCTCTGTATGAATGATACGATTCCGCAGAACCATATGCAACATTCAATAAATAAAGCCATTGACTAGACTTTTATTTATAATCTTTAGAAGAAAAATACTATTAATGTAGGGTCTGTATAGCTCCTATTATGCTGATCAATAGCCCTCTTATCCCATATCTTTACTAAAAGCATGAAATAAACAATCTGTGGGCTCAATGTAAATGTTACCTATTGATGGTTCCCGGGCTTGAATATGATGAATCTAGTTCCCCATTTTTCTACCTTCGGAAAGAATTACACCTGACATTTTAAGGATACGAATTTCTTTGAACAGATCTTCACAAAAATACTAGAAGACTGTATAAAATTCAAATTGGTAAATACTGAACAACTCTTTATAGTTTTGGCTCATGTTAAGGCATGTGCAAACAGTTTAAAAATAAGAAAACAGATTGCACATAAACAGGCACTCTAGTATAAAGAAGAACTTCGAAAGAAAATCCCAAAAGGCTCAAAAACCCAGAAACGCAGTAAGACAGACCCAGGAAAAGGGTGGTTTCATAAAGATAAACATGGCTAGATACTCGGCTATAGCGTTCATCCCAGAAATGAACATGACAGCCGAACCTATATAAATCACTCTATGACAAGATAAAGAATTGCTAGAGAACGGAGTGATATCATTGTTTCCTTACAGAAGACCTAGTATCAAGGACGGTTTTCACCGTAAATATGAATATATATATGATGAGGCTTATGATTGTTACTTATCCCCAGAAAATTAGATATTATCTTATCGCACCACGAACCGGAATAGATACAAAAGATACCAGCGCTACGGAGAATTATGTACTGATTTTCCAAGTCTTCATAAACAAACGCGCAGAAAACAAAAACCATGTAAAAGTAGTCTTGCACCATGTTTGAGAAGAACACATGGAAATGACAGAAGACATTCGTCATACATGGGGAAACAAAGAGATTTATGAATTGAGAAAAGAAACAATCGAAAGGATTTTGGGAACAGTGAAAGAGCAGCATGGATTTCGTTATACCTAATATATCAGAAAAGCCGGATGGAAATAAAGACGGGGCGAATCTTTTCTTGCATGAATCTAAAAAGGCTAGCAAAGATTATGGAAATTAGGGCATTTAAAATACTGAATTCTTAATATTTGGAGGAAGAAAACAATCGCTATTTATGAGAAAAGTTGATACTAAGAATGGGGCTGTTAAAAATCTTGTGTCTTTGGAAAGTAAATCTTTCTAATAAGAAATAGATATGTAAGGTTTTTCTGTCGATTTAAGATTCTGTTGTTGTCGAATCTATCTTTCTATTTACAGTATAACCATCTGATAGGGTTTTATACAATCTCTTTGATTTTTTGCACGACAAATAAGACATTGTATTGATTGCGTTTTTCGTGGACGCTGCCCACACCCGACCTCTGGAATAGAGTAAATTCTGGCAATAATACAAATGCCGACGGAATAGAACGGAAGCGGAAATGGTCAGCTTTGGAGCAAATCCATTCCTGCTTCTCTTTTCTTACAGATAATTGGTGAGCCGTTCTCCATACAAGACAATCAGCCGATTCAACACCTGATCCCAGCTCCGATATCTCTGTGTCCATTTCCTGACTACATTTTTGTTGGCAAGATACAGCATCTTTTCCAATGCTGTATCGCTTGGAAATACACTCTTGGTTTTTGTGATTTTCCGGTACTGACGGTTCAATCCCTCTATGATATTTGTGGTGTACATAATGCGCCTGATGTCGTTTGAAAACTGGAAAAAGGAACTTACATCTTCCCAATTATTTTCCCAGCTACTGATAGCATAGGGATATTTCCTTCCCCATTTCTCCTTAATGTTCTCCAATTCTGACAAAGTCGCTGTTTCATTCGGGGCATTATATACTGCTTTGAAATCTGAAGAAAACTTTTTCAGATGATTATAGTTCACATACTTGAAAGAATTACGCAGCATATGGATGACACATCTCTGAACCTCTGCCTGTGGGTAAACTTCCTGGATGGCTTCTTTAAAGCCCGGAAGCCCGTCTACACAGAAGAAAAGGACATCTTTTATTCCACGGTTCTTCAAATCATTGCGCATTCCAAGCCAGAACTTGCTAGTTTCATTGGCTCCTACTGTGATGCTGAGGATATCTTTGTACCCTTCCACTGTAACACCAAGAACAACATAAGCAGCACGGCTTAAGATCCTACCATCCTCCCAGACTTTGTAATGAATACAATCCATAAAGACAAACGGATAAACGGGGGTCAGAAGACGTGACTACCACTCCTTGACCTGAGGAAGGAGCTTATCTGTGATCTTGCTGACCATTTCTGCTGATAATTCAATTCCATAAAAATCCTGAAGCTGGCCATGAATGTCACGTGTGCTCATACCACGGGCATACAAAGAGATTACCTTTTCTTCAATCCAGGAAATATCTCTCTGATATTTAGGAATCAACTTCAGTTCAAACTCCCCATTACGGTCTCTTGGTACATCAATTTGAAATTCACCGTACTGGCTTTTTAAGTTCTTTGTGGAATGACCATTTCTTTTATTGTCTGTCTGCAGATCTCCCTTATGATTTTTTTCATAACCGAGGGCCACATCCAATTCCGCTTCCATTAGCTCTTGCAGGATGTCTTTGAAGCTGTCTTTCAGAAGCGCGTATACATCTGCAACGCTACTAATGTTGTTTTCTGAGATAATCTGTCGAATTTATTCTTTTGCAACTGCCATAAAAATACTCCTTTTCGATAAGAACTGTCATATCTAAATTCTTACCAAAAAGGAGCCATTTTTTACTAGAAACACAAACTATTTTACACTACCCTAAGAATAATCCCAGCACTAACTTTATCGAAAGTATGAAACAGACATTTCAGCCCTATTTCCCTCTTCTACTATTCTTTTTATTTTAATCGGCATAAATCGGTACAAATACATGTGCACAAAACTGTCCCTGTTCCTCATAATATTCAATTACTCCGTTTAACTCATCAACACTTGCTTCCACAGATAAATGTCCTATACCATGCCCCCTCTGTTCCTTGTTTGACCAAAACTGTGGATTACGCAGAAGCACAGAGTATGTAATATTGTTTTTGATAAAAATTTCCATGACACTATTACTGCAATGTAATTCCACTTCAATACCCCTTTTCTCTTTGCTCTCTAGCTCACTTGCTTCGATTGCATTATCCAATAAGTTAAACAAAATAACCATCATTTCCATTTTTCTTATATTCTTCATGTCACCTAAAATCATAAAATGAATCGGAATCTCTTTTGCTTCACAGCATCCAATTTTTGAATTGATTAGCGCATCCAAAGTATCATTATCTGTATGAATATACTCTCTTTTATTCCACACCTGCTGTCCCATCACCTCAGACAGATACTGAATCGCTTCTTCATAATGTTTTTTCTCTAATAAATTCTGAATACACATACAATGATTTTTATAATCATGAATGAGCTGGTTCTCCCGAAACTCTGCTCTCTTTATTTCCTGTATCCTCCTTTCTTTTTCCTGATTTTGCATTTCCAGTATTTCATACTTTGCCAATTCCGTATTTTTCTTGTTGATAATGTATACGGAATATCCTATATAAATTGCTGTTACTACCATGCCTACCGATATAACTTCTAGTAAAATATTCGCTTTTCTATGATAGATTCCCATATTTGTCACGTAAAATAAAAGAAATTCCATGATTACCATGTAAATACATACCGCATTTAAAATACGATAATTTTTTTTGATAAGCACAAATGACTCGTGTCTCCTAAATTCTTCAGTAACCACTGAAGAAAAGACACAAGCAAAACCTTTGATATTACGACTCCTGCAATAAAGCTAACTCCCTGTGTTCTCATATATGCCTGCACATCTATACTTCGATATAAAGCTATAAACTGCATAACAACTATATTGCACATGGTAACAATCAGAAGCGGTATAATACATCCCAAAATCTGTATTTGTAGTGTTCCTTTTAAAAATAATCTGCAAAACACAATCAATATAATCCCATCTAACAGAACTACTACAAAATGACTACATCTGAAATCCCCATTCAGTTGAGCAACCATAAAAAGAACGATACTTATTCCGGTTATAATTGTTTTTCTGTATAGTATGTCATCTTTCCATTTAAAAAAACTAATCAAAAAATGAAGCACAATAATTATTTCCAATAGACTCGCCAACTGACCAAAAATGAAAAAAAACAATTTTCCCTCCTTATCTTCTGTTCAGCATGAACTGCTGCATCACATATTTTTTACGTTCTCTGCTAATAGGTATTCTCTTTCCACTATCGAGAACCAGACAATCTTTTTCAATAGAACAGCAATGCCTCAGATTGACAAGATATCCCACATGACTTCTCACAAATCCCTTTCCGGATAGACGCTTTTCATAATCCTGCATACTACCACGTATTCGTATAGCCTCATCTTCCGTACAAATTGCGGTTATGTACTGCCTGTATTTTTCAAAATATAAAATATCCTCTTCTCGGACATGATGCACCTTTCCATTGATCACAAATTCTACTACCGCCCTATTTCTTTCCAATTGCCTGATATATCTATCTATCGCCCTTGGTATATCCGTTTCCATATTTCCTTTTCTAATAAATAGAAATGGAGCGCAGTTCAAATGTTTCAGCACCATGTGATCATATGCCGTAATCAAAATGACATTTTTAGCCCGATTGATTGTATCCATTTTTTCGATTACATCGATTCCTGACTTCCCCGGCATCTCAATATCCATAAAAATCAGTTCTTCATCCCAGCTACGATGTTGCTGCAAAAATACTTCTCCGCTTTGATATTTCTCAATTACAGCATCTATATTTAATTCTTCCAGTTCACGTAATACTATCTCTTCCACGATTGATGCAATTTCTGCCTCGTCATCACATATTGCAATACGCAGCATTTCTACTTCATCCCCCTAATTCTTATCATCACAAACCAAACATCTATTCTTTTTCCAACGGCTCCATATTTTCAAGTGCATAACGACAACACTGTAGAACCAATTCGTTAAATGATATCTTTTCATATTTTGCAATCGTTTCTAGCTGCATATATAAGTCATCCGTAAATCGGATAGTTTTCTGATTGTTTGCTTTTGCATATCTTTTATCTATTTTAAACATATCTCCCTCCTCATACCACGCATATTTATACGATTCAATTATAGTAGTATTAGAAACTCAAATATATATTCAAAATAGATTCTATTTCGACTCATTTTTTGAATTAACTGAATTAATTATATAATATTTGTCTATTTCTTCTATTTCTGAAAAATAATAAACTGCTATGATAATTTCAAGCTAAAAGATACTTTTTTATATTCTGTGACACTTTATACTTTCACTTTTACTGCCTTCTCCTAACAGTTTGTGAAAAATACAGCCGAAGTTCTGTCAACAAAACAATCTGATAATTCCCTTTAAATAAATACAAAAAAGCTGGGCTTCAACGCTTTTAGTCGTCAAAATCTCAGCTTCTTTCATGCAATATATTCCAAAGTTTAATTATTTTCCGGCACCTATCTAATCCAATAACTGCTTATACTTTTCTTGATACCGATCAATTTCTACCCAGGACTTCTTTTTTAACTCTTCCATTTCCTGCATATGTACCTAACTAATCTCCAATATTTTTTCTCTTATTCCAGTTTCGATTTTTCTTCTATCGGTCGCACAGCTTCTTCATGGCAAATTACTTTTTCATTTTACAATTTCCTTTTCCTGGAAAGTTAATCTATTCAAATCTCTGATTTGTTTTTCCAACTCCTGGTTCTGTTCATTTATATCCCCCAAGTGCTTCTTGGCATCATCCAAACGGCATTTCCACGAATTCGTCGAGAAAATTTCTATCTTTTCAGACAGATATTTATCAATCAGATCAATATAATATTGAATTGGATTAATAAACAAATTTGGAGATTTAAAGCCAAATCGAACAATGAGCGCCGACAAAACATCTTCAGCCAAGAGTACTGGATCTTCGACTTTGTTTTCTCTGTTTTCAATCTTACTTCGCATATCCATTTTCTTCTCTGGCAAAACAAACACAACCTCTTTGTTCTCTTTAAGCCACTTCGGAAGTTTTTCATAATCTTTTCCTGAATAACAAAACCAGAGCAATTTATAGGGAAGTGCCTCGTATTCCAAACGCTCTCTCAATTTTACCATAATTACATCATCTTCCCAACCACTATATCCAATGACAATCGGTGATTTCGTCTTCAAAAATGTCTTAATCGTACCTGGGGTTGTTTTAAATTCTTGACCCTGTATAATTTCTGCATCCCGATTCTCCAAATTGCAGCAATCATAAAATTCATACATTCCATGGACGTGCATAATCTGTACCCTTTTCGAATTTGCATTCAACGCAATATTGTCCAACATATTATCAGCCGAAAACACATCATAATTTCCGAGTAAATTCAAACTTTTGAGCAGATGATTATCAAAATTGGGAGTAATTACCGTCGTCGCAATTGTCTTTGTGTTCAAAATCTGTGCCAGCAAGAGATTACTCATAGAAATTTTGGAATCATTCATAATATTTTTTAAATACTGCTGCCTGTGCATTTTATTTTTGTACGCCTGTTCGAACCAATAAGAATAATATTTTGCGCTATTTTCTCCCAGGCTCTCCGCTACATCACATATCCTTTGCAGCTTTTCGCCATCTCCCTGACATAACCGTTCCACTTTCTTTTTACATTGGTCAATAATACCATTCGCAGTCAAAATTTCCGGTGTTGAAATTCCCGCCCCCACAATAAACAGATACGGACATTCTTCTTCCATCTCCTGCTCTATTTCCACTGTTTCCCATATTAAATTAGTTGCATCTTGTAAACTAACTATTTTTCCCATCTGAATATTCCTTCTCTCTTCATATAGTCCCAAACTGTTCTATAAAAAATTGCCAATAACTCCATCTCTGCGCGAACGGTCAAGGTGCATAGCTAAAATTTATGCGTGAAGTTTGAGTACACTATATTTAAGATTTCATTATTTTCCGACACTTATCTGATCCAATAACTGTCTGTATTTTTCTTGATACCGGTCAATCTCTGCCTGAGACTTCTTTTTCAATTCTTCTATTTCCTGCATATGTACCTGGGTAATCTCCAATATTTTTTTCTCATGCTCCAGTTTCGACTTTTCTTCTACCAGCCGCACAGCTTCTTCGCGGCGAATGGCTTCTTCTTTTACAATTTCCTTTTCCTGAAGAATTTGTCTATTCAAATCACTGACTTGTCTTTCCAACTCATGGTTCTGTTCATCTAATTGTTTCTTTTCTTCCAACACGCTCTGCGCCTGCTCTACCATCTCTTTCATGGCATCCATTTTCGCGCGCAGTTCTTTACAGGTTTCCTGTAAAGAATCGTTAAGCGAACTCTTATCACTTAATTTTTCCTCAAAATCCAATTTCTGAGCTCTTACTTGTTTATCCAGTTCCTCATTTTTCGTAAGAAGCTGCCCATAAAGCTCCTGTGTTGTCTCATTCTCCTGCTCTGCGTTTTTCTTTTCTTCGCTAAGCATTGCCATTCGCTGCTGAAGTTCCTGAATTACTTGATCTTTTGATACAAGAAGTGAATCATACTTAGCACCAATCGTTTTCTCCAAATGCTGTTTATTTTCCACTTGAACTAAAAAACTTTTCATAATCATGTTCGTATATGACTCAATTTCTTCAATAATCTTTGCATCTTCTCCAAAAACACCTTTTGCTCTTTGAAGCTCATACGCCGCAATCATTTTTAAAAACGCATCTTTCTGTGAATAACCATCTCCCAATTCATCTGTAATATCTTTGATTTTTTGTTCCATGGCCTCAGTTACTCTATAAGACCTCGTTTTTAATTTTTCGTTATCCAACATTGGGTCTAATCCCAGCACCTCTTTCTCTAGTTTCTCCATATACATTATCCCCTTTTTTTTACTTTGATAACATCATTATATCCCATTGCCCTTGATTATGCAAGCAAATTTCTATTGAGTTATATATGTGTTTAACGTGTTTGTGTTATAACATATTATCATTACATTTTTTCAATTCTTTCGTATTTTTATTGTGTTATATTTATATAACGTGTTTGTGTTATAACATATTCCTATCTATTTCTTTACAAAATCATCTTGCCATATTTCACAAGGCTTGCTATACTAAGACATATTGATTCCGCATTCCTTTTGGAATTCTGGTATAGTAAAATTCCTGGAGACAGGTTTCCTTGTATTTTATACATCCCGAAAACCATTTTATTAAACCAGAAAGGAGTCATACATGTTCCAATATACACCATTTGAAAAAAGCCTGTGCGCAAATGCCAGGCTTTTTTCCATTACAAAAAAGAATCTCGATTTATTTTTATTGCTTCAAACAAACACCATCACTTACCGGCAACTTCACTTAACCAAACTCCACGGACTCACAGAAACTTCCGGAAGGCTCTCCTTAAAACGTCTGGAAGCCGAAGGTTTCATATACAGCAAGCAAGTCACTGCCAACAGTCAGATAAAATATTTTTACCTTAGTGCAAAAGGACGTGTTTTTTTAAAAAAGCTGCTCCCCTCTGAATATGCCCAATCTCTTCACATTAATTGGGAAAAGCGTCCCCCTGCAGGTATCCAGCAACTTTTTCACAGAATTCATGGAAACGATTTTTATTTTTCCTACATTTCCCTTCCCACAAGCCAACCTCGTCCATGGATTTTAGAGCCAAGGTTACCAGGAATTTCCAACAATCACAATGTCCCTCCTCGAAGTGACGGTTGCCTATATTGTGATTGTTTTACATACTACATCGAACAGGATAATGGTACACAATCAGAAAACATACTTCTCAATAAACTAAAAAACTATATCCAGGGAGGCTTTTTTAATTCAAATTCCAAAAACAGACTGGTGTTTTGCCTTGCCTTTCCACACCGTAAGAAATCAGCGCAAAAGCCTGCTTTTTCTATTTATAAATTACTCCTAAAATTCACAAAATTATGGGAATTACTAGAAAAAACACACAACATAGAATTGGATTACCCTCAATTCCTGCAGACCCTTTCAACATCACCACTCAAAGAAACCGTTACTCTAAAAGAATTTTCTGGATTTGAAAATATATATCGCCTGCACCCTGAAATCCAATCTGCAAAGGACGCTAACGCCCTCAAGAAAGCATATTTGCACGTTTCGGCTACCTCACAAGCATTAGACGAAGAATTAGACACCCTTTTTCAAAAGCGTCTCAAATCGCATTTTTCGAGTTTCTACGAAGATGTCGATCCACAAATGCTTTTAAGCGCCTTAGAAGGAATCCCTTTATACGTATGCGCAAATCATCAATTACCAAGCTACATTCCTTTGATTGCCGCCGAAGATACTTCTTTCCAAACAAAAATTTACGAACTTTTGTTTTACAACGGCTTAAACACTGATAATTGGCATTTCCATTCACCCATAAAATTTCACAACACTATTAATTTCACTTTCCGAATGGGACTGCAGCATAGTATTTACGGAACTCTTGCCATAGAATTTCCTTCTATTGACCTGAGTTCCCATATACGTATCCGTCACTTTTTTAAAAACAGCACAAAACATACACAGGTAATCTTACTGTTAATTGGAAAAAGAAAGGATATCACGAATTACTGTAATACTTTTTTAAGCAAATGCCTATATTCCGACACCATACACCTGCTGTTTGCAGATATTGATTCCATATACCAACCCACCCCTGCACCTATTTACCAGATTACTGAAGCAAAAATAACATCTCAAATTCTTTTAGAATGCGATGAATTCGATGAACAATTTCACATTATTAAGAAGGAGGAAAATATCTTATGACGCAATGTCATCTTAAAAAACTGCTAAAACAATTTAGCCACGACAAACATTCTGCTTGCAATAGTAAACACATTTTTAATATCTTATGTGCCATCTTCACACTCGGATCCATTATATATGGTATCCTTCTCCTTTTTAGTCTTTACCGTTTAGACTACACACTAGCTCCTCACGGAATATTATTCCGTACAGTTGCACTCTTATTTCCTCCCCTTCTGTGGATTGCAGGCACTGGCACCTGTCACCTAGATTTCCACAGATACAAACTATGGTTTTTTATTCTTATTTCCGTTTTTGAAACCACGATCCTCACAGGCATTTTATTTCAATTATTGTCAGTACTTTTTCTTCCTCACATTATGGCAATAAAAACAGATGCTATTTTCACTAAACGAATGGTGCTTTTTCTGGCAAGGATCACAGTAGAACTCCCACTAGGAGTCTTTATATACCTTTCCTTAAAAAGAATCCTTCATTCTGTTCAAGATGAAAAGAGCAGAGATGTGCTACTCACCTTCAAAATCACTAATATTTTAGGCAAAAGAACCGACCGTAAAAACGTCTCCTACCCACTCTCTATCGCAAAAGATATGACAAACGGGAAAACCATTGTAATTTCCGAAAAGGATCGTTATCTGCACACTCTTGTAGATGGTACTAGTGGAACCGGGAAAACCTCCTCCACGCTTCTTCCAGCCATAAAAAACGATTTAGATGCCCGTTGCAAAGCAGAAGCCCTTCAACTTAAGGACTTACATCCCTTCGTAGAAAACGGGAAGTTTATCTATAATAGTAAAGATAATTTCTTTTCTATAAACAAATTCTCTCCTGCAGATGATTTAAATACTTCAGAGAAAGCAAAGCTTTCCGAAAAATTGGAGGATTTACGTCTTAAACACCAAGTCTGTGGAATTACCGTACTCGCCCCAGATGACTCTCTGTGCGATGATGTCGCCCGCCTCTGTGATGCAAGGAAAATTCCATACCATCGGATTGACGGAACAAGGGACGCAGATGGCAATATTAAATCAAATTGGACTGGTATGAACCCCTTCTATGTTTCTCCAGCACTCAGCAAGGACCAAAAGCATCAGGCAATCGTAAAAAAGGCGGTTGTTTTTAGTGACGTAATGCAGGTAATCACCGATTTAAAAGGAAAAGCAGACTCTTACTTCACCGGTCTCAATCGGCAAATGATTGCCAATCTATCAATCCTTGTTATGAACACTGTACCGGCTCTTTACCGGCGTCAGGCAACTCCTGCCGATTTGCAGGCACTAATCAATAATTTTGATTTATTACCCGAACATGTATCAAAGCTGGAAACGATAGATAGCAGTACGCAAAGATACACTTTTATAATCCAATACATAAAAGAAGATTTATTAGGAAAAGGAAGAACAAAAATGGAAGACCAGAGCAGAGGAACAAGAAATATCATTAACGAATTTCTTCTAATGCCTCATTCCAAAGAAATCTACTGTTCGCAAACTTCCATTGACTTTGACCGTGCCCTCATGAATAGCGAAGTCACATTATGCAATTACGATCTCGCAAGCGGAGATAGTAACGCTGTTGCATTTGGGCTTTTTTTCTTATTATCATTTAATAATGCTGTTTTATCTCGTCCCGGAACAGAAAACACACGGACGCCACATTTTTTCTATATTGATGAACTTCCGGTATTATTACATAGTTCTTTAGAAAAAAACTTTTCCTTGTTTCGGAAATTCCGCGTAGCGATGTTTTGTGCAATACAAACACTAGATCAATTTGAGAAAAACGAACTCACAAAATACCTAAAAGGTGTTGTTTTAGGTTCTGCACACATTTTCGTTTTCGGCAGATCTGCACTTTCGGATATGGAGATTTTTTCTGCCATGGCAGGTATAGAGGACAAAATAGAAGAACAGCACGCAACATCCGAGACCTCTCTATCCGGAGATTCACCAACCCTTTCCTATTCTTCTCGGGAAACGCCAATGCAAAAGAACAAAATAGAGGAAATTGATATCCGCCTACGTGATTTTCAAGAAATCACTTTGTTTACCACCCGAGACGGACGGCCGCTTCCTCCAATCCACGCAAAAGTCTCTTTTTTAAAAGACAACGATTGGAATCCAGAACCAGCACAAACCTCCGCTTTTATAGATAAGTTTTTATCCTCATATAAAACCGTTTCTTCCGACAATGAAACTTCCGCTTTCGCTGAAGACTTTTTTAAAAATCATAAAAATATACTATCCTCATATACCACAAAAGAAGAATCTGTTCCCCTCAAAAAAGGAGAACCTCATCCAAAGTCTTCCAAAGCAGCTGATAACTCATCCTCTGTTCTTCCTAATGGAAGCGAAACTATTGACGACTTATTCGAAAGAGAAAGGAACACTTTATGAACAACATAACAACTTATTTAGAGCACTTTCCTTCATCATTACATAACACTCCCTTTCACCTTCCAGAAAATTTTTCTATGTATTGCGAAAACCACAATAAGAACTGCACTCATGCAGAAATTGATCTCTTAAATGCGAAAGGGATTTTGGGTACTGTGGATTTTACAATCATGAAACTTTTAAAAGAATATTTTTTTCTTAATACATACAACATAAAATACGCCCTTGATCACATTCTTGATGAAAATTACAAAAAACCATCTTATAACAAAAATCTCAAGAAACTCACCAAAAGTGGCATTCTCCTAAGGCATTCTTTATGCGATTGCAATAAAACAACGACACAAGAACACCAAACCCCCGGAAGTCCTCTTCGCTTTTATTCCCTGTCTCCCGGAGCTCAATCCTATATGACAACACCGACAGATATATCTGCTAATCTTTTAGAACACTGGGAAGATTACAAAATTATGGAACTACTCTCCATCAATCAGCTTTTATTAAGAATAGAAAAACGCAACATTATTCAAAAACAGCATTATGTCCGTAAGATAATCGGACATCACAAATTCATGATTGACTGCCATTTAAAATATCATGTTGATACCCGCAACATTCCCTCTCCTATTTCGATTTTTTTGTTTTCATGTCGGACACACGAAGAAAGCAAAAAAGATTTCATCTTACGTATTTATTTGTTTTTACGCTGGATGGATCAGCACAAAATCGAATATCCTTCACATTTGATTTTAATTTTATGTGAAAGCATAACAGAACTTCCCCTCATTCACAGTTCTATCATGGCACTCCGAACACAATACAAATATCCGATTTATTACACCTTCGATACCGAGCTATTAAATGTTCCTGTATTTTCTTCACTGTATCAATGTGTATTATCCAGTAACACCGAAAGTTTTAACATAGAGCATATCCGTCTTATTATTTAGAAAGCATACCAGACCTCATGGTGAGGGTCTGGTATGCTTTTGTCGTATTTGTCATTAAAACTTCTTTTTTGTCTCAACTATTCGCTTAATTATACTTCTTTGCCTTAACTGTAAGATACGAATATTTTTTTCATGTTATGATTTTTTCAAATATTTTTTATTTAACACAGAGCAAAACCAATGTTCATTTCATTTTGTTTTGCCATCCTTGTATATACAAACAATTGTTTCACAAGTTGAAACATTATCATTTGCAAATACACTTGTATTTGCTTGGCTTAAGCTCGGAGGAATCATTATGGGTACATTTCAAAATGTTTCCAAAGCCGAACCATGTGCAATTTGCGGCAAACCGGATTGGTGTTCTGTATTTCTACCAGATACCGTAGCCTATCCCGGACAAAAACTATGTGTTTGTCGACGGATATCAGACCCTGAAATTTCAAGTCCCATCAACGGGAAAACTTATTATTTCATCAAGGAATTTAAAGATTCTTCTGCTCTGTATTCAGATGTGATAAAAGACAAAAATCTTTCTTATTCACCAAACCATTTTGTCCATATTTCGAATGCAGGCGCAGGATTCCCACACACGGAGCCCAATTATGGAATACCACCGTTAAAGAATTCCGAATTGGATCCTATTTATCGTTCATTCATGCAGCAATTAAAACTCAGCAAACAACATCAGAGAAAACTTCTTAGTGACGGGTGGAATAAAGACATGATTCTCTCCGGGAAAATCAAATCCTTACAACTTATCAAAAGGTACGATGAGTCAAAGGGATTTCCTACTGACCGTGAAGAACGTTTGAAAATTTGTAATGAACTGCTTAAAGAGCACCACTCACTCAAAGGGGTACCTGGTTTTTATCAGGATGACCTTGGCAGATGGACCTTTTCAGGAAAATCCGGAATGTTATTTCCACTCACGGATCGAAACGGCTATTTATATAGACTCCGGCTCCGCCTGGATCACCCTGACATGGATGAAAATGGAAAAGAAAAAAATAAGTACAAGAATTTTTCCTCGTACTTTCCCTCCAAAGAGAATGATCGTGTTATCAATGGATTTCTTAATGGATGCCGCGCCGGAAGTCAAATTGGATTTTATTATAATCCAAAACGTGACACTCCAAACTTCTGCATTATAACGGAAGGCGAAAAGAAGGCTATCGTAGCAAATTATATTTTGCACTGTATTGTTATCTCAATTCCGGGCGTGAATAATTTTTCAAAATTATCCGAAACAGATGAAGAAGGCATTACACTCTACGATTATCTACATTCGATTGGCTGCCAAAAAATTGCTACCGCTTTTGATGCTGATAAGTTAGTCAATAATTCCGTCCTACAATGTGAAAATCATCTGATAGATGCAAATAAAAAAAGCAGGGTTTGAAACTTATATTTGCAAATGGAATTTCGGTTTTGGAAAAGGATTGGATGATATTCTTTTACTTGGCATTTTGCCCGAATATATCCAAATCTAAGTAAAAAGAGGATGGAATGTACCCATCCTCTCAAACCCTCACCATGAGGTTCTATTTTTCCTGATTTAAAATATCAATTTTTGCCTCTATACTTTCTTTCAATCCCATCAGCACTGAAATCACATCCGGAATTTCTTCTTTTTTAAAAAGCGCATCTTTATCCAACACTTCATGCAACTCTTTTGCAGTTTTTAAGACAACCTTCGTCCCATTTTTTCTACGCACTCTTGCACCACTATTGTCCGTTTCTTTTATGCCATCGATGTTTTCAATCTCCTGATCATTTTTCAATTTTTTAATCAGTGTTTTAATCCAAGTGGTAGGTCCGTTTTTTTTCCCTCCCCGTTCTCTTTCCAAGATTGCCTTTTCTAACATCTTTTGTTTTTCAACTGGCAAATTACTTGCTTCCGCAATATAGGACCAAGGATATTCCGGTTTGTCGACGATTTCCTGCAGTTCTGGAATCAAATTCAAAAGCCGACGGTATTTCTCTACATTTTTTACTGTCATTTCAAGATCTAAAGCTACCAACTCATTTAATGAAGTAATTTCATCCTCTCTTAGCAGCCCTTTTTCTCTTTTATAACTCAATTCTTCTTTGTGGGCTTGATATAACGTTTGTGCAAGATTAGCCATCTGCATAGGCTTTAATTCCGGTCTGTTATGTAAATTGGCTCCGGTCAGACGGAGTACTCGTTCAAACTCCGTTTCAGGTGTTTGCGTTACAAGAACCGGATACGTTGAGAACCCCGCTTTTTTTGCTGCATATCGCCTTCTATGTCCGGCTTCTATCATATACTTCCCATCCCCCACCGGATAAGCAAGAATCACCCCCTGAAAACCTCTGTTCTTCATAATCTCAGACAATTCTTCCACTTCATATTCTCCATACAAGCTAATATTTGACGGATCATCTACGAGTTGGTCATCTGTTACATGAATAATGCTTTCTTTCAAATCGTCTGGCAATTCATTCACATTCGTTCCGCTGATTTCCTCTGCATCAATTTCTCTATTCATTTCTGTAGTTGCACTTGCCACCCTTTGGAGTCTTGCTTTATGTTTAAATGACTGATTTTTCAAACTCTTTGCCACTTTTATTCTCCCCTTTGCTTTTTAATTCTTTTTTCTATTTCTTTCGCTAAATGACTATAATCCTCCGAAACATCACTTGACGGACAGCAAATACATACTGGAGACTGATTCAGTTCACTTATTTGTGTAGATCTATAATCATGCCTGATCAACGTGTCAAACATTTCTAATTCATCTTTCGTCCCATCTTCTTTACTCTCATTCCAGGTACTTGACTGATCGTTTTTATACATCTGTACATTAATATAAAACAATCCGAGCACACGCAGGTTTTTGTTCGCATACTCTTTTCTCGCCTCTTTACATTTATCAATCACGTCAAAATATCCATTAATACTTGATCCTTTTGCCAAATGCATCGGAACAATAATATAATCGCACGCCACCAAATACATCATAGTTACCAGATTATGTGCTGGTGGAAAATCAATAAATATGTAGTCATAAAACCCATCTAACAAATCCAGCTTTTTCCTTAATATGTCTATGCTGTTTTCATCAGGTCCATAATAATCCATATCCGAACTTCCTAATACAACATCTATCTTTAAACCTATCTTCTTAAATTTATTTTTCCACTTTCGTCTCGCACTATATTCTTTTGTCTGAATTACGTTAAAGATATTTAAATCCTCTTCCAGAGTTTCATATAATGTATCAACACCCTCCCGGATTTTCCCGGTATCCGGATTAAATATTGTATCATCTTCCTCGAAAAAAAATTGGGACAAATTCATTTGTGAATCTCCATCAATTAAAAGTACCCTTTTCCCTTCCAATGCCATTTGACAGGCAATATTGATAATCGAACTCGTTTTACCAACTCCACCTTTTCTGTTATAATCACCAATTACATACGCCACAACATAACCTCCTTTTATTTGCAAAAACCTCACGGTGAGGTTTTTGTTTTTAACCATATATCTTATCTTTGTTTTTATTATGGCATAGTATTTTTTATTTTTCAACTTTATTTTATAATAAAAATATAAATTTATAAGAAATTTATATTTTACGAAATAGTTTTTTTAAATTGTCACTTACTGCATAAAATAATTAAAATTGAACGTTATTGACGTTATGGCAAAACCATATCGCAAATCAGAACATACGTTCTTTTATGATTTTGACCCTCACGGTGAGGTTTTGCATTTTGAGTCAATACTTTTTATAATTTTCTTCTTTTTCCAATTTGACAAATAGCTTTTTACTTGCTATACTTATAAAAAACTTATTTCTTACAGATATTGTCATATGATTATATCGAAAGTCAAATCCCTAGAAATAGGTTTATAACTATTAGTTAGACATCTTCGGATGTCTTTTTTTATTTAAAAGGAGGAATCTATGAATGAATATCAGGAGTTCTGCGAGTTATTATTCATCGCAGGTATATTTGAAAAAGTGCCTTATCTAAATGCAAATTTAGATGAAGCACTTACTGATGAGTCTTATCTGCTAAAAGGTGAACGTATTTTTTCTCTGGCAAGAGAAAAAAAGCGTAAAGAGCAGCTTAAATCACAGAACCTCACCGTGAGGTTGTGCGATTTAAAATTCCCTTCATTAAATCATAACGAAGTGGAGGCTCATAAACAATTAAGCAATTCAATCAAAAAATTTATAAGGCAAGAATTTAAAAGGATTAATCGGAACGAGAAATATTCTTCTATTGAAGATATTTCTTTTTTTATTTATTTTCAAATCTCATGCCAACAGAGAATCTTTCAATAAATAAACTCTGTACTCAAACAGAAATCGCACGAGTTGTTACAGGAAGTCAAAACATTCTTTGCTTCAATTTTTCAGAATCAGATTTTTATATACCTTGTATTCCACAAAAAAGATTTCGCAATACTGAATATTATTTTCGCAGCAATCCTTCTATTACTGCCTCTATTATTCATAGTGATCAAATCTTTTTATATCTTTTTCTTATACATTGGTGTAATTATTTAATCCTAAGGAGTAGAAGAGAAGAGGAGTGTAACTTAGTTTTAAAACAATTGTTAATAAAAAACACCTCCGCGCTTCAAATGTATAACTGGTCAACTGAAGAAATGCCAGATTGGTTTGAACAATATCTCATTGATAGTGGCCTGGAAAAACGAAATGATATCTATTCACCTAAAGAACTTCTTTCTAAGACACTACGTAGTTTTAATCACAGTGAAGATATCATGAAATATCTAAATATCGTGGAACACATCTATACCTGTAAAGAATTTGTATTTTTCTAACCATTGTTTTTTAAACAAAGCTATCCCTTAGTAAGTATGATTTATC
>ENA-OPYY01000006-OPYY01000006.1-human-gut-metagenome-genome-assembly--contig:-NODE-6-length-109868-cov-3.318814_pt1 | contig 109868 bp, 90 predicted proteins | sample MGYA00242472_ERZ504481 | MGnify/ENA primary metagenome ERZ504481 (study PRJEB26092, sample SAMD00036265) | human gut metagenome | host: Homo sapiens | study: EMG produced TPA metagenomics assembly of...
CAATTCCCCACATCCATCCAGAAATTCCAACGGAAGCAAATCCTGAATTGATAATTTCAGAACTGTTCATCAGAGTATATTGTTTTGAATCAATAACCTCTTGGGATATTTTAGCTGCATTCTTATAATCTCCCATTGTCAGGTAAACGTATGCCAACATACCTTTTGCTACAGACTGGTCAATTTGATCTTTTGCACCAGAAGGACGTTGGAAACCATCCAATAAAGGTATTGCATCCGTCAAGTCTTTTACAATCAACTCATAAACTTCTTCTACTGATGATTTCTTTGCCGCTTCTGAAGTCAATTGTGTACGATAAATAGGAATGGCCAAGGCTGCCTTATCCTCAGTATAAGGTCTTGCATACAAATTCACCAAATTGAAGTATGAATGAGCTCTCAGAGCCTTGGCTTGTCCGTAATATACTTTATTTTCATCACCTTCGGGAGTAACATCGTCCCCTCCTGCTGCGTCAAGGATTTCATTAGTTGCCTTGATCAGTTTATAGTAATACCGCCAGAACTGGTAGGAGTAGGATGTGGCAGTCGTAGTAGTACAAGTCAACGAGCCTGCGCTTTCAAACCAGCCGTAACCTTGCTGCATGATAACCATATCTCCACTCATCAAGTCCGTAGCAATGTCAACGGCTTTCTGTCCGAAGTCATCATGACCTCCCGTCCCGCCGGAATTCATAGCAAAGGTGGTGGAATATGTACCTAAGGCTTGTCCCATTAAGATGTTGGAGTTCCATTTTGCCACTTCCTGCAAATCTCCAGATGTAATGTAGTCTGAAGGACTCTTTTCTAAGAAAGAATCGGCACAACCACTCAGCAAGAGTGATAATCCTAAAGCCGTTACCGGAAAATATTTTTTCATGTTGAATTTCATAATTCTTATTTTTATTGTTAGAATTGAATTTTAATACCTCCCATAATTGTACTTAATGGAGCATATTGGCTTCTTCCAGATTCACCGGAATCATTTTTATTATCGTCATTGACATTGTCACTATTACCAGAAGATGCCATGGAAACGTAACCCTTGCGTGCTGACCAATACAACAAGTTGTCACCGGAAATATAGAAGCTTAAACCGGAAAGATGTAGCTTCGAAACAATGTTCTTAGGTAATGTATAACCAATTCTTATATTTGCAAGATTCAGGAATGAACGGCTTGTCAAAAAGCGTGTAGAGCTTGCATTGGCATAATTAGTATCGTCAGCACCACCGCCGAAATCATTGGATAAGCTTGGAATATTGGTGACATCTCCTGGTTTCTGCCAACGATTCTCAATATCCTTATGCCAGTTATATGAACCGGATGTACCACTATGCATCATTGCCGCATAGTTATAATCATAGCCATAACCACCAATACCATACGAGAAAGTTGCATTAAAAGTTATACCTTTCGCATACAAATCGAAGCCGAAGCCACCTTGCAGTGCTGGAATACCGGATTTTCCGACAAATTTCTTGGTAGCTGCACTCCAATCACTAGTCTGCTCTACTTCAAGTTTATTGATGGCATTTTTTGATTTATATGTTTCCATATCCGTAATTAATTCTCTCTCTCCATTAGCCTTTACATTGTAGTATTGGTTGTATAATGCATAACCGGTCTGTGGATCAACTCCTGCATATTCACGAAGATAAAAGTCATACAATGAATGTCCTTTTGCCCAACCGTAGTAAGTGCTAATTTCGATGGGTTTCTCATTGCCTGTAGTCTCATCAATAGGCATTTTGGTCATTCTATTTTTATAATAACCTCCATTTACACGAAAATCGAATTTATAGTCTTGCTTATCCAGTAAATGAGCTGTCAGCGAGAATTCCACCCCCTTATTCACTAGCGCACCATCATTTACTGGATATGAAGCGTATCCCAAAGAGGGAGCAACTTGCTTCATAAATAACATGTCTGTTGTTTTTTTATGGAAATATTCCACTTCACCTTCCAATACATCTGCTATATTGAATTCAAGACCAGTGTTGATTGTAGTGCTTCTTTCCCAAGTCAAGTCCGGATTACCTTTAAATTTGAAACTGAAGGTGAATTCATCATTCAAATTATCAATTGTATAAAGATCTTCATAAGGATAATAACCGGCAACGACCGGATTTGTAATGAAGTCCTGATTACCCAATACACCCCAGCTCAATTTATATTTCAGATTCTTCAACCAGCTAATATCTTTCATGAAATCTTCATTGCTGATAGCCCAGGCAGCACCTAAAGAACCGAATACTCCCCATTTATTCCCTTTAGCAAAACGGGAGCTACCATCAGTACGAATCGTTCCATGGAGGAAATATTTGTTATCATAATCATAACGAAGTTGGCCAAAATAACTTTCAATGGAATATCCATAAGTATATGATTCCAGATAATCCATAATAACTCCATTACTCCATTCTGTATTGTCCGGTCTTACGATTTTTGACTTTCCTCCATAGAATACGGATGTCTTACTGGATGTTGATTCATGAGCAACAAAAGCATCGAAGTTATGTTTATCAAAACTTTGACTCCAGGAAAGAATCTGGTTAGCCGTGAAATTAAGGAAATTTGTTTGATATTTCACGATCTGTCCCTTGCCGGCACTATCACCATAATAGGGGTTTGTAAGTTCATTCTCCGTTGAACCCAAGTATTGAAGACCGACATTTGCAGTCAATTTGAAGTATTTCAGAAATCTGGCTTCAAAAGAACCATTTCCGTTGAACTGGTGAGAAACAATTTCATCTTTATCTAGCAGCAACGCACCGGCAGGATTAATTCCGGAGCCAAAAGGACGCTGGTAACCTGCATTCATACCATAGTCATATTTGTTTCCACCTATGTTTGTATCTTTAACAATATTTCCATCTGCGTCGTGTTCAAAGACCGGAAACAATGAGGGCATACCATTAATAAACTGAAAACCGTTATTCATGTTACTATCTGATTGTCCCGGTTTATTTGTTTCCATATATGCATATGATAGAGACGTCGTGGCTTTCAGCCATGGAGTAATCTGATTGCTCATGTTATTACGAACATTAAAACGCTGATAATCAGAAGAGATATAATAACCTTCATCTTTCAAATAACTGAAAGCAGTATAATGAGTCATCTTTTCATTACCACCGGAAATCTTCACACTCGCATCCAATTTCTGCCCAGTACGGAATATATAATCTTCCCACTTTTCAGGAGTATATTTGCGTGTAATTCCACTATTGAAATGCCCAGTAGTCGGATCTATCAATTGAGCACCGTCAGTATTCCACATATTATAGATAGGAGCGATACCATATCTTGACTGGAATAGGTTTGTTGATGCCCATGCAGCAGATTGTGAGGCATCCATTCCTCCAGCGTTGGCTGCATAATTCTTCAAGCTCTCCCACGTAAGTTCTGTAAACCGTTCCGGATTATTTATCACATCGTATTGTGGTATCAAACGCATGTTGGCTCCATATTTAACTTCGGCTTCAACGCGAGTTTTACCTACCTCTCCCTTTTTAGTGGTAATCAGAACCACACCATTTGCTGCACGTGAGCCGTAGAGTGCTGTAGCCGTTGCATCCTTTAAAACCGTCATAGAAGCAATATCACTAGGGTCAATACCACTTAAGTCTGCCTCAAATGGAATACCGTCCACTACATATAATGGTGCACGGCTTGAATAAGCAGAACCTAAACCACGAATTCGGATACTTGCATTAGTACCGGGTTGGCCAGAAGTAGACATAACTTGAACACCAGCAACCTCACCATTTAGAGCTTTAGAAAGCTCTGTCGGATTTTTTAATGATATTTTATCGCCTTTAATTTCGGTTGCAGATCCAGTAAATGAACGCTTAGTAGCCCCGCCATAAGCAACTACCATAACTTCATCAAGCAGCTTGCTGTCAGACTTCATTGTGACTTTTACATGAGGTCTAATGACGACTTCTTGAGTCTGCATACCAATATACGAAATCACCAAAGTTTTCGCGGAACTACAATATGTGTATCTTGTTGGTAATAAAGGATGTACAATAATTCAAGAAAGTTTCAAAAGGAAGTGTTCCCCTTTGGGAGATACTCTATACATGTTCACTATACATGACAATCTACTTATATGATACTATTTGTAATAGTAATGTGCTGATTTATAATAGTCTGATTCTGTACTAATATGTTATAATCATAACGTTAGGATTTCTTTTTTTTTAAGAATGAATGCTTATGTCAACATCTATCGTTTAGTTGTTTTTTGTCAATTATTTACTTGTATTGTTTGTTACATCCATGAAAACGTAAAGCATTATATAAAATATTATTGAAATTATAAAGGTTACATAGATACCATCTTACCCATTTATCCATTTTATGCATAGAACACTATGCAATTGTCCTTATTTTAAATGGAGATATCCGTTTGTTTATTCCAAATACAAAAGTAATTGAAGTAAAGAACTCTGTAACTGCGAAAAACTACTATTGGAAGTATGTCAAAAATGTAAACCTGCCCTTTTCGGATGGAAAAACGATTGTTCAGTCAAGGTTTAGTTCTTTAATTCCCCAAAGATTTATGTAGTAAACAATGTTTTTGGTTTCTTGTTTGGGATTATATTTTTCTGATGAGGAATACCTATTATGAGAAAATATAGTCTACATGAAATTACGTCGCTTGGGTGGAGATATTTTTATCATAATCAGGAAATGCAGAATATGCTTTTGTGACCCACTCTAGCTCTCATATCGTGCGGGCAATCCAGGTTTGCTGCTTATTGAAGAAAGGATACTCCTATTGTTTCAGTTCTTCTCCATAAAGTTTACGCAGCATGATACGTGCAGGTACACTTTTAATTTCTCCATTGGGCAAGCCTTGTATAATGCATTCATTGCGCAATGCTTTTTCTTCAAGCATACGGCGTTCGGCTAATGCCAAACCGAAATGTAACTTTTCGCTCAGTTCTTTTCTTTCATTCTCTGACATAACTTTGTATTTTATTAAATCGTTCAATATGATGTATATGCATCTCCATCCCCCGTCCGCCTTCAGCAACAATAATACGGGGTGTCTCGCTATTATCTGCCAATAGCCAATAGTCCACACAGGGCATATAAATATTGAAAAAGTTATTGATACCTGCTTGATAACGCCGAATCACAACCTCTTTGGGAATGTCGTGCCCACCATTACGTACACGTTGGGCTACACGCTGAATAGCCAAGTCGGGCGAACTCAACCAGAAATATATTAAATTGACTTTATATCCTTGCTCTTGCGCACGATGGACAAGGCGGGTGTAAGTTCTTGTGGCAAGTGTGGTTTCTATAGAAAAGTTTTGTTGATTTCTCAGCAATTCATTAATCCTTTGTAACATCAACCGTCCGGCTTCAATAGCCATACTTTCGGGATTGAAAGGAGATAATCCACGAGCTATTTCATCTGCATTAACAAACTCCTTGCATTCCAGAACATCCGGTAGCACAGTGTAAGATGCCGTAGTCTTACCAGCACCATTACAACCACTAATGATGTAGAGCTGTTTTTTAGAATCCATATTCATGCATTTATCTAATTGCAAACATACGACATTTTTATAAGATTATGGATAATTGATAGTTATTGTTTTTTAAAAGTTGATTGTTCCGCAGGTATGAGAAGTACAGGACTCTTTTGAGAACTCCACATTTCTCACATATCATCTATCCTTATTTTCTTCTTGATGAAATATCTGTTTACCAAAGTACGTTTTACGAATTGAGGTGGAGCAAAGTACTTGCCTTTCCCACTTGCGCTATATAGATAGCCCTCCCCTCTAGTGATCATTGATGAATACCAAATGGCAGGCAAATATCCTGAGAATAGTGTGGAAACGCTTTTATTGTTCTCCTCTAATAACAGAGGGAATGCTTTATAGCATCCCCTCTCTCAAAAAACACTTTATTTATAGAATAATTCCGGTAGAATTATTTTCCTCCAAGATTCAACTCATCGTTGTAATCAGTTTCATTCAAAGGTACATCCCATGTCCATTTGTTGACACCGGAGGCAGGAATGGTTTTTGCAACGGAAATGTGAGCATTACCACCTTCGGCAAAACTGTGACGGACTATGTCGCGGTTCCATCTCTTGTAGTCGCTCCATGCAAAACCTTCACCCCAGAGTTCCAATTCGCGATAGTCCATAATTTCATTCCAAAGAGCTTCGCCACTCTTGTCGCAAGTGTATTCAGGATTACGTCCGGAAGTGGCATTCAGTTCTACCAGTGCGGCACGAGCAGCAGTCTCGTCATTCAAGAAATAATTAGCCTCTGCCTCTACCAATACCATTTCCGATGAACGGATGAAAGGCAGGTAGCTGACGCCCGGAGTGTCGAATACATAAAACTTCAGTTGTCCCCCCAGATACATATAACCAGCCTGATAAGGAGCTTCCAGGCCACTGACCGCCATTTTCTGGCAATAGGCAGCTGCTTCTTCCCAAAGAGCATCTGCTTTTTTCTCATCATCTCCCATTCCAAGAATGCCGTAGCCTAAATCCATGGCTGAACCGTCATTGAAGTTATAGCCGGGGAATTTGTCTCGGTTAGGAACAGTGCCTTACGAGCATCGTCGTTGGGAATGCGATTAATCAGTTCACGACCGATAGAGCCTGCACCGGTCTGTTGAGTGCTCGCATAATATCCGTTACATGCATATTGAGTACCATAACTCCAATACCAATTATTCTCTTGTGAGCTACCAAAACTTCCGAAAATCCATTCACTAGTCGGATTACAGAACCCTGCATGATATTCCGCATTGCTCATAAGTGGGTAGTTCTGACGAGCCAGCTTGGCTTCTGTCAATGCTTTGGTATAATCTTGCTTGGTAAGAGCGGCACGGGCGTAGATGGCATGTGCCACATTGATGTTCGGCATCCATACTTGTGAGGCATTACGGTCCATACCGCTTTGCTCAAACAGCATGATGGCTTCATCCAAATCTTTATAAATCTGTGCGTATGTTTCAGCTAATGTGGCATAACCTTGTCCACCGGTAGATTCGTCCAAACGAAGTACTATCCCCTGCGAAGCACCATTGTTGGAATCTTGCCAGCGCCAGCAATAATAGTGTACCAGTTTTTCGAAAGCGTATGCACGAAAAGTCAGTGCAGATGCCTTGACAAAATCCCTTTCCGCTTCCGTACCTTCGGCATTGTCTATATTGGCAAGAATGGTGTTGGCATTACCTGCTATGGTATAATAGTAATACCATGCGTAAGCATCGTAAATGGAGTTGGCACGTGTGTGGAACTCTTGATTGAAGATAGGAGACCAACCGGATGCGTAGAGGTTGTAATTGTAATTTTCACTCGGGTAGCTTTCATACTGAATCATTATGTTGTTCTCACCAGCAAATCCACCTCCAAAATAGGAGTGTTGTGTTGTCATGATTTTGGCGATACCGTTCAATGCCTTCATGGCATTGGCCGTGGTACCTACGGCATCGGTTGCTCCGGTTGAGTCAGTAGGTGCTGTATCCAGATAGTCACCGGCGCAAGAAGACACCAGCATCATACCTGCCAATAGGCTTCCTGCGAACAATTTATTGATAATCTTTTTCATTTCTAATACAAATTATATGGTTATACCTTTAGAATTTCACAGTCAGTCCGAAGTTATAAACACGGGCTGTCACATACGTATCGTCCGAACCTCCGTTGAAGGAATACTGCGGATTCAATCCTTTGCGTGAAGTCAATGTAAAAAGGTTCTCTACACCGGCAGTCAGCGAAAGGCCTTCTATACCTACACTTTTTAGCCAACGCTTGGGCAAGCTGTAGGAGAGATTCAGGTTCTTGAATACGAAGTAAGAAGAGCTTGTCAGCCAACGGTCACTGGTGGCATTCAGGTCGGACGATTTGTAAAAGTCGGCGCGCGGAGTTCCATTCGGATCAATGCGATTGGCAGAAGTTTCTGTCATTCCCGCAGGAACTTCTTTCCAAGAATTCAGGATGTCCTTGTGGTAAGCGCTGCCGGCAGCACCGGATTCAGACACACCCATCAAGCTGGCATAACTGCCATCGTATGTTTTACCGCCTAAAGAATAAGTAAACAGCATGTTCAAATCCCAGTTTTTCCAAGAAAGAGCTGAGCTGATAGAACCGTAAACCGTAGGAAGTGCACTGCCGGCCCAGTCACGTTTGGCGTATGAAGTCGCGGTAGCATAGTCCGTACCGTTGATGGTAGTCAATGCACCGGCTTCTTGGGCGGCGGCTTTCTTGTCCGGATCCAGTGTATAGAGAGAAGTACCGGTCATCTGGTCCACACCTTCGAAGTGGTAAGTGTACCATTCGTAGATGGAGTGTCCTTCGGAGTAGTTTTGCATACCATGCAAGATGTCCTTTCCATCGGGCAGTTTCACGATTTTATTCTTCAGGAAAGTAGCGTCTGCGCCGATGTTCCATTTCCAGTCATTGTTGTTGATGACATCGGCATTCAAAGAGATTTCCCAGCCACGGTTGGATACGGTACCGATATTCTTGTATTGCGTCAGGTTCATCGGGGCAGTATCGGCAACCCAAGGATAAGAACCGGCAGAAAGCGGTAGGCGTACCTCAAACAGCAGGTCTTTGGAACGTTTGTCGAAATAGCCTATTTGGAAGTTCAGACGGTTGAACAGACGCCCCTCTACGGCAACATCCACCGTCTGTGTAGTTTCCCACTTGATGTCCGGTGCTGAAAGTGATTGTTTTACCAAAGCGGCTTCACCACCGTTCTTGTCAATGGTATAAAGAGCCATGTGACCATAAAGGCTTACGCCATATTGTTACCGACTTCACCATAGGACGCGCGCAACTTCAAGGCATCCACCCAATCTACATCTTGCAAGAAAGCTTCTTGTTTCATGTTCCAGCTGGCACCAACAGAATAGAAGTTACCCCAGCGATTGTCCTTGTGGAAGCGTGAGGAACCGTCACGACGGAACGAACCTTCTACGAAATAACGGTTGTCATAATTATACTTTACGCGTGCCAGATAAGACTCCGTCTTGTCCTCATCATCACTTCCGGAAAAATAAGAGTTGTTAAGGAAATTGCCCATAGTAAGGTTTCCGTCTACAGCCATACCGGTGTTCATTCCGGAAGTGTACTTGCGCTCCCAACTATAGTTCTCGTGAGCCACCATAGCTTCCACGTTGTGTACCTGATTAAATTGATAGTTCCAGCTCAGAATTTCCTGCAAGGTTACAGTCTTGTATTGGTAGGCATAACTTGTCAAACGACCGCCATTCGTAGCACCGTCTCCAATTTCGGGATTGTCATATTTCTTATTGTTCGAAGTGCTGTTGTTCAGGTCACCTTTTACAGTTAATGAAAGTCCATACGGCAACGAGATGGTGGCAAAAGCTTGTCCGCCCAATACGTTGCGCACACTTTCCTGCTTATTATACAACATTTCGTAAGCGATGTTGCGGTTACTCAGATAAGATGAAGTGGTGTCATAAATTTTGTTACCATCGGCATCCAGTTGGTATGTACCGTCGGCATTGTGCATAAACAACGGATAGACCGGAGCCATATAACGAGTAATGTAGAACGGATTGGCGTAATAGTTGCCACTGGCATTACTGTTATAGTCACGCTTGGTCCACGAGCCAGTTAGGTTCACGCCACCCTTGAACCACTTGTTAGGTGTATAAGTAGTGTTGATACGCCCGGAGAAACGTTCGTAACCTGTGGCTTTTACATATCCTTTCTCATTCAAGTAGCCTATGGAAGAATACACGTTGTATTTCTCTCCCGAAGTGGCGGCGGAAAGATTGTATTCCTGACGGTGTCCCGTGCGTTCGATGGCATTCTGCCAGTCCAAGTCGTCATAGCCAGCCAGACGAGTGGCAATCAGTTTACCGCTATTGTCAAACAACTTATCATCAGCGGCATTGTAGATATTACGACCCTCAAAAGTACAAGGGATATGATAGAAAAGGTTAATATAACAGATGCCAATGTGGTTGAGTTAATCAGAGAAAAACTGCCTGCTGCAACAGAAGCAAACAAGGGACTTATGCAAGCTAATGGATTTGAACAAGGTAAGAATATATTAAATGAAGAATACGATAGTAAAATCAGTGCCGGTGTATATTCATCTACTGATAATTTAAATAATATGGGCACTGGAATTTTATTAGCGCTAAGAGGGTTTCAATACACGGCCCATTTATATATTACCAACTCTGCAAGAATATATATTAAAACCATTCGTAGCAATGGAGAGGTTTTGAAAGATTGGACGTTAATAAATAATACCAAAACATAAGAGACTTTTGGAGTATCCATTTTCCTACCCTATCCTTTGACCCTCAAAAATACAAAGGTATGATAGAGAAGGTAAACATAGGTCAAGTAATGAACCAGTATCAGATAGTGACTGATGCAGACCATGTGTATGTGGAAAAAGGGAATAGCCAAGGGAAGATCAATAAGAGTGATTTAATATCCAAACTTCTTGCTGCATCTGAATTGGATAAAATAAAAATTATATCTAAGTCGGTAGTTGTAAATCAAAAGTTATCTCTTGGCCTGAAAAACGGATTATATTTTCTGATAGGTTCTGGAAACTTTGGCTTTTGTGATTTAGTATCTGTATACAAAAAAGAAATTACCGTTATAGCTAATGAAGGTTATGGAACCCTAATCATAGGAACCGACAATATAATAGCTGGGCAACATTGCATTTACATAAATGAAACTGATAATAAAATAGAATTTAAACAATACTCTGATGTAATGAATGTAACATTTGGAGGTATCATTGCATAAAACAAGTATGCATATATTACTTTGTCAAAGGACTGTTTTTTTCTCACTTTTTTCATCATATCCTTTGACCCTCAAAAATACAAAGGTATGATAGAGAAGGTAAACATAAGTCAAGCCTTGAACAGCTTATCTGTTAAGGATGATGCAGATTTTTTCTATGGGGAAACAAGTAGTGAACCGGTGAAGATTAAGAAAAGCGACCTTAATTTGCAAATGAACAAAGCAAATATTGTTAAAGATGGAGACTTAAACAACCTTGTAGAAGCTGGAGAATATAGCGTATGGAATAATGTGGCAAACATTCCAACTAATAGCTTTTATTGGGTCAAAGTTATAGGTTCAGCTGATTTTGTACAAATAGCAATATCCTTTATCGACCTGAAAGAGTATAAGAGGTCACGAGTCAATGGTGTTTGGACTCAATGGAAATGATTTTTACTACTAAATAGAATATTTCCTAATACATTCTTTTTCATTCGTATCTTCTGACCCTCAAAAGTACAAGGGATATGATAGAGAAAGTTAACATAACAGATTCCAATGTAGTTGAGTTAATCAGAGGGAAACTACCCATTGCAACAGAGGTAAAAAACGGTCTGAAACCTTCCAGGGACATGCGACAAGAAAAGCGGGTATCCATGACATCCTCCATATTGTTGTTTGAGAGAAAGGACACATCTTCTTTCTCCGATGGAATTCTATTTAGTGTACAGTCATACGGAGGAGGACCGGTTGCCCTATATTTCCTTTCAATATATAGGTCTGAAGGGGTAACAGCAGCTCCTTCATACAAATTAAATCTGATAGGCGGTGTTTTGGGAACGGAAAATGCAAGGCCGAAATTCAAGCTCTATAATACCGATACTGGAGCATTCAAGGTATTTCTTGAGCGTAGGGATTACACGCCCGGAGTATATGCGAAACTATTGTCTTCCTACCATCCGACAACATTTGAATTCATATTGGAAGCGGCTGACGAGAGTGAGGTGACTGCTGCGAGCTACATGGAGGAGTCTAAGGTGGGGGAATAATTCCCCCCACTGTAGCATTTATTTCCGTTTCTTGTCTTTGTCGCCATTGACGGATGTTTAGTTTGTGAGAAACAGATTATCCGTTCCGGCCATCTCGGATAAAACGGGTAGGTCTGTTACGTTGATATGTCTGTTAACGATATATATTTCCACTCTGACCAATCATCTTTCCCGTTGACAGTGACACACTTTCTTACAAGGATAAAGTTTTTCCTTGCAGGAAAATCAATATGTATTGTATATTCATTTACATACAAGACTAAGAGCACACCATGCGCGCCATAGAAAGTCCCCGTACCGATTATGGGGTCCCCATGCATATACACACCAGGTTGCTTGAGGTTATCTATAACTTCTTGACTGTTATATATAAAGGAGCCTCTTGCACATAATATGTCACTCAAAAAAGAATTCAACGGTTCTAAAATGCCCTCTCCCTGGGTGTTCAGCCCGCGTATCTGAGCAATTATTCCGTTAGGCAAACCTTTCTCCACTTCTGACAACTTAATCTTTTCCATCATACCTTTGTACTTTTGAGGGTCATTAGAATACCCTTTTTGGTTAGGCTGTTGAATAAGACTACCTTCACCGCAAAAATGGTTTACGCATACATTAGGGTTAGCACTGACAAACAAACAGTCGAGAACCAAAGGTTCGAAGTCCAGAAATTTGCAACGGAAAAAGGACTTGTAATAGATAAATGGGTGTCCGAGAAGGTTTCCGGCACCAAAATTGCTAACGATAGGAAATTAGGCCCGCTTCTCAAGAGGATGAAGAAAGGCGACACTCTAATCATAACAGAAATCAGCCGATTAGGAAGAAACCTGATGGGTATTATGTCAATGCTTCACCTCTGTATGATTAAGGATACTTGCGTTCTTACTGTCAAGGAACGTTACGAATTAGGTAATAACATCAACAGTAAGGTATTGGCATTCGCTTTCGGTTTATCCGCTGAGATTGAACGTGATTTGATCAGTCAGCGAACCAAGGAGGCCCTTGCTTACAGAAAAGCCGCAGGAATACGACTTGGTCGGAAAAAGGGGGATAAAAACACGCATTACAAGCTTACAGGAAAGGAACCTCTCATTAGAACTATGCTCGAATATGGTTATTCAAAGGCAGCCATATGTCGTAAGCTTAAATGTAACCCTAAAACATTGGATGACCATTTGCGGAGAATGCATGTCCTACATAAAAATTAAGTCATACATTACTTTTGCCTCTGTTTTTAAATTCATAGTTATGGCAAAAGCAGAAATCTTATTCAAGGTCATCCGCAAATGGGAAGGTGGATGGAGTGACCACAAAAATGACAAAGGTGGCAAAACCAATATGGGGATAACCTTGTCTACGTGGAAATCATGTGGTTATGACAAGGATGGTGACGGAGACATTGATGCGGATGATTTACGCATGATTACTCCGGATGACGTTTTTCATGTTTTCAAGAAGTATTATTGGGACCGTTACCAAGCGGACTTCATACACAACCAGTCCATTGCGAATATCTGTGTGGATTGGGTGTGGGCCTCCGGACGTCCCGGTATCACAAGGGTACAACAACTACTGCAAATCAATGTAGACGGCATCGTAGGGCCTCAGACGGTTGCAAGTATCAATCTGGCCAACCAACGGCAGCTGTTCGAAGCTATCAAGACAGACAGAATCCGGTTTATTGAAGAAATCTGTAAAAGGGACCCGTCGCAGCTTGTATTCCGGAAAGGATGGCTGAACCGGGTCAATGATTTCAAGTTCTCTGTCTGCTGAATTCTTGTCCTTTTTTCCACTCTTTTCAGCCTTTAGTTTTGTGTCCGGAACTAAAGGCTTTTTATGGTAATAACTGAAGAAAAGAGTTTAATGACCTCCGAGAAATTCAATCGAGGAGTTGAGAACTGGACGTGGAAAGTCAAGAATACCTCCGTAAATATTCTACAACGGACACACGCAACCGGCAGATTGCGTAGGGAACTGCAATCCCGTTGGCTGAAAGACCGTGAAGGTGGACCGGCTTATGTCGGTCTGGGTTTCCGCTTTGCCCGGTATGGTGCGTACCGGGAATATGGCGCCGGGCGTGGATATATCGTCAAGAACGGAATTATAATGAAGGGACATTCGGCATGGAGCGATAAGAAGAAACGTCAGGAACTGCGTTCTCTACGTGTTTCTGAATATCGTATCCGGCGCATGCGTACCGTTGATGAACACTATGCCGTTATCCGGCGAAGTCCCCTACCCTGGTTAGACCCTCCCATTGTGGATAACATCGAATCACTGGCTGATTTATCCGGAGAGTATTACGGTGACCAGGCACTCAAGAATGTGCTTCAGAAGTTTGATAAAATAACAATTGAAAAACGTTATGGCAAAAAATGACAAGACTGTCAAAAGAGGTGTCTACTTGTACATCGATGGCAAGGAAATTAAGAATGACATCAATTCCATTGATTTGGAGATGAAACGCCTACAGCGTGACATTAAGGAAATGACACGCGGCTCTGAGGAATACAACCGCACCATGGCGAAGATACAGCATCTTCAGGGGATTTTAAAACGGCATCGCCAGGAGATAAAAGGTATCACCACCGAAACCAAAGAAGCGACTGTCAGTATTGGCAGTATGGTGGACTGGTTTAACCGTTTCGGTGGAGTAATACTGTCCGTAATAGGTTTCCTGACCGGTTTTACCCTTGCCTTGCGCGCCATCAGAGACGAACGCAACAAGTTGGAGGAGTCCCAGGCCGGGCTGAAAGCCTTGACCGGACTTGATGATGACAGCATTGCCTGGTTGACCGGGCAGGCCAAGACGCTTTCCACCACCATGACAAAAGAGGGCTTGCGTGTCCGCCAGTCGGCAGCCGAAATCCTGGATGCGTTCATGCTGGTCGGTTCGGCCAAGCCGGAACTGCTTGGAGACAAGGAGGCGCTCAAGGCTGTTACGGAGGAAGCCATGCGATTGCAGGCGGCAGCCAAAGACATCACCTTGAACGAAGCGGTTGATTCACTTACCTTATCACTCAACCAATATGGGGCGGCAGCAGACCAGGCAGGACGGTTTACCAACGTATTGGCTGCCGGCTCCCAGGCAGGTTCCGCCAATATCGCAAGCCAGGCAAAGGCTATCCGGAATGCAGGTACCGCAGCGGCTTCGGCCAATGTTCCCATTGAACAGACGGTCGCATTGATTGAAACGCTTGCCTATCGGGGTATAAAGGATGAAGTGGCCGGAACGGGATTGAAGAAATTCTTTCTTGTTCTTCAGACCGGAGCGGACGAGACCAACCCTAAAATCGTCGGGTTGGATAAGGCACTGGAGAATCTGAAGAACAAGAATATGGATGCAGGCGCCATCAAGAAGATGTTCGGGGAGGAAGGCTACAATACCGCATCCGTAATCCTTCAGAACACGGAGATGGTGAAAGACTTCACCGCTGCCGTCACCGGTACCAATGTGGCGTATGAGCAGGCGGCCATAAACAGTGATACTGCACAGGCCAAACTGGAGCAGGCACGTAATAAGATGAAGCTGGCAGCCATTGACCTTGGCGAGAAGTTGAATCCGGCTCTGACGGTGAGTACGAATATGCTGACCAATGTGCTCAAATATTTGCCGGGATTGATTGACTGGTGCAACAAATGGGGCACAACAGTAATAACACTAACGGTTCCTCTGGCAGCTTATTATACCACATTAAAGCTCATATCTCTTTATCATACTACTTACAACTTAGTCTTACGAGCAGGAATCGCCATCCAAACGGCTTACCGGGTAGCCACCACTGCTTTGAACGACGCATTGGCAGGAGATTACAAGGCAATAGGCAGGTTGATATTACAGATGCGCTCTCATAATATCGTAACCCGGACAGTGGCAGCAAGTACACTACTCTTCCGAGCTGCGCTGGAGACTTTAACCTTCCGCTTCTCTGCCGCAACTAAAGCGGCACGGGCAGCATGGGCGGTATTAGGATTAAATCCTTTTGTTGCTATTGCCACAACCGTTGCTGCCGCAGCAACAGGACTGTATATCTACGCTCAGCGTACTTCTGCTGCAGCACGTAGGCAAAAGGAACTGGTGGTTATGAATAGAGAGGCTGAAAAAGCATTACGAGCGAAGAAAAAAAGTAAGCTGGATGCTTTACGGAAAGTGCTTGAGGATTCTAAAGAACCATATGAAAAACGGAAGGCTGCATTAGAAGATATTCAGTCCATTGTTCCGGAATATCATGCTTCATTGACGGAAGAGGGGGTGCTTATCAACAACAACACGCAAGCGCTGGACGGTTATGTAGAAAAGCTGTTGCTCACAGCCAAACAGCAAGCGGCCAATGCCAAATTACAAGAAGCCCTGGCACAAAGGTCAGAATGGATTCAGGAGAACGGTTCCGATGCCATGAAATTTAAAAATCTCGAATGGGAGATAAATGACCCCATCAATATGGACAAGTCCGTTGAGGAACTTGCAGCAGTCAACGGGATATCACCCACTGCATACCGCGTATGGGCTACCCAGAAAAAACGTCTTGACGATAACGTTCGGTATTACGAACAGATGATGCAGGATTATACCTCCCAGTTGCTTGCCATCAACGATAAATACAAGACTATTACTCCAGATTCTCCAACAATTACCGGAAACGGTGGCAGTGGTGGAGGTTCTGAATCTGAAGAAGAGCGGAAAAAACGTGTCAGCAAGGAATTGGAGGATATAGAGACTAACCACATGCAACAGCTCACCCATCTCCAGAAGCTTTATCTTGAGGGAGAAATCCAGACTAACGAGGAATATACTGCCCTTCAGATAGATTTGGAGAAAAAGACTTTGGATGAGAAATTGGCGATAATGGGGCTGGAGCCGCATGAACGTGAGAAGTTGCAGGTAAAGATGCTGGAGGCACAAATCAAGTTCAATGAAGAATGTAAAAAACAGGATGAAAAGACAGAAAAGGAGCGTCAGAAAGCATCAGACAAGATTGCCAAAGAACGCCTTTCAGTTCGTCAGAAACAACTCCGTATCGAATTGGAAGAAGCAGCTTCCTATCATTATAGGAACCTGACTTCCGAGGAGGATTTCTCCCAGGAGGTGAACGAGATTCGGAAACGGTATTGGAATGATTTGCTTCACAACTACCGACTGACTGAGGAACAACGTACGGAGATACAGAAGGAGCAGGCCGAAGCCCAGACCGATGCCGAGAAAGAGAAATACGACAAAACCATGAAAATGCATAGGCAATATGCCTCTCTGGTGACGGATATCGCTTCCGACTTCGGAGAAACGATTGGTGAAATGATTGCCACTGGCGAACTTTCGCTGAAGAATTTCTTACGTGAAACCATTATGATGGCACTGGATGCTTTGGAACGTGTTATTGAAATCTCCATACTGGAAATCACCGCAAAAAATTTGGCGGCAACAGCTCCATTTTCCTTTATCGGTGCCGCTAAAGCAGCTGCCCAAGTAGCTGCTATCAAAGCGGCTTTTGCTGTAGTAAAAGGGATGGTTGGTAATTTCTACACCGGCGGCTATACCGGTCCCGGCGACTGGGACCAGCCCCAGGGCATCGTCCACTCCAACGAGTTTGTCGCCAACCGCTTTGCCGTGGCCAACCCGCACCTGCGCCCCATCTTCGACGCCATCGACGTGGCGCAGCGCAGCGGCAACGTCGGCAACCTCACCGCCGAAGACATCGCGGTAGTCGCCGGACCCGGCAGAACCGCCCGCACCGTCCCCGCCAAGTCGCCTGCAGCCGGTGCCACGACCACCACCAACGACCCCGCCACGGTGGCCATGCTCGTGGAGTGCACCCGTATGCTCCGCAAACTGCACACCCGTTTGGGCGAGAAAATTGTGGCCGAGACCTACGTCACCGGCAAGCACGGCATCAACCAGGCACAAAAAGAGTACCAAGCATTGACCTACAACAAATCACGCAACAAATCCAAGAAATGACCGAATTATACATCAACGGCCAACGCGCCGTACTTCCCGAAGGATTCTCATTCACCTTCACCGCCGAGAACCCTTACTTCACGCGCAGCTCCAGCTACTCGTTGGACATCGAACTGCCCATGCCCGCCAACAACACCATCTTCAAACACATCAACCGGTTAGACGTGACCAAGCAGAAAACCATTCTTCCGGCCATGCTCATCGTAGATGCCCGGTGCCTGCTCAATGGCAGCACAGTGCTGTTGTCAGTAGAAGACACACAAGTCAAGGTGCAGTTGGTCTCCGGCAATGCCGAATTCAACCTCCTGACCAATGATGACATCTACATCGACGAATTAGACTTGGGCGATATAGGCTTCAGATACGACGTTCAGGGCTTCTTGCCGGCGGCAAGAATGAGCGAGTTCTACGGATCTGTCGATGAAGTCGAATCCGTATTGCTTCCCGTGTTCTACCAAGAGGCCAAAGAAGAGAACCTTGACAACAACGTTTTCTATGAGAATGGCACCAATGATTTTGCACCGACTGACAGCATAGTGGCATGTTGGCAACCCTACCTGATTACGGCTATCCGGAGGGTGGTCGAACATTTTGGCTATACACTCGACCTTACCTTTTTCGACAACAACTTTCTAAGAGATGTCTATATATGCAATGACGTGCGCTCAAAAAAGACACCCCATGTCCAACCACACTGGACGCTTGCCGATAATCTGCCGCACTGGACGGTCTCTGATTTCTTCAATGAACTTGAGAACTTCTATTGTGCCGTTACAGTCGTCAACGAGCATACCAAAGAAGTGCGTTTTGTCAGCCTGAATGACTATTTCTCAAACTCCGAGAAGATTGTCATCACCAATGACTCCTTGCTCAGAGAGTTTGAGGTGGAGATTACAGAAGAGAAGAACGACAAGGATTTGAGCCTGGGCAATATCGCATACAATTTACCGTCCCACACAAACGACGGTTACTGCCGTATCGAGAGAAACATTCTGGAAGCTGCTGCAACACAAGAGTTCGACTCTTACGATGCCTTGCTCAAAGCATACGGCACGATGACCGACAGAAACAAGAAGAACCACATCTTCATCGTAGGCAAACGCTATTACATCAACTTCAACGATGAGGAGAACAATACCGATTCCTTGCGTGAAGTGAACCTGTATGCCGACCTGGTACGCACCACTGACTCCAGTGATGACATTTCACTGAAGATTGTCCCGGTCAAAATCGCACAATACGACATGGGTATCTATAGGCTGCTGCCAAACCACAGAGGATATGAGAAGACAGGAACAATGATGATGAATGTCCCGATAGTCGGCTATTATTCCACAGGATATTCCGAAGAGTCTTTCAACATACAAGAGACCATCGAGGGCAACGGACAGAAGAAGCTGGAGAAGAACGACTGTATGGAGGTAGCCTTCAATACCGGCATCTTCAACCGCCAAAACGTGACCTTCAACGGACAGACAAAAGCCTACGACTACGCCTATCCCTTCACAGATTACCAGCAAAAGCCGGAAGCCCAGACCACCGACTTCCTCCCGTACTCCCTCAGTCTGAACGATGTCTGCCCGGACAGTATTGGGCATAGGCTGTCGACACTCAGTCTGTTCCACTCCAATATCCCTTACACAATCCAGTTCCAAGCCAATAAGCTGCCAGATGTGAATAAGGTGTTTCTTATAGGCAACAAGCAGTATTTGTGCGAGAAGATTGAGACGGAAATAGATGTCGATGGATTAAGCAAGGTACTGAAGGGGACTTTTTACCGGATAGAATAAAAAATCCCCACAGTGGCTCGAAGCTGCGGGGACAGAATGTTCAATAAAACGTCTATCAAGCTATGGATAGCGAGCCTAATTTGTTACAAATGTCGTGGATGGCATTATTAAAAATCAGCCTGTCCTGTTCACTTAGCGTATAGACACGGCCACGTACCTTGTAGCCATAAATACGCTGTTGCAGCCAAGCCGTACTTTTCCCGAAATAATTACGGGCGATATAAGAGATTGGCACAATTTCCTTCATCTCCTTTATCTTCTCCTGCAAGGCTATTGTACGGTTCAGCTCCTCCGCTTCTTTAGCCAGTTCGTGATACCCGTTCAACAGCCAGTCGGCAATAGCTTCTGAATCGGCTTTCGTGGTGTAATGTTCTTGTATGTACAAGAACTTCTGTTGGTATTCCTCTTCCTTGTTGGTTGAATCTCCATTTAGAATGGCGGTAAGTTCCTTCAGTTCGTCATTGATTGTTTTCATAAGCAAATTTTTTTGCCCCCTCTTTTCGTCCGAGGGGGCTGTTTTTACTTTTCTAATTCTTTTAGTTTGGTTTCCAGCATTTTTATCAGATGGTCTATTCTCAATTTTTCATCAAGTATGGCGTTCATCTTCTCTTCCGGTAACCCTTTACTGTTTTCAAATGCCCATTTCAGCATCTTTTGTTTCAACCTTAGCTCGGTTAGCTTCTGGACAATTAGTAAAATCTCTTTTTTGTTTTCCAATTACTTCCTTGTTTTATTGAACACTACAAAGATACATAGTATTTTTGATATGTGCAATAAATACATAACAAATTTACTATGTGTTATTGTTTTTTATAAATTTGCACTTCTTCCATTTCCAGGGATTTTCCGTATCTTTGCAACGCCCAATACCAACATAGCTATACATTTATCAATATGAATCCCTTTTCAAAACGTAATCCGTAAAACCGGGTTAAGGTGTGGCTATACCTTTGGGCGCGTTTTGATAAGGGATTCACCATTTTAATACGATGACAGAAAAGCAAATAAAGATAGCAGACAGACTGCTTGGGATACTGGTGGAGCATGACGGGCGTGTCAACAAGGATAACGCACGCAGCCTATTGCTTAAAGAGTTTGCTGAAAGAATGGATAGGATAGACATCAACTTCGTGTTCGACACGTTGATAGATGACTATAAGCTGGTAGCCCTGCTTGGTGAAGGTTGGCTCCGACTGACACCGGAAGGACAGAAGATGGCACGCTGGGGAATGAAAAATTATCAGCGGAAACTATCCATAAAAGAACAGTTCAAAGTCGCAGGAAAAGTCATAGGGGCCGTAAGTTCAGTGGTTGCCATCGTATCATTTCTGCTTGGATTGTTATTTTAGCGATGTTCCTAAAGTATAGCAGATATAAGAAATGGCGGCTACAAAAATGAATCCTATTAGCCAAATGAGTATTTGAAGTATTCTGTAGAATGTAATATTCATGCTGGTTTCCTTTTTGGCAAAAATACTATAAATAATTGAAGTCGAAGCAGAGAAACAAAAAATCTCCGCTTTTCTTTTCGTTAACTGAATAGTTATTCTGATTTTTGTACGAATTAATATAAATAAACACCAAATGGAAACAATTATTCATTTTATTATTTTTTTGACTGCTGTTATTGAAATCGTTCTGCTTGTTCGATTCTTTGCATTATGTAATCATGTAGAGGAAATTAAAAAGAAAATGGTACCAAACGAAAACTTTCAAGCAATGTTCTTACTGTATTGCTCGACTGGGGAGAAAGATAAGGCAAAAGAATTGCTTCTCCATGAAATAAGTTTGGATAAGCTGTTTACCGCCGCTTTCTTTTCCGTTCTTCCAGAACATGATAAAGCAAAACAAGCTATTTTGACTAAGTATGGAAAATTGCTGGAGATGGTTGATGTGACTCTCGATTTTGATACAGTAGATAAATATTTGAAAGGATAATAAAAATTGAAGCGGAGACAAAAAATCTCCGCTTTTCTTTTGCCATTTCAAAATAAACCTGCATCTTTGCAATGCGTTACATTTTGAGAAGGCGAGATTGTTCGCCAACTTTTGCCGTTGGCATTTTTTATGCCCAATGGTATCATATAGTTCCGACCCCCGTGTGGAGTGTTAATGCACCCACTGCCTTCTCAAGGTGTAACGCAACGGGAAAGCGGAACTTTCTTTGTCTATAAGTTTTCCGATTTTTTGGAGAAAGTTCCCTTCCCGTCTTTATTGGAGCATTGTATCATTCAATATATTGTTTTATTTAAATAGCGTTACATTATGAGAAAACAAGCCCAAAGCGCCCGCGGACGCTATGTATCCGCAGAGAAGGTTCAAGAACTGTTTGCCCGGTTGGGTATTGAACTGTGCGCCGGACGTAAACGTATCCGTGCAGCACGTAGTGACAAATCCATTTCCATCTATGTCAATGGTGGGACAGTCAACATCACCTTTAATGAGAAAGGAGGCAAAGCATGATGTTCTTTGTTTACCATCTGCAGACCTATTCACCCAAGAACCGGGCATGGAAAAAGGTAATTGACTATGTAGAGAAGTATAAAGATGTTCTTATCAAGGATGAACTTTCCCTGGATGCACTCAAGCATGAAATAGGCGATGTGGTTAACCGCATCAATGCCGAACACCCCAAGATGAAACGTATGAAATGTACCGCTACCCCTTTGGGACGTGACTGTACTATACGCATCGAGGCTCATGTCATAAGTGGTGGATGCCCCGACACGGTATTCTTTCTCGATATTTGCAAGGTACGTTCCGTTTATCAGTTCAGTGAGAAGGCGAATATGCTGGAGCAGGAAGGAGGTGAGGCATGAATGATGAATTCTTTATCACCAAGACTGTGGATACAGGTAGTGGAGGTACCAATTCGGTGAGATATCAATTGTATGCACGCAACTGTGATGGTGAGATTAATGATATAGGCTATGAGGAACTGGTGCGATTTAACAAGTTCCTTACTAATTATTTAAAAAAGGAGGAGGGCAGTGATCATGAACAATCATAGGAAAATAGGTTTTCGGGCATACAATGATAATGCTCAGAATTCAGAGGAAGATGAACAGAAGAAAAAACAAGCCGAACGGCAAAAAGCCATAGCCGATTTTATCGGCCATAACTATTCGCCTATCGGTGCCACTTCGCAGAAGTGCTATAAAACCACAGTCGAACTGGTGTACGAGTTGTCGAATATCGTCGATGTCGCTCCGATGGAGCTGGCCAAGCAGCTGACTGATGCCAGATACCATGTGGAGTACCTGGCAGGACAGCCGTATTGGGTGCTGTATGAGAAGCCATAAACACATTAACCGGACATTTTTTTTATTTTTGAAGTCCTTGCTCGTGAGAGTAGGGGCTTTTTTTTTAAAATATACCATCGTAATTCTTTATCAGGCTATTCGCTTCCTGAATATCGTGCGGTGTATATATGTCCGTCATGAGGATGCTGCTATGTCGTGCCTGGTCACGTACGCTCAATACGTCATAATGCCGGAGCATGTTGGTTATTCCGGTATCCTTCAATGAATAGAACTTGTACTTTGCCGACAGCTTCAGGTCTTTCCGTACATGCCGTGCCCACCAGTCACGGAACATCTTCTCGGTCCGTTCCCTTTTTCCCGGCTTCAGTCCGTCCGAGAACAGGTAGTAGTCTCCCGGGTAGTCGAATATTTTCAGGTCGAGCATGAGATGGATGACCTTTGTTGGCAGCGTGATGGTGCCGTCCTTCCGGTTCTTGGATATGGTGTCCTCGACAAAGATGGTCTGTCTGGCCAGACTGATGTTTTTCAGTTTGAGGCGTGTCATTTCTGCCGGGCGTATGAAGCAGTAATACAGGATATAGCTCGCCAGCAGCATGTACGGGTTCTTCTCGAGCAGATAGCCATGTATCTTCTGCAGCTTGTCCTCCTCGATGACACACCTTATCTTCTTCTTTCCGCGCCGTCCAAGGCTGCTGATGCCTCGGTCGGGTTCTTGGTGATGTAGTTGTGGCTCAGACAGAAGGTGGAGAAGGATTTCAGGAATCCCAGGTAATTGTCACGGGTAAAGGCGGTATTGTCCCTTGTGATGTAGACCTCGTCCAGAAGCAGGACACAGAAATCCTTGTCGAACTGGTAGATATAGGTGATGGGCACTTTCTTCTCCTCGTTGAACGTTTCCATATTCCGGAGGTAGGAGGAATACGACTTGATTGTTTCCTGACGGTAGCGTCCGTCGCGCAGCATCTTTGCAAGGAATGTGCGGTACCGGTCTATGACTTCGCTGAAGAGCATGTATGCGGAGCCGGACTCCTGCTCTATCCAAGGGTTCCAGCCGACAGCCAGCTTTTCCGATATGCGGTTCATGAAGTCCTTGGCATACTTCCGCCTTTCCTTGATTGAATCAATGTAGTTGAGCTTGAATTTCTTGCGCTTCATGGCTCCGGTGGCCGGACAGAAGGCATAGAAGTCAATGTACCAGTCTTTGCCGGTGTGCAGCACCGGAGGTGTGTAACTTTTAACTTGCTGACAATTAGACATTTTTTATTTGTTTTCGCCCGGAAGGCAAAAACAAATACGTTAATATTTCTCGTCCCGATTTCGTCCCGGCTGTCTGCCTTAAAAACGAAATAAGTCACTGTGAAACAGTGACTTATCGTGTAATTGGTCGGAATGAGGCGACTCGAACGCCCGACCCCTACGTCCCGAACGTAGTGCGCTACCAACTGCGCTACATTCCGATTGCTTTTGAAAAGTGGTGCCACCAGGAATCGAACCGGGGACACAAGGATTTTCAGTCCTTTGCTCTACCAACTGAGCTATGGCACCTTTTTCGTTTGCGGGTGCAAAGATAAAGAGTTTTTTTTATACCGCAAGGCTTTTTGAGGAAAAATATCTAAAAAAGGTGCCTCTTGCTCTATGGAGCGAGGCACCTTACTTCTAAAAATCATTTGCTATCGAAGACATCAGTCGATATTCGGATTGATGCTGTGCCAGTCTTTGATGGCAGGCAGTACACCCATTTCTATCACTTCGTCACGAAGTTTGCAGAGATGGGCATAGCTTTCTTTCAGTTTGGCTTCTTCTTCGGGTGTGCCGTTCAGTTCCTTATAGTGTACACCGTCTTTGGTAATTTCAGTTTCCATTGCCATCATGATGTGGTCGAAGCCGTGGCTGTGTACATATGTACCGGCAGGCCAGCGGAACGGTTTGCCACCCATCGCTGCAGCTATCATTTCGATAGAGACGTATGCCGGACTCTGGAAGGAAGAACGTCCACGGAGGGCGATGATGTTGGCACCGCCTTTGGTTACCTTAGTCTGGATTTCGACCCACTGTTCTTTAGTCAGGGCAGGGGTACCGATGATATCAAGTAACGGTTTACCGTCCACCTTGGCGGTAGAGGCATATACAGCCATCTGTTCACCATGACCGCCGTAGGTACGGCAATTTTCGATTTTGTCGGGGGCGATGCTGAAGTGCTTGGAAAGTTCACTGCGCAGGCGGGTGCTGTCGAGGGCAGCCAATGTGGTCACTTGTGAAGGTTTCAGGCCGGAATACAATAGGGTAATCAGACCGGTGATGTCGGCAGGGTTGAAAATGACAACCACGTGCTTCACATCCGGACAGTAGGCTTTTACATTCTTACCGAATTCTTCGGCAATAGCGGCATTGCCTTTCAAAAGGTCTTCGCGGGTCATGCCGGCCTTGCGGGCGGCACCGCCTGATGATACCACATACTTGGCACCGGTCAGCGCTTCTTTGATATCGGAGGTAAATGTGATGTTCATTCCTTCGAATCCGCAGTGGAACAGCTCTTCGGCCACACCTTCCAGTCCGGGAGCATAAGGGTCGTACAGACATAGGTTGGGAGTGAGATGCATCATGATTGCAGTCTGTGCCATGTTTGAACCGATCATGCCGGCTGCGCCGACGATTGTCAATTTGTCATTTGTCAGAAATTCCATAATCTTTTTTATTTAAAGGTGAGTAATATCTTTTCTTGCTGATTGTCACGATACAAAGATAACCCTTTTTGAAGAGAGTTGTTCATAGAAAAAAGTTATCTTTTAGAGCAAAAAGTTATTTCTTCTTTCCGAACTGCTGTATTGTACCTAAATTACTTATCTTTGTTGGGAAAATGAAGATAAGTAAGAAACTATGAGCATTGAGTTAGGAAAGTACAATACGCTGGAAGTGGTGAAGGAGGTAGCCTTCGGCATGTATCTGGACGGTGGCGAAGAAGGTGAAATTCTGCTTCCGTCGCGTTATGTCCCCCAAGACTGTAAGGTGGGAGACAAACTGAACGTTTTTATATATCTTGATAACGAAGAACGTCTGGTAGCCACTACTCTGACACCGTTAGTGCAGGTCGGGCAGTTTGCCTGCTTGGAGGTGGCGTGGATAAACCAGTATGGTGCTTTCCTTAACTGGGGATTGATGAAGGATCTTTTCGTCCCCTTCCGCGAACAGAAAATGAAGATGCAGGTGGGAAAGAAGTATGTGGTTCATGCCCATTTGGATGATGAAAGCTATCGTATCGTGGCATCGGCCAAGGTAGACCGTTATCTTTCCAAAGAGAAGGCCGCCTATGAGTCGGGGCAGGAGGTGGATATCCTGATTTGGCAGAAGACGGATTTGGGATTCAAGGCGATCATCAACGATGAATATAGCGGCTTGCTATATGAGAGCGAGATATTTCAGCCACTGCACACGGGCATGAGGATGAAAGCCTATGTGAAGCAGGTACGCGAAGACGGCAAGATAGACCTGCTGCTTCAAAAACCGGGGCAGGCTAAAGTAGAAGATTTCTCAGCTACGTTGCTGGACTATATCCGTGAACAGGGCGGACGGATAGCTTTGAATGACAAGAGTCCGGCAGAAGAAATCTATGCAACTTTCGGTGTCAGCAAGAAAACCTTCAAAAAGGCTGTGGGAGATTTGTACAAAAAACATCTGGTTGTATTGGAGGAAGATGGAATCAGGATTAGGAATTAGTCCCAGTCATTAGGAATTTCCCTACTTGTAAATAGAGACAATCATTAGGGAGGGGAATTTCCTCTCCCTATTTTTGTCGTACAATAAAAAAAGAAAAGTCATGATACGTCATTTGATATTAAGTGTTTGTCTAGTTCTGGTAGCGTTTCCCGCAATAAAAGCGGCGCCCATAGATGGAATCCGTATAGAAAGTCCATATCGTAGAGTGGTGGTACTGGTCGACGGACAGCAGGTTTGCCTGCCTACTTTCAGTTGTTTTGTAGCCAATCTGCGTGGTAGTTGTCGGGTAGAGGTTTATGAAGCGCCATCCCGTGGGGAGAATTCCCGAAGAGGAAAACTCCTATATGATGAACGTGTGCATTGCTCCATCAATGAAGTGGAAGATATTTTCATTCCAGAGGACAAAAGACCTGGTGGAAACTGGGGTACTTCTAATCATCACAAGCCTGGCAGACCCGGTGACAGACCGTTAGGAGGCGAGCAGCATGAACCGGTGATGTCACCATCTGCCTTCGAACAGTTTATGGGGCTGATGGAAAAACAGAGTTTCGATTCAGACCGTAAGGAAGTGCTCGACCATGCCTTGCTGACCTCTTGGTTCACTACTGACCAGTGTATCCGTCTGATGGATTTTTATCGTTTCGACAGTGAAAAGAAACAGTTGATGAAGAAGATTTATCCTAAAATAGCCGATAAACCGAATTTCTATTATGCGATAGACAAGCTGACCTTCTCGTCGGACAAGAACGAGATAAATGCCTTCATCAAACAATATCATGAGAAGAATAACTAAAAAAAGGAGGGGTTATGAAACGGATTATATTTATATTTTTTGCCGCTATGATGAGTACAGCTGTTTGTAGTGCGGCAATGAGCAACAGCAAAGTGCGTAAAGAGACCCGCTTTCTTACGGACAAGATGGCCTATGAATTGAATCTGAATACAGAACAATATAATGACGTGTACGAAATAAATTATGACTTCATTTCCGGTATACGCTATCTGATGGATGATGTCCTTCGGGGTGAGGAATGGGCCTTGAATCGTTATTACGACTATTTGGATGTGCGCAATGACGATCTCCATTGGGTATTGAGCAATAAGCAGTATAGCCGTTTTATGCAGGCAGCTTATTTCTACCGTCCGGTTTATGTCAGTGGCGGACGTTGGTCTTTCAGGGTTTACATAACCTATACCAATCATAATCATTTCTATTTTCCGCGGCCATATCATTACCGTACGTATTGTGGCGGCCACTATCGTACGCACTATAGCAACAGCTATTACCGCGGGCGTTATCATCATCCGCACTATACAGGTTCGTGGAGTATCCGGAACAACAAGTCATACCACACTACCCGCCGTTCTGACTTTGGCTCGGTAAATATACGTCCTAATTCCAATAAGCGTCCGGCAGGCAAGGATAATGTATATACCACGAGACGTAGCAGCAGTAGCAATAATCGCATTAGCTCAGGTACACGTAACAGCAGTACGCAACGTAGCAGTGTGAGTAGCGGCAGAAAGTCGAGTAAAGAGAAAGTAGAAACCACAAGAATTAAAAATAATGATAAGAAGAGCCCCAGCCGTAGCAGGGTAAAGACGGTAAGCAAGGAAAAAAGAAATGCTTCCAGCGTGCGGAGTTCCGAAAGCCGCCGCAACTCTTCCGGCAGTAGCTCTTCCCGCTCCTCGGAAAGGACAAGGAGATAGAAGATATGCAGGTATTTGAAAAGCTTCATGTTTCTTTCTGAAATGCCTGGAATTTTATCTTGCGATATCACTGCTTGAGATAAAATTCCAGGCATTTCCTTTCTTTAAATTACTCAAGTCTCGGATTTAGGAATTGTACTGTTTGAGCAGATGTTTCGGGCCTTTTGTGTTTTTCCCTTTATGTGTATTCCTATTGGTGAGGTAAGCCGTCGACTTCTGTTTATGACGGCTATACGGAAAATTGTGTCTGGAAAGGGATAAATGTTATTGCGTTATGTTTCAGTGGATTATCTGTTTTTTTCTTTGTCTGGAGTGGAACTCATTTCTCATTTTAACTCCCACGTATGAATAATGTAGGCTGAAATAACTTCCGGAACTTAAGTTAATTGTTGTAGAGTTTATATCTTAACTCTGTTGTGCTAATATTTTCAATAGAAAACATTATCTTTGCAACGTCTCTCTGTTTATTGTCTTGATGAAGACATAGGGGAGGTGGACATATTTTGAAAGACGTTTTCGGACGTATTCTTCTGTAAGTAAATTCTCGCAAAATTTATGAAAAAAGGAAGAAGCGCGGCAAACGTCCACCTTGTATGTATGTTATAGACATGCCAGTTTTTGGTATGTTTCATAATGTCATATAGGCGTGGGCTGTTTGCGTTGCTAATCCTTTTTTTCGGGCAATGCGAGAAGCCTACTTACGGGATTAATGCGACGCAAACTCCCACGTTTCTCGTATATGCCTAAATGAAATTAAAACCAATCGCCGGATTTGGGGAGTCTTTACGGCCTATTTCTATTCACGATGAAGCCTATCGGAATTCTGATAAAGGAAGAATTGGAGCGTCAAGAGCGTAGTATCTCTTGGTTTGCCCGCAAGCTCTCTTGCGATCGTTCCAATGTTTACCGTTTGTTCCAGAAAGAGAGTGTTGACACAAACCTTCTTGCCCGTATTTCCATGCTTTTAGGTCGGGATTTCTTTTCCGATTTGTCAGAATCTATTAAAGAAAAGGGATTTTCGCAGATCCGCAATAAGAGTGTGCTATTCTTGCAACACGGTTTGTGTTTACTTTTATGTCTTAGTCTTATCTTTGCAAAAAAAAATATTAAACAATAAAGGGATATGCAAAGAATTTGATAAGGAGCTGCTTATTCTCAGAGTTAAATCTCAATTCGACTGGGAGATATATATTATGTCAGTAATCTGAAAGAGAATAGCTTTACATTATCTTATTTACTTTATGATGAAATGATAGTGGAGAACTTTGTTCGGGTAGGAAAAATTACACAATAAAATTAAACGATTAATTGGAAAAATGAGTATGAAAGCAATGAAGTATTTGTCAATGTTGCTGATGATGGTGGCATTGAGTGTATGTATGGTCGGTTGTGGAAGCGATGATGACGATGAACCGTCAGGAACTACTGCCTCTATTATTGGGAATTGGAGCCAAACTAATGATGCAGGTACGGTGATTACTCTTCAATTTAAAGCCAATAAAACCGGAACTATAAATTATGTTTACAGTGATGGTTCTGGTAACAGAAATGATAACTTCGAATACGATTATATTGAGAAAGAACGTTCTTTGACTATTATAGGTTCGCAATTGCAGGGCGTGTATTATGTTACGTTAACCGCTACAAAATTGATATTGTCAGATAATTCGGCAGCCTATGAGTTTACAAAGAAGTAGGCTCACGATAAAATTGTAAGTTATAGACAAAGGCGCAATAAGGATATGTAACAAGTTCTTATTGCGTTTTTCGTATTTATCAGTTCTTTTTTCATAATAGAAAAAACAATGGATAATAGAGCTATTTATATATTAATCATTCTTTTGCTGTTGGGCTGTAAAAGGAGCGAAGATGAAATTTTTCTTCAAGAGGAACTGCCGTCTGTTCCCACAATGGGAAGATTACAGTTCGTTGGAGAAAAAAAAATGTGTCGTCAATGCTATAGCTGATGAATTGAAAGTTACTATAGATTGTAATGTCGATTACTCCCTATCTATTTCCCAAGAATGGATAACTGAAGCTCCTAACCAAGAAATGAAAGATGAGTTTGACTTTTGGAAAGGAAAAACTTTGCGTTTGAAGGTTGCGGAGAACCGTAAGGATGAAGAACGCAAGGCTAAAGTCGTTATATATAACGAGGTGTATGGTTTGTCTGACACATTATATGTCACACAGAAAGAAGGTGGCACTTGTTTGTCTGATGGAGGATATCAGCTGCTTCAACGAGCATCCATGGGTAATGTTAATCTTGTGGTAATGGGTGATGGCTTTACATCACAACATTTAACTGTAAATGGTCATTACATGGCAATTATGAAACAAACTGTCGATTATTTCTTTTCAATAGAACCTTTTAAATTCTACCGTAATTATTTCAATGTTTATGCAGTTATTGCTGAATCAGAGGAAGCGGGTGTAGCTGAGAATGACAGTTGGAGAAAGACAAAGAATAAGTTTGGTACAGCCTCGGTTCTGGGACGGAAATAGTTTGTAACAGTGATTTGGTTCTTGAGTACGCTCGTAAGGTAAAAGAAATTCCGGTAGACAAACCCCTGACAGTGATTGTTGTATTGAACAGTTCAAAGTATGCCGGTACTACTTATCTGTATTCCAACGGTAATTCAATAGCCCTTTGCCCTATGAGTGACGAACCTTCTCCTAATGACTTTGAGGGACTTATACATCATGAAGCCGGGGGGCATGGCTTTGGCTTTCTGTGTGATGAGTATGTTTACTATCAACAGACTATACCCGAATCAAGGAAACAAAATATAAAGGAATGGCAAGAATATGGCTTCCAGATGAACTTGGACTTTACAGATGATACTTCCGAGGTTTTGTGGAAAGATTTTATGGGAATGGATAAATACAAGCAAGTGGGAGTTTATGAAGGTGGTTACGAATATCAATATGGTGTGTGGCGTTCGGAAGAGAATAGTTGTATGAACAATAATGTGCCTTATTTCAATGTGCAAAGTCGATGGGCTATTGTTAATCGCATTATGAAATTAGCCGAAAAGGAGTTTACTGTTCGGGATTTCATGAAAGCAGATAATCCGGTATTACCTGATGCAGCGACTAGTTCTGTTGCAGAAAAGGCTTTCAGACCTTTAGGTGAGCCAATTTGGATAAATTGATTATTTCAAAGAAAAGATAAGTAGAATATAAGGTGGTAACGGAAAATTTTAGCTTTAGTATGTGTTCTTTTGTTCGATATTTTTAGGAGATAGAGGAACAAAAACTCCCTTCTCGCCTGCATGAGGCAGGGAGAGGGGAGAATCAAACACAACAACTAAAATTATACTTCTTTTTTTATTCAATCGGTTCTCCCTTATAGAAATCCAGAATCTTGGTACGGAACAGATAGTCATACTTGGCTTGCAATTCGTCTGATTGGGATTTCATAAGGTTCTGTTTTGCTTCATTGTATTCTACGGCATTTGCTTTTCCGTTCTCATACTTTTCGCTCATCAGCTTGAAAGACTCTTCGCTGGCAACGGTGGCTGTATGGCTACTGGTATATTTGCTTTCGGCAGCAGCGGCGTTGTACCATGCTTGTTGGATTTCTTTATAAAGTGTCTTCTTGGCATTATCCAATTGCAAGGCATAGTTTTCACGTTGCAGGCGTGCCGTGCGTACCCGGTTACGGGTAGAGAGACGGTTGAAAATAGGTACGCTGAGGTTGAATCCTACATATTTGTTGAAGTTATCGTTCATCTGCTGGCTGAAAGTACGGTCGATGGTAGAATAGTAATTCGTACCGAGACTACCGTTCAGGCTCAGTTGCGGGTAGTAGTTGCTCTGGGCAATACGGATATTGTGTTTACTGCCTTCCAAGCGGAACTGTGCAGCTTGTATGGAAGCCTTACTCACCATGGCTGTTTGGAATATCTCATCCGGAGGAGTGAGAGGGACTAAATCCAGATTGACTGCCGGAGATTCCAGATTGAACCCTTCCGGTGTTTCCAGTTCGATAAGCTGGCTAAGGTCGAGCAGGGCCAACTTATAGTTGTTGTTTGTCTGCACTACATTCATCTCGTCTTGTGCCACACGTGCTTTGGCTTCTGCCAGTTCTGCCGGAGAGGCTTTTCCCAAGTCGGCAAGCCGGCTGATGCGGACATATTGCTCTTTGCTCAATTGCACTTGTCCCAACGCCACCTGGTGGAGCTCTTCATTGAACAGCACCTGAAGGTAGGCCGAAGCTATATTGATGGCAATGTCTTCCTTGGCTTTGTCCAGGTCGGCAATGGCAGCTTTGAGGTTTAGTTTGGCCAATGCATACTGGTGGGGAATTTCCAGACCGGTAAAGATAGGTATGCTGGTATTGACAGACATATTAGTGCCGTGGCTGCTGGTGTTGACGTATACAGTGGAATAGTCTCCCGTATCCTCATTTTTGATGGCTGTTTGCGTACGTCCCCAGTTCCAGCTCTGGCCGGCACTGGCATTCAGGTTCGGTAGTCGTGCCCATTTGGCTGTATTTACTTCGACAGCACTCTGTTCGGCAGCGTTGGCTGTCTGGCGGATACTGATGTTATGCTCGATGGCATAGTCTATGCATTGGCGTAAAGACCATCGTTCCTGCGCCTGCACTGAGATACTGCCGAATATTGCGAGGTATAAGAATATCTTTTTATTCATATCGTATATCTTTTTAAGCTATTCCGTTTGTTAATCCTTTTTCTCTGCACCGCGAATCTTATCCTGGGCACTGATACCGCTTTTGATGGCAATCTTTATGCCGTCACTCATGCCGACCTGGATGGGGCGGCGTTCGAACTTCTGTACCGGTACACTGTCCGTCATTACATATACAAAGGTGCTGTCACCATTGAATTCAACGGTACTTTCCGGTACGGCAAGCGTTTTCTGGGCACGGTCCAATACGATTTCTGCGTTGGCAGAATAGCCGGAACGTATCTGTACGCTGTCCGGTGCGGCAATGGCAGCTTTGATTTCAAACTGGTTGGCACCGTTTTCTTCCACACCCTTCGGAGATATGTATTCCAGTGTGGCATCGAACGAAAGATTCTGCAGGGCGCCGATTGTCAGTTTCACCGGCATGCCTTCGTGCACACGGCCCACTTCCGTTTCGTCAATGTTGCCGCGGAAAATCAAATCGTTCATGTTGGCAACGGTAGCGATGGTGGTTCCGTCATTGAAAGTGTTACTCATGATAACCGAGTTACCGACTTTGATGGGTACATCCAGAATCAGACCGGTAATGGTGGAACGGATCAGGGTACTACTGAAAGAGGCGCTGTTCTTGGTGATGCCTTCCTTTACAATTTCCAGGTTATCTTTTGCTGTCTGCAGTTCCTCGCGTGCCTGCTTCACGCTTACTTCCCCTTTTTCGTACTCTTCAGCGCTGATAAGCTTGTCGTTGTACAGTTTCTGGGTACGGGCGAAATCCGTTTCGGCTTGGGCAGCGTTGATTTCCGCCAATCGTACGCGGCTTTCGGCAGAGTTCAATTGTCCCAGTTCGGGTATCACCTTTACTTTGGCAAGCACTTCCCCTTGCTTCACACTTTGTCCTGCTTCCTTGTATACTTCGGCAATAATACCGGAAATCTGCGGCTTGATAAGGACTTCATCTCTCGGTTCCACTTTGCCGGTGGCTACGGTAGTCTTTTCAAGGTCTGTCACTTCCGGAACTATCGTTTCGTATACTGTTACTTTAGGTTGGGACTTCTGGTACAGAAAAACGAATGTCCAAATGAATAAGGCAGCAATTACTACCAATAATGCGATTTTCAGAAACTTCTTTTGTTTCATCTTATATTTACGATTTAATTATTTACGATTGATATAGCCATTATTTCATGGCTTACGGTTAGTGGTCTCTCTATAAGTTTATTCATCCCTGATGGCTTCAATTGGCTTGATTGCCATGGCGCGATAGGCAGGTGCCAGTCCGGCAAGCACTCCTAATGCGATGAGGAGGATGCAGGTTCCGATAGCCAGTCCGAATGAAACCTGGTAGTGGGTTTTGATAACTCCAGGGTCATTGGCGGCCTTTTCAAGTATTTGCAGTACAAATACAGCAAAAGAAATACCTGCCATACCCGCTATAGTGGTCAGCACCATGCTTTCCGAAAGAATTTGTTGCAGAATGTCTTTAGGACGGGCACCTATGGCACGGCGTATGCCTATTTCCGTTGTACGCTCCTTGACGGTTACCATCATGATATTCGATACGCCGATAGCTCCGGCAAACAGCGTCCCCAAACCTACCATCCAGATTAGAAAGCGCACTCCAATCATCAGGTTGTCCATCATGGAGAACATAGCTTCCGCATTCAGAAGCATGACGGCTTGTTTGTCATCGGGAGCAATGTAGTGCGCCGCTTTTACAAGACGTTCCACTTCGGGCTGCACGTCTTTCACTTTTACTCCCGGTTTCATGATGAAACATACTACATGCAGTTTCTTTCCGAGGTTGTAGGTCTGTTGCATGGTGGAAAAAGGCAATGTAATGGCTTCAGAGGCCTGCCCTTGTATATTGACATTGCCTTCGGATGAACACATTCCGATAACCCGGTAATAGATACCATTTACCCGGACATATTTGCCGCAGGGGTCTTCACCGGGTTTGAAGAGGCTTTCATAAACACGTTTGCCGATTACACACACTTTACGCGACTCTTTAATGTCGACATCATTGATGAAACGTCCATAGGTCATCTCTTGATGTTCTATCTGTTCATATTCGGGATACAAGCCTTTCACACTACAGTCGTACTTGTTGTCTCCGTAGACAGCCACTTGTCCCCATAAGGCAATGGAAGGCGTGGCAAGCGCCACACCGTCCACATTGCGTACACGGTCTACATCTTCCATCTCCAAATCCCACCATCGTCCTTTGCGAAAACCTTTATAAGCCTCGCTTGTCTTTTGTGCAGCGATAAAGCCCGAGTTGGTTGCAAATCCTTCGAACTGGGATTTTAGTTCTTCCTGCATGCCCTGGCCGCCACCGATAAGCGCCACCAGCATAAAGATACCCCAGAATACGCCGAACGCCGTAAGCAGGCTTCTCGTTTTGTTCCTTGTTATTGTGATGAGGATTTCCTCACACGTATCTATGTCTATTCTCATAATCTTTAATCTGCTCTAAGTGCTTCAATAGGACTGATACTTACCGCTTTCTTAGCCGGGAAGAACCCAGCCAACGTACCCGCTATGATAAGGGTCAGGGTAGCTTGGATAGCAATACTGAGGTCTACGGTGGGATCGGAGAACATGGTCTGCTGGAACATGCCGGCATCCATCGTCTGGCTACCGAAAGCAGAGTTCATCCATTCCGTCACCCCGATGCCTGCCACCATACCGATATAACCGAATAGCGTAGTGATAGTCACGCTTTCCACAATAATCAGCCAAAGGATGGAGAAAGGTTTTGCTCCCAATGCCTTACGGATACCAAATTCCCGGGTACGTTCTTTCACGGTAATCAGCATTATGTTCGACACGCCGACAATCCCACTCAACAGTGTGAAGATACCGATAACCCAGATTGCAGTCCGGAGGATACCCATTGCATTCTGTGTCTGCAGATAGTTGGTGAAACGATTCCATATCCATATGGCGCTCTCATCTGTGGGGTCAAAGCGGTGATTGGTGGCAATAGCCTTGCGGTATTCTTTTTCAAAGGCTTCGTTACTTTCTATGCTGTGCAGGTTCTTGGTTGTAAAGATGATGTTATTCAGCTTGTCTCCTTTATTATAGATGGTTTGCAAGGTGGAGAAGGGGATATACGCTTCGTTTGCCTCGCGGTCTCCCTGGTCATTGTAGAGGCCTACTACTTGATAGGCCACTCCACTGGCATTGACAAATTGTCCGATGGGTTCAGTATGCGTTTTTCCGAAAAGGATATCTGCAGATTTCTTATGGAGGATGATGACTTTACGTCGGTCTTTCAGGTCGTTGTAGTTGATGAAACGTCCGTCCGCTGTTTTCACGGTTTCCACTTCGGTGTAGTTGGGATATACGCCCAGCAGAGAGATATTGATATATTCTTGTCCGAAGCTGACGTTTACATTACTTTGACGCACGGTGGCACCGGCACTGATGACATTTTCGGTGAATTGCTTCTCCGTGTCATCCATGTCCCGGTTGTCCAGTTGGACGCGGCGTCCTTCTTTCAGACCGTCGTATGACTTGGTGGTCCAGCCGGGGAAGATGCGGATAGAGTTCAAGGCACGCTCCGACGCATTTTGCTCGAAGGCATGTATGATACCGTTTCCGGCTCCGAGCAGCACGATGAGCATGAAGATTCCCCATGCCACGGCAAAGCCCGTCAGGAATGTACGCAGTTTGTTGCGTTTGATGGTTCCGTATATTTCTTGCCAAAGGTCTATCATTGATAATTAAAAATTAAGAATTAAAAATTAAAGGGGGAGGGGGCTCTTCCTTTATTATTTCATGAATCCGTCTTTTCCGAACGGGCTTGCATCGTGGTTCAGATTCGTCTCGATGCTACCTATGATACCGTCTTTGATATGGATAATCTTGTCCGTCTGGTTGGCAACACCGCTTTCGTGGGTCACGACTACGATGGTCATGCCCGTATCGTGCAGTTCCTTTAGAATCTGCATCACCTCTACGGAAGTCTTGCTGTCGAGCGCGCCGGTAGGTTCATCGGCAAGGATAATCTGCGGTTGGGTAATGAGGGCACGGGCGATGGCTACACGTTGTTTCTGTCCACCGGACATCTCATTTGGCATGTGGTGTGCCCACTCTTTCAGCCCCAGGCGGTCCAGATATTCCAGTGCCAGCGCATTACGTTTGCGGCGGCTCACTCCTTGATAAAAGAGAGGAAGCGCCACATTCTCCACTGCATTCTTGAAGGAAATGAGATTGAAGGACTGGAAGATGAAACCAATCATACGGTTGCGGTACTCGGCTGCCTTCGTTTCGCTGAGGTTCTTGATGAGGGTACCGTTCAGATAATATTCCCCCGTGTCGTAACTATCCAGAATACCCAGTATATTGAGTAAAGTGGACTTTCCCGAACCCGATGAGCCCATGATGGAAACAAATTCGCCTTTCTGAATGTCGAGGTTGATACCTTTGAGCACATGCAGCGGTGCTCCGTTGTTGTAGGTCTTGTTAATGTCTTTTAGTTGTATCACTGTTTTCCCTGTTTATTGCTTTACTCTTATTAATTTTCACTATTAGACGCAGCAATGCTACGAAAAGTTGCAAAAGTTGCAAACTTTTTTAAAAAAAGATTTTGCAGTGTCGTTTTTCTTTGTGATTTTTGTAACCATGAATGTGATTAACTAACCCTTTAAACAAAAGTAATATCATGAATTCAAACATGGAAAAGCCCTATGTAGTGGGCATTGACATAGGCGGAACAAACACCGTCTTTGGTATTGTAGACGCACGCGGAACTATTATTGCAAGCAGTTCCATCAAAACCGGAGCTTATGAGGACGTCAATGATTACGTAGACGAAGTTTGCAAGAATCTGTTGCCGCTCATTATTGCCAACGGTGGAGTAGACAAGATAAAAGGTATCGGTATCGGTGCTCCTAACGGAAACTATTACAGCGGTACTATTGAGTTTGCCCCGAACCTTCCCTGGAAGGGTGTAATTCCTTTGGCTGCCATGTTTGAAGAGCGCTTGGGTATCCCTACCGCTTTGACAAACGACGCCAATGCTGCCGGTATCGGTGAAATGACTTACGGTGCGGCTCGTGGTATGAAAGACTTTATCATGATAACTCTTGGCACCGGTGTAGGTAGCGGTATCGTTATTAACGGTCAGATGGTATATGGCCATGACGGTTTTGCCGGAGAGTTGGGACATACTATTATCCGTCGTGAAAACGGACGTCTCTGCGGATGCGGACGTCACGGCTGTCTGGAAACTTATTGTTCGGCTACGGGTGTGGCGCGTTCTGCACGTGAGTTCTTGACCAAGAGTACCGAACCGAGTTTGTTGCGCGACATTCCGGCAGAAAACATTACTTCCAAGGATGTGTATGATGCAGCGGTGAAGGGTGACAAGATTGCCCAAGAAATCTTTGAGTTTACCGGAACCATCTTGGGTGAGGCTTTGGCTGACTTCATCGCTTTCTCCAGCCCGGAAGCTATCGTGTTGTTCGGCGGTCTGGCAAAGGCGGGCGACTATATCTTCAAGCCTATCCAGAAAGCCATTGACGACAATGTATTGAATATCTACAAAGGTAAGACCAAGTTGCTGGCTTCCGAGTTGAAGGACTCTGATGCTGCAGTGCTGGGTGCCAGTGCGTTGGGCTGGGAGCTGAGAGATATCAAGTAATCAATATTAGGGAAACTGATAAAGGAGGGGATATGTCAAAACTCCCCTTCTATCGAAGTCACCCTCGCTACACCTATCTGTGGCGAGGGTGATTTTTAGTTTATGAGAGTTTCGACACACCTTTTTTTCTTTGGTGGCACATATTCCTCAGCAATAAAGTTATGTCACAAGTTGCTTCCACACTTCCACCCATTCTCTGTATCCCTTTATTCATCGGGGTTGCGGATGCTGTGGAAGCAACTTGAAAAGGTGGAAGCAACTTTTGCTTCCACCTTAAATTTACGCCAAATAATCTATTAATATCTTGTAGTACAATAAATTAATAGGATATGGAGCAATTTGCCAATATCGTGTAAACAAGCTATTGGTTTCCTGCAAACACGGTATTAACTTCGTAAAAGCCCGTGCGATAATAGGTGGAAGTCAGGCTTTTGGTATGGATAAGATAGGTATTCAGTATAGGCAAGCTATGCATATGAGAGCTGTTTAACGGCCGTGAGGCGTTCGCCTAACGGCCATAAAGCACCTTGTTGACGGTCGTTAGCAGAGCGCCTCACGGCCGTTGGGCGCTGATAAACTAACATATCAGCAAGAAGGAAGGCTTATGTGAAAGGAAAGGAGCGCAGGCTTACAATGTTTTGAATGAGGGAGTAGCAGTAGAGTATCGCATGGTGTGTATGCCTACTGTGTATATCACTAAAAAAGGGAAACCGACATTGTCAGTTTCCCTTTTTATTTCGTAAATAGGAGTCTGGAATTAACCGTTAACTCTTTTTTCTTTGATTCTTGCTTTCTTACCGGTAAGAGCGCGCAGGTAGTACAGTTTAGCGCGACGAACTTTACCCACCTTGTTCACTTCGATGCTGTCGATAGCCGGTGATTCAATCGGGAAAATACGTTCTACGCCTATGGTTCCTGACATCTTACGTACTGTAAAACGTTTCTTGTCTCCATGTCCGGCAATCTTGATAACAACACCACGGTACAGCTGTACACGTTCCTTGTTACCCTCGACAATACGATATGCTACTGTTACAGTGTCACCTGCCTTGAAGCTCGGGTGCTGTTTTCCGGTAGCAAATGCTTCTTCTGCAATTTTAATTAAATCCATTGTTTTTATTATTAAATTGTTTCATCGTTACAACGCAACATACCAGGCTTCTCTCTTGGTGTCCTGACAGCGATTGCGCGAAAGCGGTGCAAAGGAACGAATTATTTGCCAGATACACAAGTGCTTCAAGCTTTTTTTCGCCAGTTGGGATGATTTTTGAGCGTTTCATTCTGCTAAACGCAAGTCTAAATAATCGGTTAATTGTGTGGCTCAGTCGCAAAAGAAAAGTATATTTGTAGCAATTTAAAACTAAATGAATATGAAGAAACAAACTTTCAGTCTCCTTTCGGGGGCAGTGTTGGCGGTTGCGCTTCTATTGGTTTCCTGCCATTCTTCCTACGAAGTAACCAAGGTAGAGGGAGGCAGAATTCCCATGAACTCTGTCTGGGATGCCGAGCCGGATGCCGAAGCCGTGGCTCTGCTGGCGCCTTACAAGGCCCGGATGGACAGCGTTATGTATCATGTGGTGGGAACCGCAGAAATGTCGATGGACAGATTCCGGCCCGAAAGCCTTTTATCCAATCTGATTGCAGATGTACTGCGTGAGGCTGCGGTGGAAGTGCTGGGCAAACCGGCCGATATGGGGCTAATCAATATCGGTGGAATCCGGAACTCCCTGACGGAAGGAGACATCACTACCGAAAACATCTATGAGATATTGCCTTTTGAGAATTCGCTCTGTGTGCTGACGATGAAAGGCTCTGCCATGAAGCACTTGTTTGAAAACATTGCGGTGAGACTTGGTGAAGGGGTGAGTGGTATACAGTTGGAAATCAGCAAGGATGGCAAGCTGCTCCAGGCTTCCATTGCCGGCAAGCCGGTGGAGGATGACCGTGACTATACGGTTGCCACGATTGATTATCTGGCTGATGGAAACGATGGAATGACGGCTTTCCTGCAGGCGGATAAAAGGGAGTGCCCGGATGGGGCTACACTGCGCGGTCTGTTCATGAAGTATGTGGAGAAGCAGACGGCAGCCGGCAAGAAGGTGACTTCGCGCATGGAGGGAAGAGTGGTCGTTAAAGAGTAAGCATTAAAAAAACAGAAGTTCTATGAAACATATATATTCCTTGGCAGCCCTGCTGCTTTTCATGCTCCCCGCATCGGCACAGCAAGAGGAGCGTGTCATTACTGAAGAACCCCTTTGCCTGGTGTCCGCCGATTCTGTATCGTCCGGCCAATCCGGAAAACAACTGTTTATCCTGCACACCAGCGATACGCACAGCCGTATAGAACCCATCAGCGCCGAGGCGGCCGACGAGTATGCCGGTATGGGCGGTGTGGTGCGCCGTGCCGGTTTTGTAAAGCAGTTTCGCGGCAAGCATCCGGATATGTTGCTGCTGGATTGCGGAGACATCTCGCAAGGCACCCCTTATTATAACTTTTTCAAAGGCGAGCTGGAGGTCAAGATGATGAACCTCATGGGCTATGATGCCATGACGATAGGTAATCATGAATTTGATTTCGGACTTGAGAATATGGCGGAATTGTTCCGTATGGCGGATTTCCCCGTGGTCTGTTCCAATTATGACGTGACGGGTACGGTACTCGAAGGACTGGTGAAGCCTTATATCACCTTGGTGCGCGAAGGGGTGAAAATCGGTATCTTCGGCCTGGCCCCCAAGATGGAAGGGCTGGTGCAGGCGGATAAATGCGTAGGCATTGTCTACAACGACCCGATAAAGGTGGCCCAGGAAATGACAGACCTTCTCAGGGAGAAGGAGAATTGCGAGGTTGTGATTTGCATGTCTCATTTGGGTATCCGCAGTGCAAATCCCGAAGGCGCTTCCGACGAGAACCTGGTAGGCAAGACGCGTGGCATTGATGTCATTTTGGGAGGACATTCGCATACTTTTATGGAAAAGCCTGCCGTTTATCTGAATGCGGACGGCAAGAGCGTTCCCGTGCTGCACACCGGAAAGAGTGGCATCTACGTAGGAGAAATGGTACTTACTTTAACTGAAAAATAGCATGATGAAAAGACTCACCCTCCTTTTATGGGTTGCAGGATTGTTTATATTGGGATTATCTTCACTTCACGCCCAGACCGGAGGCCCGTTTCTTCCTTCGGCTGCAGACAACCGGTGCCGGCAATGGGTGGACTCCGTGTTGTCAGGCCTGAATGTACACGAAAAAGTGGGGCAGCTCATCGTTGCCACCATTCCGGCCAGAGCAGACAAGGCCACGAAAAAGCAGATGCGCGAGCTGGTAAAGAAATACAAGGTCGGTGGCTTGCTGTTTTCCGAAGGTACTCCGGAAGAGCAGGCTATCTTGACCAATATGGCCCGGAAGGATGCCAAGATTCCCGTTATGGTTACTTTCGATGGAGAGTGGGGACTGTCAATGAGGCTGAAAGGCGCTCCGGACTATCCCCGCAATGCCGCCTTGGGATGTATCGAGGACAATGGCCTGATTGAAGAATATGGACGTGAGGTGGCCCGCCAGTTTCGCGAATTGGGGGTACACGTCAATTTTGCACCCGATGCGGATGTCAATACGAATCCGCTGAACCCGGTGATACACGTACGCTCCTTTGGCGAGAACCCGCAACGGGTGGCGGAAAAGGTGGTGGCATACAGCCGTGGGCTCGAAAGCGGGGGCATACTTTCCGTTTGCAAGCATTTCCCCGGGCATGGCGACACGGATGTGGATTCTCATAAGGCGCTTCCCGCCTTGCACTACGACCGTGCACGCCTGGACAGTGTGGAGCTTTATCCCTTCAAGGAAATGGTACGTGCCGGATTGGGGGGTGTCATGGTAGGCCATCTGCAAGTGCAGGCGCTGGACCCGGACGGGGTGACTCCTTCTTCCTTGTCGCGGAATGTGGTGACCGGGTTGTTGAAGGATGAACTCGGCTTTAAAGGGCTGGTGTTTACCGATGCCTTGGACATGAAGGGTGTGTCTGCCATTCCGCAGGTAACTACCAAAGCGCTGCTGGCGGGAAATGATATGGTGCTGGTACAGTTCAATACGAAGAATGCGGTGCAGGAGCTGGTAGATGCAGTGGAGTCGGGACAACTGAGTAAGGACGAACTTGATGCCAAGTGCCGCAAGGTATTGATGTACAAGTATATGCTTGGTTTGAGAAACCGCCAGCCGCAACTTCGGGTCAGCGGAATGAGCTATCGCATCAATACGGAGGAAGCGCAGGCGTTGGCTGCCAAGTTGCGCCGTTCGGCAGTGACTGTATTGAACAATTATTTCGATGTCCTCCCGCTGGCACCGGTGGAAGGTGATATTGCCGTGCTCAGCATCGGAGAGAAGGAGGTGGATGCTCCCTTTGTGGAAGCTATGAAAAAGAATGCAGGCATCAGCCATTTCCACTTGCCTTGGAATGCTGATGAGGCTCTCTGGCAGGAAGTGCAGGGGCAGTTGGCTGCTTTCCGTCGCGTGGTTATCAGCATCACCGGTTCGACTTATGTCAGCGACCGTGATGTGGCCTTTCTGGAAGGCTTGAACTTGCGTGCTCCGCTGGTCTATACTTTTTTTACCTCTTACCGTACATTGCAACCTCTGATGCCCGCACTTGCCAAATCCAGCGCTGTGGTGCTGGCACATTCGGCAGAGACGGATTTGCAGCAATACGTGGCTGATGTTCTTTTGCCAAAAGCCGGCCAGTGGCAGAATGTCGATGAGTATCGGTAAACTGTTTCCGGCGGGAACGGGCTGTATGATTGAGCCGGGCATGAAACCGGGGAAGACTGTTCCGGAAGATTACGGCATGAAATCGTATGTGCTGCAAAGTATCGATGCCGTTGCCCGGAAGGGACTGGAAGCGGGAGCTTATCCCGGTTGCCGCGTGCTGGTGTGGAAAGACGGACTGCCGGTATATGACAAAGGCTTCGGAACCCACTCTGATAAGGATACCACTACTGTCCGTTCTTCGGACCTTTTTGATTTGGCTTCGCTGACCAAGACTACGGCTACGTTGCTTGCCGTCATGAAACTGTATGATGAGGGCAAGATAAAACTGGATGACAAGGTTTCCGCTTATCTGCCCTTCTTGCGCAATGGCAACAAGCGGAACATTACCATCCGCGAACTTTTGTTCCACGAATCGGGGCTTCCTCCCTATATCCGCTTCTACCTGGACATCATAGACCCGAATTCGGTACACGGTCCGTACTCCCAGAGTTGGGTGGACGAGTGGCATCGTACGCAGGTAAGCGAGCATAGCTATTATTGTTCCGATTTTAAGTTCCGGAAAGGGATGGTGTCCGACAAGAATACACCGGCCTATACTCTGCACATGGCAGATGGCATGTGGCTGAACAAGAGTTTCAAGAATTCTATCCTTCAGCGAATAACCAAGTGCGAGTTGGATGGCAAACGTTATGTTTACAGCGACCTCGGCTTCGTGCTGTTGCAGCAGGTAGTGGAGAAGGTGACGGAGCTGCCGATGGATTTGTACCTTGCCCGTGAGTTCTATGCCCCGATGGGATTGCAACGTACTATGTTTCTGCCTTTGACGAAGTTCACCAAAGCGGAAATCATGCCCACGGCATCCAATGACTTCCTGCGTCGCCAGGATATATGCGGATATGTGCATGACGAGACTGCTGCCTGCATGGGTGGGGTGTCCGGTAATGCAGGACTTTTCTCTACGGCCGAAGAGGTGGCAAAGGTTTATCAAATGTTGCTGAACGGCGGTGAATTCAATGGCAAGCGTTTCTTGAGTAAGGCAACCTGCCGTTTGTTTACGACGGAGAAATCCGCCATCAGCCGTCGCGGTCTGGGATTCGACAAGCCGGATGTATCCATTGTGAAGCGCAGCCCTTGTGCTCCTTCCGCTCCGGAAGCGGTATATGGACATACCGGATTTACCGGTACTTGTGCTTGGGTGGACCCGGAAAACAAGACGGTGTATGTATTCCTCAGCAACCGCTTGTGCCCCAATGTATGGAACACGAAACTGGGTGACATGAATATAAGAAGAGATATCCAGGAATTTGATTTATAAAAGTATGATTCCGCAAATCCCCTAAAAACAATCTATCTATAAGGAATGAAGAGAATATACCTGCTTGCCTATATCACTATATTGTGTTGTCTTTGTCCGCTTCTGAAAGCGCAGCTTGGCCCGATGCCGTTTACTCCGGTGCCGCCGAACGACCCTTCGCTTGTACGTCTCTTGAACAGTGACGTGCGGTGCAGGCAGTGGGTGGATTCCGTCATGCAGCGTCTGACTCTGAAAGAACGCATCGGACAACTGTTCATCTATACGATTGCCCCCCAGCAGGACAAGGCCAACAAGGAACTGCTGCGTAAGGTGGTGGAGGACTATAAGGTAGGCGGTCTGTTATTTTCCGGCGGATTGATGCAGAACCAGGTGATGTTGACCAATGAGGCGCAGCGGATGGCAGAAGTTCCGCTGATGATTACCTTTGACGGTGAATGGGGGCTGGCTATGCGCCTTCGCGGTACTCCGAACTTTCCGCGAAACATGGTGCTGGGCTGCATACAGAACGATACACTGATTTATGAATATGGGCGCGAGGTGGCCCGCCAATGCCGTGAACTGGGGGTGCAAGTGAATTTTGCTCCCGTAGCGGATGTGAATATCAATCCCAAGAATCCGGTTATCAATACCCGTTCCTTCGGTGAAAGTCCGTTCAATGTGGCGAACAAGGTTGTTGCCTACTCCAAAGGGTTGGAGGATGGTGGTGTACTTTCTGTCAGCAAGCACTTTCCGGGACATGGGGATACGGATGTGGATTCTCATAAGGCGTTGCCCGTGCTGCCTTTTACCCGTGCCCGTCTGGACAGTATAGAGCTTTATCCTTTCAGAAAAGCCATTCGTGCCGGATTGGGAGGAATGATGGTGGGGCACTTGGAGGTGCCTACCATAGAGCCGCAAAAGGGGCTCCCGTCTTCGCTTTCGCGTAAGGTAGTTTCCGGTCTGTTGGTGAATGACCTCGGCTTTCAGGGGCTTGTCTTTACAGATGCCCTTGCCATGAAAGGGGTATCGGGCAATGAAAGCATCTGTTTGCAGGCGCTGAAAGCCGGCAATGATTTGCTGCTTGTCCCCCGGCGTATTAAGGAAGAAGTGGAGGCTGTGCTTGCCGCTGTGAAAAAAGGGGAGCTGACAGAGAAAGAGATAGAGGCGAAATGCCGTAAAGTACTGAAATATAAATATGCCCTTGGGTTGGAAAAGAAACCCCATGTACAGCTTTCAGGTTTGGGGACCCGCATCAATACTCCGAAAACGCGTGATTTGATGCGCCGGCTGAACTTGGCAGCCATCACTGTGCTGGATAACCGGGACGAGGTACTTCCGCTGGACCCTTCCATCGGTGAAGTTGCCGTGCTCAATGTGGGAGAAGCGCAGGAAATCCGGCCGTTCCTCAAGGAACTGTCGCAGTATACCCGTCCTGTGGAGTTCCATTTGGGCAAGAATCTGCCGGAGGCTGACGGGAACCGTTTGAGGAATGCGCTGGCCAAGTACAAACGTATTCTGGTCTGTGTCACCGAACACCGTTTGACGCCCTATCAGAATTTCTTTGCAAAGTTCGCTCCTGACGTACCGGTGGTTTATCTGTTCTTTATTCCCGGCAAGCAGGTATTGCAGATAAAGCAAGGGGGCGCTGCTGCCGAAGCGGTGATTTTGGCACACTCCTCCAACGAGGAGGTACAGCGGCAGGTTGCCCGGATTGTTTATGGCAGCGCTTGTTCAGAGGGACGCTTGTCTGCCAGTATCGGTAGTCGGTTTGCTGCCGGTGCGGGAGTGACGCTGACTCCTCAAAGCGCTCCCCGCTTTGTACCCGAAGAGCATGGTATGAATTCCCGTCTGCTGGCTGAAATAGACAAGATAGCTGAAGAAGGCATTCGTGAAGGGGCTTACCCCGGCTGCCAGGTGGTGGTGCTGAAGGATGGCAGGGAGATGTATAATAAAGCTTTCGGTACCCACGTCTGGAACGAGGCCGGAAGCAAGGCGCTTCCCGTAAAGAAGACGGATGTATACGACATCGCTTCGCTGACAAAGACCACGGCCACACTGCTTGCCGTGATGAAGTTGTACGATGCGGACGTCTCAGCCTTACAGACCGGGTGTCAACCTATCTGCCTTTCCTGCAGGATACGGACAAGAAGAATATTACGGTACGCGAACTGCTGATGCATGAATCCGGTCTACCTTCTACCTTGCTATTCTATCAGGAAGCGATTGATGAAGAGAGCTACACCGGCACTTTGTTCAAGGCGCGTCCCGATGCCCGGCATTCCGCACGCATCGGACGGCAGACTTGGGCGAACCCTAAGTTCCGCTTCCGTCAGGGACTGACGTCGAAGGTGCAGACACCGGAATATACGATGCAAGTGTCCGACAGCCTTTGGCTGAACCGTTCCTTCAAGCAAGAGTACTTGCAGAAGATTGTGGATACTCCGCTTAGAGATAAACGTTACCGTTATAGTTGTGTGGGCTTTATTTTGTTGCAGCAGTTGGTCGAGGCGCGCACCGGCATGTCTATGGACGAATATTTGGCCAAGGAATTCTATACTCCGATGGGATTGGAGCGTACGGGGTATCTTCCTCTGCGCTTCTTGAAGAAGGAAGATATTGTACCTTCATCAACAGATCCTTTCTTGCGTAAGACTACCTTGCAAGGATTTGTACATGATGAATCTGCAGCTTTTCAGGGCGGCGTTTCCGGTAATGCCGGGCTGTTTTCCACTGCCGAAGAAGTGGCAAAAGTCTATCAGATGTTGCTGAATGGGGGTGAGCTGGACGGTAAGCGCTATTTGAGCAAGGAGACTTGCAGGGTATTTACTACCACCGTCTCAAGGATAAGCCGCCGAGGGCTGGGATTTGATAAGCCCGACCGGTGTAATCCCCAGAAGAGTCCCTGCGCAGAGTCTGCCCCTGCTTCTGTCTACGGTCATACCGGTTTCACGGGCACTTGCGCCTGGACAGACCCGGAGAACGGCTTGGTTTATGTCTTTTTGAGCAACCGTACCTATCCGGATGTGTGGAATAACAAGTTGATGAGGCTGGATATAAGGACGAGGATTCAGGAGGCAGTATATAAAAGTTTGGTGGAGTAAATTTATTGTTTGTCACCCGATATGGCTTACAAATGCTAGTCTAATCTCTTCATGTCTTGGATCTTGCATGGGAGTATTGTTGTATTTCGAATCTCCACCCTCGAAAATAACTTTGTTGATATGTATGGATATTCAGTTAATGTTCCTTCAGATAAGATGGCATATGCAGATGATAGAGCATAATCACTTCATATACCATTTTTGTTGTAATTTTTCCTTGTTTTCCCACATACTTTTATTCGCCAAGACATGGCACTCCTCCGGAAGAAGTCTGATAACCTCTTCTGGTTTTGTCTGTAAAATCATGTCATGCCGCTTTCTCCGCTCTGTCCCTGATTTAGTCTATCATCATTACAGCATTTGCCGTATGTATTCCGAAGAAAATTCATAGGATTTCCGTCTTCCTATTCCGTGCCTTTATCCTTGAGAGCGAGTAATCTGAGAACCTTTCTTTGGGGAGTATTTTTGGCCGCCCTTCCCTTGTGTACGAAGGAAGTGGATATCCCATATTTCGTACAGAACTTCCTATTGGCATTATTGGAATATATGGAGTCGGCAGCCACGCATCTTATCCTAACACTCATAAGCTTCTGCAGTCCTTCAGGCGTATACCCTCATTGAAAGCCTTGAACGAGATGTGTTCGATGAACGATATGCCACCTGTCTGTATATTGTTAACTTGGGCGCCGAACTTAACGGATTTTGTTTTTTTACATCTTACGATGGGGCGTATATAATGCCGGTCAATGTTGACAATGCGGTTACTGACCTTCCGGCCTTCAAACATTTTCTTTTCTTGCAGTAGGAAAGATAGGACGCTACCACATCTGCATATTTGTTGCGTGGACGCCTTATGCCGAGCTTCCTACAATGCATGCGGATATGCTTGTAGAGCCATTCGATGCTTTTCCAAAGGAGCTTCATATCCGTAGGAAAACGCATATGACTTTCATGACATGTGGCATCGGTTATACATACCTGAAGATTCTCAAGATAAGGCTTCCAGTGTGAGGCAAGAATCTTCTGAAGGGAGCCAATGTCAAGAAGGAATGAAATCTCTTACGGATAGCATTGATAATCTTGTAGTTGGTTATAGGGTAGGACGTTTTTATCATAATATTGCAGAACAACTGATAGTGTATGTTTCCGTTAAGATGTTCTAGCAGCAGTCTGTCAGCGAATCTGGTGTAGGCTAAGGGGGGGCAGAAGGACTGAAACTGTTCCTGCGCCCCAGGCGGTGTTTTGATAGGTCTGTCTCTTTGGCTATGCTCTCGAATGGAAACACGGAATAAAGACTGCCAAGTTCGCTCCCATGAAAACTCTTACGATATTTCTCCAGAATATCGAATTTTGTAAATTCCAAAGTAGGAAGAATTTCTGAGAAATATTTTGTATCTTCGCCATATCTTAATTTGGATATCTCCCCGTTTGGGCCGTCAAACCTTATTTGCGGGGGGATGTAGGTCAGCGGCATTACTGCTGCTTTCCCTATTAAGAACAGTACGTGAGACTTTCACCTCATACAGCTTCGATAATTCTAGATTTAATTCTTACGAAATTACCCCGGCTCTTTCATTGTCTTGTTTCCAATAAAGTTAGTTATGTACATTGACAATTATACTTGAGTTTTCGCTTTTCAAAGTAAGTAACCTATGAAGAGTCAAAAGGATTGGCTTCACACTTTACATGTCACCTGATTGGAATATATGACAGTTTTTGTAGTGTGAATGCCACCTTGAGGTGTTCCTTCAAGTGTCGGTTGTTGCAGTTTATTAAATACCACTCTGCTTTTCAGCCATTTCCTTAATACCAGCCTGTCAATTTGCACATTGTTGAGAAGCCGTTTTATATGGTTAAAACAGCCCTTAATGTCACCTTCCAGTGTCCATTGTGGTGAACAGTCTCTACTCAAGCATCTATGAAGTGTGTCCATTGCATCTGCAGTACTTCTAAACTTTTTGAACCCATATGAGTTCGCATCCGCTTCACTTTCAGTTATAGGTTCTAAAGCCATAAGATATAGCGCCTGCATGGCTTTGTCCTCTATGGTTGGTATTCTCAAAGGTCGTGTCTTGCCGTTTACTTTGGCTATATTGACTCTTTTCAGCAGAAGGGCTTTGTATCCTCTCCTTTTCAATGAACATATAGCTTCTATTTTCTTGGTATCAGTGTCCCACTTTATATGGTTAACCCCTACTGTACGTTTACCTTTATTGGAAGTAACCTTCGTTACCGCCAATGCCTTGGCTTCGTAGGAAGTGACAAGTAGGTCTGCAATGCCTTTACCTTGTTGTGCCTCTTTTCTTTGTGAGCCTTTGCTATTCGGACTTGCAGCTTTCTCACCTTACACTCGTATTTTGGAAAATCAATATCTTTCCATGTCGCGTTTCGCACAATTGAAGATGCATACTTGGCTTTTGCCTTGCTCATTTGCTGTTTCTTTATTGCATTAAAGTTCTACAATCGTTTCACAAAGAATTATTCTGAGGAAGTCTGTCTGCTTTCGCATGAGGTGACGTTTAAACCTCTATCCTCCGTATTACACGGAAGCTTTCGCTTTCTCCGCAATCCTTTACCCGCACCACATTCGGCTTTTCTTGCGATTGTCTTACCTGCCTGACATAGATAGGGGAAATACGAGCTTACCAAGTTCCGTACAAGTAACTGATGACCGACTTAAAGTTCGCCCCTCCACCAACAGTATGATGTTCATGTAGCCTTATATTCCCAAAAGACTATCCTGACTACTCGCCTTTTGGCTATAGTTTATAAATATCCGTAAGCTATTCCTTTATTGTGATGGTGTAGCGATTCACATATGTTACTCATATCAGTCAGCCTAACAGCCTATACATTGGATATTTCTGTAAAGGACTGTATTGTCAAGAGGGCTTTGCACTAAAACATTATTGGTAAAGCACGCCTCTTTAGGTTACTATTGACGGAATAATAGGTTCAGACATAGTGCTGAACAATTACTTGTACGACTTCTTGTTGCACGGAATAACTAAAGATACATAGTTCATGGCTATGGAGGGATATATTTACAAGTGTATGACGAGTAGATGTATCCATCGTTTTCTTGTGAAGTGGCAATAAATTATATTGTTTCCATTCATAAAATTTTCAAGTTCCTTGTGGATTTTAATCATTAGAGAATATGCAATTCCTTCTATAACTTTATACAAATCTGGACTGATAAATCTATGAGGAATAGGTCGTTTGTTCGGTTGGTTGGTGTGAAAAGTGGCGGTACCTTGAATATGCTCGATGGTAGGCTTGTTTTGTTTATAAGTTAAAAAATGGTCATATTGATTTCTGTTTTCATTCTTTGCTTCCAGAAACTGTCGGTTAATATTACTTGGTTACATGGTATTGGAATGATTCCTTTTTTGTTGGGAAGGACTTCGTGGCATCTGGTTAGCATGAATGCGACTGTTATTCTTGTGTTTTTCCTACATCATAGACTTTTTATAAAGATTTTCTGATATTGAGTTTCCAAGGGTTTTCTATGGTTTCGATGGATTTCTTATTAATGAGAGAGGCCATTGTTTTTCCCATTTGTTTAAAGTCGGTGGTTAAGGTTGTAATCCCTCCCATAAGTATTTCTTTGAGAATAGTATCATTATAAGATATGATTCCATATTCTTTACCAGGAGTGAATTTTTCCCTATCTGCTAAATTTAGTACATCTATTAGGTCCCTGTCATTTACTAAGATGAATAGATCTCCTGGTCTGATTTTCCGATTTTTTACAGAATTTAGATATTTATGCTCAAATCCATGTTCTTTGGCAAATCTCACAAGACCGTCATATCGTTCATATGGTTCTTTTTCCTCACTTTGAACCATAAATATCCGCTTATATTTTTTGATATGTTTTAATCCGAAATTCAATGCTTCGTAAGTGTCTTTTGCGAAATTCTGTGCTACAGATGAGTATTTCCCTTTTAACTCAGGATGAAAATGATCAAGTAGGAGTACTTTTCCAGTTATAGTTTGCAATAGAGGATCTATACCTTGAAATTTGCCAGGCATGATGATATAAGTGGTGTATTTACCATTGGCATCATTTATAAGTGCTTCAAAAACTTTTCTATTATAGTTATGAAAGAATAAATCAACAGAATCATTTTTGCCCAAAGCATTGATCAGTGAATTGTATATGTCTTCTTTGAATTCGTTGAATTCATTGAAAAGCAGAAAAATGTTGTTTTGAGTAGGAATCCGTAAACTCGCTACGTAGTATCCTACGCCTGGTGTGGAATTGATAATTCCTCTTGTTTTAAGTTCACTGATTCCTGCAAATACAGTGTCTCTGGAAAGATTGTACATTTTGCGGAATTCATTAATGGAAGGTATCCAGTCGCCTTTTTTGTATTTCCTTTCTTTAATGTTTTCTATAACATAATTGACTACAAGTTTGTACTTTGATTCATTCGTTTTCATTTGTTTACTCCTCTTGGTTATATGGCGTACAAATGTAGACATTATTTTAATATAATCAAACCAGTTCGTACTAGTTTGTGCTATAAAACATAAAAAATAAATCGTATCAGTTCGTGCCAGTTCGGTTTTAATATATATATTTGCAACCGTTAATATGGAAAACATGAAAAAAGGGATCATTTTTAGCATAGAAGAGTTCGCTATACACGATGGACCGGGAATCAGGACAACCGTTTTTTTGAAAGGGTGCCCTCTGCGTTGTACTTGGTGTCATAATCCTGAAGGCATTGCCCCTCAGCCGCAACGCATGGTGAAGAAGAATGAATGTAGTATTTGTGGGTATGAAATTATGTCTGGCGAATTAGCGGAGCGAATATTAAGAAATAAAGAGATCTATTGGCTCAATCATGGAGGTGTGACTTTTACCGGGGGGGAACCTCTTTTTCAAGCTGATTTTGTCGCAGACGTTGTACATAGAATTAAACCGGATGTGCATGTGGCTATCGAAACGAGTGGCTACGTGGCGGCAGATGTATTCAAAAGGATGGTTCCCATGTTTGATTTGATTTTATTAGATATGAAACATACTGATCCTATTGTTCATAAAAAGTATACAGGGGTTGATAATCAATTGATTATTGAAAATTTGAAATTCTTATGTTCGGCTGATACGAACTTTATAATAAGAATACCATTGATTCCGGAAGTTAACGATACAAAGCAAAATATGCTTAATGTTTTGTCTTTTATAGAGAATGCCCAGTCGTTATTACGTGTGGAGATCCTACCATACCATAAGACAGCAGGTGCCAAATATGCCATGATTGGGAAAAAATATAATCCCTGCTTCGATGTGAATAAAACGCCGCATATATATAATGTATTTGAAGAAAATAATATAGAAACAATAATATTATGAATCAAAGAATAGAAGGTCTCAGAAAATATATTCTGGACAAAAAGCACCATCAGTTCAGAAGAACTGCGGATGAATTGAACATTAGCAATCTTAGCGATTCTTTTGCGCGTAATGATGTTAGTCCTGTAAAAAGAGCGGCCATTTGTTTGGCTACTTTACTTGATAAGGAAATACCGGTAATACTGCCTGATGAGAAAATCGTTTTGACCAGAACGATAAGTGAAATCCCCGAAATCTTCACTAGAAAAGAATGGGATGAGATTAAAAAGACCCATTATATACACGAACGGGGTACGGTATGTAACATATCTCCTGATTATGGTACAACTATCAGAGCCGGATTGGAAGCCCGTAAAAAAGAAATTGAAGAGCGATTGAAAGATATAGGTGCCGATAAAGATGGTGTTGTCTTTCTTCAGTCCACTCTTATTTGTATCTCAGCCTTACAATCATTTATTGATAAATATGAAAGGCTGGCACGTGAGCGGAAAGATTATGATACTGCTGATATGTTGAAGAATATCCGTTCAAATGGAGCTAATAGCCTCAGGGAAGCCCTTCAATTATTGCGTCTTCTTCATTTCGCTCTTTGGGAGGCTGGAAATTATCATAATACATTGGGACGTTTCGATCAGTATATGTATCCTTATTATAGGAAGGACATTGATAACGGTATTCTGACTAAAGAAGAGGCTTTTGAATTAGTTGAAGAGTTTTTCCTGGTTTGCAATAAGGATAGCGACTTGTATCCGGGTATGCAACAGGGAGATAACGGACAAAGCATTGTATTGGGGGGATGTGATGCGAATGGTGATTGTCTTTTTAATGAACTTTCCGAGATATGTCTTAAGGCGAGCTATGAATTGGGACTGATTGATCCCAAGATAAATATCCGGGTGGATAAGTGTACACCGGATAAGGTTTTTGAATTAGGCTCATGGCTAACCAAAAAAGGATTAGGCTTTCCGCAATATTGCAACGATGATATTGTTATCCCTGGTTTATTACGTAAGGGCTATGAAAAAGAAGATGCCTATAATTATGTGGTTGCAGCTTGTTGGGAATTCATTATTCCGAAATATGCATTGGACATTCCTAACATAGATGGTTTGTCACTGATTCAGTGTGTTAAAGAGTGTCTTGATGTATTGGATACTTGTAATGACTATGAATCTTTCTACCAATTGGTTGAGCAAAAAATGCAAACTAAAGTAGATAAAATATGTGAAAAGCATAGAAATTTATTCATTGTACCCTCACCTATGATTTCTTTATTGATGGATGGTACGGTGAACCGGGCTAGGGATATTTCTGAAGGAGCAAAATATAATAACTATGGTATTCATGGCACAGGAATTGCTACTGCTGTAGATTCTTTGGCTGTAATAAAAAAATATTATTTTGAGGAAAAAAGTATAAGCTGTAGGGACTTGCTTGGTGCTCTGGAGGATAATTTGTTAATCAGCCTGATTTGGAGAGAATGTTACGTGAGGACGCCCCTAAGATGGGGCAGGATGATGATTTTGCTGATTCTATAGCTATTGCTCTTTTGGACTCTTTTGATAAAGTTCTGGAGGGTAAATTGAATGAACGTGGCGGGCGATACCGTGCCGGTACTGGTACGGCCATGTATTACATATCCCACGCTACTAATCTTGGTGCTACTCCCGATGGACGGAAAGCTGAAGAAATGATACCGGCAAACTATTCTCCTACTCTATTTATAAAACAGAAGGGACCGATATCAGTAATTAAATCTTTCACAAAACCTCATTTGGTAAATGTGATTAATGGAGGTCCTCTGACACTGGAGTTTGACCAATCTGTTTTTAATAATAACGAAAGTGTGAAGAAGTTGGGTATGTTGGTGAAAACTTATGTTACGCTTGGAGGGCATCAATTACAATTGAATACGGTGAATCGTGAGAAGCTGTTAGATGCAAAGATACATCCGGAAAACCACAAACAGCTTATTGTCCGTGTATGGGGATGGAGTGGTTATTTTGTTGAGCTTGACGACTGTTATCAGGAGCATGTAATTAATAGAATTGAATTTGGAATATAATACTTTATGAATTATGAAAGATACAGTAAAAGGGAGAATGTTTTACATCGCATTTGTGGCGTCTCTCGGAGGACTGCTTTTCGGCTTTGATACTGCAGTTATATCTGGTGCTGAAAAGGCTATTCAAGACATTTATGGACTTTCTGATTTCACCCATGGTTTTACTATAGCCATAGCGCTTATCGGTACTATTATTGGAGCGTTAGTTTGTGGTAAGCCTGCCGAGAAATATGGACGTTTGTGTTTGCTGGTTATCATTGCTTGGCTCTATCTGATATCAGCAATAGGAAGTGCGGTAATAGTCAATTGGTATTCATTTATATTCTTTCGTTTTTTGGGTGGTCTTGCTGTTGGGGCCTCTTCCGTAATAGGACCTATGTATATTGCAGAAATATCTCCTTCTCATTGGCGAGGCCGTTTTGTGGCTTTTTTTCAATTTAATATCGTTTTGGGGATAGTAATAGCCTATCTCACCAATTATGTAGTAGTTGGCATTCCGCATGATTGGCAATGGATGTTGGGCATAGAAGCTGTTCCGGCATTGTGTTTTGCTTTATTGTTGATGACTGTGCCTGAGAGTCCACGGTGGCTTGTTAAGTGCGGTATAATAAATAAAGCACGTGATATACTGATACAAATCGGAGAACCGGATGTTGAAAAGGAATTGGCGGCTATTCAAAAGTCACTTAAAACGATAGGGGGAAATAGTGGAGGACTTTTCAGGAAAAAATATTTAAAACCTTTACTTATTGCTTTTTTGATTTCATCATTCAATCAGCTTACAGGTATCAATGCGATTCTATATTATGCGCCCCGTATTTTCGAACTTTCCGGGTTATTCCGTGAAGGTGCCATGGTTCAGTCTATTATGATTGGATTAACAAATCTAACCTTCACAATGTTGGGGATGATCCTTATTGACAAAGTTGGTAGAAAGAAATTGATTGGGTTTGGTTCCATTGGAATGTTCTTATCTTTGGCATTGGTGGCAAGGGGATTTTACTTTGAGATTTTTGAGGGTTACTATATGCTGGTTTGTTTGATGGGGTATATTGCTTTTTTTGCGGTTTCTCTCGGAGCTACCATTTGGGTGGTTATTTCAGAGGTATTCCCAAATAGTGTGCGTTCGGGTGGTCAGGTATTCGGTAGTATGACTCATTGGATATGGTCTGCACTTTTATCCTGGTTCTTCCCCGTTTTTCTTTCCATTGGTGCTACTTATATCTTCGGGTTCTTCTCGATGATTGCTTTGGGAAGTCTTGTTTTTGCTATAAAACTGCCTGAGACTAAAGATAAGTCTTTGGAGGAAATTCAGAAGGAACTTATTTTTTAACTTGTTTTTAACTTTACGGATTATATTATGAATAGATTTTCAATCCCAGTAGGTTTGGTAATGTTTATGGCTACTACTGTCTTCGGTTCTGAAAAACATGATGGCTTTATAAAGCCCGTGCCTTTCACGGCTGTACATGTCCATGACAATTTTTGGAGCCAGCGTTTAGACACGCTTCGTACCAAGACTATTCGCTATGCTTTTGAAAAAAGTGAAAAAGCAGGTTATATTGACAATTTTGCTATTGCAGGAGGTTTGAAAGCGGGTAAGTATCAGTCACTCTATCCGTTTGATGATGCTGAAGTTTTTAAAATTGTAGAAGGGGCTTCTTATCTGTTAATGGTAAAAAAAGATCCTGAGTTGGAAACTTACATTGACAGCCTCGTTTCTATTATTGTTGCAGCGCAAGAGCCCGATGGCTACTTGTTTACAAATAAAACGATCAATAATCCGCTTCATCCGTGGGTGGGAGCTAACAGGTGGGAAAATGACTGGAATCTCAGTCATGAGACATTTAATGCCGGTGAACTTTATGAAGCTGCTATTGCTTATTATTATGCGACTGGCAAACGGCAGTTGCTTGATGCTGCTATTAAAAATGCCGACTTGATATGTGATGTATTCCATGAAAATGGTATTGTTATGTCTCCCGGACATGCAGTTATCGAAATGGCTCTTGTTAGATTGTATGAAGCTACCGGAAATAAGAAATACTTGAAACAGGCACGGTTCTTTCTGGAATGTAGAGGACGTAGGAAGCACGATGCTACTTCCGGGGATCTTCGTAATAATGGTGAGTATTGGCAGGACCATTTACCAGCTGTCCAGCAAAGAGAAGCAGTAGGACACGCTGTACGTGCGTTGTATTTTTATTCGGGTATGGCGGACATTGCATTTCATATGGTGGACAAAGATTATTTGGAAGCTGTAGATGGGATATGGGATAATATTGTAGGCAAGAAAATGTATCTTACAGGTGGTCTTGGCTCTACAGCACATAATGAAGCTTTTGGAAAGAATTATGAATTGCCTAACGCAACAGCCTATTGCGAGACTTGTGCATCCATTGCCAACTGTATGTTCAACCTGCGGATGTTCAGATTACATGGTGAAGCGAAGTACTTTGATGTGTTGGAGCGTTCCTTATATAATACGGTATTGAGTGGCATATCACTCAGTGGCGATCAGTTTTTCTATCCCAATGTGCTCGAAGCTGACCGTCGGGGACAAAAACGTAGCTTGTGGTTTGGTTGTTCGTGTTGCCCTACAAATCTTTCTCGCTTTATACCTGCTATTCCAGGTTATGTCTATGCTACGGATGAGCATGCTATTTATACTAATCTTTTTATCAGTAGTACAAGTGAGATTGATTTTAATGGCAAGAAAGTGGAGTTGCAGCAAACAACAGATTATCCGTGGGAAGGGGAGATTGAGATAAAGATAGAAAAACTAGAAACTAGTGATTTTGATTTGAAGATACGCATACCTGGCTGGGCTGATGGTAAAGCGGTTCCCTCTGATTTATACAAGTATATTGATAGTAATAAAGGGCGGGTCAATATAAAAATCAATGGAGCACCTTGTACATTCAAAAAAGAAAACGGATATGCTATACTTGAACATGGATGGAAGAAAGGTGATAAAATAAAAATTTCGCTGCCGATGGAAGTACACCAGGTGGTATCACACAAAGCTGTCAGAACAAATGACGAACTGACAGCTGTAGAGAGAGGTCCGCTGGTGTATTGTGCCGAATTTGCCGATAATGGTGGAAGCGTGTTTAATCTTTCGCTGGATGAAGGGGCCGATTTCAAAATAGACCGTACAAATCGATTTCTTAATGGGGCATATGTAATCAGTGGAACAGGGAAACGATATACTGTTATGTCTGATAAGCATATTAAAGAAGTAAGTACAACTGTAAATTTGATACCTTATTATGCAAGGGCATATCGTGGTGCCGGCGAAATGAAAGTATGGTTACCTCTAAACGGAAATGTCATTAAACAGAATTTATATGATGAATCAAGAATAGTTGATGAGGTGATTGTCGGTAATCCTCAATCGGAGGAAAAGCATAATCTGCAAGGTGAGAATACCCGTTCAGACGAATCAGGTGGATGGAGAGATGCTGAAAACGGATGGTTTTCATACGATTTGAATATTTCTTCCAACCAACCGATGGAGTTGGTTCTTACTTTTCACAGTACGGATGGTGGAAATCGTACTTTTGAGATATGGATAGATGAGTATAAGATCGGAGAGCAAAGTCTTCGCACTGAAACTTTTGATGCCTTGATAGATAAAGTATATCAGCTTCCTGTTGATTTGCTCAGAGGAAAGAAGAAAGTAACAGTAAAACTGAAATCCCTACCTGGAAACGTAGCGGGTGGAGTTTTTGGTTGTAAAATGCGCATACAAGACAATAAGTAGGATTATTTGAAACCATAAACAATTTGTAAAATGAAAAACATATCGGTACTAATATTTTTTATTATGATAACAAGTGCATGCTCAAAACAGACAGATTCATTGTCAAAGGTAAACAGAAAAGATTTTCAAACAGTAGTAGATGGTAAAAATACAGATCTGTTTATTCTCAAAAACAAGAATGGATTGGAAATGACTGTGACTAATTATGGTGCACGAGTAGTAGAATTCTTTGTTCCCGATAGAAACGGGAAGTTTGAAGATATTGTTTTAGGTCACGACAATATAGAAAAATATATCAACTTTACTGGTGAAAGGTTTCTAGGCGCTACTATTGGCCGTTTTGGTAATCGCATAGCAGATGGTAAATTTACTCTTGACGGTGTAAACTATCAGTTGACAATCAATGATGCCCCTAATAGTCTGCATGGTGGAGAGAAAGGTTTTGATAGAGTAGTGTGGGATACAAAGCAGATTGATTCTCATAAGTTGGAATTTACGTATCAGTCAGCGGATGGAGAACAAGGATACCCGGGAAATCTTGTAGTGGAAATGGTCTATGAATTGACAGATGATAATGAATTTATAGTAACTCATCATGCCGTTACGGATAAAAGAACGGTCATTAATCTTACCCATCACTCGTTTTTTAATTTGCATGGTGCAGGAAATGGAACTGTCAACGATCATGTGCTTATGCTGAATGCGGATAAGTTTACACCGGTGGATGAAGTGTTGATCCCTACCGGAGAACAACTTTCAGTTGAAGGCACACCAATGGATTTTAGAACTCCTACACCTATTGGGAATCGTGTGAATGATGATTACCAACAATTAAAATATGGCCATGGTTATGATCATAATTGGATTTTAAATAGAGAAACGTCGAAAGGACTCGAATTGGCCGCAACTGTTTACGAGCCGATATCAGGGCGGTTCATGGAAGTATACACTACTGAACCGGGTATTCAATTCTATGGTGGAAACTTTTTTGATGGAGAAATAGGTAAGAACAACAAAAGATATGAGTATAGGGCTTCTCTAGCTTTGGAGACACAACATTTTCCGGATAGTCCCAATCATTCAGAATTTCCTTCTGCTGTTTTATCTCCAGGTGAAGAGTATGAACACATTTGTGTATATAAGGTAACGGTAAAAAAATGACCGGATAGATTGTTTTCAGGCAGATTGTCTTGTAGGTATTTTATATATCTACGAGACAATCGATAACTCTAATGTAAAAAAGAAACATAAGTATAAACTTAAAATTGGAGAACATAAACATGAAAATCACAAAAAGTATTTCTACATTGGTCAGTGTTGTCTTCTTGGTTTCTTGTTCAGGCAAAGAACTGATGGAGGGAGATAGGAACAGTGAACTGAAATTGAACAGTGTGAGCGAGGTTACTATCAATGACCCTTTTTGGACGCCGAGGTTCGAACAATGGAGGAGCGTCACAGTAAACGATGTATTTGATAAATTTGAGGGCAAGTTCAAGGAAAATCCGGAAGAATGGCAACGAAACAACACTTTTGTGAACTTTGACGATGTGGCTCAAGGGAAGAAAGGAACCGGCCATCACGCAGGACTTCCATGGTTTGATGGACTTATTTATGAAACAATCAGAGGTGCGTCCGATTTGTTGGCACAAAAGGCAAATCCTGAAATCGAGAAAAGACTGGACGGATATATTGATCGGATTTGTGCTGCTCAGCAGGTAGATGCTGACGGCTATATTAATACATGGACGGATTTGATGGAACCGGAGCATCGCTGGGGTGATAATGGCGGTTTCTTGCGTTTTCAGCATGATGTATATAATAGCGGTATGTTGGTCGAAGCCGGAGTACACTACTATCAGGCTACAGGTAAGACTAAATTGCTTGAAGCCGCTACCCGTTTAGCCAATTATATGACAGAGTTGATGGGACCTGCTCCCAAAAGGAATATTGTACCCTCCCATTCGGGTCCCGAAGAACCGATGATGAAACTTTACTGGCTATATAAAAACAATCCGGATTTGAAATCAGCAATCTCGGTACCGGTAAACGAAGATGCCTATTATGCTTTGGCCAAGTTCTGGATTGAGAATAGAGGGAATAACTGCGGTTATCCGTTATGGCAGTTTTGGGGAAATGACAAGGCAGAAAAATGGATTAAAGAGCAGAAGTATAAGGATGAACATTTCGGCTTAAATACGCGTCCAAGTTGGGGAGATTATGCTCAAGATTCCATTCCTGTTTTTGATCAAAAGACTATGGAAGGTCATGCGGTTCGGGCAACCCTGCTTGCTACAGGTATAGCCGCTGTTGCTTTGGAAAACCACTCGGACAAATATATTCAAACTGCAGAAACACTTTGGGATAATATGGTAGGTAAGCGTATGTTTGTGACCGGAGGGGTAGGAGCTGTTCATTTTGATGAGAAGTTCGGCCCCGACTATTTTCTTCCTACTGATGCATATCTGGAGACATGTGCTGCTGTAGGCGCAGGTTTTTTTAGTCAAAGAATGAATGAGTTGACTGCAGATGCCAAGTATATGGATGAGTTTGAACGGACACTTTACAATAATGTGTTGACGGGTATCTCTTTGTCCGGGAAAGAATATACCTATCAGAATCCGCTCAACTCACATAATCATTCCAGATGGAATTGGCACGATTGCCCTTGTTGTCCGCCCATGTTTCTTAAAATGGTATCAGCAATACCTGCGTATATATACGCCTCACAAACGGACAATCTCTATATAAATCTTTTTATTGGGAGTAAGACGGTTATTGATTTGGGAAATACTCAAGTAAAAGTGAGCATGGAAACGGAATATCCTTGGAAAGGGGATGTAGTTGTGAGGGTAGATCCCGACAAAGACGCTGCTTTTGCCCTTCGGATTCGTATACCTGGCTGGGCTCAAGGAAAAGAAAATCCTTACAATCTATATTTTTCGGATCTGAAGTCGCAGACGATACTGTATATTAACGGTAAGGAACATGCTTTGGATATTGAAAAAGGATATGCTGTTGTAGATAGAAAGTGGAGGAAGGGTGATAAGGTGGAGCTATTGTTACCTATGGTGCCCCGAATCATTGCGGCTAATGATAAAGTGGAAGAACTAAAAGGAATGGTAACTCTTGCTTCAGGTCCGTTGGTTTACTGCCTCGAATCGGTGGACAATGGAAACTTGGATGAGTTACAGCTGGATAGGAATTCTCAATTGGAACTTGTTTACCGGGACGACTTGCTTGGTGGCGTTAATATTATTAAGGCCATTGACAAAGAGGCGGCTCATACGCTGACTGCAATTCCATACTATGCAGTTGGAAATAGAAACCAATCAGGATATAAGGTCTGGATACCTGGCAATCAGAAGGACTGATGAAATAAAAGTATAAAAGTGATTGTGTTTAAAATATTCTTAAATCAGTAAAAATATGAAAAATGAAGTATTCAATTTGAATCCTTTTGCAAAAAGTGCATTGGGTAATTTTATGAAAGCGGCATGTTGTTTTCTATTGTTTGTCATTGTATCAGTCCAATGGGCTGGAGCTTCTGAGAATGGATTACAGATTTCTCAGCAAAACAAACGTACTATAACAGGTACTGTGACCGATAAATCGGGTGAGGCGATTATCGGAGCTAATATTGTGGAAGTGGGAACCACGAATGGTACTGTTACAGATTTGAACGGACATTATACGCTTGCCGTATTGCCCGATGCTACCTTAAAAATATCTTATATCGGGTATGTTGAGAAAACAGTTAAAGTGGGTAAGTCATCGACAATTGATATTGTGTTGGCGGAAGATTCAAAAACTTTAGCCGAAGTTGTTGTGGTTGGTTATGGTACGATGGATAAAAAGGAGTTGACCTCAGCTATCTCGCATGTTTCAAATAAGGATTTCTTGGGTGTAGCATCCATAGATCCAAGTATGCAGATACAAGGAAAGGTACCGGGGCTGACAATTACCAATACTGCTATGGGTGATCCAAATTCAGGGGCAACTATTCAAATTCGAGGCATCTCCTCGCGTAGTGCAGGCTTAGGCCCGCTGATTGTGATTGATGGGGTTCCCGGAGGTAATCTGCACAATATCAATTCCAATGACATTGAGTCTATTGATGTTCTCAAAGATGGAGCTGCTTCAGCTATTTATGGGACACGGGGTAGTAATGGTGTTATAGTAATTACTACCAAAAAAGGGACTACTGATGGAAAGGTGCGTACTGAATACAATGGATATGTTTCATTTGACTTTGCCCATAATGATTTGGATATCCTTACTGCTGATGAGTTCCGTAAATATAAGGTTGACACTGGTGCGGCGACTGATTTTGGTGCCAATACCGATTGGATGGACGAAATTACCCGTACTGGTTTCTCGCAGAATCATACATTGGCCCTTTCAGGAGGCAATTCAAAAACTAATTATCGTATTAGTGTGGATGTACGCGATGCGAAAGGTATTGATATTCGCACAGACCGTACGGATTATGGTGCCCGTTTGGGATTTGAGCACACTACGAATGGCGGATTGTTTAAGTTTTCTGGCAACCTTACTCCCCGTATCGTTAATCGCAATCATTCGGACTATGACGCCTTTAATCAGGCAATCAGCGCTAATCCTACAATGCCGGTAAAGAATGGCAATGACAAGTCCGGTAAAAGCTATACTCAGTTTACAGGAGATTCCATGTGGAATCCGGTAGATAGGCTTAAAACAGAAAAGAAATATAGTGAGCATAAGAATCTGGAGTGGAATATGACTGCAAAGTTGAACTTACTCCCCTTGCTGGCTAAGGAAGAACTGTCTGGTCATATGTTAAGTACTCAGGCTACAATAGCTCAAATTTATAATGATGAACAATATTTTGAGTTCAGACCGTCATATAGTACGTTATCTGCCAATTATAACAGTTCTGAATTTAAAGGATATGGAGAGGCCAAACAGGATTACAAGAAGTATAGGAGTGAAATGTTTGAATGGCTTGTAAATTATAGCTTGGAACAGAATGGACATAATCTAGGAGTAATGGGAGGTTATTCATATCAGCAGTTTATGAACTATGGATTTGCTGCTGAGAATAAGCAGTTTACATCGGATGCCTTGACTTGGGATAATTTGGGTGATGGGGTCTATATGCAGGAAGAAGGAAGAAATGGCATGAGTTCGTATAGGAATAGCTCCAAACTGATTTCCTTCTTTGGCCGTTTGACATATAATTATATGCAACGTTATATGCTTACTGCCTCGTTGAGATACGAGGGCTCTTCTAAGTTTGGTAAAAATAATAAATGGGGGTATTTCCCTGCGGTATCTGCGGGATGGCGCATAAGTGATGAAGCGTTTATGAAAGATATTAAGTGGATTAATAGCTTGAAACTGCGTGCCGACTTGGGTGTAACCGGTAATCAGGAATTTGACTCCTATCGTTCTTTGGCAACTTATGCCGGTTATGGAGAATCTTACTTTAATGGACAGTATTATAAGGGCTGGGGATCGAACAAGAATCCCAATCCAGATTTGAAATGGGAAAAAGGGTTGAACTGGAATGTTGGCATTGACTTTGAACTGTTCGATATATTGTCCGGTAGCATTAACTACTATAATCGTAAACAACAAGACTTGCTAGGTGACTACAAGGTATCGTTGCCGCCGTACACTTGGGACTCTATGTTTGTTAACGTTGGTACGATGCGGAATACGGGCGTGGAAGTGGATTTGAATGTACAAGCGGTTAAGACCAAAGACTTTATATACAATATAGGTGTTGTAGGATCTACAGAGAATAATAAGTTCCTGAATTTTTCCAATCAGACATATACCGGTCAGGATTACTATGAAACAGTAGGTATGGTAGGTCCTGGTTCTCCAGGAAATTTGCAAAGAATATCTAAGGGTGAACGAATCGGTAACTATTATACTTACAGATATGCCGGTGTTGGCGATGATGGAAACTGGCTGGTGTATAATAAAGACAATGAAGTGATTCCTATTGGAGAGGCTAGGGAACAAGATAAAACGATAGGTGGCAATGGACTTCCTAAATTCTCTGTTTCGCTCAACAATACGTTTGTATATAAGAACTTCGACCTTTCTGTCTATTTCCGTGGAGTCTTTGGTTTCGATATTTACAATGTCCATGACATGTATTATGGACTTCAAGCTGTCAATGCACCTTATAATGGACTGAAAAAAGCATTTACAGATAACAAGCACATCACTGGTGGTCAGAATCTGCTGTTGGATTATTTCATAGAGAAAGGTGATTATGTGAAACTTGATGTCTTGAGCTTGGGATATACCATGAATATCAATAAGAAATGGCTGGAAAAGATTCGTGTATATGCTACGGCTAGAAATCTGTTTACGATTACAGGCTTTAGTGGAGTGGATCCAGCGCAATATCCTACCAATGGACTTACTCCGGGAACCTTCAATGGTGGAAGGTCATATTATCCGTCCACTACTCAGGTTTTGTTTGGAGCACAAATTTCTTTTTAAAGGATTTATATAATATAAACATCAGAAATTATGAATAAAATTGAAAAGATGAAATATATATTTATTGTGCTGATAGTTGGCATAATGTGTGGCTGTACTGATTTGTCGGAGACTTTGTACGATACAATTGCCTCTGAAAACTATTACAATACGAGAGAGGATGTTATCCGGTCAGTGATTCGCCCTTGTGAACATGCTTCTTGGACTGTTGCTCAGATATACGATTTGCAAGAAAATACGGCTGATCAGATAGCGACCTATAACCGCGAAGGTGACTGGTTGGATGGACAGCGATTCCAGCGTCAGCACTATCACACCTGGACTATTGATGACTATAGCAACTATCAAGGCTGGGTTGCCAATTTCCAGGGTATCATGTTGTGTTCTGCTTCCATTGACGATTTGAAGAGATTGAAACCGATGGACTTTGGCTGTACTCAAGAGGAATTTGATGAATGGTCAGCAGGATTGCGCACATTGCGTGCATGGTTTTATATCAATGTTTTCGACTTATTCAGAAATATCCCTTTGGTACCCAGCAGCAATCCGGAGGAAATCTCCAAAGGACAAGTTTCTCCACAAGAAATATTCGATTTCATTGAACAGGAATTGATAGAATCCATTTCCTTGCTTCCAAAGAAAGAAGGGATAGGAGGTAATAAGTTAAAACAAGGCCAGTGGAATAAGGCTGGTGCTGCAGCTTTGCTGACTAGATTGTATCTCAATGCGGAGAAGTGGATTGGAACGCCTAAATACAACGAATGTGCTGCATATGCCCAGAAAATAGTTGATGGAGAATATGGCACTTATACGATAGCTGACAGATGGGATGCTCCTTATGATTGGAATAATGAGACTTGTGATGAAGTGATTTTTGCCTTCACCGGTGCTTTGACCCGTGCACATTGGCATTACAGTAATGAAATGTTTTGGTGGTCCATTCCTGCGCGTGCTACTGATTATTTGGGCTTCAAGGATTGGGGTATGTCCAACCCTAAATTCGCACTGCAGCCAAGTTTGGATATTGATGGTAATTTATATGATTTTGAACTTGGTATGCCGGTAGCTAGATTTAAAAACTATCCTGAAGATTGTCGTTTAAAATTGTATCGTAATTTGGAAGGAGAAAGTCGGAGGGAAGGAATGTTCTTGTTTGGCTATTTAGAATATGAAGAGGGAGGTGAGATGAAAAGAGTTAAGAATCCCGGGCAAAGTTATGATTTGTATATCCGTGATCAAGTCGGATTGTTTAGAGGAGCCGACCCCAATACAATCATTACTGATAAGGAATCGAATATGAATCATGGGGATCATAATTCTGGATGGCATTTGGTGAAGTATCCTTTCTATAGAAGTAATGACCCGGGGGCAATAGAGTCGGATTATGCTTTGATACGATTACCCGAAATATATTATACCCTGGCTGAATGCAAATTCCGTGCAGGCGACAAAGAAGGAGCTGCAAAACTGTTGAATGCGGTTCGTAAGCGTTATTACCCTGAAGACAAATATGAGGAATATCTCTATAAACCGGAGGGAGAGGTAGAGTTGACTGAAAATGAGTTATTGGATGAATGGGGGCGTGAGTTCCTTGGCGAGGGTAGAAGACGTACTGACTTGATCCGATGGAATAAATTCTGTACAGGTACATGGTGGGATAAAAAGCCAGATTCTGATAATCATACTGAGATATTTCCTTTGCATAGAGATATCTTGGGGGCAAATCCGAATCTTAAGCAGAATCCAGGTTATGATGATATAGATAGGTAATAGGAGTTCTAAATATTTATTTAATATGATGCGAATCAGTAATTGGCTTGCTGATTCGCATTTTTAGCATTTAACAACATAAACAATTATATTATATAAACGATATGAGAAAAAGCTTTTATACCCCTTGTTGGCATCATGCCTTTTTGCGTGCAGTGACAAGGATACGTCTTATGAAGTCGTCAAGAATGACTTGAGAGCTCCAGCCTACCCGCTTGTTACCATCGACCCTTATGCCAGTGCATGGTCCATGAGCGATAACCTTTATGACAGCCCCGTTCGCCATTGGACGGGTAAGGATTTCCCTCTGATTGGCGTGGTGAAGGTAGACGGTGTTTCCTACCGTTTTATGGGGACTGAAGAATTGGAGATGAATGCAATCGTGCCCACCTCTCAGCAAGGGGAGTGGACTGGACGGTATATCACAGACAAGCCCGCTGGCGACTGGACATCTGCCGATTACAATGATTCCGGATGGAAGTCGGACCGTGGTGCCTTTGGTACCAAAGAAAATGAGCCTACAGCCAAGACCCAATGGGGAACCCGCAATATCTGGGTGCGCCGTACGGTAAATATCGACCGCGATTTGACCGGCATACCTGTCTATCTGGAATTCTCCAATGATGATGATGCCGTATTCTATATCAACGGAGTGAAGATACACAGTACGGGAACCACATGCAATAAGAACAAGGTCGTGAAACTTTCCGATGAGGCTTTGGCTGCTTTGAAACAAGGAGACAACATCATTGCCGCCGAGTGTATCAATCCGGTCGGCAACGGTCTGCTCGACTTCGGCCTGCAGATTCCGAAACATCAAGAAACCGTGTTTGGCAACACAGCCGTGCAGACCTCTGCCGACGTGCAGCCCATGCAGACACACTACGCTTTTACCTGTGGTGATGTCGACTTGAAAGTCACTTTCACGGCACCTCTTTTCATGGAAGACCTGAAGCTGTTGAGCCGCCCCGTGAATTACCTTACTTACAGTGTTGCTGCCCGTGATGGCAAGGAACACGATGTGGAGGTGTACTTTGAGGCCTCGCCGCGCTGGGCGCTCGACCAGCCTTACCAGCAATCTGCAAGCGAGGGATATGAAGCTGACGGGCTGCTTTACTTGAAGAGCGGAAGCAAAGAGCAGAATATCCTGGCTAAGCAGGGCGATGACCTTCGCATTGACTGGGGATATTTCTACATGGTTTCCGGTAAAGAAAACACAGCATACAGCATCGGCAACAGTACCGAACTGCGCAAGAACTTCGTGAACGGCACCTTTAATTCAGCTTCGCTTGCGGGTGAGGACAGCAACGGGAATATGGCCTTGGTGCGTGACTATGGTAAAGTGAGGAAGGTTACCGACAAGATAATGCTGGGATATGACGACATCTATTCCATCCAATACTTCGGTACAAACTTGCGTCCTTACTGGAACTCGAAAGGCGACCGTACCATCGAGTCGGAAATGCTGGCCGCCTACAATGAGTATGACGAGTTGCTGGCACGCTGCTATGCCTTCGATAAAAAGTTAATGGAGGATGCTTCTGCCGTAGGCGGCAAGGAATATGCCGAACTCTGCGCGTTGGCCTACCGTCAGTCCATTGCCGCCCACAAGCTGGTGGAAGCCCCCAACGGTGACCTTTTGTGGCTGTCGAAGGAAAACAACAGTAACGGCTGTATCAATACGGTGGACCTGACCTACCCCTCGGCTCCCCTCTATCTGATCTATAATCCTGAACTGGAGAAGGGCATGATGAACGGTATCTTCCATTATAGTGAAAGCGGCAAATGGACCAAGCCCTTCGCCGCCCATGATTTGGGTACCTATCCTCTTGCCAACGGACAGGTTTACGGAGGCGATATGCCGGTTGAGGAGAGTGGAAACATGCTGATTCTTACGGCTGCCATTGCTGCCGTAGAAGGCAATGCCGGCTATGCTGCCAAACATTGGGAAGTGCTCACCACCTGGACCGACTATCTGGTGGAAAAGGGACTCGATCCTGAGAACCAGCTCTGTACCGACGACTTCGCCGGACACTTTGCCCATAACACGAATCTTTCCATCAAGGCAATTTTAGGGGTGGCCTCTTATGGCCGGTTGGCCGAAATGCTCGGCAAGAAGGATGTTGCCGAAAGCTATACAACGAGGCCCGTCAGATGGCGGCTGAGTGGGAACGTATGGCCAACGACGGTGACCATTATCGTCTGACCTTTGACAAGCCGGGTACCTGGAGCCAGAAGTACAACCTTGTCTGGGATAAATTGCTCGGACTGAACATCTTTGATACAAAAATTGCAGAAATGGAGATACCTTATTATCTGACGAAGCAGAATATTTATGGTTTGCCTCTGGACAGTCGTGAGACTTATACCAAGACCGACTGGATCATGTGGACTGCTACAATGGCTCCTGACCTGGCCACTTTCCGTGAATTCATCGTTCCTCTGCATAAGTTCATGAACGAAACGATAGACCGCGTGCCTATGTCCGACTGGGTGTTTACCGACAAGCCCAACTGGCGTGGCTTCAAGGCCCGCTCGGTAGTAGGCGGATATTACATGAAAATGCTTGAAGGCAAGCTGATTGGAAATAAACAATGACAAAATCTATTAAACGAATGAAAAGACTTTTTGCATGGGGAACCGCCCTCCTTCTTGTAGGCGGTATGCAGGCGGCCTTACTGCCGGTTGACGAGCCGATTACTCCTGTTGATTACGTCAGGGATACTTGGTAAATGTTGTAGAGTTAGCCAACAGATGCATTATTGGGATGTTCCGTGTGACAAGAAGTTGTACAAGTAATTGCTTGGCACTGTGTCTGAATCTATTGTTTTGTCAATAGTAGCCTATAGTCTGCTTAATTCACATTTGAAAATTAACACGAGTTAAAAGCTTGTACTTTTGTTTATCATTTGCAAGGATATCGGTTTTTAACTTTCTCAACTCCAAATGAAGCCATACTTTCCGATTACTACTATGAATAATATGGGCTAAAGTAGAACTTTGGTGATATGAGATTGAGGGTTGTGTCTTTTATTTGTTAAGTACCGGAGTTTGATAGCCCAGAATCCTATGTCTGACAATTGATAATTCGTAACTTATGACTCTCTTTCATCATCTTTTTCTGCATGAATATATAAAACTGCATGAAAGAAGGTCTGAAAAGGAAGGGGGGCAGCGTGTATTCATTCGTAAATGCCTATATACAAACATTTTTAGGTAGGCATGAAAGGATGTGTTTAGGAATGAGACAGACACATGTCTATAGTTATTTCCGTATGACAGTAAGGCGTGAAAGGAAGTAGTGCCCATTCATACATTACTAATCCTTGAGATGTAGCATTAGTAATCCTTTTGGAAGAAGGTCAAGCCAAGCTTCGGAAATTCTTTGGCTAATGACTCTACCTGCATTATTCATAGTGGTAGGTGGGTTCCTTGAGAGAGCGAAGTGAATACAGATCTTTGCGTATAAGTTCCAAATAATAAGTATTGTGTACAAAATTTCTTTTGTAAAATCATTTTTTCTGGAAAAACTTTATATCAGAACTTGTTAAAGTGTTTGGTTTTATGGGATAGTACTCAAAAAATACTTGCTATGTTGAAGCCTTATAAAGATCGGTTTATAGGGGACAGTGTGGTGCGTGGGGAGCAAGACAATAAGAGTGATATAGATATCGTCATTAAGATACAGCTTCCTAACTTGTTACGTCATATTTGCATTCGCGAAGAATTAGAAGATAGGTTTCAGCGTAAAAAGTCCTGGTTTTCGTAAAAATGTGGAAGCCGATGCAATCTATCTCTGATATGGGTTTGCTGGAACACCTCTGGTTCCTTATGATGAAAGCTGAACAAGCGGTAGAGCGTACGGAGGATATAAAGGAATTCCATCAGTTCCTAGTCTCTCCGGAAGCAATGGATTTATTTGATGCAACGGCCTTGCGCATTCAAGTGCTAGGTGAAATGCTTAAGCAGATAGATGATATGGTGGGGGAGGAAGGATTCTCTGATTGCAGATTTTGAAGTGGGAATATATTTGGAGATTTCTCCAAGGTAATATTACTTCTTTATTAAAAAGAGCCTCCCTGCTCACGCAGGAAAGGCTCTTTTCTTCTTCAATTTTGAAACAATTAAATTCTATCTGTTAAGCTTTAAGTGTGTGTCTTATCAGAACGCAATACCTACGCGCAGACCGAAATTGCTCAAACCGTCTACGCTGTACGTAAAGAGGTCACCTTTGTTCGTACCGTAACTGTAATAGGCTGCGAAATGCAAGCCCGGTCCATAAGCCCAAGGATACACATTGAAACCAATTTCAGGAGATACATAGAAACCCCATGTATCTTTGTTGGCTTCGAATACGTTGAAAGTTGACTTCAACTGTGCATATTCAGCACCCAGTTTTACACCGGCATACGGCTGGAATGCACCTCCACGGTTCCATACATAGCGGGAGGCCAGACCGAAAGGCAACTGGAATGCAGTGTGCTGCTGGTCGGTATTCAGACTGCCGCCTTCGCCTACGGGAAGTGTCTGGCGACCGAAATACTCATGGTTGCTATGGTAGTTCAAGAAAGCTCCCAATGCAAAATTGTCTGTCAGGAAGTAACCGCCTTCAAAATTCATACCCCAGCCGCTTGATTTGTCGGCGAAGTTGTTGCTGAGGGGAAAGTTATATTGCCAGTCGATATTGGCATAACCGTTATCGGTCATCTGTGCCTTCGTCGGTAGGGCGAAGACGAGAGCAAGAGCGGCAACCGCAAATACTCTCAAGGAAAGATATTTTATTGTTTTCATACTTTGTTCTTGTTTTTTGGTTCAATGGCAACTTCCCAGTCCGGAAAGGATGCTGCCGTATTATTCTTGTTACCTTAATATTGGGTAACCCGTCATTTGTCACTTATAGCTCGTAGCTTGTCACTACTTGTTAGTCAGGTAAGTTGATTGAGTGAAAGCTTGGTTCACACCTTGCACGGCAAGTTTGGTATTGACAGAAGTAGAACCACTCAGCAAGCCGCTCATATAGCTGGTCCACAGAACAGGAAGTTTCTCGCTCTGGCCTTGCGGCGCCTCCAGATTCAACAATTCGCTGATAAAGGAACCGGTGCTGTAGGAATAGTTCACGGCATAGGGATAATACCATCCGCCCCAGTTGCCCCAGTAAGGAGCATCCCAGTAGCCTGGATAGTTCCACCACCATTCGGGACGTCCGTAGTCGGTGAAGTAATAGGTACTTCTGACATAGCTTACCTGCAAGCCAAGGTCGGCTTCTTCCCGGTCATCCACACGGATGTAGCCGCGGCTGTTCATGTTAGCAACATAAGCGCTGAGAATTTCCTGGGCATTCTCATCTTTCCAGTATTCGGCGTTTTCCTTATCACCGATGACCAGAATGCTGTCCGGCAAGTAATAAGTTTCGAAGGTTTTGAAATCCGCCTTCTTGTCATAGTTGGTATAAACCAGATAATTATTGTCCAGCTTATCCATGTCAGGGTCTTTTTCGCAAGATGCAAGCGTCACTGCAAAGACCGCTAATAATAGGGGAATAAATTTCTTCATACTTTTATAATTGTTTAGGTTTAATATAAATTCCTGCCCTATGGTACCTTAGGCTTTTGTGAGAAAAAACAAGATAGGATATAAAAGGTTCACGTAGAGGTATGTTAAAAGTGATAAAGGAATAGGGTGACAGCACTTTTAATGTAACTGTCACCCTATTGCACTTATCATGTCATTACTTTATCACCCTATCATCTTTTCCATATCCGTGCTGTCCATCCTCCTCCGGGTGCCATGTGTATGTTCAGCTTGTCCCCCGAGGTCACGGTGCGTACTTCTTTTTTGTAGTCGGTTGCTTCCCGGTCGGCATTGATGCCGTCGGAAAAGATTTCGGCTTCGTAACTTCCTTCTCCAAGGAAGGAAAGGTCGATGGTACAGTCGCGTGGTGTCCAGTCGGTCATGGAGGCGATGTACCAGACGTCTCCCTTGCGGCGTGCCAGTGTAAGGTATTCGCCTACTTCACCGTCCAGTGCCACGGTCTCGTCGAAAACGGTAGGCACTTTGGCAATGAAGTCCGTGCATTCCTGCTCCTTCATATATTTGCTGGGGCTGTCGGCAAGCATTTGCAGCGGGGCTTCGAAGAGGGTGTACATCGCCATCTGGTGGACGCGTGTACCCTGGCTCATCGGATGGTCGTTGACGGCACGGAAGGTTTCGCGGGTTGCGTTCATCATGGCTCCCGGTGTGTAGTCCATCGGACCTATAAGCATGCGCAGGTAGGGAGCAGTCACGTCATAGCGTGGGAAGTTGTGGAGCGGGCTACCGTTCACTATCGGTTCCCATTTGGCATTCTCCAGTCCCTTTACACCTTCAAAGTTCAGGACGTTGGGATAGGTGCGCTGTATACCGTATGGCTTGAGTCCATGCAGGTCTAATACCAGGCGGTGCTCGGCGGCGCAGGCTACAATGCGTTCTACGGACTGTACCAGTGGCTGGTCGTCACGGTCGAAGAAGTCTATCTTGAAGCCTTTGATACCCATCTGTGCATAGTGGCTGAATGCGGCTTCCGTATCTTTGGCAGAGTTTCGCCAGCTTGCCCAGAGAATGATGCCGACGCCCTTCTGGTTTCCGTAGGCTACCAGTTCCTTTAAGTCGATATCCGGATTCAGGTCTTTCAATAAGGATTCGTTTCCGCTCCAGCCGTCATCGATGATGATATATTCCAGGTTGTTGTCGGCGGCAAAGTCGATGAATACCTTATAAGTCGGGGTGTTCATGCCGGCTTTGAAGTCTACGCCAGTCAGGTTGCAAGTGTTCCACCAGTCCCAAGCCACTTTGCCGGGTTTAATCCAGGAAATGTCTTTGATGCGGCAGGCGGGGGCAAGACGCTGTGCCATGTCGTTGTCGGCAAGCTGCGTGTCCTTTTCGGTGACGAGTACCACACGCCAGGGGAGTTCCTGCTTGGCATAACGGGCGATGTAGTCTGCACGCTTGGTCGGTATCAGGTTCAGCCGGTTGTGTCCGCCGATTATTTCTTCCAGCGGATAGGGAGCAAATGCTGCCTGCACTCCTTGACGTGTCTGGGGATTTACAGTGAGGAACATGCCGGGATAGTTTTCCAATCCGGCTTCCATGATAACGGCTTTCTTTCCTCCGTCCAGGCAAACCATCAGTGGGGTGATGGAGAGTGAGTCGGTGTGCATTTTGGACAACGGGGCTTCGTCGTAGTAAGACTCGAAGGAGAAGCAATAGCGCTCACCGTTGCGGTTGTCGTTTATGTAAGGTACAAATGCCTGGTAATCCTTGTCGAAATTGAAGTCCGCTGTTTCGTTGAGGACGATAAACGGCTTGTTCTGTTCGGAAATGAAGCGATAGGCAGCGCCGTCATCGTATGCGCGGAACTGTACACTGTAGCCTCCGCGGCATTTCAGTGTCAGCTGGTTGTAGACATCCTTCACACTTGCTTTTTTATAGAGGGGAGTGGGGAAGGAGGACTCCACGGACTTGCGTTCTGCACGGATTACTTTTACATTTTTACCGAAAGTTATTGCTTTCTTGGCTGATTTTTCATCTCTGCCTTGCAGGGCGATGGCAGAGGGTTGCAGCACCGTGGTTCCGTCGTGTGCTATCTGCCAGGTGAGGGCTTCTCCGGCATCTACCGTAACGGATAGTTTTCCGTTGGGTGATGCAAGTTGGTATTGCTGTGCACGGACCGTGCCCAAGCAAAGGAATAATAAACAAAAGGTTTGAATAAGGAGGCTTTTCATGTTGATTTATTTTTGAATGATTTTCTTTATCTTCTCCAGTTCCTCGGCAGAGAAGTCTGTATTTTCAGTCGCTTTCAGGTTATCTGCCAGTTGGGTAACGGAGCTCGCTCCGATGATGACGCTTGTCACCAGGTCGTCCTTCAACAGCCAGGCAAGTGACATCTCGGCAAGGGTTTGCCCGCGTGAGGCAGCAACTTCGTTGAGTGCCTTGATTTTTGCAGCGTCTCGTCGGTCAGTGCTTCTTTCTTCAGGAAAGCCCCCTTTGCCATGCGCGAATCTTCGGGAATACCATTTAGGTAGCGGTTGGTCAGCAGGCCCTGCGCCAGCGGGGAGAAGGCGATGAAGCCGGTTCCGTTCCCTTTGGCTTGCTGCAGGATACCTTCTTCTTCCGGTTCGCGGTTGAAGAGATTGTATCTGCCTTGATAGAGCAGGCAGTGTACATCCCGTTCTTCCAGGTATTTGTAGGCAAACTCGGCCGCCTCTTTGGGATATTTGGAGATTCCTACATAGAGTGCTTTGCCTTGCCGTACGATATCAACCAGTGCTTGCAGGGTCTCTTCAAGCGGAGTATCCGGGTCGTAGCGGTGGGAGTAGAAGATGTCCACATACTCCAGGTTCATCCGTTTCAGACTTTGGTTGAGGCTGCTCATCAGGTACTTGCGTGAACCCCACTCCCCGTAGGGGCCGGGCCACATGTCGTGTCCGGCCTTGGTGGAGATGAATAGTTCGTCCCGATAGGGCATGAAGGATTTCTTCATAATCATTCCGAAAGTCTCTTCGGCGGAACCGTAGGAAGGACCGTAATTGTTGGCGAGGTCGAAATGCGTGATTCCACGGTCGAAGGCATAGTGCGCCATGGCTTGGGAATTGGCAAATGTGTTCACGTCGCCGAAGTTGTGCCACAATCCGAGTGATATTTCAGGCAGCAGGATGCCGCTTTGCCCGCAACGGCGGAATTTCATGCCGTTGTTGTAGCGTTCGGCCGCCGGAGAATAAATTGGGTTTATCATGATATTGTATTTTGTGGGTTACCCCATTATTACTTCTACTGTATGCGTGCCCGGCAGATGCTTCACTACATTGCCTTCTACCGGCTTGCCGTCTACCGTGACGGACTTGATGCCTTTGCACACACCATCGGGATTCTTCACGGTAATATGATATTCTGCCCCGCGGAACCTACGCTTCACGTTGAAGTCTTTCCAGCCTGCCGGGATACAAGGATTGATTTCCAGACCTTCATACGAAGCTTGATGCCAAGTATAAATTGCGTGATGGCATACCACATCCAGGCAGCCGTTCCAGTCAGCCAGCTGTTCTTGCCTTCACCGGGGCGGGCGGCGTCCTTGCCGGCCACCATCTGGCAGCATACGTAAGGTTCTACTTTATGCAGGGCACTGTGCTCTTCGGTGTACGACGGGCATATCTTGCGGAAATACTCCCAGGAACGGTCACCCCGTCCCAGTACGGTTTCTCCGATGATGACCCACGGGTTGTTGTGGCAGAAGATACCCGCATTTTCCTTGTAGCCGGCGGGATAGGTGGAGATTTCTCCATACTCCACAACATAGCGGGTGAAGGGTGGATTGTTGAGTACAATACCGTGTTCGCAGTCCAGGCGTTCCTTTACGGAGTCCAGTGCTTTTTCTACCATGCCTTCTTCCAGTCCGATGCCTGCCATGGTGCACCAGCCTTGCGATTCGATGAAGATTTGTCCTTCTTCGTTCTCTTTGGAACCTACCTTGTGGCCGAAGTAATCGTAGGCGCGCAAGTACCAGTCACCGTCCCAGCCATGTTTTTTCACGGCTTCCACCATGTTCTCTATATAGGTTTGCGCTCTGTTTGCTTCGTCGTCTTTACCCAGGTGGCGGCATAGTTCCACATAGTCGCGTCCGCATACCACGAACAAGCCGGCAATCATCAGTGATTCTGCCTGGCTGCCTTCCGTCTGGTTTTCCGTGGTCTGGAAGGATTCATTCGGGTCCCAGGAGAAGCAGTTCAGGTTCAGGCAGTCGTTCCAGTCGGCACGGCCGATGAGGGGCAACATGTGGGGGCCGAGGTTCTCGATGACGTGGTTGAAGGAAACGCGCAGGTGCTCGAACAGAGAAACCTCCGAACCCTTCTTGTTGTCGAAGGGGACGGGCTCATCCAGGATACTGAAGTCTCCCGATTCCTTGATGTATGCCACCGTACCGAAGATAAGCCACATGGGGTCGTCGTTGAAGCCGCCGCCGATGTCGTTGTTGCCGCGTTTGGTCAGCGGTTGGTATTGGTGGTAGCATCCTCCGTCGGGGAATTGGGTAGAAGCTATGTCGATGATTCGTTCGCGGGCTCGTTCCGGTATCTGATGCACGAAGCCCACGAGGTCCTGGTTGGAGTCGCGGAAACCCATTCCACGACCGATGCCGCTCTCGAAGAAAGAGGCGGAACGGGACATGTTGAAGGTAATCATGCACTGATACTGGTTCCAGATGTTCACCATGCGGTCCAGTTTTTCTTCGTCGGTCTTCACGACGTAGATGTCCAGCAGGCGGTCCCAGTAGGCTTTCAGTTCGGCAAAGGCAGCATCTACTTTGGCGGTAGTGTCGAAGGCCGAAATCATCGCCTTAGCTTTTACCTTATTTATAATAGGTGAAGAGGGTACACTCTGCTTGAACGCTTCATGCAGAGATTCTTCACGTTCCTCGAACTTCTCCTCCTGCTTGTTTTCCACATAGCCCAGCAGGAAGATGAAGTCGCGGCTTTCGCCGGGTTGCAGTTCTACTTCCAGATAGTGCGAGGCGATGGGACTCCAACCGTGGGCAATGCTGTTGCCCGGTCTGCCTTCTACTACCCGTTCCGGGTCGGCAAACTCGTTGTAGAGTCCCACGAATGTTTCGCGGTCGGTATCGAAACCGTCTACGGGTGTATTGACACTGTAGAAGGCGTAGTGATTGCGGCGTTCCTTGTATTCCGTCTTGTGGTAGATGACAGACCCGTCCACTTCCACCTCTCCCGTGGAGAAGTTACGCTGGAAGTTCTCCATGTCCGTAGCGGCATTCCACAAGCACCATTCGGCAAAGGAGAATAGTTTGAGTTTTCTCACTTTGGCAGAAGTATTCCGCAAGGTCAGCTTCTGCACCTCTCCCCAGGTCTTCAGTGGGACGAAGAAGAGCAGGCTGGCTTCGATGCCGTCTTTGGATCCGGTGATGCGGGTGTAGCTCATGCCGTGGCGGCATTCGTAGCTGTCGAGTGCGGTCTTGCAGGGCTTCCAGGTGGGAGACCATACGTTGCCGCCTTCATTGATGTAGAAGTAGCGTCCCCCGTTGTCCATCGGCACGTTGTTGTAGCGGTAGCGGGTGATGCGGCGGAACTTGGCGTCCTTGTAGAAGGAATAGCCTCCGGCGGTATTGGAGATGAGTGAGAAGAAATCTTCATTGCCCAGGTAGTTAATCCATGGCCAAGGTGTCTTGGGATCGGTAATGACGTATTCGCGGTTGTCGTCATCGAAATATCCGAATCTTTTGTCTTGCATATTATTTCTTGTATTTAGTTTGATACATTCTTCGTTGGTTGTGCCATCCGGCCATTTTCCCGGAAGCACGCTTCAAATTTAAAAACTTTTCTCCTATCACCCTTGTTTGCCCGGCGTGTTTTTCCCCTCGGAAACATGAAGTACTGGAAAAAGATACAAAAGTATCACTGTACGAGTCTATTTCGCCCTATCTTTGTAAACACATTTTATGATTAACCGATATGAAACACTTATTCGCATTTTTGTTCCTTCTTGGAATTACCTTTTCTCTTTCTGCCCAATCCGTCCGCGAACGTATTTTGCTGGATGACGGCTGGCAGTTTGCTTTTGGCAATGCTTCCTCACCGGAGAAAGACTTCGGCTGCGGAACGGAGTACTTCAACTATCTGACTAAAGCAGCCTCTATCCATAATGAGGGTCCTTACTCCCCTAAGTTCAATCCGGAGAAGTGGGGTGTGGACTGGAAGACGGTCAACCTTCCGCATGACTGGGTGGTTGATTTGCCTTATGCCAAAGAGGCGAGCCACAGTCATGGCTATAAAGCCGTCGGCTATAAATTCCCCGAAAACTCTGTGGGATGGTACCGAAAGACCATCACCGTGCCACAAGAGGACCTCGGCAAACATCTTTATCTTCAGTTCGACGGTATCTTCCGTGATGCCCGTATCTGGATAAACGGTTTCTATCTGGGACACGAACCGAGCGGCTATGCCACGCAGGTGTATGACATTACGGAATACTTGAATTACGGAGAAGAGAATCTTATCTGCGTCCGTGCGGATGCCACGCTCGAGGAGGGCTGGTTTTACGAGGGTGCGGGCATCTACCGCCATGTATGGCTGAACAAGACGGCGCCGTTGCATGTAGCTCCTTTCGGAACCTTTGTGCACAGCACGCTGACCGCACCTTTTGACAAGGCCAAGCTGACGATAGAGACCACTGTTGAAAACTCCGGCCTGCAAACGGAGGACTACCGCCTCTGCCACATCCTCCGGGATGCCGACGGCAAGGAAGTGGCACGCTGCGAAACGGCCGGTCAGCCGGTACTGCCGAAAGACCGCCAGCTCACCGTCGGTGAAATAGCGCTGGACAAACCTCATCTTTGGAGTGTGGATACACCTTATTTATATACACTGCTTACGGAAGTCTATCAGCATGGCAAGCTGGTGGATGCTTATACCACTACTACGGGTATTCGTGACATCCGCTTCGATGCCGACAAGGGCTTCCTCTTGAACGGACAGCCTCTGAAACTGAAAGGTGTGAACATGCACCAAGACCACCCCGGAGTAGGTGCCGGCATTCCCGATGCCCTGCAAGTGTACCGACTGAAGGAACTGAAGAAGTTCGGCTGCAATGCCTACCGTTCTTCCCATAACCCGATGACTCCCGAAATGCTCGATGCCTGCGACAGCCTCGGCATCCTTGTGATAGAAGAAAACCGTCTGACGGGTGTCAACGAGGAACATACTCGCCTGCTGAAACGCATGATAGACCGCGACCGCAACCATCCGTGCATTATCCTTTGGAGTGTAGGCAACGAGGAGTGGGGCATCGAGTGGAAAGAAAGCGGTACACGCATTGCTGCCACGATGCGCGAATATTGCCACCGTTTCGACCCTACGCGCCTCATGACCGTTGCTTCGAGCAGTGGCCCTGCCATCTTGATTCCCGCAGACGTGGCCGGTTATAACTACATCCTTCAGAATCCAGTAGAGCAGCACCGCAAGGATTATCCCGGCCGCCGTGCGCTCGGTTCGGAAGAGACTACGGGCTGTGGTACGCGCGGCATCTACTTCGATGCCCACGACAAAGGCCACATGGTGGCGCACAACCGCAAGCCGAACGGACCTGACAGCCTGCTGAACTGCATCGAGCGTGGCTGGAAATTCTATGACGAACGTCCCTATTTGGCGGGTCTTTTCTATTGGACGGGTTTCGACTACCGCGGCGAGCCCAACCCCATGAAGTTCCCGGCTACGGGTTCACAATTCGGCATTCTGGACTACTGCGGTTTCCCCAAGGACGAAGCCTGGTATCTGAAGTCCTGGTGGACGGATGAGCCGGTGCTGCACATCCTTCCTCACTGGAATCTGCAAGGTCACGAAGGTGATAGCATCGACATTTGGGTATACAGCAACTGCGATGAAGTGGAATTGACTGTGAACGGCAAGAAACTGGATCGCAAACCGATGCCCCGAAACGGCCATCTTTCCTGGAAAGCCGTTTTCCAGCCCGGTGCAGTGAAGGCTGTAGGCTATAAGAACGGCAAAAAAATATTGGCCCGTACTGTGGAGACTACCGGTGCTCCTGCCCGTATCTCCCTGACGGCAGACCGTCCCGTCATTCAGGCAGACAATCGGGATGTGACAGTGTGTAACATTGAGTTGCAGGACAAGAAGAAACGTTTTGTCCCCACTGCCTGCAACGACTTGACGATAACCGTCTCCGGTCCGGTACGCATCCTTGGGGTGGGGAATGGAGACCCCGCTTATCAGGCTACGGAACGTCCGGCCGACGCCGATGCCCGCACCTATCAGGTAAAGGCATTCAACGGACTTGCACAGGTGCTGTTGCAAAGTACCGGCGAAGCGGGAGAAGCCACACTGACGGTCGTTTCGGAAAACCTGCCGGAAACTTCCTGCGTCTTGAAGCTGCAGAAGTAAGCGGCTTATCATTCATATCATCCGGCGAAGCGGAGACCTTTCTTTTGTCTATGGGGCAAGAGAGGGATCTCCGCTTCTTTCTTCCTCAAACTATAGTGTGTAAGTGTACGAGATGCGCATCTCGTGTTGTATGAGATGTATATCTCGTACAGCATGAGATATACATCTCATACATCCTTACATTAGAGCCTGAGGGGGAGAAGAACGGAAGTTTTGCTTTTCCGGGCGGGACTTTCCCGGGTATCTGCTCATATATAACAATTATTACCTCTAAATGTAACAAATGGTACTGTTGTGGGATTAAAAAGAATGAGTATATTTGTGGCATGATATTTTTTTAACCAATGCCTATGGAAAACCAGAACTATATCATGAGGGAGATAACCCCTCTGTCGGAACGTGACTGTTTCTATATTGCCGATCGTCGCAAAACAGAATTTACCTACCCCATCCATTGTCACGCAGAGTATGAACTGAACTTCACGGAACATGCTTCCGGCGTACGCCGTGTGGTGGGCGATTCTGCCGAGATTATCGGTGATTATGACCTGGTGCTGATAACCGGTAAGGAGTTGGAGCATGTATGGGAGCAACATGAATGTACCTCCGGGGATATTCGGGAGATTACCATCCAGTTCTCTCCCGACTTGTTCTTCGGGAACGTTGTCAACAAGAACCAGTTCGACAGTATCCGCCGGATGCTGGAGCGTGCACAGTGCGGACTTAGTTTCCCCATGCAGGCCATCATGAAGGTGTACAACTGGCTGGATAAGCTGGCTTCCGAGGAGCAGGGCTTTTATGCCGTGATGAACTTTCTCCGTATCCTTTACGAACTTTCCCTCTATGACAATGCCCGGGTGTTGTCCAGTTCTTCGTTTGCCAAGATAGAGACGTTCTCGGACAGCCGCCGGGTACAGAAGGTGCAGAAATACATTTCCACCCATTATCAGGAGGATATCCGGTTGGCTTCATTGGCCGATATGGTGGGCATGACCCCGGTCTCTTTCAGCCGTTTCTTTCGCCTGCGCACCGGCAAGACGCTTTCCGACTACATTATTGATATCCGTCTGGGCTTTGCCACGCGTATGTTGGTAGATTCCACGCGTACTATTGCAGAGGTGTGCTATGACTGCGGCTTCAACAATCTGTCCAATTTCAATCGTATGTTCAAGCGGAAGAAGGGATGCTCGCCGAAGGAATTCCGTGAGAATTATCGGAAAAAGAAGCTGGTGATATGATAAAAAAGTATTGGTATTCTTCATTGGAAGTGCCTATTTTTGCACCAATGATTAATACTAATATCTGATATCATGAAAAGAGTTTTTTCCTTATTTTTATGTCTGCTGTGTGTATGTGCTGTGACGGCGCAGATACGTGGCAATGAAATCCGTGTAGTCGTTTCACCCGACCATAGCGATTGGGTGTATCGTCTGAATGAGAAGTGTACGTTTACCGTCCGGGTGCTGAAGGCACAGAACCTCTTGCCCGATGTCAAGATTGACTATGAACTGGGCCCCGAGATGTATCCTACTGAAGTAAAGAAAGACATGGTGCTGAAAGATGGTACCTTGAAGTTGCAAGGCACGATGAAAACTGCAGGCTTCTTGCGTTGCAAGGTCAAAGCGCATGTGGACGGCCGGACTTATGAAGGGCTGGCTACATCGGCCTATGCTCCTGAGCAGCTGCAACCCGTGACGAAACTTCCTGCCGATTTTCAGGATTATTGGGCCAAGACCTTGGAAGAGGCGCGCAAGACTCCGTTGAATCCCCTTATGACGCTGCTTCCCGAACGCTGTACGGAAACGGATAATGTATATCAGGTCAGCTTCCAGACAAAAGCTTGGGGAGGACGTTTTTACGGTATTCTCAGTATTCCCAAGAAAGAAGGGAAGTATCCGGCTTTGCTGCGTGTGCCCGGTGCGGGTGTCCGCCCTTATGCGGGAGATACGTATACGGCTCCTGGAAAGGTGATTACATTGGAGGTGGGTATCCACGGCATTCCCGTCACGATGCAGCAGTCTGTATATGATGCGCTGGCAGGTGGGGCGCTGAGCAATTATTGGACGTTCGGCCGCGACAATCGGGATGCTTCTTACTATAACCGTGTGGTGGTAGGCGCTTTGCGTGCTGTGGATTTTATCTGTTCGCTGCCGCAGTACAACGGGAAAGCGCTGGGCGTTACGGGTTCCAGCCAGGGCGGTGCCTTGTCTGTGATTACGGCGGCTCTTGATTCACGCGTTACTTTCCTGGCGGCTGTTCATCCTGCCCTGTGCGACCACGAAGCGTTCTTCAAGAAGCGTGCTTGCGGCTGGCCCCATTATTTCTATTATTATGGTGCTCCCGATGAAAAGCAGCTTGAAACGGTTCGCTATTATGATACGGCAAACTTTGCCCGCCTGCTGAATGTGCCCGGTTGGTTCAGTTGGGGGTATAACGATGAGGTCTGTCCTCCCACTTCCATGTATGCAGCCTACAATGTGATTGCTTCTCCGAAGGAATTGCATCCTTATCTGGAAACCGGACATTATTGGTATCAGGAACAGTGGGATGAATGGCTGGACTGGATACGGAGACAACTTAATGTGCCAATGTGATTAATCACATTGGCATATTAATCTGATAATATAGTATCATTTTTTATGATATGAGCCGCGTATCTTTGTGTATCGCTTAAAAACTGATAATATGAAGAAACAATTCCTTTTACTGACAGTACTTTTATTCCTTTTGGGAGCATGTGCCCCTAAGCCTGCGGAGCATTCGTTTATTAAGGTCAATGCCGATGGACAGTTCGTTCGCGACGGAAAACCCTATTATTTTGTAGGTGCCAATTTCTGGTACGGTGCCATTCTTGGTTCCGAAGGTGAAGGCGGCAATCGTGAACGGTTGCATAAGGAGCTGGACTTTCTGAAAAGCATTGGCATCAACAACCTGCGCGTATTGGTGGGTGCTGACGGTGAAAATGGCATAAAGACGCGGGTAGAGCCCTCTTTACAAGTGGCACCGGGCGTCTATAATGATACTATTTTAGCCGGATTGGATTATTTTATGAATGAACTGCGTGAACGTGATATGACAGCTGTCCTCTATTTGAACAATTCCTGGGAATGGAGCGGTGGCTATTCCGTTTACCTGCAATGGTCCGGACACGGTGATGCCGTGGTACCTGCCGTAGACGGATGGCCCGCCTATATGGAGTATGTCAAGCAGTTCCCCCAATCGGACAGTGCGAAGGCTTTGTTTGCCAATCATGTCAATTATATTGTTTCACGCACCAATAGGTATAATCAGATAAAATATGTGGATGACCCTACTATTATGTCCTGGCAGATTGGTAACGAGCCTCGCGCTTTCTCTGACGAGAACAAGGAACCGTTTGCCCGCTGGATGGCCGATGTGGCTGCACAAATCAAGTCACTCGACCCGAACCACATGGTGTCTTCCGGCAGTGAGGGCTCGTGGGGATGCGAAATGGATATGAGTCTTTTCGAGAAGATTCATGCCGACCCCAACATCAATTATCTGAATATCCACATCTGGCCTTACAACTGGAGTTGGGTGAAAGCGGACAGCCTGACGGAACTTCTTCCGCGTGCCAAGGAAAATACTAAGAAATATATAGATGACCACATGGTCATTGCCCGGAAGTACAGCAAGCCGATTGTTCTGGAGGAGTTCGGTTTTCCCCGTGACGGCTTCAGCTTCTCCAAAGAGGCACCGACCACTGCCCGCGATGAATATTACCGTTATGTATTCGACCTTATCCGCCAGGACCGTGAGAGCGGCGGACTCTTTGCTGGATGCAACTTCTGGGCATGGGGTGGTTTTGCCGGACAAAATCCCGACCATGTATTCTGGGAAAAGGGAGATGACTATACCGGTGACCCGGCTCAAGAACAACAAGGACTGAACTCTGTCTTTGCCACAGACAGCACTATTGAAATAATTAAAGCGGAAAACCGGAAGCTGCAAAATTGAACCTATCCGTGCTTTTCCGTGTAATCCCTGCCTGAAAATTAGAATGTAAGCGTGTACAAAGCGTTTGTACCGTTATATAAGAAAGATTATTACTCTAAATACTAAGTATGATATGAAAAGCATATGGAAAGTTATGTTGGCGGTTTGTTGCCTAGGTATGACCATTGGTTGTGGAACAAACCCGTCGAAGAATGAAAATGTAAAGGAAACGCTACCGGCATTGGTGGTCAATGGTACGCAGTTGATGAATACCGAAGGAGACACGGTGGTATTGCACGGTGTCAGCTATGGCTGGCATCAGTTCTGGCCCCGTTTCTACAATGCCTCTTCGGTTGCTTATCTGGTCAATGACTGGGGCGCACAAGTGCTTCGGGCCTCTATGGGAGTGGATTTGGATAGCGCCTGCTATGTGAACAAGCCCGAATTCGGTATTGAGTGTGTTACGAAAGTGGTGGATGCTGCTATCGAGAACGGCGTTTACGTCATCATCGACTGGCATAGCCACAATCTGCGGCAGGAAGAAGCAAAGGAGTTCTTCACCCAAATGGCTACCCGTTACAAAGGGGTTCCTAATGTCATCTATGAGGTTTTCAACGAACCGGTGGAAGACAGTTGGGAGCAGGTGAAGGCATACTCTGTGGAGGTTATCAAGACGATTCGTGCCATAGAACCGGATGCCGTTATCCTCGTTGGTTGTCCGCATTGGGACCAGGACATCCATTTGGCAGCGGACGATCCTATTACCGGATATAGCAATATAATGTATACACTCCACTTTTATGCCAACACCCACGGACAGTGGCTGCGCGACCGCGCCGACTATGCTCTGGGCAAGGGCTTGCCGATTTTCGTTTCCGAATGCGCCGGTATGGAGGCAAGTGGGGGCGGCCCCATCAGTAAAGAAGAGTGGGGGAATTGGCTGGACTGGATGCAGCGGCATTCCATCAGTTGGGTGGCTTGGTCCTTGTCGGACAAAGACGAGACTTGTTCCATGCTTTATCCGTCGGCTTCTTCCGAGGGAAACTGGAAAGATGCAGACATGAAAGAGTGGGGGAGAATGGTTCGTGACGAATTGACGACACTGAAAAAATAGCCCTTTAAAAACAATATGATTTAACCATTAATAATTAAGAAAAAAGAATTGTGCTTATGGAAGAAAAGAAGAATGATGCTGTGAAAACATGAATTGTTTGGAAGTAATTTTAAGTGTCAACGCCTTGATTGCATGTCACGGTTTCTTGACTTACTCTCATTTTGTTAACTAAAAAAATCTTCTTTTGGGAGGTTTTGTGTTTGTTTTAAATCTAAGAAATACAGTATGAATTTGAATTTTAGAAAGACAGCGCTGCTTGCGGGGATATGCTCGGTGTTCAGTCTGGGTTATGCTCCTCAGCTTTTCGCAGTATCATCGACGGATACCGTTGAGGCAGTGCAGCAAACAAAGAAAATTACGGGTGTCGTCAGTGATGCTATGGGCCCTATTATCGGTGCCAATGTATTGGAAAAAGGTACAACGAATGGTGTAATTACCGACATTGACGGTAACTTTGCCTTGAATGTGAAACCGGGAGCTACCATTGTAGTCTCCTTTATAGGCTATGTCAGCCAGGAAATAAAGATAACGAGCCAGACAACGGTGAACATCACGCTGAAGGAAGACTCCGAGATGTTGGACGAAGTGGTGGTTGTGGGGTACGGTACGATGAAGAAAAGCGACCTTTCCGGCGCTTCCGTTTCCATGAGTGAAGACAAGATTAAGGGTTCTATTATCACCAATCTCGACCAGTCCCTTCAAGGGCGTGCTGCCGGTGTGACGGCAGTCAGCACTTCCGGTGCTCCGGGTTCTTCCTCCTCTATCCGCGTACGTGGTCAGGCCACTATCAATGCCAATGCCGAGCCGTTGTATGTAATTGACGGTGTGATTGTACAGAGTCAGGGACAAAGCGGTTCATCTTATGGTTTGGGCGATGCACTGGGTAATGGCTCGGTTTCCACCATTTCTCCGCTTTCCACCATCAACCCTGCTGATATCGTCAGTATGGAAATTCTGAAAGATGCTTCGGCAACCGCCATTTACGGTGCGCAAGGTTCCAATGGTGTGGTTTTGATTACGACCAAACGTGGTAAGGCGGGTGAAGCTAAGTTTACTTATGACGGTATGTTTGCCGTTCAACGCCAGACAAAGCGCCTGGATATGATGAATCTGCGTGAGTATGCCACTTATTATAATGATTTGGCAAACATGGGTGAAATCTCTGACCCTAGTAATTATTATGCCGATCCTTCTCTGCTGGGAGTAGGTACAAACTGGCAGGACGCCATCTTCCAGACTGCTTTGCAGCATCAGCACCAGATTTCGGCACAAGGTGGTACAGAGAAGATACAATACTACGTATCAGCTTCCTATATGGATCAGGACGGTACCATCATCGGTTCAAACTTTAACCGTTACAGCTTCCGTGCCAACTTGGATGCCCAACTGAAGAAGTGGTTGAAACTCGGTTTGACCGCCACCTATACAGCAACGGGTGATGACCTGAAACTTGCAGACAGTGATGAAGGTTTGATTAACTACTCGTTGACTACTCTTCCTGATATACCTATCTATAATCTGGATGGCAGCTATGCCACCGTTGTTCGCGAAGGCTACACGAATCCTAACCCGATTGCCCTTGCCATGATGGATGACATTCTGCTGGACCGTCAGAAACTGACGGGTAATATTTTCTTTGAGGTTACTCCGATTAAAAATCTGGTATGGCATGCCGAATTGGGTTATGACATCAGTTCCAGCAAAGGTGAGCGCTACAAGCCGATGGTTGATTTGGGTGGATGGGTACGTTCCAGCAATGAAAGCAATATCCAGAAGAACAGCAGTACATTCTGGCAATTGAAGAACTATGTGACCTATTCCGGAAACATAGGCGACAAGCATCATTATACAGCCATGGTGGGCCAGGAGTGCTGGGAGTCCAGCTATGACTTCACGAGTGTGTTCAATAGCGGTCTGCCTTCGGATGAAGTGCACAATCCTGCCTTGGGTACGGGAACACCGACTATCAATGCAGGTTTTGGAAGTTCGTCTATGGCATCTTTCTTTACACGTCTGACTTATAACTATGCCGACCGTTATCTGGGTACTTATACCTATCGTTATGACGGCTCTTCAAACTTCGGTCCCGAGAACCGTTGGGCAGGCTTCCATTCATTGGCTACTTCCTGGCGCTTTTCCAACGAAACGTTCTTTGAACCGTTGAAGAAGGTCATCAGTAACGGTAAGTTGCGTCTGGGATGGGGACAAACTGGTAATGCCAACATCGGTGGTTATGCTTGGGGTACATCCATGAGTCGTATGCCTTCCGGTCTGGGTATGGGGTATCGCCCCTCCAATATACCGAATACTTCCATCAAATGGGAGTCCCAGGAGCAATGGAACGTCGGTGTGGATTTGGGATTCCTGCACGACCGTATCAACCTGACGGTAGAGTGGTACAAGAAAACTTCCAGTGATATGTTGATGCCGTTGCAGTTGCCTTCTTATATGGGTACTTCCGGTAATGCCTCTTCTGCATTGGCTGCTCCGAAAGGTAACTATGGTGACATAGAGAATACCGGTTTTGAAATCTCTCTGAACACACATCCTATTACGGGTAAGTTTGAATGGGATTCTGACTTCCAGATTTCTTTCAACAAGAACAAACTGAAAGGATTGGCTGGTACAGCCAATGCGCAGATTGTGGGTTACGGACAGTGGACCGATGTAGTCAGTGTATCCAGTGTAGGCGAATCACTTTATAACTTCTATGGATTTGTTTGTGATGGTGTTTACAAGGACCTGGAGGACCTTCAGACTTCTCCGAAACCTGCCAAGTACCCGGCAAACGGTGTATTCGACCGTACCAATACCGTATGGGTGGGTGATGTGAAATATAAGGATATCAGTGGTCCTGACGGTGTGCCCGATGGCGTTATTGACGACTATGACAAGACCAATATCGGTTCTCCGATGCCTAAGTTTACTTTTGGCTGGACCAATACTTTCCGTTACAAGAACTTCGACTTGTCCGTTTTCATCAACGGTTCCTATGGCAACAAGGTGTACAACTACCTTTCCATGAAGCTGACACATATGAACTCTCCCTGGACTAACCAGCTGAATGCTGTAAACGGACGTGCACAGCTTGTTCCTATCAATCCGAACAAGGTCTACGAAGATGGAACGATGTGGTATAATGATGTGTCTAACGTCATGGTGGCAAACCCGGGAGCTTCCATTCCACGCGCCACTATCAATGACCCGAATGACAACGACCGTATCAGTGACCGTTATATTGAAGATGGTTCTTATATCCGTCTGAAGAACATCTCTTTGGGATATACTTTCCCGAAAAAGACGATTGATAAACTGGGACTGAGCAACTTGCGTATCTATGCCAATATCCAGAACCTGCTGACCATTACCGGTTATGACGGCTATGACCCTGAAATTGGTGCCAGCACTTCAAGCGTCAATGTCTATGGTTTGGACAACGGACGTTATCCGTCTCCTACAGTTTATTCATTCGGCTTGAATGTTTCATTCTAACACTTTAAATTGAAGAAAACATGAAAATCAGATATATTAAATATTGGGCGTTTGCAGCTGTACTCGGTATGGGAACAGTTTCATGCGAGGATTTCCTGAACCGTCCTACCGAAGACAATTATAACGAATCGAACTTCTATCAGAATGACGAACAATGTGTGCAGGGGGTTAATTATCTTTATAACTCACCTTGGTATGACTTTCAGCGCGGTTTTATTAAAGTCGGTGAAATCTTGTCCGGAAACGTATACGAGGGAAACAGCCCTTACTTGAATTTTACGGTGAATGGTACGGATGAAAACCTTGTGAACATGTCCTATTCTCTATGGGCAGTGATTGGCCATGCCAATACTGTATATACTCGTTTGAAGACGGCAAATGCGTCAGAAGCAGTGAAAAATCAGTGTATGGGCGAGTGTTTGGCATGGAAAGCCATGGCTTACTTCTATTTGGTGCGTAGTTTTGGTGCAGTACCCATTATCCATGATAATACGGCTGAATTGAATTCCGGTAATTATAACTCCAAATTCAAAGTAGAGGCAGCCGATGTGTATGAGTATATCGTTATGACCCTGGAGAAAGCCATGGAATTGCTTCCGGCCAGAGGTGAAATGGGACGTATTGACCGTTATTGTGCCGAAGGTCTTTTGGCTAAGGTGTATCTGACCAAGAGCGGTCTTTCCGGTACCCGCAATGCGGATGATTTGGCGAAAGCGGCAGAATATTCCAAGGATGTAATTAATAATTCCGGTCGTAATCTGCTGGCTAACTATTCTGATGTATTTCGTTTGGCAAACAACAAGAATGAAGAGTGCCTTTTCTCTTGGCATTGGTCGGCAGGACGTGACCCTTGGACACAGCAGAATACATTACAGTCAGACTTGGCAATGGTAGGGTTTGATGAGTTTGGTGACTGCTGGGGCGGTTATGCCGGTCCGTCGGTTGATTTGCAGGATGCATTTGGAATTTCCGCATTGGAAAGTCCCGAAACCCGTTCGGATACAGATACCCGTCGTAAGGCTACTATGATGATGGCGGGTGATGTGTACGATTATTTCTGGCAGGACAAAGGCGGATTCGATTATCTGCGATTTATCTATGATGCTGAATATGGTAAGGGAGGACCTAACGGTGATTACCAGTCTCCTACCGGTGCCAATCACGTGAAACATTTGTATGGAAACAATAATGACCATGTGTTAGGTTTGGGTGTATCGGCAGGTAATATGTACAGCGGCCTGGCAACTCATATACTGCGTCTGTCCGATGTCTATTTGGTGTATGCTGAGGCAAAGATGGGACTGGCTGCCTCTACTACAGACCAGAGTGCACTGGATGCTTTCAATGCAGTACGTGGGCGTGCCATTCCGGGAGTTACTCCGAAGACCTCCATAACTTGGGAGGACATCTGGAAGGAACGCCGGCTGGAACTGGCTTGCGAAGGTGACCGTTGGTACGATTATGTGCGTTTGGCATATTATGATTCCCAACGTGCTATTAATGAGCTGAAGGCGCAGCGTCGTGATGTTTATTATAATCTGGGCACTACCTACAAAGCTTATTATGAGAATGGTAGTTGGACGGTGAATCCGGATGAAACTCGTTACAACCCGGATGCAAAGGCTCCGAATGTAACAGTCTCCAGCTTTACATTGCCGTTCCCGACAGAAGACGTGGTGTTCAATCCTAATTTGATGAAAGACCCGGTACACGTAGATGTACGTTCTGAATTCAGTTATTAATTTAATGCTTGAAAAGATGAAAAATAATAGATATACGAATTGGTTCTTCGCGGCAGCTGTTGTTGTAGCAGGCTTTTCCATGGCGGCTTGTGAGGATGAACCGGATAAATATGAAGTGGCAGGGGGAAAGCCTACCTTGAAATATGTTCGTGTCCCTGATCCGGCAGCGGCAGACTCTTTGCTGACGGGGGCTTATATGGCGAATACGATTTGTCTGGTCGGTGAGAATCTGCGGAGTGTTTACGAGCTCTATTTCAATGACCAGAAGGCGATACTTAATACCAGTTACATCACTGACCATACACTTATGGTAGATGTTCCGAAAGAGATTCCTTCGGTAGTGACCGATAAGATTTATATGGTGACCAGAGCAAAAGATACCATAGATTATGACTTCAAGGTGTTGGTTCCGGCTCCTACCGTGAACTCCATTTCTTGTGAGTTTGCAAAGCCGGGTAGTGAGGTGACACTGATTGGTGACTATTTCATTGATGACCCGAATGTGCCGCTGACCATTACGATGGCCGGTAATGTGGAAGTGACTAATATTACGAACATAACCAAGACTGCGGTCAGCTTTATTCTTCCGGACAATGCTCCTGCAGGCTATATCAACGTGAAGTCTATTTACGGTACCGGACGTTCCAAGTTCCGCTATTATGATACCCGTAACATTCTCTTTGACTGGGACGGTTCTCATGGCGGTATGGCTATTGCCCACGGTTGGCGTGATGGTAGCAAGGTATTGAGAGAAGCCGATGAAAACAGTATTGATGGTGCTTATATCTGTCTCACCGGAGCACTTGAAGGTGGTATCGGAGCTACTTGGGCAGAAGATGAGTTCTCGTTCAACTATTGGCCGGAACCGTCTGCCGGTTATCCCGAACTTTCTGCACGTTCTGAGTTTGCAGAACTGCTCGAGGAGTATGGCGTCAATGGCTTGCAACTGAAATTCGAGGTGAATATTCCTTCTTCCAATCCGTGGCAGTCTTGCGCTCTACAAGTGATGTTTACGGGTAATGATGTGGTGACTTATGCGACGGGAACTAATGCTTATTTTAGTGATACGAATGTGCCGCGCGGTTTGTGGTTGCCTTGGAAGAATACGGGTTCGTATGATACGGGTGGTAAATGGACAACCGTTTCCATGAATCTGTCCGAGTTCAACAAGACGCATGAAGGTAATAAGTGTGACAGGACTTTTGACAAGACTATGCTGACCGGATTGACATTCTTTGTCTGGGCAGGTGGTGTGGAAGGTAAGGATTGCAATCCGGTGATTATGATTGACAACATCCGTGTGGTACCTATTGAATAACCTTTTAAATAGAATACTGATATGAATAAAACATATAAATTTCCGGCACTGTGGATGATGTGCCTGATGCTCTTCAGTTGCTTGACGTTTACGGCCTGCGACAATGGGGATGATGAAGATACCAACCAATATAAAGGAGGAATCAGTCTGAATGTATTCGGACCGAGTCCCGTAGCTCGCGGCGGTGTACTCCGTTTCCTGGGAAGTGGCATGGATAAGGTGACTGCGGTTGCTATTCCCGGTTGCGACGATATAACAGACATCGAAGTAGTCAGTGATACGGAAATCCGTGTCACTGTACCCCAGACAGCCCAGCCGGGTTTGGTTGTCTTGAAGACTCCGAAGGGGGATATTACAACAAAAACCGAGTTGACATTTACGGAGCCGATTGCTTTGGAGGCTTTTGCACCGGCAGAAGTAAAGCCTGGTAGTGAATTGACCATTACTGGTGAATACCTGAATTTGATTAAAGAAGTGATATTTGCTGACGAGGTAACAGTGCCTGCTGATGAGTTTGTCAGTCAAAGCCGTCAGGAGATTAAAGTTATTGTTCCTGATTCTGCTCAGACCGGTAAGTTCATCTTGTCTGATGGAGCTGAAATCCCCAATTGGATTTATTCTGAAGGGGAACTGGAGGTTACTTTGCCATCGGTAGAGGCTCCACTCGACCTGGTGGATAAGAAGCCGGGTGATGTCATTCGAGTTTCTGGTAAAAACTTTGATTTGGTGAAGAAAGTACAGATGCCGAATGGGGATGAAGTTGAATTTACGATGACTGCCTCTTCCGAAGGGGATGAACTTACTTTTACATTGCCGGATAATGTCTCGGACGGAGAAGTTACGGTACTTCCTGCTTCGGATGTAAAAGTTGTGGTTGCTACTGTTGTAGTAGCTACGCCTTCGAACGTAGTGGCTGTTCCTGCTGTAAACTTGCGTGGCGGAGATATGATTACCCTGAAAGGTGCCAATATGGATTTGGTGACTGATGTAACGTTCCCTGGTGTAGAAGAAGCAGTAGGATTGGAATCACAAAACTCGACTGAAATAAAGGTCTTGATGCCGGCTGCGGCTATTAGTGGTGATTTGCAATTGAATACAAATAGTGGAAAAGCAACTGCCGTATCTATTGCAACGGCAAAGCCGGAAAACATTTCTTATAGTGCGGCGACGGTCCCGGCAGGAGAGGCTTTGACTGTCAAAGGAGTAAATATGGATGTTGTTTCGGCTGTTGTATTCAGTGGTAATGTGGAAGTTACCGTATCCGATGCCACTGCTACTGCCATTTCTTTGACTGTACCTACAACTGCCGAAACTGGGGCCTTACTCTTGAAAATGGCCAATGGGGAATCTGTAGAAGCACCGTCTCTGACAATAGAGAAACCGGTATGTGCCTATTTGCCGGCATTGCCTGACAAATTGGTTCGGGGACGAATTGTGGAACTTGAGATTGTTAATGCTGATAAGCTGACAAATGTATTGCTGAATGAGGCTGCTGTCCAGTATATCAATGATGCAGCTAAAGGGGTATTGATGTTGAATGTACCGGCTGAACTGGATGGAACTTATAGCTTGAAACTGATTTCCTCAAATGGTGAAATTGCTTATGATGTTCTTGTAGTTGCCAATGAAGAAACTGTTTGGGCTGGTCCGCTCGATATTGGTTGGGGTGATGGAGGACGTGTGTTGGTACCGGCTGCATCTTTTGCCAAGGTAACGGCAGGCACTGTCATGAAAGTCTATTTCGATCAGAAAGACCAGACTTGGGCACAGGCTCAGTTTAACTATGGCGATTGGAGTGGCATAGCCTTCTCTTTGTTTGATACGACTATGGTACCGACAGACATTTACGGCTGGAGTTTCGAGAGCCGTGTGATGGAGTTGACATTGACTCAGGAGATACTTGATAATATTCAAGCTAAACAAGGAGATTGTGAAGACCAGACAAATGTAGGTATCATTATTCAGGGCAGTGATTTGACGTTTACAAAAATAACGATTGTAAATTGATGAATTGTGGCTTGAAGAATGTGACTATGGATGCCCTGATTAAGAATGAAATAAAATCATAATTAAGATGAAGAAACTGAATATAAAATGGATGCTTTCGTTGATAGCAGCTTTTACTTTTGCCTCCTGCGATACTGATGTCGATCATGATATCCCTGCAGTGGATGCACCGGTATTGGTGTCTACTACTCCTGAAAGTGGAGCAGCCAAAGTGAAAACGGGAGAAATCACTATTGAGGTGAAATATGACAAGAATATATTCTTTGCAACGGACAATCTGAGCGAAATCAAGTTTACCGGCGGTGAACTGATAAGTGCCGATGTGCTTGGCGCAAGCAATATACTGACTGTAAAAGTGAATGTTCCCGGGAGAGAGACGGCTTGTTCTCTCTCTATCCCTGAGGGAATAGTAACCGGACCGAACCAAATGCCTGCTCCGGCTGTATCGGTTCAGTTCTCTACTGTCGCTTTGGACAAGACACTGGTTGCCGCTACTTCGGCCAAAGCTGTGAAACTGTACAATTATCTATTGGATAATTTTGAGACGAAGACACTATCGGCTATGATGGCCGATGTTGCCTGGAATACGGAAATGTCCGAAAAGGTGTACGGATGGACCGGAAAATATCCGGCTATCAACTGTTTCGACTATGTTCACCTGCCGGCATCTGTAGCTGGAGCAGACTGGATTAATTACGGTGACATTACTCCCGTTAAGGATTGGTCTGACAAAGGTGGTGTCGTAGCTGCCATGTGGCATTGGAATGTTCCCAAGAAAGCAGTAGGCGAGGCTTTTTCTACCCGGATATGGGAAGGCGAGACGTTTATGCCGGGTGATTGGAGTGGAAATGTACAGATGACGGATGATGCTGCAAAAGCTGTCTTTGCCGATGCACAAGTGGGGCAGGTGATACGCGTGGCTGTGAAAGATGTGGCAGAGGGGGCGCAAGGTTCGTTCAAAAACAGTGGTTGGAGCGAGATTGCTTCAGGAACTGATTATTTTGACATATCCGGAGACTATACATTGGTGATTACCGAGGATATTTTGAAATCCCTGCAAGAAGGTGGCCTCATCATTGGCGGACATGATTATACGGCAGTTGCTGTTTATCTTGAAAGTAACGGTACAGCCCTCGACCCGAATAAGGATTATGCCTTCTATAAGGCAGATACGGAGTTTGACGCTGCCAATGCCACAGTGGAAGGCACTTGGGAAAACAAGGTGTTTACCGAAGATTTGAAAAATGCTGCCGCTTACTTGAAGCTATTGAGAGATGCGGATATTCCGGTATTGTGGCGTCCATTCCACGAGGCAGCCGGTGGCTGGTTCTGGTGGGGCAAGGATGCTGCCAGCTTTAAATCTCTGTGGATTGCTATGTTCAACTACTTCAAGACTGAAGGATTGGATAATCTTATCTGGGTTTGGACTACCGAGGGCGATGATGCCGATTGGTATCCGGGAGACCAATATGTAGACATCGTGGGACGTGATATTTATAATAAGGAAACTGCAGATTGTGTTTCAGAATATACTTCCATTGCCGGAAATTATGGAAACAAGATTGTTTCGCTGAGTGAATGTGGCACAGTCGGACTTATTTCCGAACAATGGGCATCTGGTGCACGTTGGAGTTGGTTCATGCCGTGGTATGACGGGACAAATGAGGATGGCAGTCCGGTAGTCCATGCTGATGAAGCATGGTGGAAGGATGCTATGAGCCAGGAATTTGTTGTTTCCCGTGAAGATCTTCCTTCTATGGAATAGCAATTTTTAATAATAAAATGGAAAGGGTTGTCTCTGGTTAGTATCGGGGCAACCCTTTCTGTCTTTTATAGCTTTTAGTTGTTGGTTATGGAATTCATGCTTTATACTTTTTAGGAAAAATAGTAATGGATGTTAAATGAGTGTCGTTATTTGATAAAATAGTATTATAAGGTTTGCTGCTAAAAGTCTACTTTTGTCAAGCCTAATTAAAATTTGATAATAATCATATAATGTTTAACCGCTAATGAAATGAAAAATGCCTATGAGAAAGGAGTGATATGTATACCAACCACTTTATAGAATAAGGTATATTTAATTTTTCCTCAAAAAGAGAAGTTTAACCTTATATTAAACGGTAGATGCCGCCAGGCAATACCAATTCATTAATCTAAGAAAAATACAAGTATGAATTTAAATTTCAGAAGAACCGCGCTGCTCGTGGGTATCTGTTCGGCTGTCAGCCTGACTTATACTCCGCAACTTTTCGCCGCATCGGTCGATGCAATAGATGCTGTGCAGCAAGCAAAAAAATCACAGGTACTGTAACAGATGCAATGGGACCGGTCATCGGTGCCAATGTATTGGAGAAAGGAACCACAAATGGTGTCATTACCGACATTGACGGTAATTTCACATTGAATGTTCAGCCGGGAGCAACGATTGTTGTGTCTTTTATAGGTTATCAGCCGCAAGAAATAGTGGTAGGTAACCAGACTAGTTTCAAGATTCAGCTAAAGGAAGATACGGAATTGTTGGATGAAGTAGTCGTAGTGGGTTACGGTGTACAGAAGAAGAAACTGGTGACAGGTGCTACGGTTGAGGTAAAAGGCGAAGACATCGCAAAATTAAATACTACGCAGGCATTGGGCGCTTTACAAAGCCAGTCTCCGGGTGTAAATATTCAGGCCGTTTCCGGTCAGCCGGGTGATGGGTTTAAAATTAATATTCGTGGTGCTGGTACTAACGGAAATACAGCTCCAGTTTACGTTATTGATGGTGTAGCCGGTGGCGATATTAACGCCTTGAATCCTGCCGATATTGAACGTATTGACGTGTTGAAAGATGCTGCATCTTGTGCAATTTACGGTTCGAGCGGTGCCAACGGTGTTATCCTTATTACTACGAAGCAGGGTAAGGTAGGAAAGGTTTCTGTATCTTATGATGGAAACATAGGTTGGGCAAATATATATAAGATGCCTGATATGCTGAATGCCAAAGAATATATGGCGGTAATGGATCAAGTGGCCTATAATAATGGAGGCCAACCGTATGATTGGTCAAAATTCGTAGATGCTGATTTGCTGACTGCTTATCAGAATGGTACCAATCCTGGTACAGATTGGGTAAAAGAATTCCGGAATAAAAATGCTGTGGTTACTAATCATGCGTTGAATGTAACAGGTGGTTCTGAATTCTCCAAATTTTCGACAGGTATAGGCTATCAGTATCAGGATGGTGCATTCGGTGGTCCGGTGAAGACTGACTATCGTCGTTTTACTTTCCGCATTAATTCTGAGCATGTGATATATCGTAAGGGAGATGTGGATGTGATAAAGTTTGGTGAGAATATATATTATCAGCACAAACAGAATCAAGGTGTGCAGTTAGGTAATCAATATTCGAATGACCTTTCTAATGCTTTGCGTGCTATTCCTCTGATTCCTGTATATAATGAAAATGGTGATTTCTTCATGTATGATGATTTGAAGAATTTTGGAACGAGTGCTAATGGTATACTTGATTATACTGCATATGCTTCTAATCCGATGGCTCACATGGTATATAATCAGGCTGGGAATAATAAGAATAAGAATTTTAATCTGAACACAGCGGCATATCTGGAAGTACAACCACTTAAGAATCTTATTTATAAAGGTCAGGTTAGTTACAAACAATGGTCAAGTTCATGGCGTTCATATCTTCCCGTTTACCAAATTAATAATCAGGGAGATAGCCGTGATAAAGACCAAACGATAAATAACGTGTCTTTGGGTTGGAACTGGAGTTTGACTAATACGTTGAGTTATCGGTTTGATATTACAGACTTACATCATTTTGATGTTTTGGCTGGTACAGAGTATTCTAAATCAAGACCAACTTATGGCGAATCAGTAGAGGCAACCGGTTATAATAGTGCTTTTGGTGACTTTACACATGCTTATTTGCATAATACAGAACGTAAAGCTACTGCTACAGTAAATGGTTATCCCTCGGATTATGGTTCTAAGATGTCTTATTTTGGACGTTTGAATTATGACTTTAAGGAAACTTATATGTTTTCTGCTATCATTCGTGCCGATGGCTCGTCTAAGTTTGCGAAAGGCAATCAATGGGGATATTTCCCATCATTCTCTGCCGGTTGGGTTATTTCAAACGAGGCTTTTATGAAGAATACTGCTTCTTGGCTTGGTTTCTTGAAAGTCCGTGCTGGTTGGGGACAGAATGGTAATGACAATATCCCTAATTCAAATTGGCGTGCCGGTTACGAGTTTGGCGATTATGGTCTTTATACATTTGGCTCGGATAAGAATGGAGGTACAACCGGAGCTTACCCGAATCGTTTGGCTAACCCCGATTTGACATGGGAAACTTCAGAACAGACCAATATCGGTATTGATGCTCGTTTCTTGGATAACCGTCTGAGTTTTACCATGGACTGGTATAGCAAGCAGACGAAAGACTTGTTAGTGGAAGTGGGTACCAATGCGGCTTCCGGTTTCGCTACTCAATATCAAAATGCTGGTACGGTAAAGAATACTGGCCTTGAACTTTCAATGGGCTGGAGAGATCAGATTGGTAAGGAGTTCAAGTATGGGGTGAATGTCAATATGGCCTATAATAAAAATGAAGTAACGGAGGTTAATAACGCCAATCATTTTATTGAAGGCGGTAATGATTTGTTGGCTCAGAGTACGGGTCGGTTTGTCCGTATGGAAGAAGGACATCCTATTGGCTATTTTTATGGTTATAAGACGGATGGTGTCATTCAGAACCAGAATGACTTGCAGGCATATCTTGACCAGAATTGTAAAGGAAATGCGGCAAACTCTAAGCAAGGTGCAAGTATTAAACCGGGCGATTTGAAGTTTGTGGATGTTGATGGAAATGGGGTGATTAATGATGACGATAAGACTGATTTGGGTAATCCTCATCCTGACGTGACAATGGGTCTTACGCTAAGTGCGGAATATAAAGGATTTGATTTCTCTGTAACAACCTATGGCGCTTTTGGTGCACAGGTAGCTCGCTCTTGGCGAAAGTTCTCAGACGGACAGTATGAAAACTATACGACGGAAGTTTACGATTACTGGCATGGCGAAGGAACCTCAAACAGATATCCGCTGCTTGCGCCGGGAAATAGTGGACAGAATTTCCAGGCCATTTCAGATATTTATATTGATGATGCCGACTATGTTCGCATTCAAAATCTGACTATAGGATACGATTTCAAGAGAATTTGGAAGAACTGTCCGTTCCAGCAACTTCGTGTGTATGCTGCTGCACAGAATCTATTTACTTTTACCGGTTATAAAGGGATGGATCCGGAGAATGGTAGAGCCCTCAATGACAAAGAACCGTGGGTAACCGGTGTTGATGTAGGTAACTATCCTCAACCTCGTACTTATATGGTAGGTGTTAATGTTAAATTCTAAAATTGATACACGATGAAAAAAATAGCATATTTAATAGGTGCAGCTTTGATGATAGCAGGAATGTTTGCTTCTTGTAGCTTGGACTCGATGAGTCTGACGGAAAAAGATACGACCAATTTTCCTAAAACGGCTGAAGATGCCAATCAGGCTTTAGCTGCCATATATCAGAACCTGAATAATGTCAATGCTTTTCCACAGCAGTCTTTCTTGTATAATTCTCTGCTGGCTTGCGATGATATGTTGGGTGGTGGTGGTCCCAATGATAAGTTGATGCAATCTTTGGACCTTATTTGTAATACGGGTACAAATGCTACGCAGGATTACTGGGTGGCTCGCTATCAAGGAATCAACCGTGCCAATACGTTGTTGGAGGCTCTTGCTGGTATTGAAATGGATCCGGAAGTAAGAGCGCAGGCTGAGGGCGAAGCCAAGTTCCTTCGTGCTTTTTATTACTACGAGTTGGCTTCCATGTATGGGCGCGTACCTTTGGTGATTACTGCTTTGTTGCCCGAAGATACTACCCCTCCGACTGCCGCTGTTATCTGGGGGCAGATTCTGCAGGATCTTCGCGATGCGGCTGCAAATATGCCGGCTGTTCGCAAGTCGGATGGGCATGTTGATAAATATACGGCTGAAGCTATGTTAGGACGTGCCTGGTTGTATTATACTGGTATGTATGGCAATGGTGAAACTCTGAACGATTTGGTTAGTACGAACTATAGTCCGTTGACTTCAGTTGATTTGCCTGATGGGACAACTTTGACCAAGCAGGATGTGGTTGGGTATATTGATGATTGTGTGAATAATTCTGGTTATAGTCTTGTTCCTGAGTTTCGTAATTTGTGGGCATATACCAATAAATGTACGGTAGAAGATTTTCCGTTTACTGCCGGTCAGGGATTGAAGTGGGTAGAAGATGATGCAGCGGTAAATCCCGAATCCATGTTTGCCATTAAATATAATAAACTTGCATCTTGGAGCACTACTATCGGTTATGGTAACGGTTATGCTCTGCATTTTGGTGTACGTGGCAATGATCAGGCCAATTCTTTCCCCTTCGGACAAGGATGGGGTGCCGGTCCTGTAGCTCCCAATCTTTATAATGATTGGAGTGTGGCAGAACAAGATGATGCCCGTCGTCCGGCCTCCGTATTCAAGACGGAGGATATGCCGAGTTATAATAAAGGTGGTGGTGACGGCTTTATCCAAGAAACGGATTATTATCAGATGAAAATAGGTTCTATCATGGCTTATAGTACGGATGCGGCTGGAAATAAAACGATTGAACCGGTATTTGAGAAGATAATGTATGGTGCCGACGGCTGGATTAATGATAATCTGATGCAAACCGGTTCTATTCATGATTTGGTTTTGATTCGTTTTGCGGATGTATTGTTGATGCAGTCTGAATTGAAGGAAGATGTTTCCGGTATAAACAGAGTGCGTAGTCGTGCCGGACTTGAACCTATTGGTACATATTCGTTGGCTGCATTGCAGAATGAACGCCGTTGGGAACTATGTTTTGAAGGTACTCGCTGGAACGATATTCGCCGTTGGCATATTGCTGCCGATGCCCTTGAAAGACAGACGGGAGCAAAGGTTTATACAAATGGGGCTGAAAGCCGTAATGTGGCGCAGAACGGTGGTTATGCCGCACGTTATAAGGCTACGGCAGGTTTCCAGAAGATTCCCGAAAACCAAGTCCTCTTGAATGAAGGAAAGGTAGAACAAAATGAAGGTTATACGGATGCAAGTGCTGAGTATAATGGTTGGCAAGAATAGAATATGAATTTAAAATGAAAAAAGATATGAAAAAGATATTATTCGCAATACCTTTGTTTGCAATGCTGCTGGTGGCTTGCGATCCGATAGTGGATGAAATCAGTCCGGATCCCAATGTCACACCGGAAAATCTTACTTTTGAACTTGTGGCCAAGAACCAGGGAAACAACAACATTCAGATTGTTCCTACTCCGTCACGTTATGTGAAGGTTTATGATGCTACGTCTGATACCAAGTTGGCAGAAGGTACGGCTCCGTCGGTTCAAGTAGCTCCTCCTAATAAAGAATTGCAAGTATATGTAACAACCATTAATTCGGACGGCTCCATAACAAAATCGGCTTCCAAATCAATAGCAGTAACGGAGTATACAGATCTTCCCGCTATTTATGCAGATATCTTTGGTACAACTCCGGATGGTGGTTATGGCACAACAACTTGGACTTGGAATACAGAAGCCGAAGACGGCTGCTGGGGTAGTGGTGGATTTCTGTCAAATACAGGTCCCGGTTGGTGGGTTATCCGTAGTGGAGAAATTGATGGACAGGTTACAGGTGCGGGACTACCTGATGACGGATTGAACGGTTGGTTCTCGCTTAGCCTGTCAGGTGTCCAGACAAGTCGTGGTGAAAGTGGCTCTGTAAAAGTTTCAGAAGATATGGTACAATCCGGATGGGATGTAGGTACAATTGAATTTTCTGGTACTATTCCTTTGTTGGGTATACAACCTAATCAAGGAAATGCACGTCAGTATGTATATCACATTTTGAAAATCACAGAGGATGAACTTCGGCTTTGTGCACCTGAGCCAGGGGTGACTTCTGGAGGTGGTACTGCATGGTTCTGGAATTTCAAGAGAAAATAGTCAATATTGGATGTGCGGGCGGGTAATATCCGCCCGTATTCCTCAATTAATAATCACATAAAAATCAAAAGATGAAACGAACTTTTTGGTGTATTCCCGTATTTTTGCTTTTTTGCATTTTATCAGTAAAGGCAGATGTCTTGGGACCATATATAATGGATAGTAATGTGCCTGATACGCCAGCAGGATATGGACGAATTGTGCTTCCGATTAGTGGTGTATATGTTCCAGTTAACGCGAGTATAACGGTTTGTGACGAAGGTGGTAAACAATATGTTTTGACAGCGCGTGAACCAGGAGTTCCTCCATATTGCTATTTCTTGGCTTGTGGAATTTATCGTGTGATTGCATTAGAGAATTGTACGACACAGTCTAATTGGGGAACGCTTGTCGTAGGAAGTACTTTCGAAGCCTCAGGAGGATATATCAATTTGGTTTATACAGGAGAGGTTCCTTATACTCAAAGCATAGTTCAAGCACCTGGTACTGACGATAATGTTCCTCCTTCCAAAGTAGGTTACAATATAATGAAAGTGTATGGAATAGAGACAAACGGCGGTGGGGTGTTGGTTGATTCTGACAAAAAAGAATATGGTATCTTTAATTATACCGGACATATAGGCGGTGCTCATTACTTTTACATTAAGTCAGGCACATACACTATAAAATCTTTGAGTGCTACCAATGGAAATTATATTTATTTGGAGTATGGAAATGTTAGACAACCGCTTTCTGCAGGTAGGTCTTTCACAGTTCCTGCGTCATTCTTCTCTATTGTATTTTCTAAGGAGGCACTTTAAAAGTAATTTGGATTTATAGATAAGCTATTCAACCCAAAGCAGTTGTCGTTACCCCCGACCTCATTGGTCGCCCGTAACATCGGATAATTGTAATGCATTAACCGAATAGTACAATTGTTTAATGGTTAAATCAGGAAAAGGCGGGTCGTGAGATTCGCCTTTTCGCATTCATTCTCTATTGCCTTTCCGGATGCAATTCACATTCCTTTTTGTATTACCCCTGATGTCAGGGCGCAGAATGTTTCTTTTTATCCCTGCATCTCCTTCACCTCTTCCTTCCATCCTCCTGTTCATCGGCTTTCCCGGTGAAACCGCTTTCCGTCCTCACCGCCCCGCCTTTGCATCGCGCGACACACCGTAGTACCCCGGCATGGCCCGTAGATGGGTTGCGTGGGCTTCCCCACATTCTTCAGCTTGCCCTCTTGCTGCAACCGTTTCAGGTGGACGTTCGCGGTGGTGCGCGCCATGCCGCACAGCGCCTGGAAGTCGCTGCGAATCAGCACGTCGTGGTCGGCAAAGTATTCTTTCAGCTTCATGTCTATCTCCACTTCCGAAAGCTTCTGGGAGTGGCGGGTGTATTTGCTGCGGATGGCACTGACTCCCGTCATCGCTTGTTTCAGCCTGACGTCGGGACGGAAGCTGATGCTCTTCAGCCGGAGTTTCAGGTGCTTGTTCGGGGTGCTGCGGGTCACTTTCTGTGTGGCTTCCAGGGTGGGGGCGAAGTAGCCCAGCCCTTCGATGTGCACCTCGTGGCCGTTGCGCAGTTCTTCGCCGCAGATTTGCGTCAGGCAGTCTATCGCGTTCATCACGTCGCCCACCGTGAGCGAGCTGCGGGCATGCACGCGGTTGTAGAGCTGCCGCATGGTTACTTTCCCGTTGAGCAACGGGCGGGGATGGAGGCCTCTCTCTTCCGGGGCTTCCTCATTGGTGCCCGGATTCTCGTACCAGTCATATAGTATTGCCATATCAATAGGTTTTAGTGCGTTCAACGTATTTGTTTCTTCCCTCGGAAGTGTCTTCCTGTAAGTGAACGACTCCGGTCGGCCGAACGAACGACCCGGGCCGTTCGATTGAACAACCTCGGTCGGTCGATTGAACGACCCGGGTCGTTCACTTGTAAGGAACCGTGCAAATATACTGAAAATAAAGGGTTCCGCAGCATAAATAGGTATGTTTGTCAGCAGGAATGATTTTTGAAGAATAATCGGAGAATGGCTTGCAAAACGCCCTCGGCAGGCAGTAACTTTGGCGAAGAGGCGAGAGGAAAGAAAGGATGATGCCCTTCCCCGGAACCGCCAAACAATCATTTTAATAAAAATACTTATGAAGAAAAAACTGATGACTTTGCAGCAGCACCGACTCTTGAAGGAGGCGGGCCGGCTGATTGCCTTTTCGGAAAGGCTGAAACACGCACAAAAAGAAACGACCGGCCGAAACCGGGAGGAGCGGGAAGAGAAGTGCCGCCGGAGCGCGAAAGCCGCAAGCGCCGTGGCTGCGCTGAGCGGCGACATCGAGGAGTTCCTCGCTTCGCGCTACGACTTTCGCTACAACCTGCTGACGGACGAAACCGAATTCCGCGCCGCCGGGCAACGCTCTGCCGCCTTCACCCCCGTGGGCAAGCGCGAACTGAACACTTTCTGCATCGAAGCCCATGCCGAAGGCATACCTTGCTGGGACAAGGACCTGAGCCGGTACGTCTATTCCACCTACATCCCTGCCTACCACCCCTTCCAGCTCTATATGGACGAACTGCCCGACTGGGACGGCAAGGACCGGCTGACCGCGCTTGCCTGCCGCGTCTCTTCCCGGCCCCACTGGGTGCGGGGATTCCATACCTGGATGCTGGGACTTGCCTCGCAATGGATGGGCGTGTCCGGGCTGCATGCCAACAGCGTGGCTCCCGTGCTTGTCAGCCGCGAACAGGGACGACGGAAATCCAGCTTCTGCCGTGCCTTGATGCCCGATGTGCTGGCACGCTACTACACCGACAACCTGAAACTGACCTCGCAGGGACAAGCCGAAAGGATGCTGGCGGAAATGGGGCTGCTCAATATGGACGAGTTCGACAAGTATGCCGAAAGCAAGATGCCGCTGCTGAAAAACCTGATGCAGATGTCGGTGCTCAACATCCGCAAGGCCTATCAGCAGAACTTCAGGCAACTACCCCGTATCGCCTCGTTCATCGGCACCAGCAACCGCTTCGACCTGCTGACCGACCCCACGGGGAGCCGGCGTTTCCTCTGCATCGAGGTGAAGCACGACATCGACTGCACCGGCATAGAGCACGACCGGATTTTCGCCCAACTGAAAGCGGAACTCATTGCCGGACGGCGCAGCTGGTTCACCAAGTCGGAGGAGGAGGAACTGCAACGGCACAACGAGGCTTTCTATCGTGTCAGCCTTGCCGAGGAGGCGGTTCGCAGCTTGTTCCGTGCCCCGCTTCCGGCAGAGAAGAGCATCGACCTGACTGCCGCCGACATCTTTGACGAGTTGCAAAAAACGCATCCCGCCCTGATGCGTGGCAGCAATCCCGTGCAGTTCGGCTCGGTGCTGTTGCGGGCGGGACTGAAACGCCGGCATACGAAGTACGGCAACGTATACGAGGTGGTGAGAAGGAAAAAAGAAGTTTCACCGGAAAGGGTTGAACGATAGGGAAATAATGCGAAAGGTGAAGGGGTGAAGGAAGAGAAAGCCGGTTTATAGTCTCATTACGGATTGACATAGATTCCTATTAATTCAGGTTGTAGATGCCGATGGGATAAATATTTTCGCTCATAATAACTGTATATTTTATAGATTTCTACAAAAGTAACTTCTTTATAAGAACAAAACAAGCGAAAGTTGCGATTTTCACTACTCCTTGTCAGATAAAAAACTTATCTTTGCGATTGAAACAATCTCTTGTTAATGATATGAAATACACATCATATTCTTATCCTTCAGGCAGGGCGGAAGTGGCTGCATTTGTTGTGACCGGCGGAGTGACGGAATACCATGTGATGATACATGCCACTGACCCGAAACAGACCTATCGTGAACAGATGAATGTCGTGTTGGATGCGTATGCCGCTTTACTGAAAAAAGAACTGTCCGGAGCCGTGGCGGTTTTTAAAAGATACTTCCTGAGTGATGCCGCCAACCAAGCGGAACTGTTGCTTGCCGCTACGGCGGAAAGCTCCGATTGCGCGCTGTCTGTGGTGGAACAGCCTCCGCTGGATGGTACCAAGATTGCTTTGTGGGCCTATCTGCAGACCGATGTGCAGACACGAGTGCTGCCGAACGGACTGTATGAAGTGAAACACGGTGTTTACCGCCAGCTCTGGATGGGAGGCAGCTTCAACCGTGCCGCCAATTCGGAATACCAGATGCGTCTTTTGCTCAACGACTATGCCATGCAACTGATGGAGGAAGGGTGTACTCTGGCCGACAATTGCCTGCGTACCTGGATATTTGTGCAGAATGTGGATTGCAATTATGCCGGTGTAGTCAAGGCACGCAATGAGATGTTCGTCACCCAGAACCTGACGGAGAACACGCACTATATTGCCAGTACCGGTATCGGTGGGCGTCATGCCGACCCGAAGGCATTGGTGATGCTTGACGCTTTTGCCGTAGCGGGATTAAAGCCCGGACAAATCAAATATCTCTATGCCCGCACACACTTGAATCCCACTTATGAGTATGGAGTCAGTTTCGAACGGGGAACGGCGGTGGATTACGACGACCGCCGGCAAGTACTCATTTCCGGTACGGCGAGTATCAACAACCGGGGGGAAGTGCTGTATGCCGGAGATGTACGTCGTCAGACAGAACGGATGTGGGAGAATGTGGAAGCTCTGCTGAAGGAGGCTGACTGCGGCTTTGGAGATGTGGGGCATATCATTGTCTATCTGCGTGATATTGCGGACTATGCTGTAGTGAAAGAGATGTTTGACAAGCGTTTTCCCGATACGCCGAGAGTGATTACGCTGGCTCCCGTCTGTCGCCCGGGGTGGCTGGTGGAAATGGAGTGTATGGCGGTGAAGAAAATCTCTGATTAAAAATATTATCTTTGGTTAATTGAATATTAGGCTGACAGTTGGTAAACGCTTACCTTTGTTGAAATTCTAATGTATAAGGATGAAAACACGTATCTTGTTTTTCTGTATCAGTTGCCTTCTTTGGGCAAGTTGTGAAAATTCCAGACAGAATTATGTGATTGAAGGAACGTTGCCGTCGGTGAAATACGACGGGGAATGGATATACCTCGTGCCGATGGAGAATGCGCCGGGGCGGGTGGATTCTGTAAAGATAACCAATGCCTCTTTTTCTTTTTCCGGACAAGGGGAGGAGATGAGGGTGTTGCGTCTGCGCCATCTGCTGCGTATCTACATCCAGGAACTGCTGGTGGTGACGGAGCCGGGAACCATACATGTGAAGGCCGACTCTGTCGGCTCGGTAACGGGCACTCCACAAAATGATGCCCTTCAGAAATGGAAAGAGGGGAGGGAAAAGAAGCAAGAGGCTTACCATTTTATCCGGACGGGACTACGGAATGCCACCGGAAAAGATTCACTGCATCTGATACAGATACGTGACAGTCTGAGGATGCAGGAGCAGGAAGCGAACTTTCTTTTCCTGAAAGAGCAGGGAAACAATACGTTGGGGACATTCATGCGGAAGATGGTGCGTGGCTCCTTGACGGAAGAACAACAAAAACTGTTGGATGAAAGCTTGCAGAAGGAAATACATTGAATGGGGAGCGGCAGGAATCGGCGCTTTGGCGTTGTTCCTCTTTTTCTTCCGGATATTGCCCTATCATCTGTTCCATCGGGAGCAGACACAGCTCTTTCTGCTTGCCACCGAACCATTGGCCGGGTATCTGCGGCATCCGGCGGCTCTGGCACGTCTGTCAGGAGATTTCCTCACTCAATCTTTTATTACGAAGGGGGTGGTCCGGCCATAATGGCTGTCGTGCTGTTGCTTTGGGGAGTGGTGGTGTTTCGTTTGTTGGTTCCGTACATGGGACGTTGGGCGTGGGTTCCTACGGTGTTGGCGGTGGCTTGGGAGGCAGGAAGGCAATGCGGATTGAGTTATCCGCTTTCCGGCACAATCGCTTTAACCGGTATCGGGGGTGTTTTGTTGTTGTGTCGTAGCTGCATGCGACGTTCGTGGAAGTCGGGCTTACCGGTAAGCATATTGGCGGTATTGTCCGGCTATTGGCTGTTTGGCTGTGGCGATTGGTCGTCACGATGGTACAATATGCCCGATTTAGGGCGGGAATATCTTTTGGCGTTGGATTCGGAAATGTATTTCGGCCGTTCGGAAAAAGTACGGAAACTGTTGGCGGAGGGTGAATACCGCTCTCCGTTCACTGCCTATTATTATAATTTGCTGAATGCACAGCAGAACCGACTTCCCGACCGGCTGATGGATGGTTATCAACCGGCTTCGCAAGGGCTGTTTCTGCCCGTGGCTCCCCATTCTACCTACCTCACTATTTATGCAGCCAATGAAGTCTGGTTTGCGTTGGGAGATATGACGATGGCTGAACATGCTGCCATTCTGGGAATGATTTTTTCTCCGCATCATACCGGAGCAAGAGCTGTCAAGCGTTTGGCGGAAATCAACCTGGTGAACGGTGATGAGGCGGCGGCTATGAAATATCTTCGTCTCCTGCAAAAGACAATGTGTTACCGTGATTGGGCAGAACGACGTATTCCCGGAAAACAGACGGCCGAAGTCTGCCAATGGCTGGAACGGAAGCGGTTGTTGTTGCCTGCAACGGATACTTTGCGTTCTTCTGCCGACATTCCGCTTTCACTTCGTCATCTGTTACGTAATAATCCTGATAATACGTTGGCATGCGATTACCTTCTCTGCTTTGATTTGCTGAATAAGGATATTGGGCTTTCGCCGGAGATTATCGGGAGTTTGCTGCAAAGAAGTTTCCTTCCAGATTGTATGCCGAAGGTTTACTTATCTATCTTGCCGGGAAAAAGGCTTCGTTGGATGAAGTGGAAAAATGGAATATACCGCCTCAAGTATTGGATGAATTCAGTGAATATACCCGGCTGTACGAGGCAAACGATGGTAATGGTGCCCCTTTGCAAGCCAAATACGGAAAAACATATTGGTTTTATTTCCACTATGCTACGATGAAAAAGGGGAAGTGATTTATGATGAACATAGATATGAAATATATACAAGTTGTTGTGGGACTGTTACTGTGCTACTGCCTATATGCTTGCAGTCCCCGTCCGGAGTCTGTACAGCCTGC
>ENA-OPYY01000007-OPYY01000007.1-human-gut-metagenome-genome-assembly--contig:-NODE-7-length-102594-cov-3.285058_pt1 | contig 102594 bp, 63 predicted proteins | sample MGYA00242472_ERZ504481 | MGnify/ENA primary metagenome ERZ504481 (study PRJEB26092, sample SAMD00036265) | human gut metagenome | host: Homo sapiens | study: EMG produced TPA metagenomics assembly of...
GGGAAGCCAGCGAACAAGGCAAATACCCCCGTCCTCTGTGACCAAAGCCCTTGTCTGCACCGCATGCGCGAATGTATCAAGAAGATGAAACTGTATGAACCTGCAGAATTCATCTATACATTCTTACGTGAGAAGCTGATTTTCACACCTATTAACCGCCCCGTAGCAATCCACATCACCTGCTCCATGCGGAAAATGGGACTGGCAGATACCATTATAGCCCTTGCACGCCTTTGCTCCAGTAAAGTCATCGTGCCGGAAGAAGTAGGTTGCTGCGGTTTTGCCGGAGACCGGGGATTCACCTATCCTGAGCTGAACTCGTACGCCCTACGCAAACTCCGCCCGCAAATAGAAGCGTCCGGAGTGAATATAGGCTACTCTAACAGCCGTACTTGTGAAATCGGATTGACAACAAACTCAGGTATCCCCTATGTATCCATTGCCTATCTGGTAGACGAATGTACAAAGGCAGCTGATAATTAGGATTGATAATTAACTTAACACACAAATATTACAATGAACAGTACAAAAGTAAGTAAACGCATCCTTGCACTCGACATTCTCCGTGGTGTCACCATCGCAGGTATGATTATGGTAAACAACCCCGGTTCGTGGGGACATATCTATGCCCCCTTGCGGCATGCAGAGTGGAACGGTCTGACCCCCACCGACCTCGTCTTTCCCTTCTTCATGTTTATCATGGGAATTTCCACATACATTTCCCTGAAGAAATACAACTTCGAGTTCAGCCACGCCGCCGGCATGAAGATACTGAAACGCACCATCGTCATTTTCCTTATAGGCATGGCTATCGGCTGGTTCTCGCGTTTCTGCTATTACTGGGCCTCCGCTCCGGACGACCTCAGTTTCGGAGAGAAGCTATGGGCTTCCGTCTGGACATTCGACCGTATCCGTATTCTGGGTGTCATGCAACGGCTGGCCCTTTGCTACGGAGCAGCCTCCATCATTGCACTAACCATGAAGCATAAACATATACCTTATCTGATAGCCGGCCTATTGACAGGCTACTTCATACTGTTGATGTGCGGCAACGGTTTCGCCTATAATGAAACAAACATTCTTTCCGTGGTAGACCGTGCCATCCTGACCCCTGCACACATGTACAAGGATAACGGCATAGATCCCGAAGGTTTGTTAAGCACCATTCCTGCCATTGCACATGTGTTGCTGGGCTTCTGTGTAGGGCGGCTGATGCTGGATGGCAACAAGTCGGAAGACCGTGCCTCATTTCTCAATTCGCAGCTTATCACACTGTTTCTGGTAGGTGCTATCCTTACTTTCTCCGGTTTCCTGCTAAGCTACGGTTGCCCCATCAACAAGAAAATATGGTCTCCTACCTACGTACTCGTCACTTGCGGACTGGCATCCAGTTTTCTGGCATTGCTTATCTGGATTATTGATGTGAAAGGCTATAAGAAGTGGAGCATGTTTTTCGAGGCATTCGGTGTGAATCCGCTGTTCATGTATGTATTGGGCGGCGTACTTAGCATACTTTTCGGTAGTATCAGTTTCCCGTGGGGAGACAGCAGCATCAGCATACACGGATTCTTATACAATATAGTCCTCATGCCCGTTTTCGGTGAAACCGCCGGTTCCCTTGCCTTTGCCCTGCTGTTTATCGCCATTAACTGGTGTATCGGCTACCAGTTGTACAAACGAAAAATATATATCAAAATATAAGGATTAGGGGTTAGTGATTAAGGATTAGTGATTAATACGTTGCCTATAATTAAGAAACAGTATCACCTACCATTAATCACTAATCCTTAATCACTAACCCCTAATCCCTAATCATTAAACATTATTTATATGATTCTAATAGCAGACAGTGGCTCTACAAAGACCGATTGGTGTGTTGTAGAGAATGGAGTACTTCTCCAACAGATATTCACGAAAGGGACGAACCCTTTCTTTCAGTCGGAAGAGGAAATCAGTAATGAAATAGCAACAGCGCTATTACCTCAGCTGAAGACAAGTGAGCTGGATGCCGTATACTTTTATGGTGCAGGATGCGGATTTCCCGACAAGATAAGTATGGTGCACCGTGCCATAACCAAACACCTCAGTGTGAAAAATGAAGTGGAAGTCAATACCGATATGCTGGCTGCCGCACGTGGCCTCTGCGGACATGACTCAGGCATTGCCTGCATCATGGGGACCGGCTCCAACTCATGTTATTATGACGGAAAAAGCATTGTCACCAATGTATCTCCTCTGGGATTCATCTTGGGAGACGAAGGCAGCGGAGCCTGCTTGGGCAAACTGTTGGTAGGCGATATCTTGAAAAATCAGATGACACCCGAGCTGAAAGAGAAATTCCTCAAACAGTTCGACCTGACACCTGCTGATATCATCGACCGTGTCTACCGTAAACCTTTCCCCAACCGTTTCCTGGCAAGCTTGTCACCATTTCTTGCACAGAATCTGGGTGAACCTTGTGTACGCGCTCTGGTACTGAACAGCTTTAAGGCATTCCTTAAACGCAATGTCATGCAATATGAAGACTATCAGCATCAAAAAGTACATTTCATCGGTTCCGTAGCCTTCTATTACAAGGAAGTTCTGGCAGAAGCTGCCAAAGAAATGGGTATCCAACTGGGTGCAATCATCAAGAGCCCCATGGAAGGACTCATCAAATATCACAACTGAAAGTGACAAATCGTAAATAGTAAATCGTCAAATAGTAAATAGCCTTATGTTCGTAAAAATCTCAGAGCAACCATCGCTCTACAATGACTTGGAAAAGAAATCAGTCCGTGAAATTCTGGAAGACATCAATACCGAAGACCAGAAAGTGGCGCTTGCCGTACAGAGGGCAATCCCTCAAATAGAAAAGTTGGTAACCCAGATTGTGCCCCGCATGAAACAAGGCGGACGCATCTTCTACATGGGTGCGGGTACCAGTGGACGTCTGGGCGTACTCGACGCTTCGGAAATTCCACCGACTTTCGGTATGCCCCCCACGCTGGTTATCGGCTTGATTGCCGGTGGTGACACTGCATTGAGAAATCCGGTAGAGAATGCCGAAGATGACATTCACCGCGGTTGGGAAGAGTTGACGGAACGCAATATTACAGATAAGGATACGGTCATCGGTATTGCTGCATCCGGTACCACCCCCTACGTGATTGGTGCCATGCACGAGGCACGCGAACACGGCATACTGACCGGCTGTATCACCAGCAACCCGGACTCTCCAATGGCAGCAGAGGCAGATGTAGCCATCGAAATGATTGTAGGGCCTGAATATGTGACGGGAAGCTCACGCATGAAATCGGGAACAGGACAGAAAATGATACTGAATATGATTACTACTTCCGTCATGATACAGTTGGGACGCGTGAAAGGCAACAAAATGGTGAATATGCAGCTCAGTAACAAAAAGCTTGTGGACCGTGGTACCCGTATGATTGTAGAGGAACTCGGACTGGACTATGGCAAAGCCAAGGCGCTGCTGTTGATGCACGGTTCGGTGAAAAAGGCAGTGGATGCGTACCGGATTTAGCTATTACTCACTCTTAAATTCCTTTATTATGAAAGCAATATATTTTTTTCTCTTTTCTCTTTGTCTGCAAGCTGCCACCGCGCAACCCTTGCAACGCGTAGCCCCTGAACAAGTGGGAATGGACTCACGCAAGTTGATGTATGCTGACGAAGCGATTGAAACAGCCATCTCCAACAAGGATATTCCCGGTGCCGTACTTGCTGTAGTACGTAACGGCAAGATGGCCTATCTGAAAGCTTACGGCAACAAGCGTATTTATCCCAATGTGGAGCCTATGACTGCCAATACTATCTTTGATATGGCATCTTGCAGCAAATCCATGTCGACCGCCGTATGTACGATGATACTGGCAGAACGCGGCAAGCTCCGTATGCTGGACCCCGTCAGCCTCTACATACCCCATTTCAAGAATTGGGAAAGCGAAGACGGCAAAGAGAAAAAGGTAATCCGCATTGCCGATTTGATGACACACACTTCCGGTCTTCCTCCCTATGCACCGGTAGCCGAGCTAGAAAAGCAGTACGGTTCTCCCAATCCTGATGGGCTTATGGAATATATTGCTACTTGTAAACGCGACTTCAAGCCGCAGACTGATTTTCAATACAGTTGCCTCAACTTCATCACTTTGCAGCACATTATCGAGACTATAAGCGGACAGAGCCTGCGTGACTTTGCACGTGAAAACCTATTTGATGTACTCGGCATGGAGCATACCGACTATCTGCCTTGCCAACGTGATAAGGATGGTAACTGGATTACGATAGTTGACAAAGGAACGAGAAAACAAGGACACAAGGAAAACAACGTAGCCAATTCTCAATTTTCAATTCGCAATTCTCAATTGAATAACATTGCCCCCACTGAAAAGCAACCTAATGGACAAGTTCTCTGCGGACAAGTTCATGACCCGCTGGCACGTGTCATGAACGGAGGTATCAGCGGTAATGCAGGAGTATTCTCTTGTGCTGATGATATTGCCATACTCTGCGCAGCCCTGCAAAACGGAGGTGAATGGAACGGACGCCGCATCCTGAGTCCGCTGGGTGTAAAAGCCATGCGTACTGTGCCACGCACTACCGCCAGTCTGGGACGCACTCTCGGTTGGGATAATTTTACAGCCTATGCCTCCAACAATGGAGATTTGTTTGGTCCTAATACCTATGGGCATACCGGCTACACGGGTACCTCCATCATTATCGATCCGGACAATGACACTTCCGTCATACTCCTTATCAACGCCGTACATCCGGAAGACGGACACAGCGTAGTTCGCCTGCGTTCATTGGTTGCCAACGCTGTGGCGGCTTCCATCTACCCCATTCCGCGTATTTATACAGACCATTACTACAAACGTTTCCTACAGTTTATGGATGAGCCTGCCATTACAAGCAAGGACATCGTCATGCTTGGCAATAGCCTGACTGAAGGTGGCGGTGACTGGTCTGCCCGTCTTGGTAAGAAGAATGTACGTAATCGCGGCATCATCGGTGATGAAGTGATGGGTATCTATGACCGCCTGCATCAGATACTTCCCGGACATCCCGCCAAGCTGTTCCTGCTTATCGGAGTCAATGACATTTCCCATGACTTGGCACCAGACAGTATTGTAGACATGATTCGCATGACGGTGGAACGCATCCGGAAAGAATCTCCCGACACAAAACTCTACCTACAAAGCCTACTCCCTTTCAATGAAAGTTTCGGCCGATACAAAAAACTGACTGGAAAGACAGATATGGTTCCTGAAATCAACTCCCGTCTGGAGGCGTTTGCCAAAGAGGAAGGCATTGCCTATATCAATCTTTTTCCACTATTTACAGAGAAGGGAACAAATGTACTACGCAGTGAGTTGACCGGCGACGGACTGCATTTGAATGAGGATGGATACAAAATCTGGGTAAAGGCCATTAAGAAGAAAATATAAAACGAACCAGTCTCCGAACGTCTGCCACACTACCAACAGGCTAAAGAAGACATCTCTCCATTAACTAGATTCCCCCTGCCATAGACATCTATAGCAGGGGGAATTCTTATATTCGGGGCGTTTCGGCACACACCCTCTTTTATCTCATTCGGCAAAGCTAACCAGTTGCAAGTCAAACGTCAACAGAGAGCCTCCGGGGATTGTATTTGTAGAATAAGGAGCAGTATAATCATTTATACCATATCCGCTTTGATAAGGGATATACAACATCCACCGCTCACCCATCCGCATAAGCTGCAAGGCAGCTGCCCAACCGGCAACGACACCCGAAACTTCAAAATCCACGAATGAATCAAAAACCGTAGGTTCTTTTACCGGAGGAATAGGTATATCGCGGTCAATAGCACTATAACCGTCAAAGCAACCGTCGAATTCTTCGCCATTCACATAAGTCCCATAATAATAAGCATTCACCTTTGAATGATAACCCGTATACAACGGGCGTTCACCCGTCTCATTCTTCACAAGCTTCTTGCAATAGACATACTGAGCACCTTCAGAAGTGCTTGCAGTCGTCTGTATGGCATACAGTTTCCCGAGTTCCATAGCATCGGCCTGCTCTGCTGTGGCGACATAATTCTCGCCAGTCAGCCTTTTTATCGAGTCAACAAAAGCCTCGCCGCGTTCTCTCCAATTATCATACTTTCCAGCCTCTTCCACTTCTTCACAAGAGATAAAAGCACCCACCAGCAACAGCAAGAAAGGCAAAAACAAAAGGGACTTTTTCATTTACTATTTTACTATTTTACTATTTACTATTTCAGTTTGTTCACGCACCGGTCTATTCCATAACCGCTTTATTGCAAGGTTTTCAGCAACGATGTGATGCTTACACGGTCTGCAATAATATTATTCAGTTCAGAGATAGCCACGCGCTCTTGCTGCATGGTGTCACGATTACGCAGTGTCACACAGTTATCTTCCAAAGTCTGATGATCCACGGTGACACAGTACGGAGTACCAATGGCATCCTGGCGGCGGTAACGCTTACCAATAGAATCTTTCTCATCATACTGACAATGGAAGTGGAACTTCAGATTGTCAATGATTTCGCGCGCTTTTTCGGGCAGACCATCTTTCTTTACCAACGGCATTACGGCCAGTTTCACCGGTGCCAATGCAGCAGGCAACTTCAAGACAACACGGGATTCACCGCTATCCAACGTCTCTTCACAGTAGGAAGCCGACATGATGCTAAGGAACATGCGGTCTACACCGATACTAGTCTCGATGACATACGGGGTATAGCTTTCGTTGGTTTCCGGATCGAAATACTTGATGTTCTTGCCGGAGAACTTCTCATGCTGGGACAAGTCGAAATTTGTACGGCTGTGAATACCCTCTACTTCCTTGAAACCGAAAGGCATCAAGAACTCAATGTCTGTAGCAGCATTAGCGTAGTGGGCCAGTTTGTCGTGGTCGTGATAACGGTAATGGTCATCACCGAAGCCCAGCGCCTTGTGCCATTTCAGGCGAGTAGCCTTCCAACTCTTGAACCAGTCAAGCTCTGTACCCGGCTTCACAAAGAACTGCATTTCCATCTGCTCGAACTCGCGCATACGGAAGATGAACTGGCGGGCTACAATTTCGTTACGGAAAGCCTTACCAATCTGGGCGATACCGAAAGGAATCTTCATGCGACCGGTTTTCTGTACATTAAGGTAATTTACGAAGATACCTTGTGCCGTTTCCGGGCGAAGGTATATCTTCATGGCACCATCGGCGGTAGAGCCCATTTCAGTTGAGAACATCAGATTGAACTGGCGTACCTCTGTCCAGTTCTTTGTGCCACTGATAGGGCAAACGATTTCTTCGTCAAGGATAATCTGACGGAGTTCGTCCAGATTATTATCGTTCAAAGCCTTGGAAAAACGTTCATGCAAGGCATCACGTTTGGCCTGGTGTTCCAGCACACGACCGTTGGTACTGCGGAACTGAGCCTCATCGAAAGCCTCACCAAAACGCTTGGCAGCTTTGGCCACTTCTTTGTTTATCTTGTCATCGTACTTAGCAAGCTGGTCCTCTATCAACACATCGGCACGATAACGTTTCTTGGAATCGCGGTTGTCAATCAAAGGGTCATTGAAAGCATCTACGTGTCCGCTGGCTTTCCAGATGGTGGGGTGCATAAAGATTGCTGAGTCGATACCGACAATATTTTCGTGCAGCAGCACCATACTCTGCCACCAGTATTGCTTGATGTTATTTTTCAGTTCCACACCCATCTGACCATAGTCATACACAGCTCCCAGTCCATCATAAATCTCGCTGGAAGGGAACACAAAACCATATTCCTTACAGTGTGATACGAGTTTCTTAAAAACGTCTTCTTGTGCCATTTTCTGTTGTATCTAAATTAATTTGAATCTTATTTTCAGCTAAAAAGCGCCACAAAGATAGGGATTTATATCGTAAGTAGGACACGGAGGGTATTAATTTATCTTATTACCAAATAAAAGAAGAAGCTACCTCATAACTCCGAGGCAGCTTCTTTCCCAATTTTACCCAATTACAATTAATTTACCTAAGCACTACAAATCAACCTAATCACAACCAAGAATAATATTATACTCACCTTCAGCGTTTTATCGTATTAACAGTCTCTTGTGGTTTCAATATGTCATTTGTTTTTTCCACAACTGATACCACATCAACATCAAGTACAGCCTTAATATCCTTGGAAGAGGTTCCAATCAAAAACTTATAATTTCCAGCATCCACTACCCATGAAGAAGAAGCTTCATCATAAGAAGCCAAATCCGTAGTGTTCAGTTTCAAAGTGGCAGTAACAGTCTCACCTGGCCTCAATTCCTTAGTTTTGGTAAAAGCTTTAAGTTCTTTTTCCGGTTTGTTCATCTGAAACCTATTGGGAGCGGAGACATAAAGCTGAACAACCTCTTTCCCTGCAAACTTACCAACATTCTTCACATCAATAGAAACAGAATATATACCATTATCAACTTTGACAGACGGATTGACATACTCGAATGTTGTATACGAAAGACCATAGCCGAAAGGATAAGACACTTGCTTTCCGAAACTATCGAAATAGCGATAACCGACAAAAATATCTTCTTCATAATCCGTATAGTCTACATTCTTCACTGAAGAGCTTTTGTCCTCCTTATTCCTCACATCTGTATTAGCCCTAGCATCCATAGGAAAATTGGTCGAAGAAGCAACGTCCATCAACTTGTTCGGGAAAGTCATTGTCAACTTACCCGATGGAGATACCTTACCGCTCAACACATCCGTCACACTATTTCCACCCTCCTGTCCTGCCTGCCAAGCCAGCAAAATAGCATCCGGTAGTTTTTTCCAAGAAGCTGTTTCGATTACACCTCCGATATTCAATACCACCACCACTTTCTTCCCAGCAGCATGGAAAGCTTGGCTGACGGACTTCAGCAGTTGCAATTCTTCCTCACTCAGTTCAAAATCACTGACATTACGGTCTACAAATTCACCGGAAGTACGTCCCAGCGTAACCAATGCAACATCCGCTTTAGCAACTTGTTCTGACAACACCTTTGTAGTAGGGATAAGTTCTGTCGGGCGAGGTACCGGCATAAATCTGGAGAAAGGCTGAGACGAGTCAGGAGTATTTTTCTTATTCTCGGCCTCAATATACTGTTCATAATCGGCCTTCAATGCTTCATCTATCTGGTATCCAGCATTCTTCAAACCATCCAATAATGAGACTGTATAGGCACGATTCACATTACCTGAGCCGGTACCTCCTGCTATGAAATCATAGGAAGTACACCCGAAAAGAGCTATATTTCTGACCTTCCTTTCAAATGGCAAGGTTTCGTTATTATTCTTCAACAAAACCATTCCTTCAGTCGCTGACTGGCGGGTAACTGCTGCGTGCGCCTTCAAATCAGGTTTATTGGAATATTTGTATTCTTTAAAATGAGGAGTTTGGAGAATAAGTTCAAGAACACGCTTCACATTACGATTCAGTATGGATTCATCCAATTTTCCGGATTTCACCCCTTCGATAATCATATCATACTGGTTAGCCCTTCCCGGTTGGAGCATATCATTACCTGCTATCATCTGAGCCACGGCATCCTTCCCTCCAAACCAGTCAGTTACCACCATACCCTCGAAATTCCACTCATCACGCAATAAAGTGGACAGCAAGTCTGTATTCTCAGAAGCATAGGTGCCATTAATATGATTGTAAGAGGACATTACTGTCCATGGTGCCGATTCCTTCACTGCAATTTCGAACCCCTTCAAATAGATTTCCCGTAAGGCACGAGGAGTGATACGAGCATCATTAGCATTCCGATTGGTTTCCTGGTTGTTAACAGCAAAATGTTTGATGGAAGTTCCCACTCCGTTGCTCTGTATCCCTCTAACATATGCAGCAGCTATCTTGCCAGACACCAACGGGTCTTCGGAATAATATTCAAAATTACGCCCGCACAAAGGATTCCGATGGATATTCAAAGCAGGAGCCAGTAAAACATCCGCACCATATTCCAACACTTCATTACCAATTGATTTTCCAACTTCCTCTACCAAATCCTGATTCCAAGTAGAAGCAAGTAACGTACCGATAGGAAAATGTGTACAATAATAAGTAGCAGAATCCCCTTCGCGGATAGGATCTATACGTAAACCTGCAGGTCCATCAGCCAACACAATGGCAGGAATTCCCAAACGGGGTATCGGATAAGTAGTACCTGCTGCACCGGGAACCAACTTCTTTGTAGTGCCAATCACCGTACTGTCACCCGAAGTACCCACCATTCCGGTACCGATAACCAAGCGCGCCTTTTCTTCCAGCGTCATAGCGCCAATGACATCCTCAACGGAATCTTTACCCAGTTGGGGAGCCGCCGGTCCACAAGCGCTCAAAACGCTTGCGACCAACAGCAGACTGAATAGTTGTTTCTTCATGGTGTGTTATGATTTATTTGAACAACTTGGGAGCAAATACAGAGAGATAAATACGCCAGCAAGTCCATACATGCCCACCGGGAGTTTCCATAAACTCATACTTATATCCCTTCTTATCCAAATCGGCGCGATAGGCGGCATTGTTCTTATACAGGAAATCGTCTTTGCCGATACCCAGCCAGTAGAGTTTAGGAGCTTTTTCAAACTGGACAGCCAGCTTCTTGTCCATATCCTGATAAACCGGGCTATTCCGCTGGCCTGCACTCTGGACATTAAGAGCGGCAGAGAACAAACCTACATAATCGAACATATCGGGATAGTTCAAAGAAATATTGGCAGAATGAAAGCCACCCATTGAAAGGCCTGCAATGGCACGGTGTGCCTTGTCTGCCTGCACACGGTAATTACTTTCTACGAACTTCACAATCTCGGGGAAATAGGTTTCAAATGCACCGTCCATGGTTCCGTTCTTCATGTGGTAGGGCTTATAGTAACCCAGGCTGCTTTCACCCGGTGCAGCTTCCATGGCGGCATGTCCATTGGGCATCACGACAATCATCGGTTCAGCCTTGCCTTGTGCTATCAGATTATCGAGAATCTGTGCCGCACGTCCGAAAGTAGTCCATTCGTCTTCATCACCGCCCATGCCATGCAACAAGTAGAGCACAGGATATTTTCTGTTACCGGACTGTTCATAACCCGCCGGTGTGTAGATGTTGATACGGCGATCCATTTTCATGCCATCAGAGTGATACCAACGGTGGGCCAATGTTCCATGAGGCACTTTATTGACCTTATATAAATCAGCCTTGCCATTCCCTACGATGAATACATTGCTTGTTGTGGCAAAGTCACGATAGACATAAACATTGTTGGGGTCTATGGTCGGTACGCCGTCTACCATGAATTCATAACTGTAGAGTTCCGAGTCCAGCGGTTTGGTGGTATAGGTCCAGATTCCTTCGGCATTCTTCGTCATGTCTATCAGGCCTGCGCCCACCATACCGCCAATGTGTTGTCCCTCCGCCCTTTCGGCAAAGTCACCTGCAATCTGTACCTTCTTGGCATCGGGAGCCTTGAAGTTAAAAGTCACTGTGTTGTCTTTATTCACGATTGCAGACTCGAGGTCTTGCGCAACAAACAAGTTCTGCTGGGCAGACATTTGCAGTCCACAAGCTGCCATAAATGCAGCCAATATAATCTTTTTCATTTCAGTTCTTCAAATTAAAGTTCATTGATTCAAGTTCATTCTGCCACTGTAATAATCAGGCGGTGATAGCGGTTCATCTGTGGCGTACCGTTATCCGTAGCTTCCAAAATCAAGTGGATGGTATCACCGGGGTTGGCATCAGCCGGAACAGTAAAAGCTGTATTTGCAGAAGCAGGGTCATCTACCGTTACTTTGCCCCGATATGTACCGGCTGACACATACTGCCACCATTTAATGGTAAGGGCATCCTTATCCGGATCGGTTACAGTGTATTTAAGTTTCAGCTTCTCACCCGGCTTGGCACTCATGGCAAGCGCCCCTTTTATCACCGGCTCATGATTTGCGTCGGCATAGTTTGGAGTGACCGACCATTTAAAGCGGGCAGCCAATCCATTCATTACCGGAGCTGTGAAGTCGGGCAAAGGATAGTGCTCGGCTCTATACTTCATCTGCTCCATGCGCGGAAGATTCTTCACCGAATCGGGAAGGACGGTTCTTCCACCGCACCATCCCCCATAAGTGGGGTCTTCGTGACCACGCAGGCCGTTACCTATCAAATTCAGGAAACAGTAAGTATCGCCTTCAGCCAGATAGGAGCCTTTCGGCTGGATTCCGGTCCAAACCACATAGCCTTGCTTTTTCAATTCATCAACCGTATAACCCGACAAACCGAAGAAATCGAACTTATCACCTTTCACCATCTGCTTACCGTCTCCCCAGACCCGATACATTTCACCGAAAGGACCTTTACTGCGGATGTTCTCCTGCATCCATTCCGGAGAGTAGAAAACCTGATTTTCCTTGGAGGCTCTTAACTGTGCATTATAAGCCAGGCCGACTGTCATCCCCCCCATCTCCATTTGTCTGAGTTCCGGCCAGAAAGGTCGGATATACCGTGCATACGTATCATCCTGATCACCCGAAAGGGAAAGGACCACTTTTCCTATTATCTTCTCACGGATGCCTTTCCAGGCATCGGTATGCTCATAAATATCCTGAATGGACTTCAAGGCACGGGCGATGGTGCTGCCACCTCCCCAAGCATTGATGAATACCGGATCCGTACAATCATCGAGCAATACAGCTTTAATCAGCTCCGACCCCGGAGTGTCCTTGGAAATATCACCGTCGAACTCGATATTACCGATACGCACTTTAGACTTCAGGTATTCGGGAGTCGGATAAGACGGGTCGTGCACTTTCAGATTGGGATATACTTTCTCGTAAGCTTCCACGGCATCGTCAATGAAACGTTCATCCGGATCCCAACGCCAGCTTTCCATAGGTCCGTAGTCTATGCCATTACGGGAATATTCACGTCCAGGCACATACCACTTCGTGCCGTGCCCGTCACCTTTCCAATGGAACTGGCTGCTGGCATAAATCAAGCCTTCCACACGGAAATCCGTACTGAAAAGCAGGAAACGTATCAAAGAGTTCAGGTCATCAAGTTCCGGGTCACAAGTAATGATGACACGCGGTTTTGACGATTTTTCACCGGGCGTCTGCTGTCCGCTCATGCAAACCGGCATCACAGCCATAAGGCCTGATAGGAATAAGCATTTTAATTTATTCATAAACTAAGTTTTATTGATTAATTACCAACCCGGGTTCTGGGTCATATTCTTATTGACATTCATTTCAGTAGCAGGGAACGGAAGCAGTTCATGCTTACCGCTCTTGAAGCCGGCAGAAGCATTTTTCTGTTCATCCCAACTTACACGGCCGTCTTTGTAAAGAGCCGGTCTTTCCTGCCCTCTCTTGGCAAGTACCGTAGCAGCATCACCCCACCGAATCAAATCCTGGTAACGGCAGCCTTCCATCCAAAGCTCCAGACGCTTCTCTTTCTTGATATCATCCATAGAGACGCTGCCCAATGCAGGCAACTGGGCACGGTCACGCACTTTATTCACATATCCGGCAGCCTTACTTGCATTTCCGGACTGAAGACTCGCTTCAGCAGCAAGCAGCAGAACCTCGGCATAACGCATGGCACGGGTATTGTTAGGACAACGCAACCACCAATAGTTGATGACATCTGCTTCATAAACACGGTATTTCCAGCTGAAGTAACCGGCATTGTCCGGCATATAAGCTATGGCATTGCTCAATGAGATACCCATATCCTCCATTTGCCGGTATGTCTTGATAGAGGCATTCAACCGATAAGTATCTCCCATTTCGACAAACGCATCGTAGCTTTCCTTCGTCGGATTAAAAAATCCCCAGCCGCCATGAGAATAGATTTGAGTAGGCTCATTGAATGCAAGCATGTCTCCACGCCAATGCACATATACCCAAATCATGTTACTCATAATGCCGGTAACATTGTTGGCGTCGTAAACATAATTACTTTCAAACAGACTTTCACAATTCGCCTCGCCTTTGGTAGTCTGGATATTCTCATAATCACTGTAAAGGTCGTACTTCCCGCTATTGATTACCTCATCCAAAACTGTAACAGCAGCACCATAATTCTTCTGGAATACGTATGCCTTGCCCAACAAGGCTTGTGCAAATTGTTTGGTGATACGATAGGTAAAGTTGTCCAAGCTTGTCTTTTCCTCCAAATTGCCACTGTTGACAGCTTCGGTCAAATCTTGGTTCACCAATGCCCAAAGCGCCTCTGTATTACCATTTGCCTGGGAATATTCGTTTGCTTTCAACGGATGGTCCACCAACGGCGGAGTTCCCCAAAGACTGATCAATTCGATGTAGGACATCGCACGGAAAACCTTTGCCTCTGCACGTGCACGAAGCTTAACCTCAGAATCATCGCCTACATACTGCAAAACAATGTTGGCGGCATAAATCACTTTATAAAGATTCGTATACAACGTTTTAATATGGGAAAAATCAGAGTCGAACGTATAAGTCGACAGCAACTGTGCACTGGCAGCCGTCCAGCTTTCCCCTGCCGAATAGCAATCGTCAGAAAGAAGATTCTTCAGCCAGAACGCAGGCGCATAGGTGTCCTTCCAATTGCTATAGCAGGCTATAATGGCTTCTTCCGCATCGGCATCCGTTTTATAGAAATTTTCGAAAGTGCTTACCCCATGCTGCGAAATATCCAGATTGTCCTCACAAGAGGAAAAGAAAGTGCAGCCGGCAAGTAACAGACTTGATAAAATATATTTTGCTTTCATATTTCGTATTGAATTAAAGATTAAAATACTACGTTAAGACCGAGCACGACTTTCTTGCTGGACGGATAAGAGCCCATATCCAAACCCATCGCATTGCCTGTACTCGTAAATTCAGGATCAAATCCGGGATATTTGGTAAATGTGAAGAAGTCGTCTAAAGAACAATACAAACGAAGGTTACTCAAACCCACCTGCTTCAACAAATTCTTAGGCAGGTTATAGCCCAACTGTATCTGCTTGATTTTAAAATATGAACCGTCGAATACAAATTTGGAGCTCTTTAAATACTTATCATAATTGCTGGGATTGGAACGGGCATATTTTGCATTGTCTCCCACAGCAGTCCACCGTCCGTCATAGAATTCCTTCAAGGTATTCGCTTTCATACGGGAAGTACGGTTATAGCCGGCAAACACATCATTGCCATGAGAACCGGAACCAAAGATTGTCAGGTCAAGGCCTTTCCAGGCAGCTGTCAAAGTAATACCATAAGTAAAGTCGGGAATGGCAGAACCGATTTCTGTCTGGTCGGCATCTCCAATAATGTCATCATCATTCTTGTCTTTGAATATTGGGTCACCCGTTTGCGGATCAATACCCGTGCACTCATAACCGCGCATGTACCAAATGGGATGTCCTTCTTCAAAATAATTCATAGTGCCGATACCTGCACTTGTTGTACTGGCAATACGCTCCAATGTTTCATGAAGATAAGTTACTTTATTCTTCAAAGTAGCGATGTTAGCTTTTACACTATAACTGAAATCTTTGATATGATCACGCCATGAGAGTTCAAACTCAAATCCGCTGTTCTTGACATTTCCCGCATTCATAGGTGAAGTAGTGTTACCCACAATCAAAGAAGGAGTAATACCGGTTACAATCAAGTCTTTGGTTTTCTTCTCATAATAGTCAAATCCGAAGCTCAAACGGTCATTCAGCATCCGGAGGTCAATACCCAAGTCTATCTGTTCGGAAGTTTCCCACTTCAAATCATAGTTACCGGTTGCAGATGGCAACGAACCTGTTTCATAAGACACATCACCTGACATCGGATAATTGATTCCAGACAAAATCGTAGCATCATACATATAGTCTGCCAAACCGGCGATACTACCATTCTGTCCCCAGCTTGCACGCAACTTCAAATGAGAGATTGACTTGAGGTTTTCCATAAATTTCTCGTTGGAAAGTACCCAGCCGACAGACACAGCCGGGAAATAGCCCCAACGTTTCTGCAAAGGAAGGATAGACAAGTCGGCTGCATCCGCACGAAGGGTGAATTGGGCAAAATACTTGCCTGCATAGTCATAAGATGCCCGGCCAAAGTAAGAAAGATTGGCATACCTCCGTTTCTCTCCACCACTTACCGTACGGGTGGCAGTACCGGTCCGAAAAGCAAAATAGGCATAATTGGGATCCAACTTGGTAATACCCAAATCAACCTTGTCGCCGGAACGGCTACCATTGATTCCTCCCGTCACTCCAAAGGAAGCATTGGAAGAATAGGACATACCAAGCATCACGTTTACATTGTGCTTATCTGCAAATGTCTTGGTATAGTTGGCAAAGTTTTCCCATTGCCAGTACGTGGTGTTGGAGCTTGTCGCACTTACCGATACATAGTCCTGATAAAGGTCAGAGCAGGTAATGTTAGGCATAACATAGCCGTAGGAATTGCTGTAAGTATAACGGTATCCCAAACGTGAAGTGATGACCAACTCTTTGATCGGAGTAAAATCCAGATAAGTGGAACCGCTGAATACAAAACCATCCCTTTTCGTTGTGCCACGGTCACGCATGATATACGGATTGATATTATTGGAGTCGCCATAAGGGGAAATGGAATAATAATCACCATTGGCATTCTGAAGCAGGGTATGTCCCTGATTCATATAGTTAATCATAGTGTCGGGCAGTTTGTCCGGTGCATAGGTGACCGGCGTCAGAGGGTCAAGCTGAATGGCAGACAGCATCAGAGAACCGGTTGCCGAACCTTCGCTCACAGTCTGTACATGATGACGGGAGAATGAATTGTTTGTCGTGAATTTCAGCCAGTCCTTCACCTTATAGTCAGCATTCACAGTACCGGTAATACGGTCAAAAACGTCCTTATTGCCTACAATGGGACCATTGTTGCTTAAATAAGAAAGCGATGCAAACAGTGAACCATTATCATTGGCCCCTTGGAAATTGACATTGTGACGTTGCATCATGGATGATTCAAACGTTTCTTTCACCCAATCAGTATTTGTCTTTCCATCCCAATACCTATCTATTGTTTCTCTGGGAATAAGATTGCCTTCAGTCATATAATTGACGTATTCCTGAGCATTCAGAATATCAGGAGTACGACCCAAAGACTGGGAGGACAACTGGAAATCATAAGAAATACGGCGGACTCCCTTTTTTGCCTTCCGGGTGGTAATCAAGACAACACCGTTACCGGCCTGGGCGCCATAGATAGCAGCAGAGGCAGCATCCTTCAATACTTCCATACTCTCAATATCGTTCGGATCGAGGTTGCTGATGTCTTTCGTACGCAGACCATCGACTACATACAAAGGATCTGAGCTGGCATTACTGCTATATCCACGGATACGAATGGCGGGATTCGAACCAGGAGCCGCAGATGCAGAAATAATTTGCACACCGGCTGTCTTGCAAGGCCTGCTCGGCATTGGTAATGGTACGATTTTCAAAATCTTCAGCCTTTACGGAAGAGATGGCCCCCGTTACGGAGCTTTTCTTCTGTACACCATATCCCACTACAACCACTTCATCCAAGGTCTTGTTATCTTCTTTCAGTACTATATTCATAGTACCCGCAGCGGCTTTCTTTTCCTGGGTCACATAACCTATATACGAAAAGACGATAGTGGCGCCCTCATTCACCGACAAGGTATAATTACCATCCAAATCAGTTATGACACCATTTGTCGTACCTTTTTCCAATACACTTACACCAATCATCGGTTCATTAAGTTCATCGGTGATTCTGCCAGATACACTTACATGTTTCTGTGCAAAAACAGATGTCATACCTACCAAAAGGAACAGCACCAAGACCATTAACCTTTTCTGTTTAATTTGTCTTACAATCGTTTTCATTTATTATTATTTTGGGTTAACAATGAATTAAAATATCAGTTTGAAAGCGTAATCAGTACCAGCCCCACAACAAAGAGTACAAACATAGTCGCAATCATAGGTACAGTTCCTTTGGGAGCTCCTTTGAACTCTTTCCATACAAAGAATCCCCAAATCATGGCTACCACCGGTGCGGCATTGCTCAGCGCATAGGCTATGGCCGGATTGGCTGATCCGGCTCCCATAAAGCTGACCACCATACCGCTCATCCAGATAAAGCCGCCCAACATACCGATCAGGTGTGTACGGGTATCACCTTTCAGATAGTCCTTCATTGTGACCTTGTTTCCTTGAGCCGGATGACTCATGGCAAACGTATTGAAAATGGGAGTAGTGATAAGGACACCGGCGGCAAAGCAAAATACGCCGGTATAGGGAGTCAGTGTTCCCGTACCACCCGCAACATACTGGGGATCGAGTGATTTTACAACCAATCCATAGAAAAACATGATGGCCAATCCTGCCACAATAGCCAATAAGATACCTTTTTTAGGGGTGGATGCCTGACTCGCCGACATCTTTCCATAAGCCTTCCCGCAAATGCAGATGGCTACAATGATAACAACTACCCCTATCCAAAGCAATGCCTGGTTTCCGGGGTATACTTCACCGGCCAAAGTTATCAGCAGATAATTAAAAATTATACCGCCTATCCAGGCTAAGCCTCCGCCAATGGGAAACCCTATCGACATACCGGCCACAGCGATGGCTGCCGTCAGAAAGATATTACCGAAATTCCAGACAATACCACCCAACAGTGCATACTTCATACTGTTCCAGTCCATTGCCGCCAAGTCCTCAAAGAAAGTACGGCCTTCACTTCCCAAGCTTCCCAATGTCAGAGCCCCCAACAGAGCCGTGAAAAACAAACCGAAAGCCAAGTCCCAATAGAAAAGCTCGAAACTCCAGCTTTTCGAGGTCACCATCTTCTGCGTATTCGCCCAAGAGCCCCAACAGAGGCAGCAATAGACACAACACAGAATGGCCAAAATATAGTTGTCAACAAGTATCATAATTTATCTTCTGTTGTTTACCGTGTGTTTACTTTTCATTCATGCACATATAGATTCCAGCCCAAATAGTCCTCGATGGCTTCGTTCAGAATTTCCTTCACATCATTGCGAACCATAGCCACATGATGTTCAAAACCATTTTTACAAATATACTTCATCAGAGTCTGCAAGTTATTCACCTTGGTGACAGCTATGCATCCATCCATTCCATACGGGTCATCCGTGATTTCACCAGTACCCAAATAAGCCTTGATAGCGCCTTTTGTATCATCTGTGGAAATACGGAAGAATGTGAAATCACCTTTGGTCACTTTACCATATACGGCACCGAATGTATTGACCTTGCCCAGCGTACGTCCCAAAACGCCCAGTGTACCAAGCTTCAAGTCATTTCTGACAAACGATTTCGGGAAGTTACCGCAATGGGTACATACACATTTGTTCCGGTCTTCTGCAAAATTGTTATTCCAGTCAAGCAATGCCGATTGACCTTGCGCTGCCAATGTCAAAGCATACATGGACACAGCGCCGGCAATATCTACCTCACAAGCGGCAGGAAGTAATTTTTCACCCAGCATACTCATTGTCACACATGCTGCACAACCATAATTTTGTTCCAAAGAGTCCCAACACTGAACAGCAACAGCATCAATCTGATTGGCTTCGATCCAACGTTCTACAGCCACACCGAATTTTGCCTGAAGCACCAGCTTGTCACTATATTCCTTGGGAACTGCCGCATAGCACTTAATTTCTTCAAGCTTCTTCAGCAACTCCGCATCCGTATCCTCAATCTTACGGGCAGCACCGAGTATTTCAGAAAGGTCGACCGGAACGACTGTAATGCCACTCTTCTGTAACAGTTTCTCACTTGCACGTACAGTCTGGAAACCAGCCGGACGAGCACCGATAGCACCGATACGTGCATGGCGCAAGCCATTGACTACACGACAGATACCAGCAAACTTATTGATATCCTTGGCCAGTAATTCGGAGTATATAGAATAGGTGTGTAGCGTGGTATCTGTAAAAGGTATGCCATATTGATACAGATTGTTACAAACAGAAATCTTACCGCAAAAAGCATCACGGCGGCTGTCCAGATCCACCTTGTCGTTCTCGTCGTCACAAGCCTGTACCAAAACGGGGACATTCAAATCGGCCACGCTGATAGCATTGATGATTCCAATCTCAAAGCCAAAGTTGGGCAGGGAAACTATGATACCGTCAATGCGGTCACGATTCTGTCGGAACAGTTCCGCACACTTCAATCCGTCTTCGCGGGTTTCAATACTGCTACTGCCGGTAGGAGTAGCGTCTTCAGGTAAGATCACATAATCATAGCCTTCGTCGGCAAGTGTTTTCAACAATTGTTTGCGAACATCTTTAGCCAATTCTGAATTAAAATAAGCACGAGTGCCGATAATTATACCGAAACACATTCTTTCCTTGTTTTTCATTGTAGATAGTGGGTATTTAAATTATACTTTGAAAATATTTATCTGATTAATTGGTTTACCGCTTTCAACCAGCCTTCACACCATTTTTCTACCTGTGATAGGTTACTTTGCGGCTCTATGCGGTAGCGGCTCCGGCGTAATACGGACACCTGCTCAAAGCTCGTCCATATCTTGCGAGCCATTCCGTTCATTACAACGGCTCCCAAGGCCGAAGCTTCTTCAACATCCGAACAATTGATCGGTACACGTAAGCAGTCGGCCTGGAACTGCATCAGGAATTTATTTTTTGTAGGTCCTCCATCGGCTCTGACTTCTTTCAGCTTTATACCTGCCTGACTGGTCATCGCTCTGACCAAATCATTCACTTGATAGGCTATGGATTCAAGTGCTGCCCTGAGAACATGCGGTTTCCCGGTACCTAAGGTCATCCCTAAAATGGCAGCCTTTACATCCCCTTGCCACCAAGGAGCTCCCAACCCGGCAAAAGCCGGTACGACATACACACCTCCATTGTCTTTTACTGTAGCCGCCAACTCTTCCGCTTCGTCTGGCGAACTAATCATCTGCAATCTCTGTTCTAGCCACTTGATGGTAGCACCAGTACAATGGATATTGCCTTCAAAAGCATAGAATATTTTTCCAAGTGCGGCAAAACCGATGGAAGTGACCAATCCACGGGGAGCAACGGCAGCTTTTTCACCAATATTCACCATCACTGATGAGCCGGTTCCATAAGTGACCTTGCCCAGCCCTTCTTCAAAGCACATCTGACCGGCCAGTGCACCGTGTGAATCCCCCAATACACCGGCTATGACAATAGGATTCTTAAATAATCCTCCCACCGTAGTTTCTCCAAAAACAGCATCACATGGCAGTAATTCAGGCATCATAGTTTCGGGGATGGTAAATAGCTCCAGCAGGTCACTGTCCCATTGCATCGTATGAATATTAAACAAAAGAGTCCTGGAAGCATTGGTATAATCTGTCACATGGCGTTTACCATCAGTCAATTTCCAAATCAGCCACGTATCAATGGTTCCCATCAATAAGTCACCGTTATCAGCAGCCTGACGGGCTCCTTCCACATTGTCAAGTATCCACTTCACACCACTGGCTGAGAAATAAGGATCCAATAGCAAACCGCTTTTCGCCTGTACTATTTCGCTGTACCCACTGGCTTTCAACTCATTACAGATATCAGCACCACGCATGCATTGCCATACCACAGCATTGCATATCGGTTTGCCCGTATGCTTATTCCATACAACCACTGTTTCACGTTGATTGGTGATGGCCAACGAATACATATTGTCTGCCACTTCCTCCTTTATCAGTTCGGCTATACTTTTCTGTACATTCCGATAAATTTCTTCAGCATCATGCTCCACCCATCCGGATTTGGGATAATATTGTTCATGGGTGACATTGACGCGCCTCAGCATTTCACACCTCTCATTGAATAGCATGGCTTTGGTAGCCGAGGTGCTTTGGTCTATTGCAATTATCAGGTTTTCCATTTTAGGTATTATTAAAGGCTAATTGATTTCAAATTTATCGAATCGGAGTTACTTAAGGAAGTCAAGGGCAGTTTTCACGATACCGGATGAGTCGAGTCCATAATGGGCAAAAATTTCCAGGGAGTTCCCATGCACCACATTCTCATCAGGGATACCCAGGATTTTCACCGGTACGGGATGCTCGGATATGATTTCAGTCACCATCGCCCCAAGACCTCCATACTGGCTATGCTCCTCAACCGTGATGATTCGCCCGGTTTCGGAAGCGGCTTTCAAAACAGCTTCCTCATCACAAGGTTTAATAGAGGACATATCCAATACCCGGGCCGAAATACCATATTCGCGTAACTTCAAAGCCGCCTGACGTGTGTGGTATACGGTTTCACCGGTTCCGATAATAGTCAGATCTGTTCCGTCCAGCAACATGTTGGCCTTACCTATGGCAAAATCAAAATCATCATTTTCATAGACATCGGGAACTGCTGCACGACCTACACGTACATAAACCGGTTCGGGATAATCAACCAAAAGCTCAACCAGTTTTTTAGTCTGTCGGGCATCGCAAGGTAACACGATATTCATTCCGGGAAAAGTACGCAGCACGGCAATGTCGTGTAAGCTATGATGGGTAGCCCCCAAAGCTCCGTAAGCTACTCCTCCACTTACTCCCAATATTTTTACGTTGTTCTGGCTATAAGCCAAGTCCACCTTTACCTGTTCCAAGCTACGAGCCACATAAAAACAAGCCGGACCACATACAAACACTTTCTTTCCGCTATGAGCCAACCCGGCTGAAATACCCACAGCATCCTGCTCCGCAATACCACACTCCACGAATTGCTGCGGCAATTCTTTGGCAAAATCATTTAACGTCACCGAGCCACGGGCATCCGTCGTCACAGCAATGATGTCCTTGTCCATCCGAGCCAATGACAACAAAGTGTCGGTGAAACTTTTTCTGCAAGCTATCATATCAATTATATTCTAAATCCTTAATTCTTTCTGATATTTCTTGAATGGCCTGTTCATACTGTTCGTTACTCGGAACCCCATGATGCCATTTAGCTACCCCTTCCATGAAAGATACTCCTTTCCCTTTTGTCGTATGAGCCACCAGCAAATGAGGGTGACGGTTTGCATAATCAATGGAACGGAAAGTCCGGATAATATCTTCCATGTCGTCACCATTCATATCCTTTACCTCCCAGCCGAATGCCGTCCAGCGATCATGGATATCATCAATTCCCATCACATCTTCCGTATTTCCGCTAATCTGCAAATGATTACGGTCTATTATAGCCACCAAATTATCTAATCTATACTGCCGGGCAGCCATTGCTGCTTCGTAGATGGAACCTTCACCCTGTTCACCATCCCCCATCAACACATAGGTTTTATAATCCCTGTTGTCCATTTTGGCAGCTATCGCTATACCTACCCCAACAGACAAACCATGTCCCAAGGCTCCGGTATTCACTTCAATACCCGGAACTCCGATAGTGGGATGTCCCGAAAGGATAGAGCCATATTGTCCCAATGTATCCAAAATGCCTTCTGTTATAAACCCTTTGGATTCCAGCGTCACATACAAAGCCTCCACACAATGCCCCTTGCTCAAAATGAAACGGTCACGCAAATCATCTTTAGGACTGTCCGCATTCACATTCATCACATCAAAGTAAAGAGCCGTAAGAACATTGAGGCAAGACAAATCTCCGCCGATATGACCGGCTTTTGCCTTATAGATAATTTCAATTAATCTTTTTCGATTCCTTTCTGATTGAAGAGTCAATTCTTTTGTTTTCATAGCTTATTTGCTTTCATTTCTTTGCAAAGAAAACAAATAAAAACCACAAAACGAAAGAAAACGAAAGTTTTCCATTATTTATTAACATGTTTTATAATTAGACCAGGGCGAAAAACGAAACAAATAAATAAAAAAGAGAAAGGAACTACAGTGCAAAAGATAATATATAGAATAAAAAAGAAGAAAAACAGCAAGAATAGACTTTCATTTGACTTTTTCTGACTACCTTTGCGGAAAAATTAAATGATTATACAATGCTCAATACTGTAGACGAAGGAATAGAAGCGGTTCGACAAGGGAAAATAGTGATAGTTGTCGATGATGAAAATAGAGAAAACGAAGGCGATTTTATTGTATCCGGTGAAAAAATAACTCCTGACATTGTTAACTTCATGATTACACACGGAAGAGGGCTTCTTTGTGTACCGCTACCGCGTTCACGTTGCAAAGAACTCCAACTGCCCCCAATGTCGGAAGACAACACTTCCCTTTTAGGCACGCCGTTCACCATGTCCGTCGATCTGAAGGGCTATGGCTGCACAACGGGAGTTTCCGCCTATGACCGCTCCGCTACCATACGTGCTTTGGTTACCGGTAATATAAAGCCCTCGGAACTGGCACGTCCCGGACACATTTTCCCCCTTTACGGACATGAGGACGGAGTATTGGGACGTGACGGACATACAGAAGCATTACTCGACCTGACAAGAATGGCAGGATTGACACCCGGCGGCGCTCTCATTGAAATACTGAACCAGGATGGGACAATGGCCCGCTTGCCACAACTACTTGAAATGGCAAAAAAGTTCCGACTGAAGATTATAGCGATCAAAGATATACAGGATTATCGTAGAAACAACAATATATAAAGTAGATATGGCACTAAACCAAAGAAGAGTCAAGATTCTGGACCTTATCCGCGAAGACGGGCATGCAAAAGTTCAAGAATTAAGCAGGATTTTCAATGTAACGGATGTAACAATCAGACAAGACCTGGAAGCCCTTGAAAAATTAGGGTATATCCAAAGAGAACACGGCGGAGCCTTCCTGAAGGATGTGGGCTCATTTGCAAAAACCGGAAAGGTTTTCAATCAGACCCATATTGAGGAAAAAAGAGAAATAGCCCAAAAAGCAGCGTCGTTTATCAGTGAAGGTGAATGTATCATTCTCGACTCCGGTTCTACTACCACAGAAATAGCCAAACTACTTACACAATACAAAGAGCTGACCGTCATTACCAATGCTCTGAACATAGCACTTATATTGGGCGAAAATCCAGGCATCAACCTCATTGTGACAGGAGGAGAATTCAAAGCACCCACCCTTTCATTGACAGGAAAGATGGCAGCCGATTCACTCAAAGGTTTCCATGCCAACAAACTATTCCTTGCCACAGCAGGAATATCCCCAGACATGAGTCTGACCTATCCGAGCCTCAGCGATCTGATGGTTAAATCGGCCATGATAAAAGCCGCCGAGGAAGTCATTCTGGTAGCTGATTCCTCCAAGATAGGAATTAGTGCATTTGCCAGTTTAGGTTCAATATCTATGGTAAATTCTTTCATCACAGACAGCAATATCTCGGAAGAGAATATCGAAAAGATGAAAGAAAAGAACATAAACCTTCTAATTGGATAACTTAAAAGATTACCCCTTCCAGAAGATATTGAACAGACAATATAGTAACGATTGGAATAAGGAACAATTAGAAGTAAAACTATAAAACATGTTTTTTAGCCAGCCGATACGCTTCCCCGACCACTTCCTTCGGATAACCGCACATCTCGATAATCCGGATGGCATTACGTTCCGTCGCCGGTCCCGGTTTCAGCTTATAATCAAAAGACAAGGTATTGTCGGCAACACATTCACAAAAATGAAACGATTCATATTCGTTCTCAAGTAAGGAAGCCAGTTCAACGTCGTGAGTGGAAGCAAACACGATACTGTTCTTGTGTGCCAAAGCAGATAGCACAGCTTTGGCTATAGCTATCCGTTCCACCGTGTTCGTCCCTTTGAACAACTCATCCAGCAGGAAAAGCTGCCTACGTCCCTTTCCGACCTCCAGCATCTCTCGAACAATCTGTACCTCCTGCAGAAAGAAACTTTTTCCTTCCATCAGACTATCCTCCAGATGGATAGCAGAAAACAATGCGGTATCCATGGGAAAACGAAAACTGCGGGCGAAACAAGTATGGAACACTTGTGCGGAAAGCAGGTTAAGTCCGATAGCACGGATAAAGGTTGTCTTACCAGACATATTGGAGCCGGTAACAAGGACAGAACTGCCACAAAGCGTAATGTCATTGGGGATACAATGCTCTATAAGCGGATGATAAAGGCCCTCTGCATGAAGCGTTTCACCCTCGTCACAAGCTTCCGGAAGAGTATAATAGGGCAGCCCATCCCGAAGCTCGGAAACAGAGCAAAGCGCATCCACCAATCCAAAATAGCGGAAAACCTCTTCAATCTGTTCTTGCCTGCCCTGCAATAGAAAGAAAGCCTTGGAAACCGGAATAACCTCCCGCAGGAAAAACACATTCACCATCTCGATGAAGAAATAAGCAAGAATGGCGATGTCGCTCTCCAGCTTGATACTGAAACGGAAAGTGGAAAGTTGCTTTCGTAACGGACGCAGCGCCTGCAAAGTCTTTTGGATATCCCGATGCACCGATACACACAACGGAATCTGTGCCAGCCTCTCCGCTTGCCTGAGCAGCAGCCATAACTGAGGGATGGAAAAGAAATAGCCCTGAATCCGTGCCTTGCTGCGATAGTGCAATACCATGTTCACCAATACCGATATACACAATAACCCCAGAACGTAAAGCGAAGATGTAACATAAACCATCCCTGACAAAACAAAAGGCACGAACTGCAATATACTTAGCAAACGGTAAAAGCGGCGGGAATATATGGGATGGGAAATGGAAAACAACGATGCAATGGCGCAAGCATCCGGCGTATCCAGTTTCTGCAACTCCGACCGGATTTCTGCACGCAACTCCTTGTCGGCAGAGAGTTCGCGAATCACTTCCTCCTGTTCCGAAATCTCCGAAAGGCGGTTGTAATGCAACAAGTCGTAGAGGTACTGTCGGCCCACACAAGAAGAGGTACGGTCGGCCCATTCGAAAAAGTCATCCAGATTGAGGTCGTCCCAGGTTTTCTGTGACACCAAATGTTCTTTCTCCTTCACCGACCGGTACTCGTGGTATAGCGATATATCCGAAAATGACTGTCCCATCAAAGAATTATTTAGAATGATGCACAAAAATAATGAAAAGCTTGCATTCTATCTAATTTCCTTGCAGCTTTCCCTATATTGTGTTTACTTTGCAGATACAAACACTTTTCGTTACTTCAACATTTAAATTCTAACAAGATGAAGCACACCCTTTTCACATTGGCACTGGTCTTATTGGCTCTGCTGTCAGCATCATGCGGAGATAAGAAGAAAGTAGTATATCAGAACCCACTTCCCATGGCCTTCGGAGACCCGTTCCTCCTGAAAGCTTCCGACGGGAAATTCTATATGTACGGGACGGGGGGAGTACAGAACGGCTTCAAAGTATATTCCTCCGATGACCTGGTGACATGGAAAGATGAGGGTCCCGTCTATCAAGGCGGCACATCCGACTCATGGGCCACCGACTGTTTCTGGGCGCCCGAAGTGTATGAGCGCGACGGCAAATACTACTTATGGTTCAGCGCCAACTGGAAGGAAAACCCCACTCAGGAGCAAGAGAACTTCCGTATCGGCGTAGCCGTAGCCGATAAACCCACCGGGCCTTTCAAAGATTTGTCCGACCGCCCGGTATTCGACCCCGGCTATCCTATCATCGACGCAAACATACTCTTTGACGATGCATCCGGAAAGACCTACCTCTACTACTCCCGCTGCTGCTACAAACATGCCGTCGAGAGCGAAGTCTCAGCATGGGCCAAAACAAAGGGCTGGTTTGACGAGATTGAGGAGAGCTGGATTTACGGCGTGGAGCTGAAACCGGATTTCTCCGGTGTCATCGGAGAGCCGGTAGCATTGCTTTGCCCGCCCAAAACGATGGACGACCCTCAAGCGAAATGGGAGAACCGTTCGGTGACTACACATGAGGTCAACAGACGCTGGACAGAAGGTTCGTATATGGTGAAACACGGGAATCTCTATTACATGCTTTACTCTGCAAACTTCTTCGGAGGAAAGAATTATGCGGTGGGCTATGCAACCTCCCAAAGTCCTTTAGGCCCATTCACAAAGGCTGCCAACAATCCGGTGCTGCAAAAGAACACAGAGCAAGGCGGCATCGTGACCGGAACCGGGCATTGTATGCTCATCGACATTCACAATCGGCTCTACTGTGTCTACCATGGACGCACCGAAACCACCGGTGACGAACGAATGGTATTCATCGACCTCATAGACATCCAACCAGACGGGAAACTGGTAGTCCACGGACCGAATACGGATTTACAGAAAATCACATATTAAAGCTATCAGGCGCAGACTGTACAGCATTTCACGGTTCATTATTCCCCGTGGCTCTCCTATACATTCCGCGCCTGATGAAAATTAAAAAGGACATATCCATACACAACAATCCGCTCCATATTTGTTCCTGACTTCAATTCTATTTTCACCGGTATCCAATACAATGCCTTTCCATTCCAGTACATTTACGGAATCAGGTTTTGCAGTCCCATATGCTTTGCCATTGATATACAATTTGGCAGCTCCGCTATTGCTGAATACTTGCACATCAACGGTTTTGCGGGTTCTGTTTACCAATCGTTTTCCTGCGATATATACAAACTTATCTTCTTGATTCCAGTTTGCCTTATAAAAGTAAAAGGCATCTTTCTTTATTTTCCGGTCGTAAGTCACCAGCCCCTTATCGTTGCGTCCCATAATGGATCCCTCCCTACGGCCTGCCGCCGAAAAGTCGAACATGCACCAGATGAAGTTGCACCACAAGAATTCGCGTTCCTGAAGCTGTTTCCAATTCTCCACATGATAATAAGTCTGCCAGTTTTCGGGATGCCATTGCCCCCACGGTTCCGGATGCCTCAGCGAGTCCTCCTGCTGGAATACGCATGCCCCGGCACCATACTCGCTGATGCCCATCTTCCGCTCCGGATGTGCTGCATGCTCGCGGTCTATCCAGCGCCCCATGTCATCCATGTTGTCGCCATACCAGCCGAAATACTTGTTGAAAGCAATCAGGTCGGTGAATCCGTTGAAGTCGTCATCCTGATTACTTGCTCCCATAGTGGGACGGCTCGGGTCCAACTGACGGGCCAAAGCATGAAGCTCTGCCGCCATACGCGAAGGACGGTCCAGCCAACCGGAATTTATCTCATTAAACAGCCCCCAGAACAAAATGCAGGGGTGATTGTAGTTCTGTAAAATCAGTTCCTTCAATTGCAGGCGCAAGTTTTCATCATAAGCAGGATTATTCACATAAACATTGACAAAAGGAATCTCAGCCCATGCCACCAGTCCCCGCTTGTCCATCTGTTGATGCATGTATTTGGCTTGCGGATAGTGGCAAAGACGCACGGCATTGCATCCCATTTCCTGCATCAAGTCCAAATCTTCATCATGGTCTTGCGGATAAAATGCCGAAGCGCGTTCTGCCCTATCCTGATGCCGGTTCACGCCATTCAAGCGATAAGGCTTTCCATTCAGGAAGAAACCTTTCTCCGCATCGGCATGAAAGTAGCGGAAACCTATCTCTTCTTCGCGGCGGTCTATCTCTTTTCCATCCTTACGCAATATCACCACTCCTTTATATAAATAGGGATTCTTCACTCCATCCCACAAATGAGGCCTTTCAAGCACTATGTCCATCATCACCTTTTTATCCTCACCCACCTCTGCACTGGCAACACGGCAAAGCAACTTTTCCTTGTCATATAGTCGAAACTCCACCTCGCAACCGGTCACAGTAGTTTCCCTTGCCGAAAGCAGTGCTTCAATTTTCAAATGGGCCTTTTTCTCCGATACATCGGACTGAGTGAAGAATACACCTGAAGAGGCATAATAAGCAGGTTCTATGCAGACATCCTCCGTCACCAGCAGTTCCACCCCCCGATACAACCCACCAAACATATTGAAGTCGCCGCAAATGGGAGCGACATCCATAGTCTGAGCATTGCTGACACGAATTTCCAATACACTTTCTGTTCCCGGGACCAGGAAATCAGTCAATTCTGCCACAAATGCCGTATAACCACCCTTATGTTGCATCACAAAATGATGGTCGATAAAAATGTCGGCAACCGTCTGTGCAGCCATCACTTTCAAGAAAAAACGTTTGCCCCGATAATGGGCAGGAACAGACAACTTACGACTGTAATTGCATAATCCCCTATAATAATCGGCATTGCCAAACATGCCATCGCCCGCATTCCAAGTGTGAGGCAAAGTAACCTTCACTATTTCCGAAGCAGGTGCCTGAAAACCCCGGTGGAAATTCCATCCTTCATTCAGTGGAATCACCTCTACGGCAAATACACATGTTGACAATATTCCCAAAGAGAATAAAAATAAAATGATGAATCTGTTCATTTTCGATAAAGTATTAGAAGGTTAATCATATTGGCAGGAACCAGTCCTTCCCTGCAAAGGTATGAAATAAATGTTGAATAATAAATGAGAAAAACACTTCAAGACACGCAAGACAACAAACGGATGGCATGTTTAAGACTTATACGACCGCGATGCAACATTACAGACCTATTAATGCAACATATTTACGTTTATTTAAATAAGATATTGCTATCTTTGAGAATTCAATTTCAGATTATATAGTATGTCTTTTACAAACTATTTACACAAATTAGTGTTCCCCCTCATTATTCTGTTACTGGCTTATCTGCCGTTAGCAGGACAAACTCCGTATGTATTTCGCCATCTGAAAGTAGAAAACGGGCTTTCAAACAATAACGTAAAAACCATATTGAAAGACTGTGAAGGCTTTTTATGGATAGGGACCGCCAATGGATTGAACCGATACGACGGATATAGCTTTAAAGTGTATCAACCCAAAGAAAAAGACATCCATTCTTTATTGTCTAACGACATCTGGAACTTACAGGAAGACGGTTTGGGCAATTTGTGGATTGGAAGCGAGGCAAGATATTGTATATACGACCGAGACAAAGACAACTTCATTACCGATATTCCCTCATACCTCCTTAAAATAGGCATCCAGATAAATGGTACCTACAAAGTACATGTTGACAAAAGACACAATTTATGGGTACTGCAAGGCCAAAATGCTTTTTACTTCAATTTTTCTCATAAAACCCTTAAAACATTCAAAATAGAAAACTTTCCAGAAGAAACTCCGGAACTGAGTATCAGCGATGATGGTGAAAACCTATATCTTCTTTGGAATTCGACCTTATTGAAACTAGAGAACAACGCAAAGAAATGTAAACGGGTAGATAACATCAGCTTACCCTCCAACTCTATTATCGAAAAGCACATATACACTGATTATCATGGAGGCATCTGGCTATATTCATATACCGATGAACAAATATTCTATAAGAAAAACATAAAATCGGAATGGAACCAAATCAATCTCCATTCCAAAATAGAGACAAAAAGTAATGCGGTAAGGAGCATACTGGATGACTCGAACGGACATGTCTGGATAGGAACGGACCATAAAGGAGTATTCATTTATGACTACGTAAATGATAACCTTGTCAACCTCCTGAATACCCCTATGTCTTCCACATCCCTTGCTTCCAACAGAATAAATACAATCTACCGTGATGATTCAGGCGTCATTTGGTTAGGAAATTTCAAAAAAGGAGTTTCTTATTATCACGAAAGCTTCCATGAATTTATTGATACCCAGCATAAAGAATGCGGTGATATAGCCTCCATTTTAGAGGATAAGGCCGGAAACATTTGGCTGGGAACAGATGGGAACGGACTTTATGTAAAAGAAAAGCAAAAAGGATTTGCCATTCGCAAACTATCCATCCCCGACATAGCCATCATCAGTCTTCTCGAAGACCATAAAGGACGGATTTGGGCAGGAAGTTATCAAGACGGATTGTTCTGCTATGAGAACAACAGTATTCGCCATTTTACTCCAGAGAACAGCCAACTGCCATACAGTGGCGTATGGAGTATGAAGGAAGACCGATATGGAAACTTATGGATAGGTTATGTACTGGAAACTTTGGTTTGTTTTAATCCGGACGCAAATACTGCGACAAGTTATCTACTACCTGATGGGAATAATATCAATGTACTCAATATCTGTTATGACTATGGAGACAAAATGTATATCGGGACTACATACGGACTCTGTGTAATGGACATCGTGACGAGAAAACCCGAAATGATTTATGCCAATCGAAAAGAGACACAGCCATTCAAGCAGCTCTTCATTTCCACTGTATTCAAGGACGACAGAGATATATTGTGGTTAGCCCATAAACAAGGATTGACTGCCTGGGACTTAAAAAATGATTCACTACACTGGTTCGACGTAAACAACGGATTGTGTGACAATCTCATTAACAGTATAACCCAAGACAATCATGGTAACATGTGGCTTGCAACAAGTAACGGATTGTCTATATTGGAAGTAACCCCAGACACCCAGGAAGGAGTAGACTTTTCTTTCAAGAATCTTTCTACCAGAGACGGATTGCCAGAAAATCATTTCAACTCCCATTCCGCTTGTAAATTGTCCAGCGGAGATTTACTGCTGGGAGGCACCAGTGGCTATACATCTATAAATCCGAACAAGCTGACCGAAAAGAGCCGACCGCTGGCAAAGGTGTATTTTACAAATCTGACCATTGGCAATCAACATATAGAAGTAGACTCAATATATGAAGGGCGTAAACTATTAACAACTGTACTTGGCAGAACCCCATCATTGTCTGTCAGATATGACGATTATTTAATCTCCATCGAATTTGCCGCAGGCGATTTGCTGAATGCTGATAAAATAAGATATGCCTATAAACTGGAAGGATTAAATACCCAATGGTACTATACAAACGAGAACAAAGTAGCTTTCACCACCCTTCCTCCTGGCAATTACAAACTATTGATTAAAGCTTGTAACAGTGACGGTATATGGAATGACGAAGCTAGTGAGTTGAATATAACCGTTTCATCTCCAATATATTTATGTAATGTTGCTATCATCTTATACATATTGTTTGCCATTGGTATAATATCCTATGTAATATACCGATTCAAAAAGCATCACAACATAAGACTGGAGCAACAACGAGCAAAACTGGAGCAAGAACAAAAGTTGCTCCTGAATGAGATGAAGCTAAAGTTCTTTACAAATATAAGCCATGATTTACGTACACCACTGACGCTTATCATTAGCCCGTTACAAATGTTATTGTCAGAAACCCTGGATGACGGAATACGCAAAAAACTAAATACAATCAATAAAAATGCACAACAATTACTTACATCGATAAACTCTCTGCTTGATTTCCGGAAACTGGATGTAGGAGCCGAGACAGCTCATTACAAATCGGGAGATATTGTCAACTTTATCCGCGAGATTTGCAGTACTTTTCAAGAGTATGCTCTTGACCATACCATCAGCTTCTGTTTCATGTGCGAAGTAGAAAACCTGAACATGTCCTTCGATCCGGTTAAAATAAAAAAAGTAATGAACAACTTGTTGTCCAATGCCTTCAAATACACTCCTGATAAAGGAGAAATCAATGTACATCTTTATCGCGAAGATGACAATGCATGCATCTGTGTGGCAGACAACGGACAAGGTATCATAGACAAAGACAAGAAACATATCTTCGAACGTTTTTATCAGGTGCAACAAACTTCGGAAAAAACCGGCAGTGGAATCGGCCTGCATATTGCAAACGAATATGTACATCTACACAAAGGAACAATCTCCGTTACAGACAATTTTCCTAAAGGTTCCGTATTTACCGTTAAATTGCCTATCGTCACATATGCCAGTGAAAAGGAGGAATTACTTCCGGAACTGCTAAACAATGACAAAGCTCCGAATGAACTTCCCGTTCCAAATGCGGAAGAATTGCGGTATACCATCTTGTTGGTGGACGACAACAAGGATTTCTGTAGTTTCATGTCTGAATACCTGTCCGATGAATACGCCATACAGGTTGCCTACAATGGAGCAGAGGCATTGAAGATATTAGAAAAAAACAGTGTCAATATTGTAATAAGCGACATCATGATGCCAGTGATGAATGGAACAGAGCTATGTCGGCAAATCAAAACAAACATGCAATGGTCCCACATTCCCGTTATATTGCTTACAGCCCGTATGGCAGAAGAATACAAAAGTGAAGGATTTGAGCAAGGAGCCGATGACTATATCGTAAAGCCTTTTGACTTCAAATTACTAAAGCTGCGCATCAGGAAATTTATTGAATGGACAGAAAAAAGCCATCGTAAATTCTGTCAGAAAATAGAAGTGACACCTAATGAAATAACAATCACTCCACTAGACGAACAATTTATTGAAAAAGCTATCAAAATAGTAGAAGAGCGCATGAGTGATTCCGACTTCTCTGTGGAAATGTTAGGAGCAGAATTGGGGTTGAGTCGTAGCCATCTCTACAAAAAGCTGATGTGTATCACCGGTAAAGGTCCGGCAGAATTCATCCGGATTATCCGTTTGAAGCGCAGTAAGCAACTTCTAAAGGAAAGCCAGAAACAAATTGCAGAAATTGCCTATGAGGTGGGATTCAGTTCTCCAAAAAGGTTCACTGTAAACTTCAAGAATGAATTTGGAATATCACCATCTGATTACATCCGCAGTCTAAAATGATAACTTGAAACATAAAGGTATGTTATTTGAGACATGATAGACCTATGCTATTATGATAACTTTCCATATTTGCAGTAGCTTTTAATAACAGTTATTTTTAAATCTTAAATTAAAGTATTATGAAGTTACACGCAAATGTATGCTCTCAATGGGAATGGACAAAATTGAGACAATTGCTTGTTATCGTGTTACTAGGTTTGGGTATTGTTTCCACGTATGGACAAACCAAAACAGTATCCGGTATCGTTAAATCAGAATCGGGCGGTGAGCCACTTGTAGGAGCCACCGTCAAAGTGAAAGAAACCAATACGGGCGGCATTACCGACATCGACGGCCGTTACACCATCCAGGCAAATCTGGGACAAACATTGATAGTCTCTTACATCGGCTACCGCACCAAAGAGGTGAAAGTAGAGCGCACCACCCGCATCGACATACTGCTGCAAGAAGACAATGAGATGCTGGACGAAGTAGTAGTAGTGGGATACGGTACGATGAAACGCAGTGACCTGACCGGTTCCGTAGTCAGCGTGACGGGTGACGAACTGAAAAAGTCCGTAGTCACCTCGCTCGACCAAGCTTTGCAAGGACGTGCCGCCGGTGTGCAGGTGACCCAGAATTCCGGAACTCCGGGTGGCGGTATCTCGGTCAGCATCCGTGGTATCAACTCCTTGAACGGCAACGAACCGCTCTACGTTATCGACGGTGTAGCCATCTCAGGCAACAACACCAGCAACAGCAGCGTGCTCAGTTCCATCAACCCTGCAGACATCGTTTCCATGGAAGTATTGAAAGATGCATCGGCCACAGCCATCTATGGTAGCCGCGCCTCCAACGGTGTAGTACTCATCACCACCCGTCAGGGCGAAGAGGGCAAAACGAAGGTCTCCTACGAAGGTTACTATGCCTTGCAACAGCTTCCCAAGAAACTGGAAACACTGACACTCCCCGAATATGCAGTTTACCAGAACCTCCGCGCCGCCACCATCGGCTTCGGTGCACGCGAAGAGTTCAAAGACCCCTCACTCCTCAGCCGCGGTACCGACTGGCAGAATGAAATCTTCCGCACTGCCCCGATGCACAACCATCAGATAAACATCTCCGGAGGTTCGAAGAGCATGAAATACTCGCTCTCCGGCGGCTACATGCAGCAAGACGGTATTGTATTCGGTTCGGACTTTGAGCGTTTCTCTTTCCGCGTCAACATGGACAACGACATCAACAAGTGGCTCACCACCGGCTTGCGCGCCTCCGTAGCCCGTACACAGCAGACCAACAACGTAGACGGTTCGGGTGCCATCTACAATGCCCTGAACCAGCTCCCCGAAGTGCCTGCCCGCAACCCGGACGGCAGTTTCGGCATGCAGACGGAGAACATGTATGGAACTTACTTCTCCAACCCCCTCTCCGACCTTATCCAAAATGAAAACTATAGTCGCAACACACAAGTCTATGTCAACGCCTTTGCCGACATCAAGCTGTGGAAAGGACTCGTATTCCGCACGGAATATGCCGCCAACTTCAATTACAGCAACGACTATAAGTTTACCCCCTCCTACGACTACGAGCACTTCAAGCAGCAGTCGTCAGCAAGCCGTGGAGCCGGCAACGGAAGCAACTGGACATTGAAAACTTACTTTACTTATAATAATACCTCGGCAAACACGGCCTCTCTGCCATGCTGGGACACGAAGCGCAAGAAAACAAGTACGAGTCGCTGAGCGGCAGCCGTACCAACTTCCTCTTCAACTCCGTACACGAACTGGATGCGGGTGATGCCACAACAGCAAAAGCCAACAGTTCCCGTGGTTCATCCGCCATCGAATCATACTTCGGCCGTCTGAACTACAACTACGACGACCGCTACTTGCTGACCGCTACGCTCCGTGCCGACGGTTCGTCTTCGTTTGCCAAAGAAAGTCGTTGGGGTTGGTTCCCTTCGGTAGCATTGGCTTGGAAAGTCAACAACGAAGCTTTCCTCAAAGATGTGGAAGCCATCAACTCACTGAAACTCCGCCTGGGTTGGGGTGTAGTAGGTAACCAATGGGCGGGTTCCTATGCCTACGGCGTCACCATGGCTTCGGCAGCCTCCATCTGGGGTACTGGTTTCTATGCAGGCAACTATCCTAATCGTGAACTGAAGTGGGAAGAAACAAACTCCTTCAATGTAGGACTCGACCTCGCCCTCTTCAACAACCGCATAGAGTTCATCGCCGATGCTTATTACAAGAAAACGGACAATCTGCTGATGCAAGCTTCTCTTCCTACCTACGTAAGCGGTCTGATTCGTGCACCGTGGGTCAATGCCGGTGCCATGACCAACAAAGGTGTAGAATTTACCCTGAACACGCACAACATCCAGACACGTGATTTCACCTGGACCTCAGGACTCACCTTCTCCATCAACCACAACGAAGTGACGAAGCTCTACTCCGAATCATCCGCTATTTCGGGAATCAACGGTTCGGAAACACTGACCTACACCATGGTGGGCGAACCGGTCGGGCAGTTCTACGGCTATAAAGTAATCGGTATGTTCAAGGAAGAAGGAGATTTCTACAAGAAAGGTGCCGACGGCAACTTCCTGCTCGACGAAACGGGCAACCGCATCCAAGTAGCCATCCCGAAAGACCAGACCATCGGCAAATCGGGCATCTGGGTAGGTGACTACATCTATGAAGACCGCGACAACAACGGTGTAATTGATGAGAAAGACCGCACGTTCCTCGGCAATCCGGCACCCAAATTCACGTTCGGCTTCAACAACTACCTTTCTTATAAAGGATTTGACCTCAACATCTTCCTGAACGGCTCGGTGGGCAACAAGGCTATCAACCTGATTCGCCGCACCTTCACCGATCCCATGCGTAACAGCAACCTGCTGAAAGAAGCTACCGGCATTGCCCAAATCGCCATGCACGACCCCGAAGTGGGCGACGAGGTACTTTCCAATGTTTACGTGGCCAACGCCGATGCAGCCAAAGTACAACGCATCACTACCAGTAGCGCCAACGACAACAACCGTATCTCCGACCGCTTTGTTGAAGACGCTTCCTACCTCCGCATAAAAAACATCTCGCTGGGGTACACCTTCCCACAGAAATGGTTGCGCCGTTTGCAGATAGACCATCTGCGCCTCTACGTCAACATCCAGAACCTCTGTACCATCACAGGCTACAAAGGCTACGATCCCGAAATAGGCGCTTTGAACTACAATGTATTGCTACGTGGTGTGGACGATGCGCGCTATCCTTCGCAACGTATCTATACATTTGGCCTTAACTTCAATTTCTAATGAGCTAGACAAATCATTTATCATTTAAAATCTCAATATAGTTATGAAACACAGATTTCTAACCCTTATATCATCGCTCCTTCTGCTTACGGCATGCAGCGACTCATTTTTGGAACGTGCTCCCGAAGGAAACTACGTAGATGTGACATACTACACTTCCGACGATGCACTCGAACAAGCCACTGCACCGCTTTACAACCGTGCATGGTTCGACCTCAACTCCCGCGCCATCGTGCCGCTGGGCAGTAACCGTGCCAACGATAACTTCAGTCGCTGGGGAGCTCCCGAGTTCACCAACTTCAAGGTGACAGCCCTGAGCGAAAACCTTGCCAATGCATGGACAGGTTTCTACTCGGTCATTACAATGGCCAATGCAGTTATCAGTGATGTGCAGACCAAATGTAGCAACAGCGTAAGCGAACGTGCCAAGCGCACAGCCATTGCCGAAGCCCGCCTGATGCGTGCTTGTGCCTACTTCTACATGGTTCGCCTCTGGGGACCGGTTATCATCATCGAAGACAACGACAAAGTGGTTGCCAATCCCATGCAACCGCTCCACCGCGAAGAAGATGTGCTGGAACTCGTTATTCGTGACCTCACTTATGCAGTCGAGAATCTTCCTGAAGTGGCAACCGCCAAAGGACGTGTCAACGCATGGGGTGCAAAAGGCATGCTTGCCAAAGTCTACCTCGCCCGCTCAGGCTGGAAAGGAGGCACACGCGACAACGCCGACCTGGAGAAAGCCAAGGAACTGGCCGCCGACGTGATAAACAACAGCGGCATCAGCCTTTACGAAAACTATGAAGACCTCTTCAAGTATAAGCACAACAACAATCCCGAATCGCTCATTGCCATGCAGTGGGTGCCACTGGGTGATTGGGGCGTATGCAACACTCTGCTTGCCGACCTCGCCGGCAACAGCAAGATGACCGGCGGTGTAAACGTATGGAGCAGCTATCAGGCAAGTATAGATATGCTCCAGCAATATGAGTTGGGCGACACTATCCGCCGCAACGCCACCTTCTGCACACCGGTACATACTATTCATACATCTGCATTGCCGACGGTGGTTATACTTACGACGGCGCCACCTCTTGCATTAAAAAAGGTGTACCGGGCGGTCCGGACGACGACAACGACGGTTATATCCAGTCCATGAACTCTCCGCTCAACACCTACATCCTACGCCTTGCCGATGTTTACCTGACCTATGCCGAAGCTTGTCTGGGCAACAGCGAAGAACTGACCGGTGGTCCCGGCCTGGAAGCATTGAACCAGGTGCGCGACCGTGCACGTATCCCCCGCAAGGAACGCGTAACCTTCGAAGACATCATTCGCGAACGCCGCGTAGAGTTCTCGATGGAGTATTGTAACTGGTATGACATGGTATCGTGGTATCACTGGAAACCCGACTACATGCTGAATTACTTCCAGAACCAACACCGCGGCTACACAGTAGACCTCATCGTGAAAGACGAAGACGGTTACCTCCACTTCGGCAAGAAAGAAGGCGACACTTTCCTCGAAGGCATAGAAAATTGGCAGGAACCGGGCGAGAACATCGAAATCCACCACGGCAACATCCTGATGCCTTATCCGGAAAGCGATGTCATCCAGAATCCGCTACTGAACGAAGAACCGGTAGCATACGAATTCAGTGAATAAACCAAGTTATACATTCATTATCTCAAATAACGACTTTAATATGAAATATATACATTTTCCTTTTGTGTTGCTCACCATCCTGTTGGCATGCAACCTTTTCACCGCCTGCAACGATGACGAGGGCGGCGGTGTTCCCGTAATCCACCACATCCGTCTTGTCGACCCAGAGAAGGCCGACAGTACGTTCACCGATGTAAATCCGGGCACCATGATTGTAGTCATCGGCGAAAATCTGAATGATGTGCGGAAAGTGTTCATCAACGAACAAGAAGTTTCGTTCAATAGCAACTACGGCACTTCCACCAGTCTCATCCTCACTATCCCCGGCGAATTGCAACTGACGGGTGCCAACCCCGAACTGAAAGGCGAACTGCGTATCGAGACCTCGCACGGCATTGCCACGTACTCCATGCATGTACTCTCGCCCGCACCCTACATCACCCGTGTAGCCACAACCTTCCCCGTGGAGACGGGCACGCCTCTGCGCATCGTGGGCGGTAACTTCTACGAAATTCAGCGCGTTTATTTCACCACTGCCGTGGACGACATCACCAATGCACCTGTTTCGGTAGAAGTAACGGACTACACGGTAAACAAGAACTTTGACGAAATATCATTCAATGCTCCCGCAGGCCTGATTGATGAAGGCAGTCTGGTAGTGGAGTGCTATACCGCATCCGCATTTACTCCCTTCCGTCGCACAGCCCTCCCACCAAGTATCAGCAAGGTAAGCTCCATGATGCCTATCACGGGTACCACAGTTACCGTACTGGGACAGAATTTTATGGATATCGCCTCCATCACAATGGGCAATCGCTCGGTAGATCTCTCTACTGTTACCGTAAGCGAAGCTAACGATATGCTTACCTTTACCATGCCGCGTGCACCGCAAGGCACTTGCTCACTCGCCATTACCACAATGGGCGGTACTGCCGAAGTTCCGGGCTTCTATCCTTTGGAGAATATAGTATTGAACTATGACAACATCGGTTGGTTCTCCTGGGGCGGGCAAGCTGTACCCGTCACTGCCGACGGTACAGCAGCTCCTTTCTTCTCGGATGGTAAATGCTACAGCATATCAGGGGAACTTTCAGCATGGAATTACTGGTGGGGCCAATTGCAGAACGGTGCCGTATGGGGCATTGACACAGCCTTCCTGCCTACCGATACACCGACTTCCGAACTGGCTTTGCAGTTCGAATGCTTCGTGGCAGTGGAATATGGCGAAGGTCCTGTATTCCGCATCTACCTCAAAGGGAATGAGGCTCACAACTACACGAACTATCGTCCGGTGAGCGACTTCACCGGAAAAACCGAAGTAGGCCAATGGATGCAGTGCAGCATTCCGCTCTCCGAACTGGTAGACGAAACCACTTGGGGCGAGTTCCAAAAACGTGACGGTGACGAGTTGGCACTCCAGATGACAAATCCCAGCGAAAACGGTCCATACAACATCGAAATGTATTTTGATAATTTCCGAGTTGTCAAGATACAATAATTTGAATTAAATTCTGGCACAGGATTACACAAAGTGACACCTTCTTTTAAACTCTTAGACGCTGATTCAATTGAATCAGCGTCTAACAAATAAATACACCGAAATTATTAAAACGAAATTTTACCGATACCATGACACAAATCTTCAAGAAAACCTTATTAACCAGCCTGGTTCTATTTCTGATGACAGCTTGCTCTGACGATAAAAAGGAGCTGAAAATCATCGTAGAGCCTACTTCTTTCCATTTTGAACAAACGGGTGGTAGCAAGAAATTCGGTATCACCCCCAATGAACCAGCCACTTTCCAAAGTTCGGAAGCATGGTGCAAAGTAACCTCGGAAAGCAGCACTCCCGTACAGGCAATCTATAACATAACCGTAGAACCCAACACTACGCCCGACGTGCGCAACGCCATCATCACCGTCAGCGTAAAGGAGCATATACAAGAAATCAACGTGGAGCAGGCGGCCTATATCCAAAGCGATGAACCGGAAAAATACACTGTACGCGAGAATCTCACAACCCACCAACTGATTAACGAAATGGGACTGGGCATCAACCTAGGCAACACGCTGGATGCCGTGGGCGACTGGATAGACCCAAGCAACATTCTCAATTACGAACAAGCATGGGGAAGCCCTATTATCACACAAGAAATCATTGAAGGATATGCCAAAGCGGGCTACTCATCTCTGCGCATACCGGTCAGCTGGGGCAATCTGCTGTCCGACGACTTCAAAGTGCATCCTGACCTGATGGACCGCGTAGAGAAAATCCTAAACTGGACCCTCGACTGTGGCATGGTGGCTATCATCAATATCCACCACGAAAACGAATGGATTAAACAAGTACCCACCGACAGCAAAGCAAAAGAAAAATTCACTTCCATCTGGAAACAGATATGTGAACGCTTCGAAAAGTACGGTGACCACTTACTGTTCGAGCCAATGAATGAAATCGGATACGATGAGATTTGGACTCCGTGGGGCGGTAGTGAAGCCGACAAGGCAAAGGCACTGGGATACGTGAACGACCTCAACCAGCTCTTTGTCGACATAGTAAGAAACAGTGGCGGCAACAACGCCAAACGTCATCTGTTGGTGGAAATCTACAACACCAACTTGGAGTATGCTTACGACCCCTTGTTCAAGATGCCGAATGATCCCGCAAACCGACTTGCTCTTACAGTGCATTACTATACTCCCGCAAACTTTGCCATACTGGGTGGAGGCGAGGTTGTCGATTGGGGTGTAGGCCGGGAAAGCTGGGGAACGGAAGCTGACTTCAAGGAACTGAACGACAATATGGACCTACTGAAGAAGAATTGCGTAGACAAAGGAATCCCCGTCATCATAGGCGAATATTGCGCCGACTCCAGAAACAGAACAAAGGAAGTGATAAGACTCTTCTGTGTTTCCGTAACCGAAGCCATCTACTCGCGCGGCATGTGCCCAATGCTATGGGACACTCCGGGGGGACAATACAACCGACAGACTTGCCAGTTCGACGACCCTCTCTTCTTAGAAGAAATGATGGCTATTCCGGTTAAATATCCACGGAATTAAACAAATATTCATAATCAATAATCAAATAAAAATGAACAGAATCAGCACTTGTTTCGCCAGCCTATTGCTTTCTTGTGCATTGACGGCACAAGCACAGCAATATCAACTGAATTCACCGGACGGAAAACTAATTGTCAACATCGAAGCCGGACAAGCCCTCAACTGGGCGATTGCCCACGACGGTACCACCGTTCTTTTGCCTTCAGACATTGCCATGCAATGCACTGAATCTGAGGGAAAGCCCATTGCTTTCACCTTCGGCAAAGATGTGAAGGTGACCAAAGCTACCCGCACTTCCGTCGACACTTCCTTCCCCACTCCTTTCTACAAAAAGGCGAGTGTGAAGGACACTTATAACCAACTCACGCTGAAATGCCGTAACGGCTATAGCATACAGTTCCGCGCCTACGACGACGGAGCCGCCTATCGTTTTGTTTCCGAACTGCGCAAACCTTTCTGCGTGAAGGACGAGATTGCCGAGTTCAACTTCGACCGCGATTACCACGCTTTCGTGCCCTATATTAACGACAATCGCGCCGGCGAGCGTTACTGCTACTCCTTCGAGTCCTACTACGATGAGGCCCCCCTCTCTCGCATGTACAAAGACTCGCTTGCCATTACTCCGCTGATGGTAGAACTGGAGAACGGAAAGAAAGCCGTCATTATGGAAGCCGGATTGTCCAACTATCCCGGCATGTTCCTCACTGCCAACCCACAGATGCCCCACGGAGTGAAGGCAGAATTCGCCCCCTATCCACTGGAAACAGTCATCGGAGGCTATGACCGCTTGAACCTCGTCCCTACCAAACGTGCCGACGTTATCAGCAAGCCCAACAATGCCCCCTACTTCTGCCCCAACGGGCGTCCCACAGGGAAACAGACCTATCCTTGGCGTGCCGTGCTTGTTGTTACCCACGACACACAACTCGCCAACAACGACATGATGCAACGCCTCGCACCCGAATGCCGCATCGCTGACACATCCTGGATTAAACCCGGAAAAGTGGCATGGGACTGGTGGAATACTTGTAACCTGACCGGCGTGGACTTCAAGGCAGGCATGAATACGCCCACCTATAAGAAATACATCGACTTTGCCGCCGAAAACCAGCTGGAGTATATCATCATCGACGAAGGTTGGAGCGGAAAGGAATCATTAATGGAAGACATCAGTCCCGAAATCAATCTCGAAGAACTGGTGGCATACGGCAACCAAAAGGGCATAGGCATCATCCTCTGGGCAAGCTGGCGCAATCTTACGGGAGGAGGCGACATCTCCCCTGCCGTGGAACAAGTTATCAGCCACTACGCACAAATGGGAATCAAAGGTTTCAAAATTGACTTCTTCGACCGCGACGACCAACTCGCCATCTCTTCTACCGAACAACTCGCAGCATGTGCCGCCAAGCATCACATGTTGCTTGACCTACACGGACTGAAACCCTTCGGCATCCAGCGCGCCTATCCCAACATCCTCAACTTTGAAGGTGTGAAAGGACTGGAAAACAGCAAGTGGGAGCCCATCGTGAACGGTGCACCCTTGCATGACTTCCCGCGCTACGACGTTACCGCCCCCTATCTGCGCCAACTCGTCGGTCCGATGGACTATACGCCGGGAGCTATGGTAAATGCCACCCGTTCCCTGTTCCGCTCCGTCAACGACCACCCCATGAGTCAAGGTACACGTGTACACCAGATGGCTATGTACACCGTCTTCGAAGCACCCTTGCAGATGCTTGCCGACAGTCCCAGCAAATACATGAAGGAACAGGAATGCACCGACTTCATCGCCAAGGTTCCCACTACCTTTGACGAAACCATTGCTCTTGATGGTAAAATAGCCGAATACATCACGATAGCACGCCGCAAAGGAAACACTTGGTTTGTAGGCAGCATGACCAACTGGACTCCGCGTAGCTGCACCATCGACCTCTCCTTCCTCAGCGAAGGCAACTACGAAGCCGAAATCTTTGCCGACGGCATCAATGCCGACCGTGAAGCTACCGACTATAAAAAAGAAGTACGCATCGTCACTGCCAAAGACAAACTCAATGTACAACTGGCACCCGGCGGTGGATGGACAGCACGAATTACAAAAAAATGAATCTGAGAAAACTGTTTCTGCCATTGTGTTCAGTAGCCTTGTGCCTGCAATCCTATGCACAAGACAAATCCTTCCTTAAGGATATGCTCTGGTATATAGACAACCCTTCTGTATTTGAAAAAGGACAAGAGGAAGGACACGCTTGGCATATGCCCGAAAAGAGCATGCTACTGAATGGGACATGGAAGTTTTTCTGGTGCGATACACCGGAAGGGATACCTGCACACTTTTTTAACCCCGAATTCCCGGATAAGCAATGGGGCGACATCAAAGTTCCCTCAAACTGGGAAATGCAAGGTTATGGTGACAAGCTGTTCAGAAATGTATCTGCTCCCTTCGGGGTGAATCCACCACATGCTCCCAAAGAGTATAACCCTACCGGACTATACCGGCGAACATTCAAGGTACCTGCAAGTTGGGCAGCAAAAGACCAGATATTTTTAAGGTTCGAGAAAGTGGCATCCGCTTCTTTTGTATGGGTCAACGGTCATGAAGTGGGCTACAATGAAGGAGCACAAGAACCTGCCGAATACAACATCACTCCTTATTTGAAGCCGGGCGAAAACACGCTGGCTGTCTGTGTACTAAAGTATTCGGACGGCTATTACCTGGAAGGACAAGATTATTGGCGACTGGCCGGAATCTTTGACGACGTATGGTTGTACGCCACACCTGCTGTCAGGATATTCGACTGGCAAGTAATCACAGAGTTTGATAATACGTATACCGATTCGCAGTTAAGTATTCAGGTAAAAATCAAGGACTACCAAAAGAAGCCAAATGAGAATTATGGATTGAAAGCTTACTTAAAGGATAAAAACGGCAAGATTATCTGTAACTTTTCCGCAGCTCCATTTGAAATGGACGCTGCGGAAAAGACAATACAGTTGCATACCTTGGTACAAGAACCCCGGAAATGGACAGCCGAGACACCCGAGCTTTATACGCTCGGTCTGGAATTATCCAATCCGGCCGGTCTGCAGAAAGACAAGATAGAAACGGTCATCGGATTCAAAAAGACGGAAATCAAAGACGGTGTTTTTTATCTTAACGGTATCCCACTGAAAGTCAATGCACAAAATTCGCACATGCAGCATCCCGAAGAGGGACATGTCATGGACGAAGCCACCATACGCAAGGATTTTGAATTGTTGAAACAGTTTAATTTCAATGCCGTACGTACCTCTCACTATCCTCCGGTGAATAAGTATTTGGAACTGGCCAATGAATACGGGCTTTATATCATAGACGAGGTGGGCGATGAAGCCCATGCCTCGGAATGGATTTCAAGTCTCCCGGAATACGAAGAGATGTATCGCGAGCGATGCCGCAGAATGGTGTTACGGGACAGAAACCATCCCTGCGTCTTGTTCTGGAGCGCAGGAAACGAAAGCGGTGAAGGTATCAACATTACCCACACCATTGAAGAAGGGAAATCGCTGGACCCCACCCGCTTCTGGATGTATGGCGGAAATGCATTCTCCCATCCGGCAGAAGATATTATCGGACCCCGTTACCCTACTCCTATGGAACTGGAAATGCAGGTAGGCATAGGAGAGGATTCCCGACCATCGTTTATGGATGAATACTTATCGGTTGCAGGCAATGCCGGCGGTGCCCTGGACGATTATTGGGAAGCCATCTACCGACATCCCCGCCTGATAGGAGGGGCCATCTGGGATTTTGTAAGTCCGGGACTGACCGAACGGATAAGGCAAGTGGACGACCTTTCGCCCTTCCATACTCCCGCCCATCTGATGGGAAATGCCCGCTTGGTGAAGGAAGGAAAGAACACGGTGCTGGACTTGAACGGTCACGACCAATGGGTAGAGGTCTATCGTGCAGACAATGTGGAGTTGAACAGTAATGAACTGACACTCACTTGCAGAATCTACCCTCGGAAACTGGTAAGCAGTTGCGGCTCATTCATCACAAAAGGCAATTATCAGTTCGGGCTGCAACAACGCGGTAAAGACAAACTGGAATTTTATATCTATACTGATAAAAAGCATTCCGTATGCGCCTCCTTGCCTACTGACTGGGAATACAACTGGCATCAAGTGACGTGCGTCTACGACGGACAGAAAATGTCCATCTATATAGACGGAGCAGAAAAGGCCTCCACACAAGCATCGGGCAATATCCGGAACTTCCCCTACCCCGTCAACATCGGTCGGAATGCAGAAACACACGGCCAAGAGACTTCGGTCTACATCTGCGATGCTCAAATGGACGAAGTCGGCATTTTCGCCAAGGCACTGACTTCCTCTTTTCACCCGGAAGAAGTCGCTCTGTGGCTAGATTTTGAGCAAGAGACGGAAAATGGTACATTCTACAGTTACGGCATCGGTGCACGTACGTACGGCAGCATCTGGCCCGACCGTAGCGTACAGCCCGAAATGTGGCAAATGAAGAAAACCGGACAACCTCTTTCTTTTTCCATGTCGGATGTGACAGAGGGAGTCGTTGAGTTATGGATCGCAATCATTATACAAATGCTTCCCGATATGCCATACGATGGGAATTGAAAGAAGATGACAAGGTTATTCAATCGGGCGACTTGGCACTCTCAACAGCGCCGCTTAGCCAAGAGCTGGTGCACATACCTTATAAGAAGCCAGCCCTGATTCCCGGCAAAGAATACCGCCTGATGCTTCATGCCGTCCTGAAAAAAGATGAATTGTGGGCAAAAGCCGGACATGAGGTGGCATGGGAAGAATTTGAACTGCCTTGGAGCCTGCCATGCTCTTCGGAAGAAAAGGCTCAAGGCGTACCTTCCTATTCACTTTCGGAGAAAGAATTGGTTGTCTCCGGAGATGGCTTCAAATATGTATTCAACCGTACCGACGGACAACTGACGTCGATGGTTGTTCAAGATATGGAACTGCTGGAATCACCGCTCCGGCTGAATCTTTGGCGTGCCCCGCTGGCCAATGAGCTGGACAACTGGAATGCCTCCAGCGCCCGCTCCTCCAACTGGAAAGAAGGTTACGGATACACGGTAGCCACAGAAATGTATTCTGCAGGGATTGACCGCCTGACACATCAGCCCCTCTCTTTTTCGGTGTCCGAAACCACCGAAGGCGTACATATACACATCATTGATGCGGAATTGATGGGCAAAGGAGAAAAAGAGAAAAAAGACCTCTACATCGAAGGAGTACAGAACAACGGCATCATCAACCACTATGAGTATATTATCAATAGTGAAGGGACGATAGAGATACGCCATGTATTGAAGCCTGAAGGGAAAATGCCGCTTTGGTTTCCTCGCATAGGACTTACGCTGACCGTAAGCGATGCGCTCGACCAAGTGAAATGGTACGGCCGAGGACCGCAAGAGAACTATCCGGACCGGAAAACCGGCTATCCGACGGGGATATATGCCTCTACCGTACAAGCTATGTACGAGCCCTATCTAATGCCACAAGATTACGGATTGCGGACAGATGTACGCTGGCTGCAACTGACCACGGACAAAGGCATCGGCCTTCAATTCAAGATGAACGAATGGTTCAACTTCAACATTTATCCGTACAGCACAGACAATCTGACGAAAGCGATGTATACCTACCAATTGCAGAAGCAGAAAGGCATGACCCTGAATCTCGATTATGCCACTACCGGGGTCGGCTGTACGGCCCGCGGTGTATTCGGTGCTTACAAGGCGATGCCGCAGGAATATCGGAGAACCATCAGCATAAGACCTATGATGAAATAAAAATATTGTATCGGACTGGTAAGATTATGAAAAACAAAAATTACTTTATTCTATTAGTGTTGTTTTTAAGCGCTTTACAAATAAAAGCGCAGTATTCATTCGACAACGTGCTTTATGGTGCAGCTACTATCATGAATATATGCCCTATGAGCGACTGGATGAAGATATCCGGCTGATGAAAAGAGCCGGCCTGACAGTAGTGCGCGTTGGAGAATCTGCCTGGGGAGTATTTGAGCCGCAAGAAGGAAATTTTGAATTTGAATGGATGGACCGCATTCTGGACAAGATGCATGCAGCAGGAATCAAAGTCATCTTGGGAACTCCCACCTATTCCATTCCTGCATGGCTGGCATACAAACACCCGGAAGTGCTGGCAGAACACGCCAAAGGAAACAAAGCCTATTATGGAATCAGACAGAACATGGATTTTACAAACCCGACCTACCAATTCTATTGCGAACGGATTATCCGCAAGATGCTGGAAAGATATGCACAGCATCCGGCAGTCATCGGGTATCAAGTGGACAACGAAACAGAAGCGCGCGGAGTAAACAACAGAGACTATTTCTTCGGATTCAGGAACTACATCAAACAGAAATTCAACAATGACCTGAACCTGCTTGCCAAGGAATGGGGAATGAACTACTGGGGAATGAACATCAACACCTGGGAAGAGTTCTATCCGCGCGATGGAGTGACAAGCCCCTCGTACAAGAATGAATGGGAACGCTATAACCGGAAGGAAGTGGCCGATTTTCTGAATTGGCAGTGCGACCTTGTAAATGAATACAAGCGTAAAGACCAATTTGTCACCCACTGCTTTATGCCCGACTTCCATAATATAGACCAAGTGGAAAGTTTCAGGCAGATGCAATATCCTGCCATCAATGTCTATCACGATGTACAGGATAAACAAGACGGCCAGCGCATCGCTTATGCCGGTGACTTCGTGCGCACCGTGGCCGACAACAATTACATCGTCATGGAAACCAACGCACAAGGCATCGGCTGGGATGCCCGCACCCAGTTTCCTCCCTACGACAACCAGTTGCGGCAGAATGTGTACGCACATTATGCTTCCGGAGCCAATATGGTGGAATACTGGCACTGGTCTACCCTGCACTACGGGCAGGAGACATACTGGCGAGGCGTGCTGGGCCATGACCTCCAGCCCAACCGCATATACAAGGAATTCACCACCACCGCCAAAGAGTTGGAAAGAATAGGCAGCCACATCGTGAACTTGAAAAAGAAAAACCGGGCAGCTATCCTCTACAGTCATGATTCTTACCATGCTCTCGGCTTCATGCCCTACACTTACAAGAGCAATTATCCCATTGATATGGTGCATAAAGCCCTCTATTTTCAAAACATAGAAACGGACATCATCCCTTGTGACAAGACAACCGATTTCAGCGGATATGACATGCTTGTCATTCCCCCTTTGTATGTGGCTACCGACCAATTACTATTAGCCATTGATGAATTCGTACAGTCCGGCGGACACGTGGTAATGATGCACAAAAGCGGTTACTGCAATGAGCACTCCGCAGTTCGGGCCACCTTGGCTCCCGGGCCGCTACGCAAAGCCTGCGGCTTCCATTACCAGGAATTCTCCACTATCGGTGACTTATCATTAAAGGATAACCCCTTTCAATTAGAGGGAAAGAACCAGATAAGCGACTGGTATGAATTCCTGATTCCCGAGACAGCCACCCCGTTGGCTTATGCAGAGCATCCATTCTTCGGCAAATGGCCCGTTGTCACCGAAAACAAGTATGGCAAAGGCAAACTGACCTACATAGGAGCCTACCCTTCGCAGGAATTGCTGAATGCCATCGTGCGAAAGGCAGCCATCCATGCCGGTATCATCTCTTCAGAGAGCGACGTGTTCCCCATCATACAGCGTTCGGGAATAAACAAAGCCGGAAAAGCCATCCGTTACTTCTTCAATTACAGCAGCGAGAGCAAAAAAATCACTCATAACTATCCGACGTCCAAAGAGCTGATTTCCGGCAAGACTGTAAAAGAAGGAGACCATGTAACATTGCCCCCCTGGGGAATTCTCATCATGGAAGTTTATTGACCATCAGAAAACATGAGAAAAAATGAGAAAAAAGATATTTGCCTTTCTATTGCTAAGTGCCCTATATGCCGGCGCCCAAGAAGTTCCGGACTGGGAGAATCCTATTGTAGTCGGCATCAACAAAGAGCCGTATCATGCCACACTGACATTGCCTTCGCAAAAAGCCGATTGCAAAGAAATCATATCCCTGAACGGCAAGTGGCGATTCCAATGGTCTGCCGACCCGGGAAAGCGCCCGGCCGACTTCTACAAGAATGATTTCAATACCGACACATGGGATACCATCACAGTGCCGGGAGCATGGCAATTGCAAGGTTATGGCAAACCTATCTATTCCAACGTAAACTATCCTTTCCAGAAGGATGCACCCAGAGTAACAAGCGAACCTCCCGCCGAATATTACAGTTACGGGCACAGAAATCCGACAGGCTCTTATGTCACCACGTTCGAGGTGACGCCCGATATGAAAGACAAGTGCCTATACCTTCACTTTGAAGGAGTAAAATCGGCCATGTATGTCTGGGTAAACGGACAGCAGGTAGGCTACAGCCAGAATTCGATGTCACCTGCCGAGTTTGACATAACCGGATTTGTGAAGAATGGAACCAATCGTCTGGCAGTGGAAGTGTATCGGTGGTCGGACGGCAGTTATCTGGAAGACCAGGACATGTGGCGGCTTAGTGGAATACTCAGACCGGTAGAGCTATGGATACGCCCCCGGACAAATATCCGGGACTATAGGTTCAGCAGCGACTTGTCGGACGACATGCGTTCAGCTACATTCGGAACCGAAATTTGGATAAGAAATCAGACCGACCGCAAAGTAAAAGACCTGACCGTAGAAATAAACCTGGTGGGGAAAGACAACAGAGGAAATAAACTCGACAAAAAAATGGTGACTCCCGTAGGTACTATTCAGGCCTTTTCTGAAACGAGCGTCACGCTGTCCGAAATGCTCCGGGAGCCTCAACTATGGTCTGCCGAGAAACCGCATCTATATGACATCCACATCAAGCTTCGCAGGAAGAATGAACTTTTGGAATCATTCGAATACCATTGGGGCATACGGAAAATAGAAATCGCGGGAGACGTCTTCAAAGTCAACGGGAAAGCCGTCAAGCTGAAAGGAGTGAACCGTCACGACTTCCATCCCCGTATGGGATTCTTTGTCGACAGCCGGACGATGGAGAGAGATATCCGGCTGATTAAACAAGCCAACATCAACATGATACGCACGTCCCACTATCCACATCTGCCATTGCTGTACGAGCTATGTGACAAGTATGGAATCTACGTAATGGACGAAGCGAACCACGAAAGTCATGCCTACGGTTTGGGGAACAAAGTATTAGGAGACAACCCTCAATGGACACTGGCCCATGTGGACCGGGCAGTAGCCGTGGTGGAAAGGGACAAGAACCATCCGTGCATCCTATTCTGGTCATTGGGCAACGAGGGTGGAAGCGGTGCCAATTTGCGAGCTATGGCAGACACAATCCGTGCCTTAGACCCCACCAGACCGATATACGACGATACAGACCGCACCGTATCCGATGTCTATGACGAAGCTTATCTGCATCCCAACGCTTTGAAGGAACTTGGCGAGAAAATAACCGACCGCCCCGTATTCATGAGAGAGTATGCCTACGCCATGGGAAATTCCATCGGCAACCTCAAGGAGTATTGGGATGTGATTGAAAAGGACGAAAGTATTATCGGAGCTGCCATTTGGTGCTGGGTAGACCAAGGCATTCCTAAAAAGCTTAACGGTGCACCGTTAAGTTTCGGCGAGAGCCCCTCGTCACTCCCATTACTGCCCGATGAATTCTGGGCGTATGGAGGAGATTTCGGGGACTATCCCAACGACGGTCCCACCGGCATTAACGGGCTGGTATCTCCCGACCGGGTGCCTCACCCCCATTACTATGAAGTACAAAAAGTATATCAATACATCAAGTTTGAAAAGAAGGGAACACAGCAAATCAAATTGACCAACGGGTATGCGTTTTCCGATTTGGATGAATTCGATTACAGCTATGAGTGGATATGCAACGGAAAGGCTGTACGCAACGGCGACCTCCACTTGTCCGAAGGGAATCTGCTGGAGGTACCTTCAAGACCGGATAAGTGTGGGGAACTTTGCCTCAATGTATATGCCACGTTGAAGGAATCCACGACGTGGGCAGAGAAGGGCTTCAAAGTTGCCAAGGAACAACTTACGTATCATGACTATGAATTCCCACAATTGAAGGATGACGGCGGGAAGGCCACGTTTAAGGAGACACCCGAAGCGGTGGAAATTATAGCCGCCGATGCCTTGTTCACCATAGAAAAAGGTACCGGTGCTTTGGTGAGTTGGCGAGTCAAGGGAGAAGAGTTGTTGCACAGTGCCTTGGAACCCTATTTTTGGAAACCGGCAAATGACATTCAGGTCCGCAACGGCTACAATGAACGTTTGAGCGCTTGGAAAAATGCAGAGCAAAAACGTATCGTAAAGGCATACCAAGCAACCGTAAACGATGGTATGGTGATAGTGGATGCCAGTCTCTCCCTCCCCCGGATAGGAGCCGGTTACCATCTCCGCTACACTGTGGACGGCAAAGGCCGCATACAAGTAGAAGCAACCTATCAGCCTGAAAAGGAAGATATTCCGCTGATGCCCAAATTCGGTATGCGCATGAGAATGCCCTCAGCGCTGAACCGGATAGCCTGGTACGGACGCGGCAAGTTCGAGAACTATCCCGACCGCAAGAGCGCTGCTTTCCTGGGAGTCTACGAGTGTGGCATACACGAATTTATCACGAACTACATCGTACCGCAAGACAATGCCAACCGGTGCGATACACGCTGGTTCATGCTGGGAGACAGTGAGCGATGGAAAATACAAGTCAAAGGCCTGCAACCCCTATGTTTCCGTATATGGCCCTACGGGGAAGAAGACCTGGAAGGGAAAGAGCATGCGCACGAACTGCCCGAACGCGACTTCATCAACCTGAATATCGACTCCAACATACACGGAGTAGGTGGAAACGACGGATGGGGCGCACAGACCATGAAGCCATACACCATTGACGGCAATCGCTCTTACCGGTATGGGTTTATCATGGAGTATATGGACAAAACAGAATAATCCGTTCATCAATGCATTCAAAAAGGGAATAAACATTTTGTAAACAACAATAAAGGTATGAAAAGAAACATCTTTAAAACAATTCTCCTATCCGCCTGCATCCTGCAAGGGGGCAGTGCATTGGCACAACAAGAGAAAGCAGAACCGGGCAAGTTCTCACCTACCTGGGAGTCATTGTCCCAATACGAAGTGCCCGAATGGTTCCGCAACGCCAAATTCGGCATATGGGCACACTGGGGTCCGCAATGCCAACCCGAAGCCGGCGACTGGTACGGTCGTGGCATGTACGAAGAAGGTGGTGCTGCCTACAAGTGGCACTTGGAGCATTACGGACATCCTTCGGAATTCGGCTTCAAGGATGTAATCAACGAATGGAAAGCCGAAAAATGGAACCCGGAGAGGCTGGTAGCCCTTTTCAAGAAAACCGGTGCCCGATATTTCTTTGCCATGGGCAACCATCACGACAACATGGACTTGTGGGACAGTAAATACCAGTCATGGAACTCCGTCAACATGGGCCCCAAGCGAAACGTACTGGGTGAATGGGAGAAAGCGGCTCGCAAAAACAAACTGCCCTTCGGTGTCAGCATCCACTCCTCCCATGCTTGGACATGGTATGAAACTGCACAAGGAGCCGACAAGAAAGGCCCATACGCAGGAATCTCCTACGATGCCCGCGTAGTGACTAAGGAAGACGGCAAGGGAAAATGGTGGGAAGGCTACGACCCGCAAGAGCTATACGTACAGAATCATGCCCTGAGCGGACATGCTTGGGTGGCATGGGACTGGCCCGAAGGAACCTCTGTCCCCCCACAGAGCTACTACGACAACTTCTTCGACCGCACAGTGGACATGATAAACAAATATCATCCCGACCTGGTCTATTTCGACGACAGCGTACTCCCCTTCTGGCCCATCAACGATACGGGGCTGAAAGTCGTGTCGCACTACTATAACCAAAACATGAAGCTTCACAAGGGCAATCTCAATGCCGTAGTCTTCGGAAAGAAGCTGGAAGCTAAACATAAAGAGGCCATCGTATGGGATGTAGAAAAAGGGGTTCCATCGGAATGCCAGGACAAGGCGTGGCAAACCTGTAGTTGCCTCGGTACTTGGCACTATAACCGCTCTGCTTACGAAGACAACTGGTATAAATCAGCCGAGACCGTCATCCACATGCTCATTGACATCGTCAGTAAAAATGGCAACCTATTACTAAGCGTACCAATGAAAGGAAACGGCACCATCGACGACAAGGAAGAAAAAATTCTGGAAGACATAGCCGCCTGGATGGAAGTGAACGGAGAAGGAATATTCGACACACGTCCCTGGTGTATTTATGGTGAAGGTCCCTCCACAGAAACAGCAATACCTTTGGACGGAGCAGGATTCAACGAAGGCAAGAACGCACCCTACACTTCTGCCGACATCCGGTTTGTGAAAAAAGGGAAATACTTGTATGCCCATATCATGAAATGGCCCTCAGACGGAAAAATACAGATAAAATCACTGGCTACCGGCAGTCCCTACTGCAAAGGAGAAATCGAAAAGGTAGAATTATTAGGAGGCGGAAAGGCAAAGTTCAGAAGAACTTCCAAAGGCTTGCTTATTGACCTTCCCAAAGACAAGACACCCAATCCTATTTCTTTGGTACTGAAAATCACTAACCGTTAAACTGCTGATATTGTATGAAAAAGGGATTTTTTTTAAGACTATTTGTCCTGCTGATGCTGACATTTTTCATAGCAGAACAAGGCAGAGCACAAACCTACCAACGCACCTCACAAGGCATAAAAAGCACTGTGCAAGGTATAAATATAGATATTAGCTTCTTCTCTCCTGTCACAGTGAGAATCTTAAAATCGCCTGACGGCTGGAAGTATACCAAAGAAAGTTTGTCGGTCATCGGGCAACCGGAAAAAGTAAAACTATCCGTCTCTTCGAAAGGGGGCATATTGACTATCAAAAGCCATCAGCTTACAGTCCATCTCAACGAAGAGACCGGACAAATAACTTTTGCCTCTTCCGATGGAAAATCGCTGTTGCAGGAACAAAATAAAGGCGCACGTTTTGATGATTTCAACGATGCCGGCACAAAAACCTTCAGCGTTTATCAATCGTTCACCTTAGAGAAAGACGAAGCTATTTATGGATTGGGACAATTGCAAAACGGCAAAATGTCGCAACGTAACCAGACCAAACGCCTTATCCAAGACAATCTTGAGGATGTGATTCCCTTCTTCCAGTCCGTCAAAGGCTACGGTCTCTTTTGGGACAACTATTCGCCAACCATCTTCAAAGACAATCAAGAAGAGACATCCTTCCTTTCTGAAGTCGGCGACTGCATTGACTACTATTTCATGTACGGCGAAAATGCCGATGGAGTAGTTGCCCAGATGCGCTACCTCACAGGACAAGTGCCCATGTTTCCATTATGGACATATGGATTCTGGCAAAGCCGTGAACGCTACAAAAGCCAAAAAGAGATTGTTGGCGTAGTGCAAAAATACCGCGAACTGGGTGTGCCCCTCGATGGAATTATCCAGGATTGGAGATACTGGGGAAGCAACTACCTGTGGAACGCAATGGATTTTTTGAACGAAGAATTCTCCGACCCCAAAAAAATGATGGAAGACATACACGGAATGAATGCCCACATTATCATCTCCATTTGGTCAGCTTTCGGACCACATACCAAACCCTATCACGAGTTGGATAAAGGGAACATGCTCTTCAACTTCCGCACATGGCCCGAATCCGGTTCCGAGAAGTGGCCTCCCAATATGGACTATCCATCCGGTGCCCGCGTGTACGATGCCTACCATCCGCAAGCACGCGACATCTATTGGAAGTACCTGAACGAGAACCTACGTTCTGTGGGTATAGACGGCTGGTGGATGGACTCTACCGAACCCGACCATTTTCACCCCATTCCTGAAGATTTTGACACGCCCACCTATTTGGGGTCATTCCGTAAAGTACGCAATGCCTACCCTTTAATGAGTGTAGGTGGAGTGTACGACCACCAGCGTGCCGTAACTTCGGATAAACGCGTATTTATCCTTACCCGCTCAGCCTTTGCCGGCCAGCAACGTTATGGTGCCAATACATGGACAGGAGATATCACAGCATCATGGGAAGTTTTGGAGAAGCAAATACCTGCGGGATTAAACTTCTCACTATGCGGCATTCCCCATTGGAACAGCGATATCGGCGGATTCTTCCTATGGCAATATCCCTTGATGCTGGATGACCCGGATTATCGCGAGCTTTATGCCCGTTGGATACAGTTCGGTACATTCTGTCCCATGATGCGATCACATGGGGAAGGTGCTCCCAGAGAAATCTATCAATTCGGCAAAAAAGGCGAGCAATATACGATGCGATTGAGAAATACATTCGGTTACGCTACAGTTTGTTACCATACATCTACACAACTGCCTGGGAGGTAACTGCCAATCAGTCCAGCTTCATGCGTGCCTTGGCAATGGATTTTGCCCACGATCGCAACGTGTGGAACATCCACAATCAGTATATGTTTGGCAAATTCCTATTGGTATGCCCTGTAACCCAACCCATGTATACCCAAACAGTTTCGGACACCATCCGTGTAGAAGATTTCAGTACCGTTAAGTCTATGCGAATATATCTGCCTAAAAATACGGAATGGTATGATTTTTGGACCAATCAGAAACACTCCGGCGGACAATATATCGTGAAAGATACCCCTATTGACATTTTACCACTTTATGTGAAAGCAGGTTCCATCCTGCCAATAGGTCCCGAAGTGCAGTATAGCACCGAAAAATCATGGGACAACTTGGAGATAAAAGTGTATCCCGGTTGTAACGGCGAATTCACACTTTACGAAGACGAGAATGACAACTACAATTATGAAAAAGGAATGTACAGCACCATTACGATGAAATGGAATGACCGTACTCGCATGCTCACTATTGAAAATCGGAAAGGAGAGTTTTCCGGTATGTTGAAAGAACGGAAATTCAACATAGTAACTGCTGATGGCGCAAAAAAGGCAGTGGCTTATAATGGGAAAAAAGTAACGGTTAAAATGTAATGGTTTCTAAAAACAGCTATTAATTTGCATTATGGAAATAAATACTCGTATGAAAAAATATCATCATTATCTTACCCTTTTAAGTTTATTTATGCTGCTCGGCATCCTGAAATTGCAAGCAGCGATACAACTCCCTGCCATATTTTCCAACCATATGGTGCTACAACGTAACTCAGAACTTACTTTCTGGGGATGGGGTATTCCGGGAGAAACAATTTCCATCGCCCCCGAATGGATGAAAGGAGAAATAATCAAAACCCAAGTCAATAATACGGGGAAATGGTCAGCCCGTGTACCTTCCGGCGAAGCCGGCGGACCTTATGAGATTCGTTTCAGCGGCTCGTCAGAAGTAACCTTGACCGATGTCATGCTAGGCGAAGTTTGGCTGTGCAGCGGACAATCCAATATGGAATGGAGCGCCAACCACGGCATAAAGAACGGAGACGAGGAAACGGCAAATGCCCATTGTCCCAATCTCCGAATTTTTCACGTGGCCAGAATAGCCGCCCCGTTCCCTCAAGAAAACTGTTTCTCGCAATGGACACAGTGCACGCCCGAAACGATGCGCAGCACGAGTGCCCTGGCCTACTTCTTCGGCCGCAACATCCAGGAAGAGCTGGACGTGCCGGTAGGAATCATCGTAGCCGCATGGGGCGGAACCACCGCCGAGACATGGACGCCCCGCGAATGCGTAATGAGCGACCCGGTCTTGTGCAACTATCCGTATGAATCCAATCCTTGGTTTCCGGCTGAAACAGGCACGTTGTACAACAGCATGATTTATCCCGTGATGCCCTACGGCATTGCCGGATGCATCTGGTATCAGGGAGAAGCCAACCAAGGCCGTGCCAGTTCCTACGCCCGGGTGATGCAGCGGCTGATAGGCTCGTGGCGTACCGGATTTAACAAGGAATTCCCATTCTATCTGGTCCAGATAGCCCCCTTCCAATACCACTCCAAAGACAACGGACCGGCACTGCTACGCGAGCAGCAGGCCATGTTGCCCGAAATGCTGGACAAGGTCAAGATGATTACCGTGTCAGATTTGGTGGACAATGTGCAGGACATCCATCCACGTGACAAAAGAAGCGTAGGCAAACGTCTCGCCAATCTTGCACTGGACGATACATACCATATATATGCAGGCCCCTATAAAAGCCCGGTCTTTGAAAGCGCCTGCCGCAAAGGCAACCATGTGACAATCTCTTTCAAAGACATAAAGAACGGACTGGCCGTACACGGGAAAAGGATAGAGGGGCTGATGATGGCCGCAGCCGGCCAGGAATGGCAAGAGGCCCGGGCCAGGATAGACGGGGGAAAGCTGATTGTCCCGGTAAAAGGAATCGAAAGCCCGGTTTCCATTCGCTACTGCTTCAGTGACGCTGCTCAAGGCAACCTTTTTTCAACGGAAGGCATCCCCTTAGCCCCCTTCCGGGCAGACAGCATTGCCTCTTCTGAAAACATTCCGGTTTCTACAGACAGCGCTTTGGAAGAATCTTTTGAATTCTCGCCCAAGTTCTCTACCGGCAATGCCAATCCCCTTCTCGACTTCCAATACATGGCCGACCCCACAGCAGTGGTGCACGACGGCCGCATTTATGTGTACGGCACTAACGACCACCAGCAATATGATGTAGTGGGCCGTAACGGGAAAAACACCTATCAGCACATCCATTCGCTGACGATGGTCTCTTCTGACGACATGGTGAACTGGACTTATCACGGAGTAATCAATGTAAAGGCTCTGGCTCCCTGGGGAATGGCTTCGTGGGCACCTTCCATCGCTTCGCGCAAGGAGGCCGACGGCAAAACCCACTTCTATCTGTACTACTCCAACAGCGGTTCCGGTGTAGGTATGCTGACCGCCACTTCCCCCGTGGGGCCCTGGACAGACCCATTGGGCAAATGTGTGGTAGACGGCAATACTCCAGGACTCGGCAAGTGTAAAGCTCCCTTCGATCCGGGAGTAGTCATCGACGACAAGGGCATCGGCTGGCTCTCCTTTGGCGGGGGCGACAGCGACGACTACATTCCCGGAGACGCACGCATCGTGCGGCTGGCAAATGACATGAAGACGCTGGACAGCGAAATAGTTGAAATAAAAGCGCCATACCACTTTGAAGCAAACGAACTGAACTATCTGAACGGCACTTGGATTTACACCTACAACACCAACTGGAAGAACCGGGATGCATGGCCCCACAAGGATATAGACAAGCCGAGCCGGTGCTGCATGAGCTACATGACGAGTCGCACGCCACTTGAGACAGACAGCTGGACCTATCGGGACAACTACTTCAAAAATCCCGGCGACTATGGCATGTCCGACAGCAACAACCATACACATCTGGTAAAATTTCAAGGGAAGTACTATCTCTTCTACCACTCACTGGGCTTGCAGGACAGCCGCGACCTCAAAGTGGGCGTCCGCAGTATCTGCGTGGAAGAAATAGAGGTGGACGAAAAGGACCTCACTATCCACATGGGCACAGCCACAGCCAAGGGCGTTTCACAAATCAAGCCTCTCGACCCGTTTGCGCAGCAACAGGCCGAGACCACAGCCGCCACACGCGGCGTTGCCTTTGAACCGACCGGACAGACAGGCAACATGTCTGCCGTAGGAAACAAGAGCGGACAGGCCATCTGTGTCCGCGGTGCGGAATTCCCGCAATCACCTCAAGCCATACAGATGAAGATAAAAGGGAAAGGCTCCATCGAAATACACATGGACAGTCCAGACGGTCCGCTCCTATCCACCTTGACCTTTGATACCGATACGTGGCAAACATTGACAAAGCCGTTGGACAAACAGATAAAAGGCAAACACGACATTTACTTCGTATTCGGGAACGGAAAGTTCTTATTTGACGAATGGAAATTCACAAAATAATGAATCCGTCGGCAGAATCTGCCCAGTATCTCTTCACCCTTGTGATGATATCGCTGCACAATTCGAGCCAACACACAACAAGCTAGCAAGTTACTTTGCCAGCGTTTTGCCACCATATTGGCAAAGTTTTGCCATGCCTTTGGCAAAGCTTTGCCAATGTGGTGGCAAAACCTTGCCAACTTGTCGGCAAGAAAGACAAAAGCAACATCGCTGTCCGCAAAGAGGCGGAAGCACGTCCTCAATATAATTCCGCTAACGGGAAAGAGACAGATTGGTTCCATTAACGGGCAGAAGTTTTAAAAAATGGGAAGGATTTGGCACAATAGTTCCGCGCAAATTCTCATTTATCGAACAAAAATTGTATTTTTGCCTGCGACTGAAAAATCAGTAATATCATAGAATAGACAATTCCCGAACAAATATGAGCGAAGATTTTGAAGCACCGAAAGATGATTTGGACAAGGAACTCCCGGCCGGGAGCGAAGAACACTCGGATTACAAACCTGCGGACGCAAAGGATGCCAATATAAAGCACCAACTGAGCGGCATGTACCAGAATTGGTTTCTGGACTACGCCTCATACGTTATATTGGAACGTGCCGTACCCCATATCATGGATGGTCTGAAACCCGTACAGCGGCGTATCCTCCACTCCATGCGCCGCATGGAAGACGGGCGCTACAACAAGGTGGCGAACATCGTAGGACATACCATGCAGTTCCATCCGCACGGTGATGCTTCTATCGGCGATGCTCTGGTACAGCTGGGACAAAAGGACTTGCTCGTGGATTGCCAGGGAAACTGGGGTAACATTCTGACGGGTGACAGCGCCGCTGCCCCCCGTTATATCGAAGCACGTCTCTCCAAGTTCGCACTGGACGTGGTATTCAACCCCAAGACCACCGAATGGAAACTCTCTTATGACGGGCGAAACAAAGAACCGGTTACACTACCGGTAAAATTCCCACTGCTACTTGCACAAGGTGTGGAAGGTATTGCCGTAGGCCTGTCATCCAAAATATTACCACATAACTTCAATGAGCTGTGCGATGCTTCCATCAGCTATCTGCACAACGAAGAATTCAAGCTGTACCCCGACTTCCAGACGGGAGGCAGTATCGATGTATCCAAATACAACGACGGTGAACGTGGCGGTGCGATACGCGTGCGCTCCAAAATAGAAAAGATAGACAACAAGACACTTGCCATTAAGGAAATTCCTTACGGGAAAACGGTGGCCAGTGTATGCGACTCCATCGTAAAGGCCAGCGAAAAAGGAAAAATCAAGATACGTAAGGTAGAGGACCTAACATCCGGCAGTGTGGAAATATTAGTGCATCTAGCCCCGGGTGTATCATCCGACAAGACCATCGATGCCCTCTATGCCTTCACCGACTGTGAAGTGAGCATCTCTCCCAACTGCTGTGTCATCGACGACCAAAAGCCCCACTTCCTCACCGTGAGTGATGTATGCGCAAATCAGTCGACAACACATTGGCACTGCTACGCCAGGAACTGGAAATCCGTAAGGGAGAGATACTGGAAAGCCTGCATTTCGCTTCACTCGAAAAGATATTCATTGAAGAACGTATTTACAAGGATAAGGAGTTTGAACAAGCCAAAAACATGGATGCCGCCTGCGAACATATCGATGAGCGCCTGACTCCCTACTACCCGACTTTTATCCGCGAAGTGACCAAGGAAGACATCCTCCGGCTGATGGAGATAAAGATGGCACGTATCCTCAAATTCAACTCCGACAAGGCAGAGGAACTGATAGCACGCATGCGAAAGGACATAGAGGAGATAGACCACCATCTGGCAAACATCGTGGAATATACCGTCGACTGGTTCCGTATGTTGAAGGACAAGTACGGCAAAGCCTTCCCCCGCCGCACGGAACTGCGTAACTTCGACACCATCGAAGCAACCAAAGTCATCGAAGCCAACGAAAAGCTGTACATCAACCGCGAAGAGGGGTTCATCGGAACTGGATTGAAGAAAGACGAATTCATAGGCAACTGCTCGCCCATAGATGACGTGATTATCTTCTTCCGCGATGGAAAATATATCATCACACCGGTGGCCGACAAGAAGTTCGTGGGCAAGAATATACTTTATGCCAACATTTTTAAGAAGAACGACAAACGTACCATCTACAATGTCTGCTACCGTGACGGCAAGGAGGGGACAAGCTATATCAAGCGTTTTGCCGTCACTTCCGTGGTGCGTGACCGCGAATACGATGTGACACAAGGTACTCCCGACTCCCGTATCACCTACTTCACCGCCAATCCCAATGGAGAAGCTGAAATCATCAAGGTAACCCTGAAACCCAATCCCCGTGTACGCCGTATTATCTTCGAGGAGGATTTCAGCAACATCAATATCAAGGGACGGCAGGCCATGGGAAATATACTCACGAAACTCCCCGTACACAAGATAGCCTTGAAACAACGTGGAGGCTCCACGCTGGGTGGACGGAAAGTCTGGTTCGACCGTGATGTGCTACGTCTCAACTACGACGGGCGCGGAGAATATCTCGGAGAATTCCAGAGCGAAGACACCATCCTTGTCGTACAGAACAGCGGAGAGTTCTATGCCACCAACTTCGACTTGAACAATCACTATGACGATGGCATACGCGTATTGGAGAAATACGATCCGAACAAAGTATGGACCGCCGTACTCTACGATGCCGACCAGCAGAACTATCCTTACATCAAGCGTTTCTGCTTCGAGGCAACCGCCCGCAAGCAAAACTACTTGGGAGAAAACAAGAACAGCAGCCTCATTCTGCTGACAGACGAGTGCTACCCACGTTTAGAAGTGGTGTTTGGCGGCCACGACAATTTCCGAGAGCCGATGGTGGTGGAAGCCGACGAATTCATCGCCGTGAAAGGCTTCAAAGCAAAAGGTAAGCGCCTGACCACCTATACTATAGAAACCATCAACGAGCTGGAGCCTACCCGTCAACCGGAACCCTCGCAGAAAACCGAAGAGCAGGAAACGGATGAAGAACCGGAAATTCTGGACCCCGACCACGGTAAAAGCGAAGGGGACATACTGGACGAGATGACAGGACAGATGAAACTCTTTTGATGAAGGACGGAAATGAAGTATTAGTGGCTAACGATTACTAATTTGTAATTGATAATTTAATATGTACATATACAAGATAATAATCCTATGCGGACTGCTCTTGGGAAGTGTCGGACTGAAAGCACAAGAAGCACAATGCAGCATCGACCGGAAGCTACGGGCTGACTCCACCAACCGTAACCGTATTATCACCCGTGCCACCATGTATGGTGTCGGCTTCACCAACGTGTTCGACACTTATCTTTCACCTCAGGAGTATAAGGGAATCGATTTCCGTATCTCCCGCGAAAGCATGCGGATGACACGGTTGATGGACGGCAACGTGTCTCTGCAAACTTTCTTCCAGGCAGACTTGGGATATACACACAACAAAGTAGACAATAACAATACATTCTCCGGACTGGCCAACTGGAACTACGGCCTGCATTATAATTTTCCAATCACGGGCAATTTCAAACTGCTTGCCGGAGGAGTCGGCGACTTCAACGGTGGCTTTGTCTATAATCTGCGCAACGGAAACAACCCCGCCCAAGCACGTGCCTATATCAACCTTGCCGCATCGGGAATGGCTATTTGGGACTTGCGCATCAAGAACCGTCCCATCACACTACGCTATCAGGTAAATCTTCCCTTGGCAGGTATCATGTTCATGCCCAACTATGGACAGTCCTACTACGAGATATTTACGTTAGGACATTGGGACGGAGTAGTGAACTTCACCTCCCTGCACAACCAGCCCTCTCTGAGACAAATGCTGACCGCAGACTTTCCGGTGGGACGTGCCCGGATGCGTTTCGCTTACATATGGGACGCACAACAGTCCAAAGTAAATGAAATAAAGACACATACTTACTCGCATGTATTCATGGTGGGGTTCGTAAAGGAACTCTATCTGTTTCCTAACAAGAGAAAGTAAAAAGTGACAAGGTGATAAACGATAAGATGATAAGGATAATGTGCATGAAAAGAAGATATATTTTAATAATTTGGAGTATCCTACTCACGTTATTGCCCCTATTGAACGGATGTATTCGTGAGGAAGAGTTCGACAATACCCCACAAGGCAATTTCGAAGCCTTGTGGAAAATAATAGACGAACAGTACTGCTTCCTGGACTACAAGCAAATAGACTGGGATGCCATCCATGACAAGTACCAGCCACTCATTACCCCGGGAATGAGCTACGACGGTCTATTTGAAATATTAGGTAACATGCTTGCCGAGTTAAAAGACGGACATGTCAACTTGTACTCTTCTTCCAACATGGCGCGCTACTGGGACTGGTATCTGGATTATCCTCGTAACTTCAACGAAAGTATCATTGAAAAGTACCTGGGAAGAGACTACCGCATTGCTGGAGGCGCCAAATATACCATATTGGAGGACAACATAGGATATATCTATTACGGTGATTTCTCCAGCGGCATCGGAAACGGCAACCTGGATGAGATTCTGTTATACCTTTCCGCTTGTAACGGCCTGATTATCGACGTGCGCAACAATGGTGGCGGCAACCTGACAAACGCCACCCGAATGGCACAACGCTTCACGAATGAAAAAGTACTGACGGGATATATTCAGCACAAGACCGGCAAAGGCCATAGCGATTTTTCAGATCCGACTCCCATTTATGTGGAACCTTCCAACAGTATCCGCTGGCAAAAAAAGGTAATTGTCCTGACCAACCGTCATTCCTATAGTGCAACCAATGATTTTGTCAACTCCATGCGCTGTTTTCCCAATGTCACCCTGGTTGGTGACAAAACCGGCGGCGGGTCGGGCCTGCCATTCTCTTCGGAACTGCCCAACGGATGGGGGGTACGCTTTTCTGCCAGCCCGCACCTCGATGCCCAAAAACAGCATATCGAGTTCGGCATCGACCCGGACAAGAAAGTGGATATGAGCAAAGAAGATGAGAACAATGACTTGGACACCATCATTGAGGAAGCAAGAAAAATACTGAAAGTGACTTTCTAAAACGACTTTATCTACAAAACAATTTGCCAAAACGAAAATTCTTTCTATCTTTGCTCCCGCTAATCGGAATTATTCCGCGGATGTGGCGTAATTGGCAGCCGCGCCAGACTTAGGATCTGGTGCCGTGAGGCGTGTAGGTTCGAGTCCTATCATCCGCACAATCCCTATGATAAATTTCAAAAGACAAACAACTAAGAGGGGAGGATATTCATTAAGAAGCATCCTCCCTAACCGCTTCAAGTACCTTTTTTATCTCATCAAAACACAATATTTAGAATACTTATTGTATCTTTGCTTCCAAGAAACACTTCGATTAACCTGAAAAAATGAAACAAAATACGATAAGACCGATGCTTTTCAAGTATTGGGTAGTGTGCCTTCTATTGTTCATCCTCTTCATCCAGGCCAGGGCTTCTTCCTTCATGCCCGCCGTCACCAACTATCTTGCCAAAGACTATGAAGCCGGTTATCAGAACTGGGCATGTGCGCAAGGCAGCAACGGCGAAATGTATTTCGGCAACAGCCAGGGGCTCCTGGTATATGACGGTTATCGCTGGACTCTCCACAAAGTGCCGGGGAACCATATTGTCCGTTCGGTGTATGTGAAAGAAGACCGTATCTATGTGGGGGCATTCGAGGAATTCGGCTATTTCAAGTATTCGGAGGCAGGCACTCTCCGGTACCATTCTTTGAGCAAATTCCTGAAAAATTTCCCCATGGAGAACAACGAGATATGGAACATTGTAGAGCTGGACGGTCGCATCTACTTCCAGTCGTTCAGCGCCTGGTTCTCCTACGACGGGAAGATGGTACACGCTTTCCGCAACAGACAGCAACAGCCGCTCTACTTCTACACCCAAAACGGACATATCTACACACAGATGATTGATGAGGACTTCTATGAATTCGACGGCAAGGATTTCCTTCATCTCTTCCCCCGCAGCCAAGTGAACGATGACAATGTAGTGGCATTACTGCCCGACGGGGACGACAGCTTCCTGATGGTCACAGAGAATAACGGATTGTTCCGCTACAACGGTGACATCACCCCCTGGAAAACAGACATTGATGCAGAGCTGAAGAAACAGCGGGTGAACCGCGCCGTCATGACCAATGATTCCATATTCATGATAGGTACAGTCTTGAATGGCATATACGCCATCGACCGCAAAGGACATTGCCTCTGGCACTTCAATCTGGATAACCGTCTGGACAACAACACAGTCCTGGGCTTGTTCTGTGACAAAGACAACAACGTATGGGCAGCATTGGACGACGGCATCGCATACATCCACCACAACTCACCCGTCATGCTGCTGACTCCTGCCAACCATGAAACCAAACTGGGCATGGTGTACGACATAGCCCACCGGGGCGACTGTTTCTATCTGGCCACCAACCAGGCTTGTACGAATACCACCAGGTTACCGAGAATCTGCGCCTGCTTCCCCATACTGAAGGACAGAACTGGTATGTGAAGGACATTGACGGGCAACTCTTTGCAGGCAACAATGCCCATACCTTATTAATAGGCGAAAAAGGGAATGTTTCCGTCATAAGCAATACCAACAGCAGTACGTGTCTGATAAAGTGCACCCTCTATGGCGAAGAGATACTGTTGGAATCATCCTACGCCAATTTGCGTATCTATAAAAAGAAGAACGGGCAATGGACCTTTTCGCATGTCATAGACGGCTTCATTGCACCGGTCATGCACTTGGAGGTGGACCAAAGCGGTGTCATCTGGGCTTCACACATGTATCAGGGAGTCTATAAAATAGTCTTGAGCGATGACTTGTCGGCTGTAAAAAGCGTACGGCACATCTCCCATTTAGGCTCGGAATATATCATCGGCCCTATCCAAGTAATGAAAATGCGAGGACGTATCGTCTTTTCCAGTCCCAACGGCTTCTATACCTATGACGACATCACCCGGCAGATTATCCCCTTCCAAAAGCTGAATGCCATTCTGCCCTATATCAGGAATGCTCATTCTGTGGTATCCGTCACGAACGACCGCTTCTGGCTGTCCGGTTCACATGAGTACGTACTGGTAGAGTACACAGAAGGAGAGTACATCGTGAAGCAGCGCATCCTCATCGAACTGTTTGATTCTCCATGCATAGAGAACTACAACAATGTGTTCGTCGACAATGACGTTGTCTATTTTAATCTGAACAACGGAATCGCCAGTTACAGCAAAAACACAGACAGCCTCAGTCCTACTCTGGAGTCCGCCCTCTCACTGAGCTCGGTCACTGCTTCCTCTTCCGATAAAAAGGAGAAACGCCTGCCTCTGTCTGGAAATGTCGAACTGGAAAGCAATTACCGGGATTTGCTGTTCTCAGTAAGCCTGCCGCATTACAATAAATTGTCCGTACATTTCCATTATGTCCTGCAAGGAGGACAAGGCATGGCGCTGACATCGGACCTGAAAGAGCCCGAAATCCGCTACGGTAGCCTGGATTACGGAGAATACACATTCCAGGCAGAAGCTATAATGATTTGGGACAGAAAATCGGTGAGGTGGAATATCATTTTGCCATAGCCCGCCCTTTCTACCTCTCCTATTATGCCTTTGCGCTCTATCTCATAGTTCTCACAGCGCTTGTCTACTTTTTCTCCAAGTGGCGCGCCAACCGTGCCATGGAAAAGAAACGGAAGGAGTATGAGGCAGAGCAGGTGCAGCAGAACATCAAGATGCGCGAGCAGGAGCATCTGATAACTCTGCAGCAACAGCAATTGCTGGAAGCCGAGTTGTCGGCAAAGAGTAAAGACCTTGCCAGCATGGCACTGGGTGTATTTGCCAAGAACGAGGTCCTGGAGAAACTTCGTACTGTCGTACAAGAGTCCCTGGTGAAAGGGCAATATGGACGCAAGAACCTCGAATCTCTGCTGAAGCTCATCAACGAGAACATCGAGACGCAGGAGTTCTGGGATGTGTTCCAGAACAACTTCGACCTAATTCATGAGAAATTCTTCCGTAATTTGCGCGAACGTTATCCCAGTCTTACCGCTACCGACCTCCGTTTTTGTGCGCTGCTGCGCCTGAATCTTTCTACGAAAGACATTGCGCAAATGACCAACCTCACTATCCGGGGAGTAGAGGCAGCACGCTACCGTTTGCGCAAGAAACTGGATATCCCCGACGGAACGGGATTAGTGGATTTTCTCATCGACTTGAAATAAAGCGGCTACAAATCATTCAATCATAACAAACTGATTATTAGAAACAAGTAACACGAAAACGTAGTAAAACGGTACCCATTTTTACCCTAAACGTATTATCGTGGTAGTGTTTTTTTTTGCCTTACTTACCGTAATTACTTCCTTTGCCGGCAGAATTATTAACTCTTAAATTTAGTTTATGAGAAGGCAAACTTTATTTCTTCTATTCATGATTTTGTTCTCATTGCCACTGACAGTTTTGGCACAAGGAACAAAGACAGTTAAAGGAACTGTTGTTGATCAGAACAACGAACCGATTATTGGAGCCACGGTTGTAGTAAAAGGCTCTACTATTGGAGCAGCTACCGACCTCGACGGTAACTATGTACTGAACGGCGTCCCCGAAGACGCAACTCTCGTATTCAACTATTTGGGCATGTTGCCGCAGGAAATAAGCGCTGCGGGACAATCCGTCATTAATGTAAAGCTACGTGAAGATGCACAACTACTGGAAGAAGTTGTTGTTATCGGTTACGGTTCGGCCAAGGCGAAAGACCTGACGGCCCCGATTGACGTTGTCAAAGAGAAAGAACTTATCAATGTTCCTACCTCCTCCCCGATGGCAGCATTGCAGGGAAAGGTACCGGGTGTTAACATCATCAATTCGGGAACGCCGGGCGAAGGTCCTAAAGTGACCATCCGTGGTATGGGTTCCTTCGGTGACACTTCTCCTCTCTATGTAGTGGACGGAATGTTCTACGACAACATCAACTTCCTGAACAATTCCGACATTCAGGACATGACCATCTTGAAAGACGCATCCGCATCTGCCATCTACGGTGTACGCGCCGCCAACGGTGTTGTAATCATCACCACCAAGAAAGGAAGCCGCAACCAGGATGCCAAGATTACCTATAACGGTTATGTAGGTATTCAGAAAGCCACCAACCTGCTGGAGATGTGTAACTCTCACGAGTATGCCACCATGATGTTGGAAGCCAACCCGGAAGCTTACCGGTCGATTTTCGAAAAGTCAGTAGCCGAATTCGGAGGCAATATGGAAAACCTGCAATTCAATGCCGATACCAACTGGTATGACGAACTGTTGCGCACAGCCATGATGACCAATCACAGCTTGAATATCTCCGGTGGTACGGAAAAAGCGACCTACTCTGCCGGCATGAGCTATCTGGCACAAGACGGTATCATGGACGTGGAAAACTACTACCGCCGCTTGAACTTCCGTGCCGCCCTTGACTACGAAGCCCGCAAATGGCTGAAAGTAGGCTTCAACGGCGTATTCAGCAACTCGCAGCAGCAGCTTCCCAAGAATGCCGCATGGCAACAGGCATACAACACACCGTCTATCATCCCGGTGTATGATGACCGCCGCGACGATGCCGTGTTCCCTAAGAAGTACACATCGCCCGAGCAGGTGGGCCTGACCAACAACTTCAACAATCCGGTAGCCACTGCCAACTATTACGACAACCGGAACGAGACCTACCAAGTGCTGACCAACTTCTATGCACAGCTCAACCTCATCCCCGACAAGCTGAATATACGCAGTAGCTACAGCTACGACTACTCAATGATTCGTGGTTCTGAGTTCACTCCTACCTACTATGTAGGCACCAACCAGAAGAAAGAGGTTACCGAACTCACTAAAAAGAACACTAACTACTACAAATATATATGGGACAACGTGGCCACTTATACTGACAAGTGGGGCAAACACTCCTTTACCGGTATGCTGGGTGCATCCATGCGTCAAGAGCAATACCGCCTGCTCGAAGGTACCGCCACCAACGTGCCCGAAGGTGAGGACGTGTGGAAATACATCGCACTGGGCAACAAGGAAGGCGCTACGGTGAAAGACGACGGCTGGAAATACCGCGGTCTCTCCTATTTCACCCGACTGAATTACAACTACAACGACAAGTACATGTTGATGTTCACCTTCCGTGCCGACGGCTCGTCCAAGTACAACGACAAATGGGGCTACTTCCCCTCCATCGGTGCCGCATGGGTCATCTCCCAAGAACCGTTTATGAAGAACCAGAATATCTTCGACTACATGAAGCTGCGTGCCAGCTGGGGTAAGCTGGGTAACGACAAGATTGCTGCCAGTGCAGGCTTCGCAAGCATACAGAACGTACAGTCCGTATTCGGTCCCAATACCGCCATCGACGGATTCATCAACACCACCAACTTCAGCTGGCTGGGTTGGGAAGTAGTGAACGAAACCAACGTGGGCGTCAACTTCAGTACACTGAAGAACCGCTTGAACGCCGACATCGACTGGTACTACCGTCTGACTGACAACGCCGTGATTTCACCCAAGCTCCCGATGAGTGGCGAGCTGCTGGCCGGCAACAACGGACAGATTCTGAATACCGGTATCGACCTCTCCTTGAACTGGAACGACAAGATTGGCCAGGACTTCAATTACAACATCGGCGTCAATCTCTCTTATCTGCATAACGAAGTGAAAAGCCTAAAAGGAAACATGAAAATCATCAAAGGCGGAAAGACCGTGAATATGGTGGGCGAGACGATGAACTCATTCTATGGCTACAAGGTCATCGGCATCTACCAGACTCCTGAACAATGTGCTGCCGACCCCATCGCCGTGGCCAACGGACTGGAACCCGGCGACTTCATCTACGAGGACGTGAACGGCGACCATGTGATAGACGGAAACGACAAGCAGGTGTTGGGCTCATACGTGCCCAGCTTTACTTATGGCTTCAATGCCGGATTCTCTTATAAGAACTTCGACTTCAGCCTCACTACCTACGGACAAGCAGGCGGCGAACTGTGGAACCGTAAGCGTGCCCTGCGCTATGCAGCCGACTACTATAACTTTGACCGCGCACAGTATGAGAACCGCTGGACGGGTGCAGGCTCTACCAACGAACATCCGTCGGCCAAGGCTCTTCTCAAAACCTGGAACAAATCAGACAGTAACAACGCTTCCTATTTCGTAGAAAGCTCCGATTACTTCCGCATCCAGAACATCACGCTGGGCTACTCGTTCAAGAACTTGAAGATAGGCAGCTACGTGATGCCGGGACTCCGCCTCTCATTGACGGCCGACCGCCCCTTCACTACCTTCAAGGCCAACAGCTTCACACCTGAAGTGTCGGATGCCGAAGGTTGGGATACCGAAGTATACCCTCTGACTTCAACCTATACTTTCGGAGTGCAAATAGATTTCTAAACCCTAAAACGTAAAACAATGAAATTCTTAAAGAAAACATTCGCATATATACTTCCGGCCATGATGGTACTGGGAGGAGCTACCGCTTGCACCGATTTCATAGAAATCGATCCGGAGAACAAAGTTCCCGAACAAGGCGTGGACTTTACCAACAAGAACAATATGTACCAACCCGTAGTGGGTGCCTACTCCAAAGTACGCACACAGGGCATGCACTGGTGCAACGCACTATTGATGTTCACCCGCGACGGTGACGTGTGGTCGGGCCGTACCGATGACCAGGCGATGCCGTGGCCTCGGACGCAAGTTCAACTACAACAACTCATTCTGGGCACTGAACCAGGTATGGATGAACTTCTACGACATCATCCGCATCACCAATGCCGCCCTGCAAAGCCTCGACGGTTATGCCGAATATCTTGCTGCAGGAAGCGAAGATTACAAAACCTACGAATCCTATTGCGGCGAAGTACGTACCATCCGTGCATGGGCTTACTATTGTCTGGTGACCAATTTCGGTCCCACCGTCATCTACCGTGACAACCTGCAGACCGATTTTCGCCGTTCTACCGTAGAGGCCGTATATAATTATATGCTGGAAGATTTGAACTACGCCATCGACAAACTGCCCCGCATGCGTCCCAACCAGATGGAACACAAGGGAGCCGTGACAGCCTTCACCGCCCAAGCATTGGCCGCCCGCATCTATCTGCTGAAAGGAGACTATGCACAAGTGGAGACACTGACCGATGACATCATCAAGAACGGTGGATTCCGTCTCTACGACGACTTCTACCAGCTGTTCAAAATTCCCGGAAAGTTGTGTGACGAATCTTTGTTCGAATGCCAGGTAACAGACTACGGCAATGGTTCTGGCGATTACCTGGGCGTAGACCAATGGTTCAATTTCCAGGGTCCGAACATGGCAGAGAGGTATGATGAAGTAGTGAACGCAGACGGTACCATCAGCTACAAGCAAGCCGAAGGCACCAAGTCCATAGGCGGCTGGAATTTCATAGGCTATGAACCCGAGTTCGTGGCATGGGCCGAAGCCCGTGGCGAAGGTGTGCGTGCCGAAACTTCTTTCCTGAAAGCCCTGAGCAAGACGCGCGAGGGTTGGCAGGTAGGTCCCACATCGGCCACCAAGACCGACTGTTGGAACGGCAAAGGTTACCTTCCCTACAATCAGATGACTCTTCCACGTACGACCTACGGAGCCAACAACAATGTGCGTATCATCCGCTATGCCGAAGTGCTGCTGATGAACTCCGAAGCCAAAGTCAGACTGGGCAAGGATGGAGACGCAGGCTACAACGAAGTGCGCCGGCGTGCAGGCATGAGCACCAAAACCGGTGTTACCCTGAAAGACGTGATGGACGAACGCCGGATGGAGCTTTGCGGCGAATGGTGTGCCCGTTATGTGGACTTGGTGCGTACCGGCGATGCCGCCACCGTACTCGGTCCCAAAGGATGGACAGCAGAAAAGACTTATTGGCCCATACCAGCCAACCAGTTGGACGACCTTCCCGACCTGAAGCTGGAACCCATTGACGGAATTGCCGAATAAATCCGCTCCAATATGGTAAAAAGATTCCTAATCAGTTGTGGAATAGCCTTTGCCGCTCTGACGGCAAAGGCAACCCCTGACGATTCCATCAAAGTGGTGAAGGGGCAAGTCAGTGACTATTATATCACTGTAACCCAAGACCGTATCGTAAAAGGACACGTACTGGACACCAACCGCCAGCCACTCACAGGCGCCACAGTCATGTTCTTCGCAAGTCCCATGCACAATACCACTGCCCACGACGGCAGCTTTGCCATCAAAGGAGCGAAGAACGACGTGCACCTGTATGTCTACTATCCCGGGAAAAAGATAGTGAACAGAATCCTGGCACTGGATGAAACCGATATTGAGGTAGTGATGGAAGAAGAGGTACACAAGGCAACCGCAATCCGCCGTCCCGCCCAGGCGACCCGGTGGTATGACCCACAGGCGCCTCTGTCGCGCACCTTCTGCAATCCGATGAACATCAGTTACAATTTCGAGCCTTTCAACAACAATGTGCGTCCCAACGGTTCGTTCCGTTCCTCTGCCGACCCGATGGCGGTGGAATACAAGGGAGAATACTTTCTGTTCTCCACCAACCAGGGCGGTTTTCACTATTCCAAGAACCTGGTGGATTGGGATTTCGTTCCTGCCGGCTTCCAACGCAAGCCTACGGACGACGACCAGTGCGCACCGGCAGCCTATGTAAGCGGTGACACGCTGTTCTATACCGGCTCCACCTACGAAGGCCTTGCCGTGTGGTACAGCACGCATCCCAAAACGGGACGTTTCAAACGTGCCATCGAAAAGAACGTACTTCCTTCATGGGATCCTTGTCTGTTTCTGGACGACGACGGCAGATTGTATCTGTACTATGGCTCCAGCAATGAATATCCCTTGAAAGCGGTAGAACTGGACCGGAATGATTTCTACCCCATCAGCAAGATTCACGATGTCATGATGCTCCGCCCCGAAGAACACGGCTGGGAACGTTTCGGCATGAACAATGACGATGAAGTGACACTCCGCCCATTCACAGAGGGCGCTTACATGACCAAACACAATGGCAAATATTATTTCCAATATGGTGCTCCGGGCACTGAATTCAAAGTCTATGCCGATGGCGTATATGTTTCGGATTCCCCGCTGGGCCCGTTTGTCTACCAGAAGCATAACCCGATGTGCTACAAGCCGGGCGGTTATGTGCAAGGTGCCGGTCATGGAGGCACGTTCTGCGACGTGAAAGGCAATTACTGGCACGTGGCCACCTGCATGCTCTCCCTGAAGTACAAGTTCGAACGCCGCATCGGTCTTTATCCGGTGGCTTTCGACAAGGATGGTGTCATGTATTCGTCCACTGCCTTCGGCGATTATCCCAACTGGGCAGAACCGATGGACGTAAAGAACCCTGCAGAGCGTTTCACGGGATGGATGCTTCTGTCCTACGGCAAACCGGTGGAGGTATCATCTACGGATAGCATCCATGCAGCTTCCAACCTGACGGACGAAAGTATGCGCACCTACTGGGCAGCCCGTTCCGGCAACCCCGGCGAATGGGCCGGGATAGACCTGGGCAGTACAAAGAATGTACGTGCCGTGCAGTTGAACTTCTACGACCATAAAGCGGTTCAATACAACCGTGCCATGGATATTTATCACCAATACCGTATTTTTGCTTCCGAAGACGGAAAAGAATGGACATTGGTCATAGACAAGAGCGACAGTGACAAGGATTGTCCGCACGACTACATCGAGCTCAACGAGCCGTTGCGTGCCCGTTATCTGAAATACGAGAATGTGCACATGCCTACGGGAAATGTCGCCTTGTCCGGCTTCCGCGTCTTCGGGAACGGTGACGGCGATGCCCCGCAAGCCGTGAAAGGACTGACTGTGAAACGTGACAGGAAAGACCGCCGGAATGCCCTTATCTCCTGGCAACCCGAAGCAAGCGCCTATGGCTACAACATCTACTACGGCACCGCCGAAGGCAAGATGTACAATGCCATCACGGTACTGGGACAGACGGAATATGACTTCCGCGGACTGGATGCGGACACGGACTATTACTTCACTATCGAGGCGCTGAACGAAAACGGCCGCTCGCCATTGTGCAAGATGACAAAAAATTAAACACAAGAAATAAAGATATGAAAAAACCAATAATGATACATGTGCTGGCTTTGTTCCTGATTTCCACATTGGCGGGCTGTGCATCCTGCTCTTCCGACTTGAAGGAAAACGGGAAAGAGAACGGAAAAGAGGAAAAGCCCGACACAGAGGAAGTACGTCCCGAATCATTCGCTTCGGATGACGAAATGCTTGATTACATCCAGAAGGTACATTTGAACTACATGTGGGACGGTGCGGAACCGACCTCCGGACTGGCACGCGAACGCATCCACCTGGATGGGGATTATCCCGAAAAGGACCAGAATGTTGTCACCACCGGCGGCAGCGGATTTGGTATAGCCGGACTGCTGGTAGGCATCGAACGCGGCTTCATCCCCAGGGAAGAAGGCGTGAAGCGCCTGACCAAGATTGCCGATTACCTGAAACGCGCCGACCGCTTCCACGGCGTATGGCCCCATTGGTTGTACGGCCCTACCGGCAAGGTGAAACCTTTCGGACAAAAAGATAACGGCGGAGACTTGGTGGAAAGCTGCTTCCTGATGCAAAGCTTGCTTTGCGTACGCCAATACTTCCGCGACGGCAACGAGCAGGAAAAGGCGCTGGTAGAGAAGATTGACCAATTGTGGAAAGAGATGGAGTTCAGCTGGTATCAGAATGGCAAGGATGTCATCTACTGGCACTGGTCTCCCGAATACAACTGGGAAATGAACTTCCCGCTGGAAGGCTACAACGAAGCATTGATTGTGTATGTGCTCGCAGCCTCCTCCCCCACTTATCCCGTTCCGGCTTCAGCCTACCACAACGGCTGGGCACGCGGCGGCGGCATCAAGTCCGACTCTGCCCCCTACGGCCTGCCTTTGGAATTGAAACACAACGGAGCCGAGAAACTGGGCGGTCCCTTGTTCTGGGCACAATACTCGCACATCGGTCTGGACCCGCGCAACCTGAGCGACCGCTATGCCAACTACTGGAACGTGGTGCGCAACCATGCCCTCTCCAACTACCGCTACTGCGTGGAGAATCCCAAACAATACAAAGGTTACGGCGAGGACTGCTGGGGACTGACCGCCAGCTACTCTACCAAAGGCTATGCAGCCCACTGCCCGGGCGACAACGACCATGGTGTCATCACACCGACAGCAGCCTTGTCCAGTTTTCCCTACACACCGGAGGAATCCATGCGTGCACTGAAGTATTTCTATTCCAAAGGCGACTGGATTTGGGGCAAGTACGGATTCTACGATGCCTTCTCCGAGGGAAGTGACTGGACGGTGCCCCGCTATCTTGCCATCGACCAATGCACCATTGCCCCGATGATTGAGAACTATCGTTCCGGCTTGTTGTGGAAACTCTTCATGAGCTGTCCCGAGGTTCAGGAAGGATTGCAGAAGCTGGGATTTAAGGCTTAGGGATTTACGATTGAAGTTAGTATGCGACATGATGGAGCAGCTAAGCTTAAGTTGAATTTCTATATCACTATTCCCCTCCTCCTTCAGGGGCCGGAGGGGATAATCAAAATTATATCATATGAAGAAATACACATTATTAGCAGCCTTGGCTTTCTCTGCCCTCACCGTGACGGCAACGCCCAAAGAAAACACATCCCAAGGCAATCCGCAGGAGATGGATAAATTCATTACGGAGCTGATGGGCAAAATGACGCTGCACGAGAAAATCGGTCAGCTCAACCTGCCGGTAACGGGAAACATCGTCACCGGACAAGCCAAGAGCAGCGACGTTGCCGGTAAAATCCGCAACGGTGAAGTCGGAGGTCTGTTCAACCTGAAAGGGGTGAAGAACATCCGCGAAGTGCAGAAACTTGCCGTAGAGAACAGCCGCCTGGGCATCCCCTTGCTGTTCGGTATGGACGTGATTCACGGTTACGAAACGGTATTCCCCATCCCCTTGGCACTCTCGTGCAGTTGGGACATGGAGGCTATAGAGAAATCGGCCCGTATCGCCGCCATTGAGTCGAGTGCAGACGGTATCTGCTGGACGTTCAGCCCGATGGTAGACATCTGCCGCGATGCCCGTTGGGGACGTGTATCAGAAGGCAACGGTGAAGACCCCTTCCTGGGTTCAGCCATTGCACAAGCCATGATTCGCGGTTATCAGGGCAAGGATATGAGTGCCAACAACGAGATAATGGCTTGCGTAAAGCACTTCGCACTGTATGGCGCCGGAGAAGCCGGCCGCGACTACAACACGGTGGATATGAGCCGCAACCGTATGTTCAACGAATACTTCCCTCCCTACAAGGCTGCCGTAGAAGCCGGTGTGGGTAGCGCAATGACCTCCTTCAATGAAATTGACGGAGTACCCGCCACTGCCAACCACTGGCTGCTGACCGACGTACTACGCAACCAATGGGGCTTCGACGGCTTCGTGGTGACAGACTATACAGCCATCTCCGAAATGATAGACCACGGAATCGGCGACCTGCAGGAAGTATCCGCACGTGCCCTGACCGCCGGAACAGACATGGACATGGTAGCCGACGGATTTATCGGCACACTGGAAAAGTCTCTGAAAGAAGGCAAAGTGACCGAAGCCGACATTGACAAAGCCTGCCGACGCATCCTGGAGGCCAAATACAAGCTGGGATTGTTTGCCAATCCGTACAAATACTGTGACGTGAAGCGTGCCGAAAAAGAAGTGTTCACTCCCGAACACCGTTCCATCGCCCGCCAGATTGCCACAGAGACATTCGTACTGCTGAAGAACCAGGACAACCTGCTGCCCTTGCAGCGCAAAGGCAACATCGCCTTGATTGGCCCGCTTGCCAACACCCGCGCCAACATGCCGGGTACTTGGAGTGTGGCAGCCACGGCAGACAGATACAGCACCCTATTGGAAGGTTTCAAGAATGCTGTCGGCTCCAAGGCCAACATTCTCTATGCACAAGGCAGCAACTTGATGTACGATGCCGACTACCAGACACGCGCCACGATGTTCGGCCGTGAACTGCCCCGCGGCAATGACCAAGAACTGCTGGACGAGGCCCTGAAAGTAGCCGCACAAGCCGATGTCATCGTAGCCGCTCTCGGCGAGTCTTCCGAGATGAGTGGTGAGAGCAGCAGCCGTTCCGAACTGGAAATGCCGGACGCACAGCGACACCTGCTGGAAGCATTGCTGAAAACGGGCAAGCCCGTAGTATTGGTATTGTTCTCCGGACGTCCCGTAGTGCTGACTTGGGAGGATAAGCATGTCCCCGCCATCCTGAATGTATGGTTCGGAGGTAGCGAAGCTGCCGATGCCATTGCCGATGTAGTGTTCGGAGACGTTTGCCCCAGCGGTAAGCTGACCACCACCTTCCCGCAGAATGTAGGCCAGTTGCCTATGGCATACAACCACAAGAATACCGGACGTCCTTTGAAAGAAGGCAAATGGTTCGAGAAGTTCCGCAGCAACTACCTGGATGTGAGCAACGACCCACTATATCCCTTCGGCTATGGCTTGAGCTACACCACCTTCCGGTACAGTGACATCACGCTCAGTTCCAAGCAACTGAATGCAGACGGCAAACTGACTGCTTCCGTAACCGTGACCAATACGGGCAACTACGATGCGGATGAAATCGTGCAGCTCTATATCCGCGACCTGGTGGGCAGCATTACCCGCCCCGTGAAAGAGCTGAAAGGCTTCGAGCGCATCCACCTGAAGAAAGGCGAAAGCAAGCAGGTGACCTTCACCATTACCCCCGAATTGCTGAAGTTCTACAACTACGACATACAGTATGTATACGAACCCGGCGAGTTCCACGTAATGATTGGACCCAACAGCCGCGATGTAAAGACTACGAGTTTTGAGTTGAAATAGGTATAGTTTTGCTTTTAGGTAAGAGGGCAGTCCGCAAGAACCGGGCTGCCCTTTTTTAACACCGTCACCAAATCTTTTTTGCATTTTGATTGTTCAGAGGAGAAAACTGAATTAGTTATCCACTAAAAGATGAATGTAATGAAGAAGAACCTAAACCTTCCCAAGAAGAAAACCGGAAGACTAAGAAACCTATTTCTGACGGTGTGCCTGCTGGCAAGTGTCGCCGCATCGGCACAGGAAAAAACAGTAACCGGTACTGTGACCGATGCACTGGGTGATCCGCTAATCGGCGCCACCGTATTGGTACAAGGAACCTCCAACGGCGTGATTACCGACATAGACGGCCGGTACTCCATCCAGGCCACCCCGGAGAACACATTGGATTTTTCATACGTGGGCATGGTAAAGCAAGCCATCAAGGTAGGCAGCCAGTCGATAATCGATGTCCGGATGAAGGACGATTCGCAAATGCTGGCCGAAACCGTGGTCATCGGTTATGGCAGCGCCAAGAAGCGGGACCTGACGGGCTCCATCACCAACATTAAAGGCGACGAAATCGCCAACAAGCCGGTGGTCAACCCCGTATCCGCACTGCAAGGAAAGATTGCCGGCGTGCAGGTGATAAACTCCGGCAAGGCAGGCTCCGACCCGGAAATCCGTGTACGCGGAACAAACTCCATCAACGGCTACAAGCCACTCTATGTGGTGGACGGACTGTTCAACGACAACATCAACTTCCTGAATCCGCAGGACATCGAATCCATGGAGATACTGAAAGACCCGTCGTCGCTCGCCATCTTCGGTGTGCGCGGTGCCAACGGCGTGATTATCATCACCACCAAGAAGGCGAAAGAGGGACAGACACGCGTCAATATCAACGGCTCGTTCGGTTTCAAGTCCATCACCGACAAAATTGCACTGACGGATGCCGAAGGCTTCAAACTGCTGTACAACGAACAGTTGAGGAATGAAGGCAACCCGGAATACAACTTCTCGGACTGGACGGGAAACACCAACTGGCAGGATGAAATCTTCCAGACTGGGTTCATCACCAACAACAACATCAGCATCACGGGTGCCTCGGACAAGAACAGCTTCTATCTCGGTGCGGGCTATGCTTACGAGCAAGGCAACATCAAGCACGAGAAGTACAGCAAAATCACGCTGAACATCAGCAACGACTATAAAGTGACGGACAACCTCAAGGTAGGTTTCCAATTCAACGGGGCACGCATGCTGCCCGCCGACACGAAGAGTGTGGCTACAGCCCTGCGCGCAGCTCCGGTGGCGCATGTATTCAACTCCGAGTACGGCCTCTACACCTCACTGCCCGGATTCCAGAAGGCACAGATGAACAACCCGATGGTGGACGTAGACCTGAAGGCGAATACCACGAAAGCCGAGAACTACCGTGGCTCGGGCAACGTGTACGGGCAATGGGATTTCCTGAAACACTTCCAGTTCAAGGCCATGTTCTCCCTGGACTATGCCTCGAACAGCACACGGACATACACCCCGGTTATCCAGGTATATGACGCAAGCGTCGAGGGAGACATAGCCACGCTGGGCAACGGCAAGACCGGAGTGTCCCAAGCCAAAGAAACGGAAATGAAGGTACAGAGCGACTATCTGCTGACCTACACCAACTCCTGGGGAGACCACAGCGTGACGGCCACAGCCGGTTTCACCACCTACTACAACAAGCTCGAGAATCTGAACGGCGCCCGTACCCAAGGGGTAGGCCTGGTCATTCCGGACAATCCCGACAAATGGTACGTAAGTATCGGCGACGCAGCCACCGCCACCAACGGCAGTACGCAGTGGGAGCGCTCCACCGTGTCCGTGCTGGCACGCGTGCTCTACAACTACAAGGGCAAGTACCTGTTCAACGGCTCCTACCGCCGCGACGGTTCTTCCGCCTTCTCCTACACCGGCAACCAGTGGCAGAACTTCTACTCCGTCGGCCTGGGCTGGCTGATGAGCGAGGAAGCATGGATGAAGGACATCACCTGGCTGGATATGCTGAAACTGAAAGGCTCATGGGGCACACTGGGCAACCAGAACCTGGACCGCGCCTATCCCGCCGAACCGTTGCTGACGAATGCCTACTCCGCCGTGTTCGGCACCCCGTCTGCCATCTATCCGGGCTACCAGCTTGCCTACCTGCCCAACCCCAAACTGCGCTGGGAGAAGGTGGAAGCCTGGGAAGCCGGTGCAGAAGCCAACTTCCTCCGCAACCGCCTGCACTTTGAAGGGGTGTACTACAAGAAGAAAACCAAAGACCTGCTGGCCGAAGTGCCGGGCATCTCGGGCACCGTACCGGGTATCGGAAACCTTGGCTCCATCGAGAATTCGGGCGTAGAGCTTGCCTTGAGCTGGCGCGACCGGATAGGCGACTGGAACTACAACATCGGAATGAACCTTGCCACCATCAAGAACAAGGTACTGAGCCTCGTGCAGGAAGGCTACTCCATCATAGCCGGAGACAAGCAGCAGAGCTACACAATGGCAGGATACCCCATCGGCTACTTCTACGGCTACAAGGTGGAAGGCGTCTACCAGACCCAGGAGGAGATTGAGCACTCTCCCAAGAACACACTGGCAACCGTCACCCCGGGCGACCTGAAATTCCGCGACGTGAACGGTGACGGTGAAATCACCACGGCAGACCGTACGATGATTGGTAATCCTACACCCGATGTCACCTACGGCTTCACGCTCGGCCTGGGCTACAAGAACTGGGAGCTTGCCGTTGACATGATGGGACAAGGCGGCAATCAGATTTACCGTACCTGGGACAACTACAACTGGAGCCAGTTCAACTTTATGGAGCAACGCATGGACCGCTGGCACGGTGAAGGGACCAGCAACACCCAGCCGCTGCTGAACACCAAGCATACCATCAACAATCTGAACTCCGAGTATTACATAGAGGACGGCTCGTTCTTCCGCATCCGTAACGTGTCGCTGGCATACAACTTCGACAAGGCGCTGATTTCGAAGATAGGCATGCAGGCGCTGAAGCTCTACGTGAACATACAGAACCTGAAGACGTGGAAGCACAACACCGGATATACCCCGGAACTGGGCGGAAGCGCCATCGCCTTCGGGGTGGACGACGGCAGTTATCCGATGCCGGCGATTTATACGTTCGGATTTAATCTGACGTTCTAAAAGCCTCTCCCCTAAAAAAGAGTAACTTCAAACCTCCCCCGACTCCTTCAAAGGGAACGGGGAATGAAAAATATAAATTTATGAAACTGATAAAATACATATTTACATTGCTGGTGGGTGCAACAGCCCTCTCACTGACATCCTGCAACGACTTCCTGGACCGCGATCCGCTGGGGCAGTTCACGGAAGATGACTCTCCCAACGCCCTTGTAGGCGGGAAGATATTCAACGTCTACTACCTGATGCGCTCGTACGACATCACTGCCGGTATTCCTGCTTTTATGGTGCACATGGTGCGCAGCGAGGACTCCGAGAAAGGCAGTGACGCCGGCGACGGCAGCAACGAGGCCGCCATGTGGGACGACTTCGAATACACTGCCTCCAACGGGCCGCTCAGCGCCTATTGGGGACAGAACTACAAAATCATCTACCAGTGCAACGAAATCCTGGACGACATTGAGAAGAGCGGACACAAGGACGACACCGAAGCCATCCGCAACCGCGGCGAAGCGCTCTTCTTCCGTGCCTGGTGCTACTTCAACCTGGTACGCGCCTTTGGCGAAGTGCCGCTGGTCACCATCAAGGTAGTGGAAGCCTCCGATGCCAACGTGCCCAAGACCACGGCGGAAAAGATATACGAACAGATTGACAAAGACCTGACCGAAGCCGAAGAATGCCTGCCCCTGCGGTGGGACAGCGACTACACGGGACGGCTGACCTGGGGCGCCGCACGCTCCCTGCACGCACGCACCTATATGATGCGAAACGATTGGGACAATATGTACACAGCCTCCACCGAAGTGATAAAATCGGGCATCTACAACCTGAATACACCGGTCGACAAAGTCTTCACCGTAGAAGGGGAGAATTGCGGTGAGAGCATCTTCGAACTGCAATGCGAAGCCACCGATGCCATGAAAGAGGACGCCAGCATCGGCAGCCAGTTCTGCCAGGTGCAAGGGGTGCGCGGAGCCGGCGAGTGGGACCTGGGATGGGGCTGGCACATGGCCACCAAACTGATGGGAGAAGCTTTTGAACCGGGCGACCCGCGCCGGAACGCCACATTGCTCTACTTCCGCCGCAGCACGGACGAGCCCATCACACCGGAGAATACCAACCAGCCTTATGGCGAGTCACCCGTATCCACCGCCATGGGTGCCTACTTCAACAAGAAGGCCTACACGGACCCGACACTGCGCCGCAAGTACACCCGCATGGGTTTCTGGGTAAACATCCGCCTCATCCGCTACCCGGACGTGCTGCTGATGGCTGCCGAAGCCGCCAACGAGAAAGGGCTGACGGGCGAAGCCGCCGGGTATCTGGAACAAGTACGCGCCCATGCCCGCGGCACACTGGCAGACGTGCTTCCGAAGGTAGAATCTGCCAGCCAGTCTGTGCTACGTGACGCCATTCGCCACGAACGCCGCGTAGAGCTGGCACTGGAACCCGACCGCTTCTACGACCTCGTGCGCTGGGGCATTGCCAAAGAAGTGCTGCAAGCTGCCGGAAAGAATTACCAGGACAAGAATGCGCTGCTGCCTCTGCCCCAGACAGAGATAGACAAATCGAACGGAGTACTGGTGCAGAACCCCGACTATTGATACCCGGCCAAAGGAAACAGTCGGCCCAATCAATGGCAAAAGGTCTGTTTCATAACTTACTTGCAATCAAAGCATTGCTACTGCAAAGAGCTGCAAACTTTTTGCAGTGGCACTGCAAAGGTGTTGCAGTAGCACTGCACAACAGTTGCAGTGTCGCTGCAAAGCAGTTGCAGTAGCGCTGCAAACCGTTTGCAGTATCACTGCAGAGAAATTGCAGCACCGTTGCAAAGAAGTCATAGCGCTACTGCAATAGAGTGACGGCAATCTAAAAACAATGAAGGGAACATACTTACAAACAATTAATTCAATATGAATATGAAGAAAATTTTCAAGAGAACAAGTCTGCTGCTCGCGACTGCTTTAATAGGCGTCACCGCCACCGTGCAGGCGCAGAAGTCTCCGCAGGACATGGACCGCTTCATCGACGCACTGATGCGCCGGATGACTGTGGAAGAGAAAATCGGCCAGCTCAACCTGCCCGTGACCGGAGAGATCACCACCGGTCAGGCAAAGAGCAGCGACGTGGCCAAGAAGATTGAGCAGGGGCTCGTGGGAGGGCTTTTCAATCTGAAAGGAGTGGCTAAGATACGCGACGTACAGAAACTGGCCGTAGAGAACTCCCGCCTGGGCATCCCCCTGCTGTTCGGCATGGATGTGATACATGGCTATGAGACCATCTTCCCCATCCCTCTCGGCCTCTCCTGCACGTGGGACATGGCAGCCATCGGGCAGTCTGCCCGCATCGCCGCCACAGAAGCCAGTGCCGACGGCATCTCATGGACCTTCAGCCCGATGGTGGACATCAGCCGTGACCCGCGCTGGGGACGTGTATCCGAAGGGTCGGGCGAAGACCCGTTCCTCGGAGGTGCCATCGCCCGCGCCATGGTGTTGGGGTATCAGGGAAAAGACCCGGACGACCAACTGAAACGGAACGACGAAATCATGGCATGCGTCAAGCACTTCGCACTGTACGGTGCCGGAGAAGCCGGACGCGACTACAACACCGTAGACATGAGCCGCAACCGCATGTTCAACGAATACATGTACCCCTATGAAGCAGCCGTCCATGCCGGAGTGGGCAGTGTAATGGCCTCTTTCAACGAAGTGGACGGTGTGCCCGCCACAGCCAACCGCTGGCTGATGACAGACGTGCTGCGCAAACAATGGGGGTTCAGCGGTTTTGTGGTGACCGACTTTACCGGTATCTCCGAAATGGTGGAGCACGGCATCGGTGACCTGCAGACCGTTTCCGCCCGTGCGCTCAACGCCGGTGTGGACATGGATATGGTGAGCGAAGGTTTCGTGGGCACGTTGAAAAAGTCGCTCACCGAAGGCAAAATAACCATGAAGACGCTGGATGCAGCCTGCCGCCGCATCCTTGAAGCGAAATACAAGTTAGGGCTGTTCGATGACCCTTACAAATACTGCGACCTCAGCCGTCCCGCACGCGACATCTTCACCCGCAAGCACCGCGACGCCGCCCGCCGGATTGCCGCCGAAAGCTTTGTGCTGCTGAAAAACGAACCTTTTGAGGGACAAGGCAAGAAGTCTTCTCGTCCTGTCCTTCCCTTAGAGAAGCAAGGCACCGTCGCCGTCATCGGCCCTCTGGGCAATACCCGCAGCAACATGCCCGGTACCTGGAGTGTTGCCGCACGCCTGGATGACTATCCCTCTCTGTACGAAGGACTGAAGGAGATGACAGCCGGCCGGGTGAACATCACCTACGCCAAAGGCAGCAACCTCATCGGTGATGTAGCCTACGAGGAACGCGCCACCCTATTCGGCCGATCGCTGAGCCGGGACAACCGTACGGATAAGGAACTGCTGGACGAAGCTTTGAAGGTGGCCTCCGGTGCCGACGTGATTGTAGCCGCCCTGGGCGAGTCTTCCGAAATGAGCGGTGAAAGCTCGAGCCGTACCGACCTCGGCATCCCCGACGTGCAACGCACCCTGCTGGAGGCCTTGCTGAAGACCGGAAAGCCCGTTGTACTGACCCTCTTCACCGGCCGGCCGCTGACGCTCACCTGGGAGCAGGAACATGTGCCCGCTATCTTGAACGTATGGTTCGGTGGCAGTGAAGCGGCATACGCCATCGGCGACGTGCTGTTCGGTGACGTGAACCCAAGCGGTAAGCTGACCATGACTTTCCCGAAGAACGTGGGGCAGATACCTTTATTCTACAACCACAAGAATACCGGTCGCCCGCTGGCTGCCGGTAATTGGTTCGAGAAGTTCCGCAGCAACTATCTGGATGTGGACAATGAACCGCTGTATCCCTTCGGATACGGGCTCTCATACACCACTTTCCAGTACAGCGACATCGCCCTCAGTACCCCGGTCATGGGACAAAATGGCTCCACCACTGCCGTAGTCACCGTGACCAATACCGGTAAGCGTGACGGCGCAGAAGTCGTGCAGCTCTATATCCGCGACCTCGTAGGCAGCATTACCCGCCCCGTACGCGAGCTGAAAGGCTTTGAAAAGGTGTTCCTGAAAGCGGGCGAAAGCAAGACCGTATCCTCAAGATTACCCCTGAGCTGCTCCGCTTCTACGACTACGACCTCAACCACGTGGCCGAGCCGGGAGATTTCGATGTGATGATAGGTGGCAGCAGCCAGGCAGAAAAGACAGCCCGACTGACGCTGAAATAAATAAAATATTTAATATTGCACTCTAAAAACAAGAAAACATGAGATATACTACTTTACTCCTTTGTTTTTGCAGCATTCTGCTCCTTGGCAGCTGCAAGAGCCAGCCCTCCGTACAGAACGGACAGCCGCTGGAAGTGATGACGTTCAATGTCCGCCTGGATATTCCTTCGGACAGTGTAAACAACTGGAATTACCGCAAGGGTGACGCCTGCCGTATGATAGCCTACTACAGCCCCGACTTGCTGGGCATGCAGGAAGTGCTTCACAACCAAATGGAAGACCTGAAACGCGGGCTGCCGCAATACACAGCACTCGGCGTGGGGCGCGACGACGGCAAGGAAGCAGGCGAATACTGCCCGATATTCTTCCGGACCGACCGGTTTACACTGGTGGAATACGGCAATTTCTCCCTCAGCGAGCAACCCGAAACTATCGGCATCAAGGGCTGGGACGCTTCCTACAACCGTGTCACCACCTGGGCGATACTGCAGGAAAAGAACAACGGACAAAAGTTTGTATATTTCAACACCCATCTGGACAACGACGGAAAGACAGCCCGCAAAGAGGGCGTGCAACTCATTCTCGACAAAATCAAGAAGATAGCACCGGGCATGCCCGCCATCATCACCGGTGACTTTAACTGTACGCCCGGTGAAGAACCTCTGCAAACGCTGGAAAAGGGAGGAATGGAAAATGCCGCAAAGACAGCTGCCGTCACCTACGGTCCGTCCTGGTCTTTCCATGACTTCGGCCGTCTGCCGGTGGAGGAACGCGTACTGCTGGACTATGTCTTCGTGACCAAAGGCGCAAAGATAGACCGCTACCGCGTTATCCAAGACAAACCGGAGAACAGCTACCTTTCCGACCACTGTCCTATACTTGTTGAATTGACCGTGCAATGAATATAGATAAGTAAATGATAAAAAAACAAGTAAGCATTGGTACAATGAAAATACAATACTGTTTATTATTGTTCCTGCTGTTGCTCGGTTTCACGCAATGCAAAAGCCCCGCCGCCAAAGAAGACCGGCTGAGCGACGATGCCCTGATGGACACCGTACAGCGCCGTACCTTCAACTACTTCTGGGAAGGTGCCGAGCCCAACAGCGGACTGGCACGCGAACGCATCCACATGGACGGTGTCTATCCGGAGAACGACCAGAACGTAATCACGTCCGGTGGAAGCGGCTTCGGCATCATGGCTATACTTGCCGGTATAGACCGCGGCTATGTCACCCGCCAGGAAGGGCTGGAACGAATGGAGAAAATCGTCTCCTTCCTCGAAACCGCTGACCGTTTCCACGGTGCCTACCCACACTGGTGGTATGGCGATACGGGCAAGGTGAAACCCTTCGGGCAGAAAGACAATGGCGGCGACCTGGTAGAAACAGCCTTCATCATGCAGGCGCTGCTCTCCGTCCACCAGTACTACATCGACGGTTCGCCCGCCGAGCAAGCCCTCGCCGCCCGCATCGACAAGCTGTGGCGCGAAGTGGACTGGAACTTCTACCGCCAGAACGGCCAGAACGTGCTCTATTGGCACTGGAGTCCGGAATACGGTTGGGAAATGAACTTTCCCGTATACGGTTACAACGAATGCCTCATCATGTATATCCTTGCCGCCGCCTCGCCTACCCACGGCGTGCCTGCAGCAGTCTATCACGAGGGCTGGGCGCAGAACGGGGCCATTGTAGACCCTCATAAAGTGGAGAATATCGAGTTGCATCTGCGCTATCAAGGCACAGAAGCCGGACCGCTCTTCTGGGCACAATACTCGTTCCTCGGCCTCGACCCCATCGGGCTGAAGGATGAATACTGCGCCAACTACTTCGACGAGATGCGTAACCTGACGCTTGTGAACCGTGCCTACTGTGTCCGCAACCCCAAGCACTACAAAGGTTTCGGGCCCGACTGCTGGGGACTGACAGCCAGCTACTCCGTCAACGGATATGCCGCCCACGCTCCCAACGAACGCGACGACCAGGGAGTCATCTCTCCAACTGCCGCCTTGTCATCCATCGTCTATACCCCGGAACAGTCGCTGCAAGTGATGCACCACCTCTACGAGATGGGAGATAAGGTCTTCGGCCCCTATGGCTTCTATGATGCCTTCAGCCAGACGGACAACTGGTATCCCCGACGCTACCTCGCCATTGACCAGGGCCCGATAGCCGTCATGCTCGAGAATTATCGGTCGGGACTGCTGTGGAAGCTCTTCATGAGTCATCCAGATGTGCAGAAAGGGCTGAAGGAGTTGGGGTTCTCGACAAGTAAACAACATACTATCTTGCAATAAAGAGAGTGCCGTAACTCACCACAGATTGCACGGGTTAACGCAGATTATTTCAAGAGTCTTGATAATCAAGAACTTTCATCTGCGTTAACCCGTGCAATCTGTGGTACATGATGGCATATCCCTCCTTTTTGTCTTAGATTATCCATAATTGCAAGAATTATTCCTATCTTTGGGCAAACTCAAACCAATCATCATCATGAAACGTATCTTATTGGCCATCTGCATGATGGCAGTGTCCGTAGTATCATCTTATGGGCAGAGCATCCGGGCTTCATTTACTTTCGCCTGGCTTAGCGATGTACACCTTAATTCCTTCGCCTACGCCGAAGACGACCTGCGGCAGGCTATTGAGGACATCAATGCCAATCCTGCCGTGGATTTCACAATCCTCAGCGGAGACGTCACGGAATTCGGAGACACCAAAGAGTTCCTGCTGCTGCAGGAGATTCTGAAAGACTTCCGGAAACCTTATCTGCTGCTGCCGGGCAACCACGACGTGAACTGGAGCGAGAACGGCTGCACCATGTTCAACAAAAATTTTCAAAGCATCCCATTTCTGCCACGACTGGCAGGGAGTACGCTTCATCGGCTGTGGTGCCGGCCCAAGCCTGCGCATGGGACCTCCGCACATCCCGCGCGAGGAAATACTCTGGCTGGACTCCATTGTACGCACGACCCCTCGGGAGCAACCAGTCATCTTCGTCAACCACTTCCCGCTGAACCAAGACCTGAGCAATTGGTACGAGGTGACGGACATCCTCAAGACGCGCAACGTACTGGTTGCACTTGCCGGACACTTGCACACCAACCGCAGCTATGACGCCGAAGGTATCTCCGCCGTCATCGGACGCTCTTCCCTACGGAGAGAGGATCCGATAGGAGGCTACAATCTGGTTACGGTAGGCCAGGACTCCATCACCTTCCGGGAACGCATCATCAAGACAGAAACCCGCCCGGCCTGGAGTATTGTCCATCTGAAGATGGCCGGCAATGCCTCGCAGGGCACAGCGGATGAAAAGCAGGATACCGTCTACTACCGTCCGGACTTCAGCATCAACAGCAACCATCCCGCTGTCCGCGAAGCCTGGAAACAGAAAGACGTAACCGACATCGCCTCACAAGGGAACATTGACGGCCATCTGTACATCTACACCAATACAGCAGGAATGGTTCATGCCCTGGATACCCGCAATGGGAAAACCGTATGGACCTACGCTACCGGAAATAAGATATTCTCAGCTCCCTTCATCACCTCCCAACTGGCAATTGTCTCTTCCTGCGACGGGTTCATCTATGCCCTGGACAAGCAAAAAAGGCACTGTCTGCTGGAAATACGACACGGGCTATCCCATTGTAGCCTGCCCCACAGTGACCGACGGAAACATCTATATAGGCAGCAGCAACGGAAAATTCTATTCCCTCCGCCTGGCAGACGGCATCCCCAATTGGATTACCGACGGACTGAATGGCTATATAGAATCCCGCCCGGCCACAGACAGCGAACGCGTCTACACCGGAACTTGGGGAGCCATGTTCTATGCCATGGACCGGAAGAGCGGGGAAAAGATATGGGAATTCAATACCGGACGCGGAAGATATTTCTCCCCGGGTGCCTGCTGGCCGGTAGTGTTGCCCTACGAGAAAGAAGGTAACTTGTCAGAGCAGGTTGTTGTCATCAGTTCCGACTATTTCGTACGCGCTTTCACCCCCCAAGACGGAAAAATCCTCTGGGCATCAGACGAAGCGAAAGGACGCGAATCCCTCGGCTTCTCCCCGGATGGAAAGACCATGTACGTAAAAGGTATCAGAAATAATATTACGGCAGCAGACATTTCAAAAGGAAGCTACATTCCACTTTGGAATACACAGATGCCGTACGAAAGCAATTTTATTCCTACCCGCATGGAAACCACGGAAGAGTATGTGTTCATCCCCACTGAATTCGGGGTGGTCCATGCCGTAAGGACGGACGGAAGCGGGATAGCCTGGAGCCATAAGGTCTCCCATTCGGCAGTCACCTCACTAAAAAATGCAGGTGACCGCCGCCTCATCGTAATGACAATGGACGGAACAGTCACCTGCCTGACATATCCATAAATGTATTTACAACTTATTCACCGCCGCCACCGGAACCACTGCCACCGCTCTTCACATCATCATTGCTGATAGTGCGCGCAGCCTTTTTCACGCTTGCCTTCAGCTCGCCGATACGGTAGCTGACGCTTATGCCGAAGCGTTGGCGGCTGTACTTATAATTGCTTTCCCGTATAAAACCGCTGCCTTCGGTGGTGGAGCTTTGGTCCATATACTTCTTGAAGAAGTTGCTGGCAAAGGCAGACAAGGTGAGGCGCTTGTCCAGGAAGGACTTGTTGACGCTCAAGCCATAATCAAAGAAGCTGCTGCCCTTACCTTGCAGCATAATCCACGGCGTCTGTCCGAAGACATTCAGACTGATGCGCCAGTCATGGGGCAGCGTCTGCTGTGCACCGCCGTAGGCAAAGAGGCTCCAGCCATCGTTACGCATGCCTTCACTGCCCTCCAGATAAGAGTAATTGCCGCTCATGTTCATGTAGATACGTGTACGTGGAGTGGCATTCCAGTTGACGTAACCGTTCACACTGGCATAACGGGTCTTGCCGATGTTGGCATAGGTAGAATAAAGCACATCCTTGCCCGTGGGGTTCTTCAATCCCTCAATCTCCGTATCGGGCATGAGCCTTGTCACATTCTCAATACTGTTGTTGGTAAACGAGTAGCGGGCCGAGATATTGATGTTGAACTTCTGTGTGAAGTTACTGTAACTCAAGTTGAAAGCATGGCTCTTCTCACTGTCCAGCTCCGGATTACCCTGGCTGATATAGGAGGGGTCCGTATCATTCAGATAAGGATTCAGAGACCAGATTCCCGGACGATAGATACGCATGTTGTACCCCAAACGCAGATTGGACATATCCGTCAGCTTGTAGCCGATGGAAGCGGAAGGCACTACGTCGTCAAAGTTCTTTGTGAAATCCTCGCCGCGGCCCACCAGATACTTCACATCTTGGATGGTATGTTCGTAGCGTAATCCCAAACGGCCCGAAAGTCTCTTCACCTTCAGTCCATATCCCAGATAGGCGGCGATAATATCGTTCAAATGCTTGTAATGTGAGCTCTGGTCCTTGTTGTATTCATACTTTCCGGTATCGTCCGCATCAAAACGGTCGTCTTCGGAGGAGTTGTTGCGCAGAATGTACTTGGCACCTGCCTCCAGTGTATGCAGCTTGCCGATAGGCGTGGTATAGTCGGCCTGGAACGTATGCTCCGTGGTATTCTGTTCACCGTCGTTATGCTGGTTCTTCAAGCGGTTCAGATAGTCCGCCCAATCGGGGTTATAGCCATTGTCTATTTCATATTCCGTATAGGAATCCGACGTTTGCGGACGGGTGTTTATCTTGTAGGAGAACGTCAGCATGCGGTCCTTGACCTTGAACAGACGCTGGTAGTCTATACCTCCGTCGATGGAATACCAGGAAGACTTGCTGCGGTTGAAGGCAGAGTAACTGTAAATGGGAGCAGCGTTTATGTTCTCCGGAAAGGTGGCGATGTAGTCCGTAGAGCCGTTGCTCTTGTTTCCGCCACCCCAAAGTCCGAAAGACATAGTGACCAAGCGCAGTGTATCTATTTCGTAGCTGGCCTCCATGCTGCCCGACTGGAAGGAACCGTGGCCCTTGTTACTGCCGTCATAGTCCAGATTGGAAGAATTCTCCGTAACAGCTTCCGACGTCACATGCTGGCTGCCGCTGCTGTAGTTGCGGGGCTGGTCATTATAATTGTAGTTGTAGCGGGCGCTGACAGTCAGCTTGCCGCTCTTTATCGTACCGAATGCTCCACCGCCTGCACCGCGGTTGCTGACGTTGGCACTGAACGTAGCCGTATAGCCTTCGAGTCCGCTACCCACGGTGACAATGTTCAGAATACCGCCCACACCTTCAGCATCATACTTGGGGCCGGGATTGGTAATCACCTCGATATGCTTAATGCTGTTGGCAGGCATACTCTTCAGTACCTCGGTCGGGTTATTGCTCATCATGTTGTTGGGCTTTCCGTTGACGTACACCTTGAAGCTGCTGCTCCCGTTCACCTGAATATTGTCCTCGCCGTCCACCGTCACCAACGGTACCTTGCGGAGCATCTCCAGCACAGAGTTCGACTGGGCATCAGGGTCATCCTGCACATTATATTCTATCTTGTCGATGTCCGCCTTTACCAAAGGCTTTTGAGCTACAATTTCCACTTGTCCCAGCTCATTGGAAGCATCCACGATGTAGAGTGTGCCGAAGTCCACCAGGTTCTCTCCAGCCTTCACAGAGAAATCCTTCACGATAGGGGTACGCCCCACGGAAGTGATGGTCATTACGAAGTTGCCCGTACCGGGAACTTTTTCCTGAAACTGGCCTTTCATATCCGTTACCAGCATTTTCAGCGCCTTTGCAGGGGCCTCTTTCTTCACGATTTTAATGGTAGCATAAGGTTCACCCTCCTGGGTGAGCGAGTCGAGCAAAATTCCTTTAACCTGGAAAGAAGTGTTTGCCGTGTTTTGCGCTGCAAGCAGTCCCGAAATCATCAGCATCCATAGCAGCACAGTCCATTTTGTTCTCATTGCGTTTTTATATTTAGTGACTATTCATGTTTATTGTCTTGGTATTAGACGTTTCCCGTTCGAGTTTTGTCACAATGAATTCGGCAAAAATAGCCCCTTTTTCATGCATTTACGAGACTTTCGGAGTTAAAAAAGCAAAAAGAAAGCAATTTAGAGAAAATAGAAGAAAAGTAACAGACAGATATTTGCGGCAATAACAGAGCCGAATCCCCCCAATATCCACGGCCGCAAAGGGCTTTTTCCACCGGCAAAGAATAACGCGTAGCACATGTTTACCGCTATATTGCTGACAATAGCCTGCATGCTGCAAGCCGTAATTACCAGCACCGCCACGCTGCCCGTCCCTTGAAGCAGGTTCAGGATGAAAGGAGTGATGTCACTGAAGCCCGAAATGAAAGAGAGCAGGTTCAGCCCACCCGTACCGGCATACACCAGCGTATAGTGTGTCAAGATAGTGAACACGACAAACAGCATGGCAAAAATCAGCGCCACTTTAAACTCCAACGGATTACTGCTGTCCTCGTCCTCCGTGGTCTGCGTGCCGTCGTCCACCCGTTTCCGCTTGGAATGCAGATACCATGCCACGGCTGCCGTCACCACCGACATTATCAGCAGGTAGGGATAAATGGCCAGTAGCGTCTCCCGGCTGAAAATACCTATCAATATCAAGAAACGGAGGAACATCATACTGACCGCCAACAACATGGCCGCCACATATTCGGGAGCATCCTGCACAGAAGCCTTACGGCTCTTTCGCGCCAGTACGGAAATGGTAGCCGTGCTGCTGTACAAGCCTCCCACGATGCCCGAAACCAGAATGCCCGACTCATGGAAAACGTAACGCTTCAACAGATAAGAAAGGTAGGAAATGCCCGATACAACCACCGTGGCCAGCCAAATACTGTATGGCGTCAGGTTGATGCCGGGAATAAGATTCTCATTGGGCAGCATCGGCAGGATAATGCCGCTGATGGCAAGGAACTTGGCAAGCGTAATCATCTCGTCGTTCTTCATGCGCTGGGCCAGTTCCGTGAAGGTGTGTTTCAGCTCGGTGAAGAGCAGGACGGTCACTATGACCATGACGTAGAACCACGACGGCTGCGTGGCCACAATGGGAGCAATGCAGTAGGTGATGAGTGCAATAATGATGGTGGTTACTCCGAACACATGGTACTGTGACTGCTTCACATAATAGTTCAGTCCGAGCAGCAGTCCCAGAATGGCTCCTCCTCCCATGAACAGACGATAGCCCGTAGGGTCGAGGATATAGAGCAGATAGCCCAGAATGCCTATAAAAGTGAAGGTGCGGTCGGTACCGAAAAGCGTAGTTTCCCCTTCGCGCTTCAAGCTGATTTTACGCTGTGAAAGCCCGATGAGTAAAGAGAATACAGTGACCAAAAGGAAGGTGACCAGTTCTCTTGGCAGGTAGTCGTAAAGTTTCTCCATGACGATTAAACAAGTACGGCATACAATTGGTTTGCTACCATGTGGTGAAAGGGTGTTTCATCAGTTGCGAGTTATAGTAGCGGACATCTCCCGTCACCTCCCGTCCGATGAATGCAGGTTTCACGAAAGGCTCGTCTTCCGAGGAGAGTTCCACCTCGGCCACAGTCAGTCCCTCATTCTCGCCATAGAATTCATCCACCTCAAAGACGTGCTGTCCGCTGCGCACCAGGTAACGGGTCTTGTCGATGATACCCGGTTCGCACAGCTTCAGCAATTCCCGCGCTTCGCACAGCGGAATTTCCTTTTCCCACTCGTAGCGGCTGGTTCCCGATTCATTGGATGCACCCTTGATGGTGAGAAATCCCCGTCCATCGCGGATGCGCACCCGTACTGTCCGTCCACGTACACTGCTGATGTATCCTTGTACGATACGGCTGTGTGCATACGCTTGTGGCTTGTATTCTCCCGTCACGAGGAATTTCCGTTCTATCTCCTGCGGCATGTCGTTTCCAGTGATTTTATCAGCCCCAGTAAGAGTAAGCCACAAACATGGCGATGACCAATACAATGGCTATTACTCCCATCGTCATCATCACTTTCTTGGCTTGTTGCTCTTCCTTCTGGCTGTGCATTGCTTTCTTTTTACTTTTTCCCATGGTGTGTTTTATAGTTTAAAGTTCAACGATGAACAAAGTAAGAAGAAATTCGGGAAGAATGCAAATGAAAGGGAGAAAATTTATTCGCCACTTCCTGCAAACTCCATCAGGTAAGCTTTGATAAAGCCGTCTATCTTTCCATCCATCACACCATTCACATCACTGGTCTGGAAGTTGGTACGGTGGTCCTTCACGCGGCGGTCGTCGAAGACGTAGCTACGAATCTGGCTACCCCATTCGATTTTCTTCTTACCGGCTTCCACCTTTGCCTGCTCGGCCATGCGGTGTTGGAGTTCCTTGTCGTAAAGCATGGAACGGAGAAGGCGGAGAGCGTTCTCGCGGTTCTTGGGCTGGTCTCGTGTCTCGGTATTTTCAATCAGGATTTCTTCCTCTTCGCCCGTATATGGATCCTTATACTGATAGCGCAGACGGACACCGGACTCTACCTTATTGACGTTCTGTCCACCGGCGCCACCACTTCGGAAGGTATCCCATGACATGCGGGCAGGTTCGATGTTCACCTCGATGGTATCATCTACCAAGGGAGTGACAAACACGGATGCAAAAGAAGTCATACGCTTGCCCTGGGCATTGTAGGGCGAAACACGCACCAAGCGGTGTACACCGTTCTCACCTTTCAGGTAGCCGTAGGCATAATCGCCGGAAATCTCGATGGTACAAGTCTTGATACCTGCCTCGTCTCCTTCCTGCAGGTTGGCGATGGTGGCCTTATAGCCGTGAGTCTCGGCATAGCGCAGATACATACGCATCAGCATGCTTGCCCAGTCCTGGCTCTCCGTACCACCGGCACCAGAGTTAATTTTCAGCACACAGTCCATCTGATCGGCTTCCTCGCGAAGCATATTCTTGAGTTCGAGGGCCTCGACAGCAGTGATTGCCTTGGCATAGGCATCGTCCACTTCCTCTTCAGTCACCAGTTCGTCTTTGTAAAAGTCGAAAGCCAGTTGTACCTCGTCAGTCAAGGTCTTTACCTCATTGTAGCCGGAAATCCATTGCTGCAAGCCTTTCACTTTCTTCATCTGAGCCTCGGCAGCCTTCTGGTCGTCCCAGAAACCGGGAGCCTGGGTGCGGAGCTGCTCTTCTTCCACCTGTATCTTCTTTCCTTCAATGTCCAGATAGCGGTTCAACGCCTCGGTACGTTCTTTGATATCTTTCAGTTGTTCTGCGGTAATCATATATGCATTTACAATTTAGGAAGTGCAAAGGTATAAAAAAACACATAATTCCGCAATTGTCAATCCAATAAGTAATGCTAACGGCAAATGATTCCACCAGAACACCCTAAAGATTTATTCAAAAGACAAGGTGCCGAAAAAGGCCGGACAGTGGAACATGGGGCGTTCCAGCCCGATAGGACTCCAAGAAAGGAAGTGGGGAGTCTGGAGTTTGTCACCACACTTGTAGAAATTCCCTTTCATTGTTTTTCCGTCCAGAGAACCGACGGAATGCTGGAAGAAAGCGGAAACGGGAATAACCATGGCCAGTTCCCAGCTGCACTCGCCCAAACGTTCCTCGAAAGGTTCGCCGGCCAACGAGCTCCAACGTTTCACCATGCCCAGCACCTCCTGACTCGCCGTAGGACGGCGCTCATTGACTGCACCTCCCTGAATCAGCAGCCTGCCGGCGCAGTTACATTCGAAATTGTAATAGCGGTCGTCACCTTCGGGAGATACGAAGAATTCCACACAAGCATCTTCCCATACCCGGCCATTGTCTCCGGAGGCCACTGCACGCACACTGGCTTCCTTCACTTTGTAGTGGAGCAGGATTTCGCGCCCCGTATGGGCTATGCGGAAACTCACTTCCGGCTTGTAGGGATAATCTTTCCAGTTGACCACATCAAGGGGCTGAAACTCTATCCCCGTTCTCGTCCAGCAAGGACGGCACAGCCTCACCTTCCGGTGAAGCCGTACACATTACTTTCTTTACGGACAAGCTCTTTCCACTCTGGGCATTGCAACAAACCATGCCTACCATTGAAAACACCAAGAGCAGAAGGAGTTTGCTCCCGTAATCTCTCACTATCATAAAACGTCCTTTCATTTCTTATTAGTAGAAGCCTTGTCTGCTACTGCTACATCCCAACCGGAAACAACGTCGCCGTAAAGATAGAATGTCACGTCAAAAGTAGTCTTGCTATTCTCATCCACCACTTGGTAGCAGCGTGTCGCGTCATAGGAATCCACCTCCTTGTACTCGCCCAATGCCAGCGGAGCCGGCTCTTCCTTGCCGGCAGCCTTGGCTATGATTTGCTGCATGCGTTCCTGCATCAGCTTCATAATGCCTTCATGCTTGAAGGGGTCGGGATCCGCCACTTCGGGATGGGTAGCCTTTATCACCCCGCCATTGGCGGCACGCACGACTCTGACACTGTCCGTATAAGCCTTGAACTGCCTCTTCACCTCCGGAGAACGCAGTCCATGAATGGTAAATACGGCAATTCCCTGGGCGCCGTTGTTGAGAGCGGCATCCATGCATTCGAACATCATCGGGCCGTCGGTGGCGGTCATGCCGCAGTACAGTGTAGTCATATCGTTCTTGTCGCGTACATTCTCAACCGTACAGTCGGAAATGAAGCTGGCATCGCCCGTATAGAAGGTATGGTAAACCATCGGGAACACGATGTCGAGATTCCATTTGCCCCAGTCCTGGCGCACCATGCGTGAAGCCATCTTCGGGGTGGGGAACGGGGAGGCAGCCATTGTCTTGCCGTAGGAGTGCACCACTTCGGCAATCATATTGGCCACTTCGGTTATCTGGTCGCAACGGAACTGGCGCCACTTCACATCGAGGGAAGGGTCTTCCTGCTCGCGGGGGTCATAACCATGCTGCTCCTTGAACAACCTGAGCATTTCCGGATGGTAACCGTAATCCCACGCAGCGTATTCACGGTCCTGCACAATGCCATAATGGGGCCACAAGGTGGTGGGAAGCACCACATCCACAAAACGATGATAGTCGATGGCAATGCCATTCAAGCCTTCCACTTCGCAGTAGGCCTTGATTTTTTCCTTGATGAACTCGCGGACTTCGGGCAATGCCGGGCAGAGAAACTTGTAATAGCCTACATAGGCGGTAGTGTCTGCCAGGCTCTTGCCGTTACGATTCACGCTGAACCATTCGGGATGCTCCTTCAATATCTTGTCACGGTCGTGTTCCAGATTCATGGTCCATAACCAGGCATACACTTCGATTCCGTGTTTATGGGCAACCGGTATGGCAGCCCGGTAATCGTCGGGAGTCGGCGCATTCAGCATAATTCCATCCATGCCGATGTCGTTCATCACTTGGCAGATGGAGTCGAAGTTCATGCCGGGACGATAGTCCAGCCACGTCCAGAACATGGGATATTCCTTGGTTGTTTCCTTAGCTCCCTGCTGGCACGAGAACATGCCCAACGCAAGGAACAGCAGCAAGAATGCAGGTAAAAAGCTCTTTTTCATTCTATCTAAATTTTAAGTTTAACATGCAGTTTTTCCATCACCCACGTAACGCCGATTACCACAAAGGCAAAACAAAGGCAGTTGACCAGCCCCATGAATCCATGTGTGAACCAGTCCGGCAGGACAACACCGGTCACATCAGCAAAGCCATAGAAGACATAAGGCACCAGATAAGTGGTCAGCGTAGCCGTTCCGGCAGGGCGTATCAGGTTGAACCAACCTGTGACCTGATGGCTGACCAGATAGCCGAGCAGTGTGTAGAGCCCCACGGAAATGGCAGTCACATAGAACACCCAGGGAGGAGTACCACCCATCTTGGCCACAATCCAGAAATGGTGTGTCCCAATTCCGACCAGCAGAAGCAGAACGGCAACCGTCAGCCCATTGCGGAGTTTCCAGCCGTCACCCTTGCCGGCATAGCGGGCGCTGAGAATGGAAAGGATGACACCTCCCATTGTAAATGCGGGCAAAGCCCCGTTGCCGATATGCAGGATGGACAACATGCCCTGATAGAAGTTGCGTTCGGGAAAGGCAAGGATAGCCTCACCACCAAAGCCCTCGCGCAAAGGCGTACCCAGCAGGCATATCAGGATAAAGGCACCCCAGGCAGGCAGCAGATACTGCAACCGGTCACGGCTGAAGATATAGATTACGGCACATACCAGATAGGTCCAGCCGATGGAGCCCAATATTCCCCAATAGGCACCGAATACACCTCCCTGCGGATTGCGGAACGTGAAGGCAAGGTAAAGGAGAACCAATACTCCGATTATTTTAAAAGCACGGAAAAGGTTCTTCTGAGTGCCGGAAGCCGGTTTCGGATATTGGTTCCACACACCGATAAAGCCTATGGCCATCAGGAACCAGTATACTCCTATCGGATAGGGAGCTTCCGGTGAAAGCCGGAACTCCGAGTTCGTTATAAACGCCCCCATCACCAGCAAGGCAAAGGTGCGGGAAAGGATATGCCCCAAGGTGGACTCTGCCGAGAAGCCCTTGGCATATCTGCGCTCAATGGCGTAAGGTATGGACATTCCCACTGCAAACAAAAAGCAGGGGAATACAATATCCGCCAGTCCCATAAAATCCTCACCATAGACGGCATGTTCCAGCCAATGGGGTACGTCATGCACTTTCCAGAAGTCATTGACGAAAATCATGATGAACATGGTCAATGCCCTCAGCATGTCGATGGCCAGGTTGCGCCGTGAATAAACAGTCTTGTCACTCATATCATCTTGCTTTAGAATTCAGAAACCAACATCAGCCATCTGGCTGCCGAAGAGCCCCACACCTCTTTATAAGTAGCCGTATTGAACTGTGGCCAATAGGGCGCGTCCTCATTGAAATAGGACTGCATGCCTACGGGTATCTCTCCCACCGTTTCTCCGGGCAATGCCGTGTAGAGCTGCGGATAGTTGCTGCCTTCCCCATAAATCATGGACTGCCCGAAAGGATTCCGGCCTACAACCCAGAAGAGCTGCTGTTCTGCAATGTCTTTCAGTTCCTTGTCCTTCAGTACCCTGGCACAGATAGCGGCAGCTTTACCGGTAGACAAATGTACGGCAATATTTCCCTTAAACGAGAACCAGACGGGGAATATGCGCAAATAATGCTCTTTATCCAGACGGATACCGTTTTCGAGCTGTTCCTCAAAATCCTTATCGGCACCGCTGCGAATCCCTACCTGAACGGCATAGAAGTTGGCGGAATCCTTCACTTCATCTTTGTGATAGATGCCACTGGGCACCATTCCATAAGGATATACATACTTCATGATATTCTTCAGATAACCGCCATAGAGTTTCATGGCACGAATCCACTGCTCATACTCGGCATGGCCGGACTGTGTCTCGCAAAGGGCGGCAAGGGCTTCCATATAGGCATAGTCGCGAGACTGGTGGGTATAGTGTACAATGGACTTCCTGGCCAAATCACGGTAGAAGAAGCCGCAGGTCTTGTCTTTGTCTTTCAGCGGTTCGGTGCGCTGGCACTGCAAGGTGTAGCGGATAGCCTTCACGGCCTCATCGGCATACTGCTGTTCGCCGGTCAGCTTGTAGAGCATGCTGGCTGCCCATGAAATATTGGCGTGATACTGGCTTTCGGATGCCATGGCGGCATGTCCCCCACCCTTCTTTATCAGTTCGGCAAAGCCCAACTCATTAAAGCGTTTCATGGCATAACCGAAGTCTTCCTTTGCAATCTTTTTCAGATTGCTCCTGAGGGCTTCATCCTTCTCAACCATCATGGAGGCATACGCTTCAATTCCTGCAAGCAGGAAATTCTCCAAAGCTCCGTTATGGACAAGCAGTTCGCGGCGACCGGCATCATCGTCGGTGCCCACCTTACCGTCGGTCCATAGGTTGGTGCCCCATGTCTGTGCACGGTAGCCATCGCCCAGACGGGTCTTCATCACATAGTCCATTCCCCACAAAGCCTCTTCCATCAGGCGGTTGTACAAGTCTACATTGCCTTTTTCTTTGGCACGTTCGGCCATCAAGAGCAAGGAATAGGCTATCTCTCCCGTCTGTAAGGTCTGTTGGGACATATCGGCGGCATCGTGCCATCCTCCGTTTATAGGAATGATATGTCCGTTGTAAGTGGCATGCAGGTCATTATGACAAGCCCCGTGCTTTCCGGGAACGGGATAACCGCAACGCTCGCAGAACAGGAAGTTCACCATACGCCAGGCAGAATCATCCCACACATCCTGATGGATATAGAAAGGCAAGGTGGTGACATCCCCTACCTGAATGACGTAACGGCCTTGTGTCTTGAAGTCCGAGAAGTCTATCGTCTCGAACTCTCCCAGGCCGGTCTTTTCCTTACGAACGGGACCGGTATAAACAATGGCCTGCGTAGCGGCATCCTTCAACTGGAACTGTCCGCCGTGCTTTTCCACATTGACAATGGCGCTCTTGGGGCTCTCTATACTATAACCGGTAGTAGAGAAGATGATGCGGTTCTGTGCAGGCATCCAGCCTTTCACGGTTTCCGGGTTCTCCACCTTCTGAAGTTCCACGGCATCTACATCGAAGCGAAGAGAGTCACCCATAGTACGTTCTTTGCCGACACTTCGATGGCAAATGAAATCTTGGTTACCTTGTCGCGCGCCAG